>Ga0207669_10000044_pt1 | contig 63993 bp, 57 predicted proteins | sample KBSM33metaG_FD_184329 | JGI IMG/M metagenome (GOLD analysis project Ga0207669, IMG submission 184329) | Miscanthus rhizosphere microbial communities from Kellogg Biological Station, Michigan, USA - KBS M3-3 metaG (SPAdes) (version 2) | ecosystem: Host-associated > Plants > Roots > Rhizosphere >...
CCGGGCGACACGCATATCGTGCCTTTGATGGTCGGCGATCCGGTCAAGGCGAAGCGGATCAGCGACATCCTGCTCGCCGAATACGGCGTCTATGTTCAGCCGATCAACTATCCGACCGTGCCGCGCGGCACCGAACGTCTGCGCTTCACGCCCGGCCCCGCCCATGACGAAGCCATGATGCGCGATCTCACCAAGGCACTGGTCGACATCTGGAATAGGCTCGAACTGGAAAGCGCCGTTCGCCTCGCGGCGTGACGGCGATCAGCAATCGGGGCAGTCTTCGCCGTCGCTGGCCAACTTCCGGCTGCACATTGCATGGCACCCCGTAGGCGATTCCTCGCGCGGGGCTTTTTTGCGATCGAGCGGAATCGCTATGCGGTGACTATTGTCGCCACATAGCGGCAGCGTCACGACCTGCGAGGGCGGGCAGCAGGCAATAGCCAGTGCCAGCCGAGTGATCGCCGCAATTCCCATCCAGGCCGCCGCGCCGTCAACCATCCCGATCGTCCTCGATCAGGATACGCATGGAGGCGCCGTCGAGATCCTCGAACTGGCCATCGCGAACCGCCCAAAAGAACGCAGCGAGGCCAGCGAGGCCTAGGCCGAGCGCGAACGGGATGAGCAACAGGATGCCGTTCATCGCACCGCCCCCCTCAACCGCAGCGCATTGGCGACGACCAACAGCGACGATCCCGACATTGCCGCCGCGGCGATCAACGGGGTCACTTGCCCCAGGATCGCTAGCGGCACCGCGATCGCATTATAGCCGATCGCCAGCGCGAAATTCTGGCGCACGACCGTCATCGTCCGCCGCGCGGCCGCAATCGCCAGGGGGACGGGCATCAACCGGTCTCCCAGAAAGACGATATCGGCAGCGAGCGTGCCGACATCGCTCGCATTGCCCGGGGCCATCGCGACCTCCGCGCTTTTGAGCGCCGGACCGTCATTGAGGCCGTCGCCGACCATCAGGACATGGTGCCCAGCAGCCTGAAGCTTGCGGACGTGATCGTATTTGTCGCCCGGCGACATCCGCGCCTGGGCGGCGACGCCGAGCGTCGCGGCGAGTTCCGCGACCGCGGCAGGGGTGTCGCCCGACAACATCTCTACGGTCAGCCGCGAACGATGCAGGCGCGCGATCGCCTCCTCCGCATCGGGTCGGGTTTCGTCCCTCAGGACGACGAGACGGGGCGGCTGTTCTCCGACGCGATAGGCGATTGCCGTACGATCATAGTCGAGTGCGCCGTCGCCGGCGATCCAGTCCGGCCGCCCCAGCCGGCAGCGGACCCCGGCGATGTCGCCTTCGAGCCCCAATCCGGCCTGCTCGGTCAGATAGGCAGCCGGCAGCGCCACCGCGCCCGCCTGTTGAGCCGCGAGCGCGATCGCGCGCGACATGGGATGCGTGCTGCCGCGCGCCAGGGTGAACAGGATCGACAAGGTGGCGACGTCGTCGGGCATGCCGCTGACCGGAACGAAGCGCCCCAGCGTCGTCGTCCCGGTCTTGTCGAGCAGCACGGTATCGACGCGCGACAGGCGTTCGATCGCGCTGCCGTCCTTGACCAGCATGCCCGCGCGCATGAACGCACCCGAGGCGACGACGTGGGCGATCGGCACCGCCAGTCCCAGCGCGCACGGGCAGGTGATGATGAGGACGGCGACACCGATCGTCGCCGCCTGATGGACGCCGGCGCCGGCGATCAGCCAGCCGAGGAAACTGAGCGCGGCCAGCGTATGGACCGCTGGCGCATAGAGGCGCGATGCCCGATCCGCGATCTGCACATAGCGCGATTTGACCTGGTGCGCCGTTTCCATCAGCCGCGCGATATCGGCGATCGCCGTATCGTCGCCGGTTCGGGTCACGCGGATCACCAGCGGGGCCGCGACATTGATGGTGCCGGCGAGAACTTCGCCATCGGCCTCCACCGGATCGGGCGCGCTTTCGCCCGTCACCAGCGAGCGGTCGACCAGGCTTGTGCCGGTCTCCACGATCCCGTCGACCGGAATTCGCTCACCGGCAGCCACGAGCACCCGCTCGCCGGGGCAGAGGTCGGCGATCGGGCGCCGCGAGGACGATCCGTCGGCGGCGAGTAGCAGCGCATCGGCGGGAACCTGGTGCAGCAAGGCCGCAACGCTGTCGCGGGCACGGGCACGCATGACGCTGTCGAGGAAGCGCCCCGCGAGCAGGAAGAACAGGAGCATGACCGCGCCGTCGAAATAGGCGTGCTCGCCGCCCGTAGCGGTTTCGTAGAGACTCATCAGCGTGGTCAGCACGACGCCGATCGAGATCGGAACATCCATATTGGTGCGGCCGCGACGCAACGCGCTCCACGCGTTGGTGAAGAACGGCCGGCCGGCAAAAGCCACCGCGGGGATCGCGATCAGCGCGGAGAGCCAATGGAACAGTCCGCGTGTCGCTTCGTCGGCGCCCGACCAGACCGACACCGACAGCAGCATGATATTCATTGCCGCGAACCCGGCGACGCCGAGCGCGAGCAGCAGCCGGCGGCGTTCGCCATCCTCGCCCGTGCTCTCGACGGCAGCGAAGGGATGCGCCCGAAAACCCAGCCCCTCGACCGTGCGCACCAGGGCGGCCGCGTCGATCGCCGGGGAATGGGCGACGTGCAACCGATGCGTCGAGAGATTCATCCGGGCGGTCGCGATTCCGGGCAGCGCGTGCAGGCCGCCCTCGATCTTGGCGATGCACGAGGCGCAGTGCACGCCCTCGACGGTCAGATCGGTCGTCGTCAGGCTGTCGTCGCGAAGGATGACGACCGGTGCGTTCATGCCCTGATCTCGTCGTCGAACGCGGCCTTCTCGGCGCCGGTATCGACCTCGATGCGCACCAGCCACCGGCCATGCGGCAAGCGGTCGACCGAGCGGTACATCCCGTCCCCGATCGACCGCAGGCGAACCTTCCGCTGCGCAACCAACCCTACGGGATGGTTGGCGACGATGCTGACCATCGCGCCCTCGACCGGCCGGCCGGCGCGCGACAGGCGCAACGAGATCGTCCCGGCGGAATCGGCGGTAGGCGCGGCTCGCCACCCCTGGCGCTCCTGCTGGCGGCCCTCTGCCAGCCAGCGATTGTAATGCGTCGTCGCGACATAGGAATTGTCGACGACCAAGCCGCCAAACGTGCGGATTGCGTCGCTGGCCATCACCATGTTGACCGCGATCACCACGCCGAAAAAGCCGATCATGATCGCCAGCATGTGCCAGCCGGTAAAGCGTGCGGTCATCATCTACTCCGGGCGTTCGAAGACACTGGACACGGACGCGACGCCGCCTTCGCGATCGAGCGCACGCGCGGTGAAGGTGATCGGCGTATGCTCTTCCTCGGCTGCGGGCGCGGCCACGAACAGCGGCACTTTGGCAACCTGATCGGCCGGGACGGTCAGGCGGATCGTGCGGGCGGCGGCCTCGCGTGACCCTTGTTCGGTCCAGATCACGGCATCGACTCCCTGCAGATGCAGTTCGATGGTGCGCGGGCGGCCTTCCATGTTGCGCACGTTGATCGAATAACTGTTGCGGATGCTGCCGTCGGACAGGCGCACCCACATCGGATTGCGGTTCTGCAACGCCTCGACCGTCAGCCGCGTGCGGGTACCGAGTGAGAACAACATGGCGAGCCCCACCGCCGACCAGGCGGTGAGATAGATCAACGTGCGCGGCCGCAGCAGTCGGCGCAGCGGCGGCAATGCCAGCTTGCCGGCGCTCTCGAGCCGGGCATCGACCTCCGTCGTGTAGCCGATCAACCGCGGCGGTCTTCCGACCCGTTTCATCATGTCGTCGCACGCGTCGATGCACAGGCCGCAGGTGATACAGCCGATCTGCGGGCCTTCGCGGATGTCGATGCCGGTCGGGCAGACCGCGACACAGGCATTGCAGTCGATGCAATCGCCTACCCTCGACGCGCCCGTGGCCAGATCGGCCAGAACGAGATTGCCGTGATGGGCCTCGGCGGCGCGCTTGAGCCCTCGCGTGCGCGGCTCCCCGCGCCAACTCTTGTACGTCACCGCGAGCGTGCGCTCGTCCATCATCGCGCCCTGGATGCGCGGCCACGGGCACATATAGATGCACACCTGCTCGCGCATCAGGCCACCGAGCGTGAAGGTGGTGAACGTCAGGACCCCGATCGTCGCATAAGCGACGAACGGCGCGGTACCATTGATGAGTTCGCGGGCGAGCGCTGGCGCATCGGTGAAATAGAAGACCCAGGCGCCACCGGTCGACGCCGCGATCGCCAGCCAGATGGTGATCTTGCTGCTACGCTTGGCGATTTTGGTCGGTCCCCAAGGGGCACGGTCGAGGCGGATTTGCGCGTTGCGATCCCCTTCGATCATGCGCTCGACATGAACGAACAGGTCGGTCCACACCGTCTGCGGGCAGGCATAGCCGCACCACGCGCGGCCGACCGCCGACGTCACCAGGAACAGCCCGATCGCCGCCATGATCAGCAACCCGGCCACGTAATAGAATTCGTGCGGCCAGATCTCGATCGCGAACATGTAGAAGCGGCGATGCTCGAGATCGATCAGCACTGCCTGATCGGGAGCAAAGGGTCCGCGGTTCCAACGCAGCCACGGCGTGACGTAGTAGATGATCAGCGCGACCGCCATCACCGCCCATTTCAATCGGCGGAACGTGCCGTCGATCTTCTTTGGGAAAACCTTGCGGCGCGCGGCGAAGAAATGCTCCTCGCTATTGGTCAGGTCGCACGGGTCCGACATCTCACTTGGCCGCGACGGTGGCGGCCGGGGCCGCCGCCGGAATGGCCTCGCCGCCGCCCAGCGAATGGACATAGACGGCAACCATCTTGAGCGTCACCGGGTCGAGCTTCTGACCCCAGGCCGGCATGATCCCGTAACGTGCATTGGTGACCGTTTGGGTAAGCGTGTCACGATCGCCGCCATAGAGCCAGATCTTGTCCGTCAGGTTGGGCGCGCCGACGGTGCGATTGCCGCCGCCATTGGGGCCGTGACAGACCGCGCAATTGTTGGCGAAGATCGCGCTGCCGCGTTTGGCCGACGGGCTTGCCGCCTCCTGATGCGAGATGAACCGGACGTAGGAGACGACGTCCTGCACCTCGTCCGCCTTCAGGATCTCGTCCTTGCCGAACGCCGGCATCTGCGACATCCGGGTATTGTCGTCGCCCGGGAAGCGCACGCCGTCGAGCAGGGTCTGCTGGATCGACTTGACGTCGCCGCCCCACAACCAGTCGTCATCGTTCAGGTTGGGATAACCCTTGCTGCCCGCCGCGCCCGATCCGTGGCACGCCGAACAATTGATCCGGAACGCCGCGCGCCCGCCGTCGATCGCCGCGTGCATCAGCGTCGGATTCTTCTCGATTTCCTCGATCGGCAGACGGTCGATCGCGGCGAGCGTGGCCGCCTTGGCCTTTTGATCAGCGGCGAGTTCCGCCTCCAGCTGGCCCTTGCTGGTCCAGCCGAGCACGCCCGGCGTGCCGCGGGTCAATAGCGGCCAGGCCGGATAGGCGATGCAATAGCCGATCGCGAAGACGATGGTGGCGTACAGGATGTACAGCCACCAGCGCGGCATCGGCGTGTCGAGTTCCTCGATTCCATCCCATTCGTGACCGACGGTCGGAGTGCCGGTCGCATGGTCGATGCGCTTGTTGTCAGCCATCGGCCTGATCCTCTTCGAAAATGCTGGTGGCGGCGCGGCGCGTGGCCGCGCTCGAATTCGGGCGGAAAGCCCAGCCGACGAAGCACAGGAAGGCCACGCCCATCAGCGCGAGCCCCCAAGAGTCGGCGAATTCCCTGAGCGCATCGTAATTCATCGCGCCTGCTCCCGTGCCGCCGCCTTCTTGAAGTCGACCTGGGTGCCGAGCATCTGGAGATAGGCGATCAACGCGTCCATCTCGGTCAGCCGGCCGGGATTGCCGTCGTAATCGCGCGATTGCGCACCTGGATAACGCTTGGCCAGTTCGGCCTTGTCGCCGTCGCCGAAATCGCCCTGGGTCAGGACGTCGGCGACCGCCTTTTTGACGTCGTCATCGCTATACGGAACGCCGACATCGCGGAGCGCCGTCAGATCGCGATCGATGTTGGGCAGCTTCAAGTCGCGCTCGGCGAGGAAGGCATAACCAGGCATGATCGATTCCGGCACGACAGAGCGCGGATCGGTCAGATGCTGGCGGTGCCATTCGTCCGAATAGCGTCCGCCGACGCGGGCGAGATCGGGGCCAGTGCGCTCCGACCCCCATAGGAACGGGTGATCGTACATGCTCTCCGACGCCAGGCTGTAATGGCCGTAGCGTTCGACCTCGTCGCGGAACGGGCGGATCATCTGGCTGTGGCACAACGAACAGCCTTCACGGATGTAGATGTTGCGCCCGGTGAGCTCGAGCGGGGTGTAGGGTCGCACGCCGTCGACCTTGGGCACCGTCTCCTTGATCCAGAACAGCGGCGCGATTTCGACGATGCCGCCGATCGCGACGACGAGCAGGGCGAGCACCATCAGCAACATGACGTTGCGTTCGATGACCTTGTGTTTTTGAAGGAATGAAGTGGCCATTGCTGCTTACTCGGCGGCAAGAGGAAGAGGAGCGGCGGCGCCGTCGGCGGGCGTCCGGATCACCGGACGGTCGCTGGCCGGATCGAACGCGGCGTCGGCGAGCGGGGCTTCGCTGCGCAGCTTGCCCGCGATCGTCATCCAGATGTTCCAGACCATGAACAGCGCGCCGACGAAGTAGAGCAGGCCACCCGCGGTGCGGATCACGTAGTAAGGATGTAGCGCGGCAACGACTTCGGCGAACGAGTAGACGAGATAGCCGTCCTGCCCATATTCGCGCCACATCAGGCCCTGGGTAATGCCGGCGACCCACATCGACGAGGCGTAGAGGACGATCCCCAGGGTCGCGCACCAGAAGTGCCAATTGACCATGCGCAGCGAGTAGAGCCGCTCGCGAGCCCACAGGCGCGGCGTCATGTAATAGAGCGCGCCGAAAGTGATCATGCCGTTCCAGCCGAGCGCGCCCGAATGGACGTGACCGATGGTCCAGTTGGTGTAATGCGACAGCGAATTGACGCTCTTCACCGACATCATCGGGCCTTCGAAGGTCGACATGCCGTAGAAAGCGAGCGCGAAGACCATCATGCGGATGATCGGGTCGGTGCGGATCTTGTCCCACGCGCCGTTCAAGGTCATCAACCCGTTGATCGTGCCGCCCCAGCTCGGCATCCACAGCATCACCGAGAACACCATGCCCAGCGTCTGCGCCCAGTCGGGCAACGCGGTGTAGTGGAGGTGGTGCGGGCCCGCCCAGATGTAGAGGAAGATCAGCGACCAGAAATGGACGATCGACAACCGGTAACTGTAGATCGGCCGCTCGGCCTGCTTGGGCACGAAATAATACATCATGCCGAGGAAGCCCGCGGTCAGGAAGAAGCCGACCGCGTTATGGCCGTACCACCATTGCGTCAGCGCATCCTGGACGCCCGAAAAGGCTGAGTAGGATTTAGAGCCGAGCCAGGAGGCCGGCATCGAGACGTTGTTGACGAGATGCAGCATCGCCACGGTGATGATGAAGCCGAGATAGAACCAGTTGGCGACGTAGATGTGCGGTTCGGACCGCTTCACGATCGTGCCGACGAAGACGACCAGGTAGCTGACCCAGACGATCGTCAGCCAGATGTCGACATACCATTCGGGCTCGGCATATTCCTTGCCCTCGGTGATCCCCATCATATAGCCGGTCGCGGCAAGGACGATGAACAGCTGGTATCCCCAGAACACGAAACGCGCGAGCGCTGGCGCGAACAGTCGGGCGCGGCAGGTGCGCTGCACGACGTAGAAGCTGGTCGCGATCAGCGCATTGCCGCCGAACGCGAAGATCACCGCCGACGTGTGGAGCGGACGGAGCCGGCCGAACGACGTATATTCGATACCAAGATTGAAGATCGGCCAGGACAGCTGGGAAGCGATCAGAATGCCGACCAGGAAGCCGGCAATCCCCCAGAAGACCGTCGCGATTACGCCCCAGCGGATGACGTCGTCATAATAACGGTCAGGACGCACCGCCTCCGGCTCGTGCCCGATCTGCCGCAGCGTATAGAAAGCCGCGATCGTCGCCGCGGCGGCACAGATCATCATGTGCACGGCAAAGCCGGTATCGGCTGCAAAGCCCGCTGCGCTCACGCAGAGGAACATCAATAGGAGCCAACCACCGGCCCTGGTCACGACGTCGTCCAAATCGACCCCCCGAAATGCGTTGTCACCCCGGTTCACGGGGATGGCGGCGGCTTAGCCGGGAGGGCGAACGCGGCTCTATGCGTAGTTTCCCCAAGCCCTTGCCGGCGCGATGGGGCGGTGGTCGCCAACACCTGCGATTTCCTTGACCACGATCAAATCCAGGCTGTCGGGCGGGGTCTATGGTCCTTTGTGACGAGGCGTCAGAGGGGGCAGTCGGTCGCCTCGTCACTTTCCATCAGCCGAGGTGCTACCCTGTCATGCAGTCCGACGAAATGCTCGCCACGCCGTTCTGGCGCCGATCCCACTATCTCGATCGTATGACGTTGCGCGATCTCGCCGGCGCCTATTTCCGCCATTACGCGATCGTCACTTACCTGCTGCTGGCGGGGGCGATGGTGGGTCTGTACGTCTATCGTCCGGCCTCGCCGATCCAGACCGCCGCGGCGATCACGCTAGTCGTCCTGGCCTATCCGCTGGTCTGGTATTCGCTTCATCGCTGGGTGCTGCACAGCAACTGGATGTTCAAGGTCCCGTTCCTGGCCCCGGCATGGAAACGCATCCATTACGACCATCATCAGGATCCCAACCATCTCGAAGTGCTGTTCGGCGCGCTCTACACGACCTTGCCGACGCTGCTTCTGGTAACGGCGTTTCCCGGCTGGCTGATCGGCGGCATCGGCGGTGCGGCGGCAGGCTTCGCCGCAGGACTGATCATGACCTGCTTCTACGAATTCGCGCACTGCATTCAGCACCTCGGCTACAAGCCGCGCCATCCGATGCTGGCTAGGATGAAGGCTCGGCACATGGAGCATCATTTCCACGACGAGACCGGCAATTTCGGCATCACCAATTTCGCCTGGGACCAGCTCTTCGGGACCTATTACACCCGGACCGAGCGCCAGGCCAAAAGCGCAACCATGTTCAACCTCGGCTATACCGACGAGGTCGCTCGCCGCTTTCCGTGGGTGGCGCGCAAGTCGGGGGGGTTTACGTCAGGCCATCCGCCGCGGCGGGGTGTCGCCAATGACTGAATGCGTTTTCGGGCTCGGCTGAAACCTAGCCTTACCGACCCGGACGAGAGCTATCGCCGAGCTGTCACACGCCCGCGCACGGCAAGGCTGATGCTCTCCACTTCGCGAAGCAGCGTCTCGTATTGCTTCGCCTCCCCTTCCTCGCCGCGGCGCATCGCGTCGACCATCAGGTCGAGCACGTGCTGATGGGCGCGACGACCGTGGGCGGCGATGATCCTGCGCGCTTCGCGTCGATGCATCAGGCCCCTCCAATACATCCATTATGAACTTAAAAGCGCCGCATGCCTCGCCGCCATGCCCGTTTCGATCCGTAATGTTCCTCATTGACCACAACGCCGTTGCACACTCGCTCCGTGGGTTCGCATCCGTAACTCCCCGAATGTCGGCCCTCGATCCCACTTCGTACGACAGGCGACGAACTTTCTCCGCGGAGACGGCAATGAAGAACATCCTAGTGTTCATCCACGACGATACCGGGCAGGAAGCCCGGCTGCAGGTCGCGCTCGACATCACGCGCCTAGTGAACGGTCATCTGATGTGCCTCGACGTCGCGATCCCGCCGGCCGCGATGACCGACGACAGTCTGGGCGGAACGGCGGAGGTGATGCTGCTGGCCGACGAGATCAGCCGGGAGGCTTCCAATCGTTCGCGGCTCGAGCGTCGGCTGAAGCACGAAGACGTTTCGTGGGAGTGGGCCGAAAGAACCGGCCGGATCGCTCCTAGCCTCAAGGAGGCCAGCCGCTTCGCCGACCTGATCGTGGTCAATCGCCAGCTGCACGACTTCCCAGTCCCCGACATGCGCGCCGTCGCCGGCGAAGTCATCGCGCGGTCGGGCAAGCCGGTGCTCGCGGTGCCCGAAGGCGAACGTCGGCTCGACACCGACTGCGCGATGATCGCCTGGGACGGATCGGCCTCGTCGATGGCGGCACTGCGCCAGGCGATCCCGTTGCTGGCGCGCAGCAAGCGTGTACTACTGGCTCAGGTCGGTGATGGCACCGGCGACGGGTCGGACGAAGCCGCTGCCAGCTATCTCTCGCGCTACAACATCCATGTTCGCATCGAGCGCATCCCGCCATCGGCGGGGGGCGTCGGTGCAACGTTGGTCGAGCAGGCGACGCGACACCGGGCAGGCTATATGGTCGCCGGCGGCTTCGGGCACCTGCGGCTGGCCGAGACGCTGTTCGGCGGCGTGACGCGCGACCTGCTGACCAGCGCGCCCTGCCCGATCTTCATGGCACATTGAGCGAAGCGCGAGGCCGACATGCACGTGGACCCGAAGGACATCCGCCATCTCGGGCGACAGTCTGTCTGTACGGGTCGGTTTTGGCTCGAGCGCCTCGACCAGCAGGGCCCCCTGTGGAGGGCCCCGTGGCGGAGAGGGTGGGATTCGAACTCAGCTGACAAACGTTTGAACTGACTCGATCTTTTTCGTCCCAATTCTCCGAAGTACCACGAAAAGTACCACGTCAACTTTGTTACCCAAAAACAGACACTTGCAGGCTCAGTTCGACTCCGTGCTCCACTATCGAATTCACGGTACCGCGTCAATCTGTTGACGCATCTGCGGCAACAAGAAGCTTCGATTCCGGGGACCGGTTTGGCGGATCCCCAGCCGCCGTTTTTCCCGACATTCTGTCGCGATGGGCGTGCAGACCTTCGCCCAAGTTGCTCGGCCCCCTGCTCGATTACCCCGCATTATTTGAGATTCTATGGTTTGCAGGGTAAACTTTGATTTCCGGCTATTTACCCTGCATATGGTGAAAATAGCAGAATTGCAGGGTAATCATGGCCGTCGAGCCCTTTTCCGACGAGCAGGCGCGAGTCATCGTCAATCTTGATCAGGCCTACCAGGTCTGGATGGAAACCCTGCGCACGCTCAACGACCTACCCTATAATATGCGCATCAAGGAGGTTTCCGGACGGGAATATCTCTACGAGGTGACCGATCGTCTCGGCACCATGAAGAGCAAGGGGCCGGTCGATCCTGACAAGCGCGCCGAGTTCGACCAATACAAGACGGAAAAGGCTGAACTGAAGGATCGCCTGACGCAGAGCAAGGCGACCCTCAGGGAACTCGGAAGCCTCTATCGCGCGCTCCGCCTACCGATGTTGCCGGTGGAGGCGGGCAAGATTCTACGTGAGGCCGATCGCATGCGCATCCTCGGCGAACAGGTAATGGTCGTGGGTACCAATGCACTGATCGCCTATGCGCTCGAGGCAAACGGGTTTATCCGCGATGCGCCGGACGCGACGATGGACTTCGACATGGCGTTGACCGCGATCGAGGCCGACGAAGACCGACCGACCCTGTGGAAAATGCTCAAGGAAGTCGACATGACCTACTCGGTCGATGCCGAGCGCCCCTTCCAGGCGCGGAATGCCAAAGCCTATGAGATTGAAATCCTGTCGGCGCCAAGCCGGATCGGCGGCCAGGCGAGACAAGACAAGCCTCGCCCCGTTCCGCTTCCCGAGCAGGAATGGCTGCTGAACGGTCGGCCAATTGATCGCGTGGTCGGCGTCCGCGACGGCGAAGCGGCACGGCTCGTCGTTCCCGATCCCAGGTGGTTCGCCCTTCAAAAGCTCTGGATGGCGGAAAAGCCCGGGCGCAATCCGCAGAAGAAACCCAAGGACAGCAAGCAGGGCACCGCGCTGCTCAATGCTGTGCGGCAAACCATGCCCCACTATGCGCTCGATTCCGGATTTTATGATGGACTTCCCGATGAGTTGAAGCCTCATTTCGAACGTTGGGAGGCTCGAAAGCCCGAACGGTGACGATCATATTCCGGAGGGGCCTAGCTTCAACCGGTCAAGCTGGCGGCCGAAGCGATTTATTGACCAAAGTCCCGAAGCGGGCGATGCGAGCAGTGCTTCTCGCTGCGGACGTGATCCGTCCCGAGCTACGAGAGCCCGCAATTTCGTGAGTTTGTCGGTCATCGGCGTGCGCTGCACGTTGTCTGTTGAGAGCGTAAGGCCCACTTGAAACGACAGATGCCACCATAGCTTAGCGGTCACACTTTCTGCTGACGCAATCGTAGTTATGGCCGACCGCGCGCCAGAGGTAGACCATCTCACCGTTGAGTTTCACGTACATCTCGTCAAGATGCCAGCGCCAATGGCGAAAGCCACGCATTCGCGATACCCGCTGCCGGCTGATGTCCGCGGCAAAAAGCGGCCCGAACCTGCTCCACCACAGCCTCACCGTCTCGTGACAAATGTCGATGCCCCGCTCGAAGAGCAAATCCTCGACGTTGCGCAGCGACAGCGGGAAGCGAACGTACATCATTACGACCAGGCGGATCACCGCGGGCGAGGAATTGAAGTGGCGAAACGGGCTGGCGGGCTTGCGCGGACGGGGCATCGAACCACGCTACCCGCACCTCGTTATCAAGCAGTGCATTCGGCCTGACAGCACCGCTAGAGGCTATGCGCGCGCGTCCGCGCCGGCGGCTTTGGTCGCCCCGGCCAGCACTGCATCGAGCAACTCGGTGGCGAGGTGCAGCTGGCTGTCGTCGACCAGCGCGAGCGTTTCACGGCGCACCTGTGCGAGGATCGGCTTGACCGCCTCGATCACGCGATAGCCTTCCTCGGTCACGTCGATCGTGCGCGAGCGTTTGTCCTGCGGATGCTCGTCACGGCGGATCAGCCCGTCGGCCTCAAGCGCGTTGAGCGTTCGAATCAGCGGCGGCCAGGCCATGCCGAGCCGCGCCGACAGCGTCGTGGTGGTGATCGCCGCATCGGCGAAGGCGAGCGCGAGCAATGTCTGCCAGCGCGCGCGCGACTGACCCGTCGCGGCGCGGATGCGCTCTTCCGAAACTTGGGTCCAGCGACGCGCGGTCAGCACGAGCTTGCGGGTCAGCCGGAACTCGAGGTCCTCGCGCGATTGCGGGACAAAGAAATCGCCGTAGCGCCCGGTCGAAAGTTCGAACGGATCGTGGTTCCGGTCTTCGTGCATTCGTTCCCCCTCCTCCGATCGGTCGTCCGCCGCCGCTGCGAACCGCCTCCGGTCTTTTCTAGCACCGCATCTTGACGATGTATGTACCTTGATACATAGAATTCTACTAAAGAAGTGCGACAGCACGAAAATGGAGAGGGGTAGATGACGCGAATCCTTCGTGCGCGGTCGACTCGGACATGGCTTGGCGCCAGCGCGGCAGTGCTCGCCTGGCACGCGCTCGCCACCGCCGCGGTGGCGCAAACGGCACCTGCGGAGCCACAGCCCGAATCCGTCGCACCGGCACCGCGCGAGGGCGAGATCGTCGTTACCGGCACCCGGCTGGGCAGCAATTTCAACGCGCCGACCCCGGTCACCGCGGTGACCAACGAACGCCTCGAAGCGCTGTCGATCACCAATGTCGGCGAGGCGCTGACGCAATTGCCGAGCTTCCGCAGCTCGAGCGGCCCGGCGCAGCAAGCGGTCGCCGGCGGCCCGGTCGGCGCGCGCCTGCTCGATCTGCGCGGGCTCGATCCGCAGCGAACATTGGTACTGGTCGACGGCCGTCGCTTCGTGCCGAGCACGCCGCAGGGCGTCGTCGACGTTAACCTGATCCCGTCGTCGCTCGTCCAGCGCAGCGATGTCGTCACCGGCGGCGCCTCCGCCACCTACGGCTCGGATGCGGTCGCGGGGGTGGTCAATTTCGTGCTCAACCGCAAGCTCAAGGGCGTGCAGGCCGAGGTAGTCGGCGGAATCTCTCAGCGCGGCGACGATGGCAATTTCTTCGCCAGCATCGCCGCCGGCGGCGATCTTTCCAGCCGTGTCCATCTGGTCGGCGCGGTCGAATATGAAAAGCTCGACGGTCTCGGCGATTGCTATACGCGCGCGTGGTGCGCCAATCAGACGCTGATCCTCGGCAATACCGCGCCAGGCGCCGGCGGCCTTCCGGCCAATCTGATCATCGCCGGCGTCAACACCTCGACGCTCAGCCCGGGCGGGCTCATCAACCGTTCGTACAACGCCGCAGGCAGGCCGATCGGCACCAATGCGACCGATCCGCTGCGCGGCACGCAATTCCTCGCCAACGGAACGCCTGCGCCGTTCAACTACGGCACGTTGGTCGGCCCGCTGTTCATGCTCGGCGGCGAGGGACAGGGACGCAATTCGTTCATCTCCCCCTTCCGTCTCAAGGTGCCGGTCGAGCGCGTCTCAAGCTATGCCGCGCTGACCGCGGAGCTAAGCGATCGTGTCACGCTCGGGGTCGATCTGTCCTATGGCCAGGTGCGCGGCACCGTCGTGTCGAACGTGCTGCGCGACTATGACGGCCGTTTGATGGGACGGATCAAGCGCGACAATCCGTTCATCCCGGCCTCGATCGCCGCGGCGATGGACGCGAACGGCGTAGCCTCGTTCGTGCTCGGCCGCGCCGGCTTCGACCTCGGCCCCTCTTATGCGAAGACGCGCACCGCCACCTATCGCGGCGCATTGAGCCTGAAGGCGGAAATCAGCGACAAATGGACGGTCGAGGGATTCTATCAATATGGCCGCACCGATTTCAGCCAGCGATCGTATAATGCGATCAACACGCTCAACCTGCCCAAGGCGATCGATGCGGTAACCGTCGGCGGTCAGGCAGTGTGCCGCGTCAATGCCGACGCGAACCCGTCCAATGACGATCCGAATTGCGTGCCCTTCAACCCGTTCGGCGAGGGCAGATACGATCCCCGCGCCGCTGCCTATATCACCGGCAACGGCTTCCAGAACACCACGAACGAGCAGCATGTCGTGGCGATCGATCTGCGCGGCACGTTGGTGGACCTACCCGCCGGCCCGGTGAAGCTGGCGGTCGGCGGCGAATATCGCAGCGACCGGATCGTCAGCACCACCGACCCGGTGTCGCTCGTCAACGGCTTCTGGACGCTCAACGGCAGCGCCCTCAGCGGCTCGGTCAATGTCAAGGAAGGTTATGGCGAAATCGCCGTGCCGGTATTCGCGGATTCGGCAATCGGCCACGCGCTCGACCTCAACGGCGCGATCCGCCGCACTGATTACAGCACGAGCGGCGCGGTCACCACCTGGAAGCTTGGCGCGGTCTACGAGCCGATCAAGGGAGTGCGCTTCCGAGCCACCCGCTCGCGCGACATCCGCGCGCCCAATCTGAGCGAGCTGTTCGGCCCGCGCACGCGCCGCACGATCGGACTGACCGATCCGCTGACCGGGCTGCAGACCAATCCGACGGTGATCACCGGATCGAACCCAGATCTGTCGGTCGAGGCCGCCGACAGCTGGACGGTGGGTGCGGCGTTGACGCCGCGCGGCGGGTTCCTCGGGCGCTTCCGCATGTCGGTCGATTATTACAACATCAAGGTGAAGAACGCGATCGGCACCCTCGGCGCGCAAACTCTCGCCGAGCGCTGCAACCAGGGCGTGACCCAGTTCTGCGCGCTGATCACGCGCGACCCCTCGACCAATACGATCCTCGAGGTACAGGATGTCTATCTCAACTCGAACGAGCTGCGCACCAAGGGGTTCGATATCGAATTCCAGTATCGCCAGCCGCTCGGGGCGCTCGGCAGTCTCAACGCGCAATTGCTCGCCAATATCACCCAGGCGCTGACCACGGTCGATTCCGCCGGCGCGGTCGATCGCGCCGGCCAGACCGGCTTCCGCACCGGCACCGTGCCGGGCGTGCCCGACTATGTCCTCGACGGGCTGCTGACCTGGACCTTGGGCGATTTCCAGCTCACCGGCCATGGCAAATATATTCCGTCGGGGATTTACTGGACCAATTTCACCGGCCCCGATCAGCCGGGCTATTCGATCACCTCGCCCACCAGCGTCGACAATAACCGGGTGCCGAGCCGCTTCTATCTCGACCTCACCGCGCGAGTGAAGGTGCCGGTGGTCGCCGGCCGCGAATTCGAATTGTTCGGCACGATCAACAATCTGCTCGATCGCGATCCGCCGTCGATCCCCGGCCCGTCGGGCGGGACGAACCAAATCCTGTTCGATCCGGTCGGCCGGGCGTTCAAGATCGGCGCGCGCGTGCGCTTCGGCGGCTGATCCCGCGTGGTGGCCGGCCCCTCTCCCCCCGCGACCGGCGAACGGACGATCGATGTCGCCGCGATCATCGAGCGCCAGCGGCTCAACGGCTTCGTCGTCCGGCTGGTGGCAATCTCCTGGCTGGTCACCTTCTTCGACGGGTTCGACATGCTCGTCCTGTCGTTTCTCGCGCCCTATATCCGCAGCCAGTTCGCGCTCGATCCGGTCCAGCTCGGGCGACTGTTCGGCATCGGCACGCTGGGCGCGATGCTCGGCGGCTTCGCGTTCGGCTGGCTCGGCGATCGCTGGGGGCGACGGCCGATGATCATCCTCTCGGTGCTCGCTTTCGGGCTGTCGAGCATCGCGCTGGCCTTCGCCGGGTCGTTCGAGGCGCTGATGGCATTGCGCTTCGTCAACGGCGTCGCGCTGGGCGGGCTGATGCCGCTCGCCTGGGTGCTCAACATCGAATATGTCCCCGCGCGCTACCGCGCGACCGTCGTGACGCTGATCATGATGGGATATACGATCGGCGGGGCGATCGCGGGGCCGCTCACCGTCTGGCTGGCGCCGCGTTTCGGCTGGCATTCGATCTTTCTGCTGAGCGGATTGGTGACGGTGCCGCTCGTCGCCTTGCTCTGCTGGCTGCTGCCCGAATCCGCACGCTTCCTCGCGGTGAAACGCCGCTCGCCGGGACGGATCGCCCGCGCGCTCAATGCGATCGAACCCGGGCTCGGCGCCGGCATGCACGACCGGTTTCTCGTTCTCGATGAACAGGCCGGCACCGCGACACGCGATCGCTTCCGCGCCGCCAGCCTGTTCGACGGCGCGTTGCGCACCACCACCCCTTTGCTGTGGATCGCCTATATCGGCAGCTCGCTGGCGATCTATTTCAAGACGAGCTGGGGGCCGATCCTGTTCGAGGAAGTCGGCTTCACCCGCGCGGAGGCCGCCTATATCGCCTCGATCACCTCGGTTGGCGGGGCGCTCGCGGGGCTGGCGTTGATGCGCTTCACCGATCGCATCGGGCCGATCGCGATCGCGCTGCTGCCGATGCTCGCCGTCCCGGCGCTGCTGCTGATGGGAATTGCGCCGCTGGCCAAACCCGGCTTCGCGTCGCTTTCGCTGCTCAGCATGATGATGATCGGCGGGGCGCATTTCGGCATGCACAGCATTGCCGGGATGTTCTACCCCAGCGCGATCCGCGCCAACGGCGCCGGCTGGGCGACCTCGATCGCCAAGATCGGCTCGATCGCCGCGCCGTTGCTCGGCGGCTATCTGCTCGCCGCCAATCTGCCGCCGCGTCATCTGTTCGTCCTGCTTTCGCTCGCGCCCGCCGCTTGTGCGGTCGCGCTCGTCCTGCTCGGTCGCATCTACCTGCGCCGTGATCGAAGGAGTCTCCGTCCGTGCCTCTGACCGTCAACCCCATCCTTCCGCGTTTCGGCGCCGAAGTCTCCGGCGTGGATATCACCCGGCCGCTCGACCCCGCGACGCGCCGCGAGGTCGTCGATACGATGAATAAATGGGGGGTCTGCGTCTATCGCGACACGGGGCTTGATGACGAAAGCCATATCGCCTTCAGCCGCATCTTCGGCCATCTTGAACTGGCACCGGAAATGAAGGACCGTCCTCGCCGCCACCGCTATCCCGAACTGTTCGATGCGAGCAACCTCACCCCCGATGGCGAGATCGTGCGCGACGAAAATCTGCTGCTGCACAAAAAGGGCGACCGGCTGTGGCATACCGATTCGTCCTTCATGGAGATGCGCTCGTCCTATTCGCTGCTGCTTGCTTATGAAGTGCCGTCGCGGGGCGGCGAGACATGGTTCGCCGATACCCGCTCGGCCTATGACGATCTGCCCGCCGCGATGAGGGCGCGGATCGCGGGTCTGGAGGCCGAACATTCCTTATGGTGGTCGCGCAAGCTCGCCGGCTTTCCGCTCAGCGACGCCGATGTCGACGCCCGCCCCAAGGCGCGCCACCCACTCGTGCTCGAACAGCCGGCGACCGGGCGGAAGGCGCTCTATATCGCCAGCCATGCGATCGACATCGTCGGGCTGCCGCGCGACGAAGGACAGGCGCTGATTCGCGAGTTGATCGACTTCGCCACCCAGCCGCAATATATCTTCTCGGTCAAATGGCAGCCGGGCGATCTCGTCATCTGGGATAATCTCACCTCGATGCACCGCGGCGGCGATTTCGACGTACATAACGAACGTCGCGACATGCGCCGCACCACCGTGCGCGAGGGACCGGCGCCGGCCGATGCCGACGATCCCTTCGGCGCCTATTTCCGCGCGTCGCTGGATCAGCCGACGGCGTGACCGGTCGCCCCCGGATATTGCTGACGCGACGCTGGCCGGACGCGGTCGAGCAGCGCGCGGCGGCGCGGTTCGAGGTGACGCTCAACCGCGACGACCGCCCGTTGAGCGAAGCCGAGCTGGGCGCCGCGATGCGCACGCACGACGCCTTGTGCCCGACGATCACCGATCGCGTCACCGCTGCGGTGCTCGGCGTTTCCGATCGCCGCGTCGGCATCGTCGCTAGCTATGGCGTCGGCTATGAGCATATCGATCTGGCGGCCGCGCGCGCGGCTGGGGTCCGTGTGACCAACACGCCCGGCGTGCTCACCGACGCGACCGCAGACCTTGCCCTTACCCTGATCCTGATGACCGCACGACGCAGTGGCGAAGGCGAACGCGAGCTGCGCGCCGGCGCCTGGACCGGCTGGCGGCCGACCCACCTGCTCGGCCACAGTCTCAAGGGCAAGCGGCTCGGGCTGGTCGGCTTCGGCCGGATTGCCCAGGCGACCGCCGAGCGAGCGCGCTTCGGCTTCGGGATGGAGATCGCTTATTATGCGCGCCACCCCGCCCCGGCGGACATCGCCGACCGGCTGGACGCACGCTTCGTGCCCGATCTCGGCGATCTGCTTGGCAGCGCCGATTTCGTCTCGCTCCACGTGCCGGGCGGCGCGGAGACGCGACACATGATCGACGGCGCGGCGCTGGCGCAAATGCGCACCGACGCGATCCTGATCAACACCGCGCGCGGCGATGTGGTGGACGAAGCAGCGCTGATCGCGGCGCTGCAGGAGCGGCGGATCGCTGGCGCCGGGCTCGACGTGTTCGCCGGAGAGCCGAACGTCTCGCCCGCGTTGCGCGCAATCGACAATGCCGTGCTGCTTCCGCATCTCGGCAGCGCCACCCGCGAGACGAGAGAAGCGATGGGACTGCGCGTGCTCGCCAATCTCGAAGCCTGGTTCGACGGCAAGCCTACCCCCGACACCGTGGCATGAGCCCAAGCGTCGCGGCGCTGATCGCCGAACACGACCTGCCGGCCGATTACGCCGTGCTGGTGGAACGATGGTGGCAACCATTGGCGCACGATATCGCGGCGTGGCGCGCGGCAGCGCCGGCGCCACTGGTCGTCGGCATCAACGGCGCGCAAGGCAGCGGCAAATCGACGCTCGCCGCCTTCCTCGAACGAGCCTTGCTGCCGGCGCTCGGCCTCAGCGCGGTGATGCTGTCGCTCGACGATCTGTATCTGCCGCGCGCCGACCGGCTGGCGCTTGCGCGCGACGTGCACCCGTTGTTCGCCACCCGTGGCGTGCCCGGTACGCACGACGCGGCGCTCGGCTGCACGCTGATCGATGCGTTGCGCGTGCCCAGTCACGCGCAGGTGCTCATCCCGCGATTCAGCAAGGCCGACGACGATCGGCTGCCCGAAAGCGCGTGGCGCAGCGTGACCGCGCGGCCCGACATCCTATTGTTGGAAGGCTGGTGCGTCGGCGCGAGGCCCGAACCGCCCGACGCGCTGCTGCCACCGGTCAATGCGCTGGAGGCGGAAGAGGACGCGGAGGGCATCTGGCGCGGCCATGTCAACGCCGTGCTCGGCGGCAGCTATGCGGCGCTTTTCGCGCGGATCGATCGGCTAGTGATGCTTCGCCCGCCCAATTTCGAAGCGGTGTTCGCCAACCGGCTGTTGCAGGAACGCAAGCTGCGCGCGGTTGCGGGCGGCGCCGACCGGGTGATGAGCGACGCTGCGGTCGAACGTTTCGTGCGGCATTACGAGCGGCTGACCCGGCATATGTTCGCGGATCTGCCGCAGCGCGCGGACCGCCTGTTCCTGCTCGACGCGCAGCAGCGGGTGATATCGGCACGCTGACTTACCTGCGTCATCCCGGATAGATCCCGGGATGACGCAGCGATCGGCCACCCCTCAATAAGTCAGCCGCATCCCCACTTTGAACGTCTGGCCGAACGGCGAGAACAGGACGGTATTGCCGGTGCCGTGCGCGCCCGGATTGAGCGGAGGCCTGGTGTTGGTCAGGTTGTCGACTCCGAAAAACGCGGTCAGCTCGTGCCGCTCGCCGTGGCGGATGCGATATTGCGCGAGCAGGTCAAGATAGGCCCGCGCCGGCACCTTGTTGGTATTCGAGCTGTTGACCGCGGCAATATTATAGCCCTCCTGATCCGGGCCGATGAAGGCGGCGTTATAGAAGCCGCTGTTGATATAGCGGCCGTGGAAGTTGAGCGTGAAATCGTCCTTGGTCCAGCTCACCAGGCCGTCGAGCGTCAGATCGGGGAGGCCCGGCGGGGTGCCGCCGCGCAGCCCGGTCTGCCCCGCGCGCTGGATGGGGCCGACCGCGTCGACGGTGACGAAATCCTTCACATAGGTCGCAAGCAGCCGGAAGTTGACGTCACCCAGCCTGCCGAGCGGCTGGCGATATTCCAGCTCGGCATCGATGCCGCGATTGATCAACTCGTTCACGTTCTGCAGCACGTCGCGGACCCGGGTGATGCTGCCGTCGGGGCCGCGGGTGATCAGATCGCAGCTCTGCTGCTCGCCCTCGAAGCAACGGGTCGCGATATTCTGCTGCCCCAACGTGCTGATCGCGTTGCGCACCTTGATCTCGTAATAATCGATCGAGGCGCGGAACCGGCCGAGGAAGCCACCGCTCGGCTTGAACACGATCCCGGCGGTGAAGGTATCGGCGCGCTCGGGCTGGAGGTTCGGGTTCGATCCGCTGGTGATCGCGGGATTGACCTGCTGCCCGCCGCGCGCCGGATCGGTGAGGATACCGCTGGCCAGCGTGGTCGGGCCGAACAGTTCGATCACATTGGGCGCGCGGATATCGCGCGATTTGGTGGCGCGAAGCCGGATCGCCGGGACCGGCTCCCACACCGCGCCATATTTATAAGTGGTGACCGACAGACTCGAATTCGGCGAAAGCTCGCTCGACCGGCTGTAATGCGTGCGGCGGATCGCGCCGTTCAGGCTCAGCTCGTTGAAGAACGGGGCGCCACGCAGGATCGGCAGTTCGGTCTCGGCATAGCCCTCGACCACCTCTATCCTCCCCGACACGCGCGATCCGTTGCCGGAGAAGAACGCCAGGCTGCGCGACAGCGGATCGGCGTCGCCGCGCACCGAATCGTTGCGATATTCGATACCGCTCGCGAGCTGCACGGTACCGCCAGGCAGATCGAACAGCTTGGCGCGGACGTTGAATGCCGCGACATGCTCGGTGGTGATCGCGGTCTGATAACCATCCGCGGTGACATAATCCTTCGCCGTCTGGCTCGCCTGCGCGCCGAACGGATTGTACGCGACGCAAACCGGATCGTGATTGGCCGGATTGGGATCGGCATTGACGCGGCAGATCGGCTGGCCGTTCGGCCCCATCACCGCGTCGAGCGCGCGGAGCATGCGCGCGCTGACCGTCTGGTTGCGGGTTTCGGAGCGGAAATCGTTGCGGCCGAACTGGTAATAGGCATCCCAGTCGACACCTTCCGCGATCTTGCCCTTGAGGCTGCCCACCGCGCGGAACGCATTGTTGGTAGTGACGATCGGCGCACGACCGAGTTCGGCGAAGCCCTTGCCGATCTGGAACGACGATGCCCCCGATGCGGCGAGCAAGGTCGGGATATCCAGCGTCGGATCGGCCGAGCGCGGGATGAACGGATTGTCGGCGCGGATCGTGATCGCGGTGTTGCGATAGGCGGTCGCGCTATATTCGGCGTTGAGATGGCCGTAATTGACCATCAATGACGCCGACAGATTGGGCGCCACGTCCGAATCGAGATTGCCGGTGATCGCGTAGCGCTCGAGCGGCGCGTTGAGGAACAGATCCTTGAAATAGATGTTCTGCCCCTGCCCTTCGCCGCCGGTCATATAGAGATTGTTCGACATGCTGCCGTAGACGAAGCGCCGCGGCGTGCCGTCGTTGGCGAAGGTGATGCCGTCGATCGGGCGCAGCGCGGGGAAGGTACGCCCGGTATAGGCGCTTGCCGACGGCACCGTGACGCCGTTGAACGGAACGGTCGACGGGCGCACCGATCCGATGATGTTGTTGGCCGGCATCCGCGAATAGCCAGGGTTGCGGCCGAAATTGAGCACCTCGCTGCGGCAGAAATCGCGCGACTGGCAATCGCCGATCCCCGCGCCCGATTCATATTCGCCGCCGATCACCAGATGCATCGATTGCCCGATGCGCATGCCGAAGGCGAGGCCGGCAACGAAGGTCTGGTTGTCGCCATATTTGGTGACGCTGTTCTGCAGCGACGCCTTGATCCCCTCCAGCCGGTGATCGAGGATCAGATTGGCGACCCCGGCCACGGCGTCCGAGCCATATTGCGCGGATGCGCCGCCGGTCACCACCTCGGCGCGCTGAAGCAGGATCGACGGGATCATATTGGTGTCGACCGTCGCCTGGGTCGTCGACGGAACGAAACGTTTGCCGTCCACCAGCGTCAGCGTGCGTACCGCGCCGAGCCCGCGGAGATCGAGGATGCGGCCGCCTACATAGCCTCCCGTCGGGGCAAGCTCGCCGCTCGCCGGGGTATTCGACGGACGAAAGGCGGGAACCTCGTTGAGCGCGTCGGCGACATTGGCGATACCGCGCTGCTCGAGCCGGGCGGCGCCCACCACCGAAACCGGCGTCGGCGCGGAAAACCCCCCGGAGAGACGCGATCCGGTGACGATGATGTCGTGCGAGCCGGCCGGTTCGGCGGGTGCCTCCGCCGCCGGCGCGTCAGGCTTCGCCGCGGGCGTGTCGGACAGCGGTGTCTTGTCCTGCGCATGCGCCGCGGGCGCCGAGATCACGAGCCCGAGCGCCAATGCGCTTGCCCCGTGCCGAACCCGATTCGCGATGCTTCCTCTCCACATAAGCTCCCTCCTCCTGTCGCGGCACGCTGCGGGCGCCGTCGTCGGACTGTAGCCTAATGCAACAATAGGTACTATGCTACTTATTTTAGAAGGATGCTATTTTTCTTGGCGCTGACGGTCCTTTCTTCTATTATTATCGTTAATTATAAGTAATTTAACTCGCAACCACCGACCGGGAGGTCGGGTTGACAGCCTCGAAACACAAATACATATAATGCTACCGAATTCCCGCAGGGCCTCGATCGGCCCCGCCACGACCGATCAGAAAGCCGAACGGCAATGTCAGAAAATCCACCCGTCAAACCCACGATCCAGAGCGTCGAGCGGACCGAGGATCGCATCCTCACCTCCGATCTGTTCGAGGCACGGGATCGCACCTTCGCGCCGCGCAACGGCACCGGCACGCATCGCGAGCCAGCGCGCGATCTGCCGATTTATCACACCTGCGACGTGCTGGTGGTCGGCGGAGGCCCTTCGGGGACCGCGGCGGCCTGGGCGGCGGCGCAGGCGGGGGCGGACGTGACTCTGCTCGAACGCTACAACCATCTGGGCGGACTTTCGACCGGCGGACTGGTCATCTGGATCGACCGCATGACGGACTGGTCGGGCGAACCTGTTATCCGGGGCTTTGCCGAAGCGGTGCTCTCCCGCCTCCCCGCCGAGGGCATCGCCGGGCCCCCGCCCGAACAATGGGGATCGCGCGATCCGCAACATGCCGCTTACTGGATGCCGCGCACCGCTGCCTTCCACGGCATCGTCGCCTGGTCGCCGACGATCGACCCCGAGCGGCTGAAGCTGGTTTCCCAGGAAATGTTGATCGAAGCCGGGGTACGGCTGGCGTTCCACGGCTGGGCGGCGGTGCCGATCGTCGAGGACGGGTGCGTGCGCGGCGCATTGTTCGAAAGCAAGATGGGCCGCCAGGCGATCCGCGCGAAGGTGGTGATCGACGCGACCGGCGACGGCGACATGTTCGCGCGCGCCGGCGCCGATTTCGACAATGACATCGAACCCGCGGACACGCATCACGCAATGAACACCGCCTTCATGCTCGGCGGGGTGGACATGCAGCGCTGGCTCGATTTCCGCACCGGCGAGCCCGCCGCCTATCAGGCGCTGCTCAACAAGGGCCGCGCCGAACTCGGCTTCTTCCAATGGCCCTATGTCTCGTGGCGCAACGATATCGCGCTGTTCCTCGGCCCGCGCCAGACCGGCATGTCCGCGCTCGACGTCGACGAACAGACCGAGATCGAGGTCCGCTCGCATCGCTTCATGGCCAGCCATTGCGCCTTCTTTCGCGAACATGCGCCGGGCTTCGAGGATGCGTTCATGCTGCAGAGCGCGCCGCAGCTCGGCGTGCGCCATACCCGCCGGCTGGCCGGGGTCGGACGCGTCGAGCGGCGCCAGTGGAGCGAGGGACAAGTGCTGCCCGACGAGATCGGCGTGAGCCCCTCGGTATCGCCCAAATTTCCGGTCATCTCGGTTCCCTATGGCGCGCTGGTGCCGCGCCGGCTGGATGGCCTGCTCGCCTGCGGCCGCCATGTTTCCTGCGACGCCAACTCGCACGGCTTCCTGCGCGAGATTCCGCAATGCTGGCTGACCGGTCATGCGGCGGGCGCAGCGGCAGCGCTTGCGGTGCGCGATGGGGTGCAGCCGCGCGATGTCGACGTGGTGGCGCTCCAGGCGCTGCTGCGCGCGCAGGGTGCGTATGTGCGGGAGCCGGCGCCCACTGTGGTCGCACTCGCCGCCAACGAATGACAGGCGCCTGAGCGCCGAGCACGGAGAGGAAAGATATGCCTGAACTGCGCAGCCTTGCCGCCAATTCGCCGACCCGTCGCTCGCACTGGCGCGCGCTTGGGCTGAGCGAGGCCGATATGCTCAAGCCCAAGATCGCGGTGGTCAATTCGTCGTCCGAACTCGCGGTGTGCTTCGCGCATCTCGACGGGGTGGCCAAGGTGGTGAAGGACGCGATCCGCGCCGCCGGGGGCGTGCCGTTCGAGGTCCGCACCACCGCGCCCTCCGACTTTATCACCGGGGCGGCCAAGATGGGCAGCTATATCCTCGCCGCGCGCGACATCGTGACCCACGATATCGAGGTGCAGGTCGAGGCGGCGATGCTCGACGGGATGGTCTGCCTCACCTCGTGCGACAAGACCCCGCCGGGGCACCTGATGGCCGCAGCCCGGCTCGACATCCCCACCCTGTTAGTGATCGGCGGCTATCAGGCGTCGGGTATGATCGGCGACGAGCATGTCGATCTGGAGGATCTGTGGGCGGGCAGCATCGGCGAACGTTTCGGCAAGACGCCGAAATTCCCGATTGAGGATATGATTCCGCAGGCGGTGCGTGGCCCCGGCGTCTGCGCCGGGATGGCGACCGCGAACACGATGCATTGCGTGGTCGAGGCGCTGGGCATGTGCATTCCCGGCTCGGCTCCGGTGCGCGCCAATAGCGAGAAGATGTTCGACAAGGCGCGCGCGGCCGGGGCACGTATCGTCGAGATGGTGCATGAGGATCTTCGCCCGCGCCGCATCCTGACAGAGGCGGCGTTCCGCAACGCCGCGGCGATGACGCTGGCGGTCTCCGGCTCGATCAACGCGATCAAGCACCTCCAGGCGACCGCCGTCGAGGCGGGGACCGACGTCGATCTGTTCGAGATCTGGGAGGAAATGGGCCGCAAGGTGCCGGTATTGACCGCGGTGCGCCCGAATGGCCCGGTGCGGATCGAAGGGTTCGAGGATGCCGGCGGCGCCGCGGCAATGCTCAAGCGGCTCGCCCCGGTGATCGATACCGAGGCGATGACCTGCACGGGCAAGACGCTCGCTGCGGTGATCGCCGATACGCCTGAGGGCGATACCGCGATCATCCGTCCGCTCGACGCGCCGATTTCCGAAGGACCGTCGATCGTGATCCTGAAAGGCAGCCTCGCGCCGGCCAGCGCGGTGGTGAAGCTCGGCATCCGCGATCCCAAACGCCCCGAGCGTTTCGAGGGCCGCGCGCGCGTGTTCGATCAGACCGCGCCGCTGCTCGCCGAAATCGAGGCGCGCACGCTGGAAAAGGGCGATGTCGTCATCCTGCGCGGGCAAGGGCCGAAGGGCGGCCCGGCGATGGGCGGCGGCGCATCTATGGTGCTGTTCGCGATCGACGCGGCAGGGCTGGCGCGCGACGTGGCCTTCGTCACCGACGGTCAGCTCTCCGGCCTGTGCCTGAAAGGGCTGACGATCGCCGAGGTCTCGCCCGAGGCGGTCGACGGCGGCCCGCTCGGCAAGGTGCGCGACGGCGATACCGTGCTGATCGACGTGCCCGCGCGCCGGCTCGACGTGCTGGTCGACGCAGCGGAATTTACGGCACGCCCCAATGAGGCGCAGCCGCTATCCGCGCACCCGACCGGCTATCTCGATCTCTACCGACGCGGTGTGCAGCCGATGGCGAAGGGCACCGCGCTGGTGCAGGAACCCGCTCGTCCGTGACACGAAGAATATTGCGGAATTGATCCGATCCGGGCCGAGGGTGTCGCAAGAACGCCACGGCCCCGCCAAGTGCCTCCAGGAGGGGACTATGTTCGTGCTTCCGGCTGATATCCACCTGCGGGCGTGGGGCTGACATGCCGGCCGCGCCCCGCACGATTGACGTCGCCCGCGTCATCGACGGTCGCGGGCTGGATCGGTTCAACTATCTGCTGATCCTGCTCTCCTGGCTGATCACCGTGTTCGACGGGTTCGACATGATGATGATCAGCTTCACCGCGCCTTACATGCGCGACGAGCTGAGGCTGGACAAGCCGATGCTCGGCAATGTCTTTTCCGCAGGCATCCTCGGGATGATGGTCGGCGGCTTCGCCTTCTCCTATATCGGCGACCGGGTGGGACGGCGGCGGACGATCGTCGCTGCGGCCTTCGCCTTCGGGCTGCTGACACTCGCGACCGCATTGGCGCGCAGCTACGAGGCGCTGCTGATCCTGCGCTTCGCGGATGGCTTTGCGATCGGCGGAATGCTGCCGCTCGCCTGGGCACTTAACATCGAATTCGTACCGAAACGGATGCGCGCCACCGTCATCACGATCATCATGATGGGCTATAGCCTCGGCAGCTCACTGGCCGGTCCGGTGACGGTGTGGCTCGCGCCGAACCATGGCTGGGAGGCCGTGTTCGTGTTCGGCGGGATTTGCACCTTGGCCTGTGCGATCGCGCTAGCGATATGGCTGCCGGAATCGATCCGCTTCCTGACCAGCAAGGCGCTCAAGCCCGACATCGTCGCGGCAACGCTTAATCGCCTCTCACCGGCGCTGGAGGCGCGCGCCGAGGACCGTTTCGTCCTTGGCGACGAGCAGACCGACACGGGCAATTTCACTGTTGGCAAATTGTTCGAGGGCCGGCTCGCGATCCTCACGCCGTTGCTGTGGCTCGGCTATATCATGAGCACGCTCGCAGTCTATTTCAAAGCCAATTGGGGACCGATCGTCTACGAAGACATGGCGTTCAGCCGCGAGACGGCGGCCTATGTTTCCTCCTTTTCCGGCGTGATGGGCGCGGTGCTCGGGCTGACGCTGATGCGCTTCACCGATCGCTTCGGGCCGTTCGCTGTCGCGATCTATCCGCTGTGCGCAGCGCCGGTGCTGCTCGCGGTGGGATTGCTGCCGATGAATCCGCAGCTTTTTCTGTGGCTCTCGGTGATCTCCACCACCTTTGTCGGCGGGGCGCATTTCGGCATCCTGTCGATCGCCAGCATCTTCTACCCCAGCGCAATCCGCGCGAACGGCGGCGGCTGGGCCACCTCGATCGCCAAGCTCGGTGGGATCGGCGGCCCGATCATCGGCGGCTATGTCCTGTCGAGTGGGATGCCGATCGTTCGCAGTTTCGCGATCCTCGCCTTGTGCCCCGCGATCCTCGCCGCCTGCGCGATCGGCATCGGGCTGATCGTGCGGCGCGGCAATCCCGCCGCCCTCGCCGGCGTCGCGGTTGCTCCGCGCGCGAGCCGGGCGCTATGATCGTAGGTCAGGCAAGACGGATCGGGGCGGAAGATGAGCGATGGCAGGCAAAAGCGTGCGGGACGGCGATCGGAGCAGCGCCGCGGCCCGCAGCCGGCGCTCGTTCCGCAGCCCGATGCGCTGAGGGAGCAGTTCGACGGCATCGCCGACGACAAGGGCCCCGCTCTCAGCGAACGCCACCTGCTCAACTATCGCATGCACTTCCCCGAGGAAGCGGGCGATTACGACTATTTCCGTATGACCCGGGCTATCGTCACCGCCGCCCGGCGCTGGCGCAAGGTCGCGAACGATCGCGTCAAACCGCTCAAGCAGACGATGGCGCGCTGGGAAACATTGTTCCTCGTCGCCTTTGCCGAGCGCGATATGACGCAGGGCGAGATGGCCCGGCTGATCTCGGTCGAGGGGCCGACGATGGTGCGGATGCTGGACCTGCTCGCGCGCGACGGGCTGATCGAGCGCCGCCAGTCGGAAACCGATGCGCGGGTGACCACCAATCGTATCACCCCTGCGGGCACCGCGGTGATCGGGGAGATTATGAAAGTGACCAACAAGCTCCGCAGCGAGGTGCTGGACGGCGTCGACCCCGACGATCTCCAGATCGCGCTCAAGGTGCTCAACCAGATCCTGCGCCGGCTCGATCAGTTGCGCTGAGCCGAGCTGGCAAACCCCGTTCCCTGTCGATATAAGTAGCATTCTACCTTAAGGAGAGAAAGATGGTCGCGCTGACCGAGGCGGAACGGGCGATGGCCGATGGCGCTGAGGGCGCGGCGGTCGCCAAGGCCATGGACCTGCTGATCCGCTATGCCGACGCGCTGGGCGCTGAGCGTTTCGTCGAGACCAACAATGTCGCTGGCGTCCCCGGCTCCTCGACGCCGTGGCTCAAGAACTATTACCGCGCGGACGGCGGCGACTATCGCGCGATCTTCTCGCGCTTCGACCTCGATTCGGACGAAGTGGTCGATGTGCCACGCATGAACGCTTTCTCCTGCCACCTGCAGGGCGGGATGGATCCAGCGCTTTGGCGCGATCAGGGGATGACCGAGGCGCAGCACGACAATTTCGTCTATGACGAAGGCCAGGTCGCCGCGCACGGCATCCAGGTGCTCAAGACCTGTACTCCCTATCTCGCCGGCAATGTGCCGGTGATGGGCGAGCATTGCGCATGGATGGAAAGCTCGGCGGTGGTCTTCTGCAATTCGGTGATCGGCGGGCGCACTAATTGCGAGGGGCGCGAATCGACCAGCGCCGCGATGCTCGCCAAACGCATTCCCGACTGGGGCTTCCACCGCGACGATTATCGCCGCGGGCAGAACCGCGTACGGGTCGAGGTGCCGGTCGACGACATCTTCGAATGGGGGATGCTCGGCTATTTCACCGGCGATGCGGTGCAGGATACGATCCCGGTGCTCGAAGGCGCGATCGGCGCGCCCAGCCTGATCCGCCACAAGCATTTCGGCGCGGCCGCCGCCTCCTCCGGCGGCGTCGAAATGTATCATATGATCGGAATCACCCCCGAAGCGCCGACGATCGAGGCGGCGTTTGGCGGCGCGGCGCGCGGCGAGGTCTTCGTCTATGACAAAGCCGCGCGCATGCGGACTTATGAGCAGCTCAACGCCATGGGGAGCAACACCGATGTCGATTTCGTCATGCTCGGCTGCCCGCATTATTCGGTCGAGCAGATCGCCGAAGCCGCGCGGCTGATCGAAGGTCGCCGCGTTTCGGCCAATAGCGAATTGTGGATCTTCACCTCGCGCGCGGTGAAGGCGACCGCCGACGCCAGCGGCTATAGCCGGATCCTGTCCGCGGCGGGCGCCAAGCTGATGACCGATACCTGCTCGTCGATCAGCCAGGCAGTCCCTCCCGGCACGCGCGTCGCCGCGCTCGATAGCGCCAAACAGGTTCATTATCTGCCCGCGATCATGGGGATCGAGGGATGGTACGGCACCACCGCCGACTGCATCGACGCGGCCTGCACCGGCAAGTGGAACGGGAGGCTCGCGGCATGAGCGTCATTGAGGCCGAATTGTGCCCGATCGTCCTCACCGGGCGCGGCGTCGTCGGCGGCGTGGCCGAGGGCGAGGCTTTGGTGACGCGCGAGACGATCTCGGGCTGGGGCGGCGTCAATGCCATGACCGGCACCGTGATCGAGAGCCGCCACGAGTTGAAGGGGACGAGCTTCGCCGGCAAGGTGCTGGTCTTCCCCGGCGCGAAGGGTTCATCGGGCTGGTCGGGGGTTTTCCACACCGCACGACTGGCGGGCACCGCGCCGCTGGCGATGGTTTTCACCACGATGACCACCAAGGTCGCGCTGGGCTGCGTCGTGATGCGCGTGCCGTCGGTCATCGATCTCGATCGCGATCCCTTCGCGCTAATCGAGAGCGGAGACCGAGTGCGGGTGGACGGCGATGCGGGAACGGTGACGATCTGGAAACGACAGCACTAGCCCCTAGCCCGCGTTAGTCCGTGGGGCGCGCCTGGTCTGCCTTTGAAAAACTGGTCCAATTCTGAAGAGAGCTCTGCGGGGCATGGGAATTGGAGAAAGATATGGGACGTCAGCGATTTACGCCGGAGCAGATCATCGCGAAGCTGCGTGAAGTGGATGTGCTTTTCAGCCGGGGGTCGCTGTCGAGGCTTGCCGCCAGATCGGGATTGCGGAGCAGACGCTTTACAGGTGACGCAAGGAATATGGGGGGCAGAAGGTCGACCAGGCGAGGCGGATGAAGGACCTGGAGCGGGAGAACGCTCGGTCGAAGAGCTGGTGGCGGATCTCGTTCTGGACAAGGCGATCCTGCAGGAAGCGAACAAGCTCGGTTTTTGAGCCCCTCCCGTCGCCGCGAGGCGATCAAATAGGTCCGCCGCGCATTGCTGGTATCGGAACGGCGGACCTGCCGGTTGCTCGGCCAGCACCGCTCGACCCAGCGTCACCCGCCGAAGGATGACGCCGACGAGCGGCGCCTGACGGCCGACATCGTCGCGCTGGCCAGGGATTATGGCCGCTACGGCTATCGTCGCATCCATGCCTTGCTGGGCCATGCGGGCTGGCAGGTCAGCCTGTCGGTGGTGGAGCGCATCTGGCGGCGGGAGGGTCTCAAAGTGCCGAAGAGGCAACCGAGATGTCGCCGGCTACGGCTGAGCGACGGGTCGTGCATCCGGCTGCGCCCGCAGCACCGCGGGCATATCTGGTCGTACGACTTCGTTGAGGACCAGAACCACAACGGACGCAAATACCGGATGCTCAACATCATCGACGAGTTCAGACGGGAATGCTTGGCGATGGTGCCGCTGCGCCGGTTCCGGTCGAACGACGTGATCGATGTGCTGGCCGACCTGTTCATCGAACATGGGCCGCCCGAGCATATCCGGTCCGATAATGGCCCCGAGTTCGTCGCTAATGCGGTGCGCGAATGGTTGGGCCGGCTCGGCGTCTCCGCTCTCTATATCGAGCCCGGCAGCCCCTGGGAGAACGGCTATATCGAAAGCTTCAATGCCCGCTTGCGAGACGAACTGCTCAACGGCGAGATCTTCCACAGCCTTGAGGAGGTGCGGATCGTCACCGGCTGGTGGCGCGATCATTACAACCGGGTGCGCCCACATAGCAGCCTCAGTTACCACCCGCCGGCGCCGGAAACGATCAGGATGCCAGCCTGGTCGCTCGGCTACGCTGCGCTCCGCCTCCCGCCCAGGCTGGCGTCGGAAACCCGGATCAACTAACTATGAAGCCGGACCAGTCATCGCGGGCAGTCCACTAGCGTCCGCTATTGGGTGGTTAGGCGACAGTCTGGTCTTGGCGTTCTCGCCCTAAAAGCGGACGCTGGCCTAACCGGTTTTCTTGGGTCGCCCGCGTCGAAGATCGAGCAGCTTCGCGTCGAAATCCTGGAGAAGATGCGCCCCGCTCTTTATATCGCCCTGTTTGAAAGCTGCGTACGATGCTTCCAGTAGCGCCGTAGCTTCTGGGATAGCCTCTTTGTCCTTGATGCGGTCGAATGAGACCGGAAGGCCACGGCGTAAAATGTCGTAGGCTTTGTCGAGCGTCATTTGCTCTTCCCAGTCTCTTTGCGGAAATCCAAGTGAAGCACCCCCTACGACGTAGGCAATGTGATTTCGATATTCCCAGAACCGACCGAACCCGTATTCCCTTTCCTTCTGCCGCTCGTCCATGCTGCCCCATTTCGGAATGTCCGTTTGCAGGTGATCTGTCACAGCAAACAAATGGCGGCAATCGGGTCCCTTACAGCCGTTCGCGGCCCTCTGGATGCAGTGGTCGGCTAGGCGCCCCAATTGCGATCATTCAGAATGCGTCTAACGAATCCCGAGAGCGGCCGTTCGTTGGGCCTACTGTTGGCGACCGCTGTTGGTGGTCAACTCCCGGGCCGTTCGTGGGAAGTCGGCCAGGCCAGGTGGACGTCCGGACCTTTTTTATCACGTCCAAGCTTGATGCCTGACGCCCCGAAGATCATGTTCCGGCTATGATAGGAACACGATCTGTCACCTTGGCGATAGCAGCGACTGCGATGCTCGCGACGACGGCTCCCCGGCGACTAGACGCTCAGGAATCAACTGCGACAAGGGTAATCGGCGGCCGATGCGAATACCCGGACCGTGTCGCACGCTACCGGTACGAGACTGTCTTGGTAATGTGCGACACCGTGTCGATAAGCCGAAGAGGGGAACAGGCGACATTCAATTTCAGTCAGAGAAGCTGGGGCTCGATGATCCAGTTCACGGGCGACATCTCCAATGATCGGATGACAGTCAGGCGCCTATCGCTTCGAGACGGCAGGTCCATCGCTGCGACCGGGACTTGCGAGATCTTCGACACCGGCGGGGAGCTGTCGACTATAGGTTGCCTTGCGAGAAACGGTACCCGCAGCTGGGCCGCCAACTTCACCCGCTCGCGGATCTAGACCTTCACAAGCGCTGATCTGCCTCGCATCTCGGTTCGAACGAGACGGCAACTTCCAAGTTCACCAGAGCCGGTTCAGAACGGCAGATAATGAGGCGGAGCTGTCATTCGCTCGGACGCAGATTTGATTGTCCGCAACGCGCCCTATAGTCAGACATTCAATGACGTCCGCCCTAATCCCGAAAGCCGACGTTTGCTCATGTCGGCAGAGAATGCCAGAATCTGGGTGGGAAGCAGACCGGGGACTTTTAGCTTGGATCGGATCGAAGCGGACGCCGCCCCACCCTAAAGATTGGCGGTTATGCAGTTTACAAACCTGGAAGCCTGCGCACCAACTGATATAGGCCGTAACAGGTGAAGAAGATCAGGGACGAGGCCGCTCCTAATAGCCCCAAACAGCCGACCGACCATGCGGGAAGCGTAGTCCACCAAGCCATGGAGATGCGCCAAAGCTTACCAAGAGCGGCCCTTCAATCTGGCCTCTCCCTCCATCTTACGTTTTACCTGTCCGCTCAGGAGCGAGCATGAGCGGCCGCCACAATCTGCGGTTTACGAAACCAGGCTGAAGCCCTCTACGTTGCGGTTATCGACTGGCACGCTGAGGACTTTCCCAACGGCGATGTTTCGCGGCGCCACATCCCTGACGGGTATAGTTACGGATTCAGGCGAAGCATCACTACACCATGGGGCTCAACAGTGGCGCTGTACGAGCCTTTCCAGTTGCCCGCATCCTTGTGCGCCCACAGGTCGCGAACCTTGGCGCGCATACCGGACGCATAGCCGAGATCGTCGTTTTCGACGGTGATGCTCACAGGCGTCGCGCCACGGTTGAACAGCAGAACAGCGCGGCCGCCGCCGGAAAGCGGCTTGACCCACACTTCCTTGTCCCCGTCCTTGGCCACACGATGGCCCTGCGCCCCGAGCCGGTCCTGATCGACCGCGATCGCTTCCTTGTTGAGCAGGATAGAACGCGTGCTTTCGTCCATCTTGGCGATGTCGTTGCCGGCCATCAGCGGCGCGGCCATCATCGCCCACAAAGAGAAGTGCGAGCGATATTCGGCCGGAGTCATGCCGCCGTTGCCGACCTCCAGCATATCGGGATCGTTCCAGTGGCCCGGCCCCGCGAATGGCCACAGCGGCTCGTTGAGGTCGACGATCTTGGTGACGGAGTTTGCCCAGCTGTGCTCCTTGTCATTCTTATCGAAGCTGTCCCAGATATCGCCGGTGGTGCGCCACAAATTGCCGGTATTCCGGGCCCACAGCCACGGCCTGGCAGTCCCCCATTCGCATAGCGAGAAGACGATCGGCCGCCCGCTGGCGCGGAGCGCGTCGGCCATCACGGCATAGGCCTCCTCGGCGTTGCGCGTGCCGGTGTCGCACCAATCATATTTCAGATAGTCGACGCCCCACCGGGCATAGGTCAGCGCGTCCTGATATTCGTGGCCCTGACTGCCGGGACGGCCGCCGCAAGTCTGCCGACCGGCGTCCGAATAGATGCCGAACTTCAGGCCCTTGGAGTGAACATAGTCCGACAGGGCCTTGATCCCGGATGGGAATTTCACTGGGTCGGCGGTGATGAAGCCATTGTCGTCGCGCGGCCCGTGCCAGCAATCGTCGATCACGACATATTCGTAACCGGCGTCCTTCATGCCCGTTGTGACCATCGAATCGGCGGTTGCGCGGACGGTCTGCTCGCTGATGTTGCAGGCGAACTTGTTCCAGCTGTTCCACCCCATTGGAGGCGTTTGCGCGAGACCATTCGGAGCCTTGTTGACGACCTGCTGAGTCGTGTCGGCGGCCCAGGCATTCTGCGCAGCGAACAGGCACGCCGCCGCCATCAAAATTGCTTTTCCCCTCACGACTCCCCCTCCCTCATGTTGGCAATACCGGCCAACAAACCTCTCATTCATGGGCTTGTGTTCGAACGCCGCTTTCCACAGCGAGTCAATGAGTTCTGGGTTGAAAGGGTCTCGCTGATATTTGATTTCGCTGGGTTTTTGCTTCTATCGTATCCGCTTCAAAGGCCGCCAGTCCACCCTGCGAAGCGAAGCGCCGCCTGGCAACAAAATCAGGCTATACCGATATCCAGTGGGGTTTGGATTGTGGCGCATGGGCCTGAGCTTCCGACGGTTCGCCGATGCGGCGTTGGACGCCAATCTCGCGGGTTGGTGGCGTCAGGCTGGGTCCGTTACTGAAGCGCGGTATCTCGTCTTGCACCTCGCCCAATATGGGAGATATCCCGCGGGCCTCGACATTGCCCGCGCCACCGCAAGGGACACCAGCTCCGACGAGCGGAGCCATCCAGCGATATTTGAGTATGGGGGGCTAACGGACCTTCGTCAAACCAAGCTCGTGAACGGCAGCGATCGCGCGTTTCAAGCCGAAAGCTGCCAGGCAGCTACCGGACCTTTTCCTGCCATTGGGAATTGCCTCGCAGGGAATGATCGCAAGTGGGCCGTGAACGGAATGACAGCTTCGGACATTGATGCCGCGCAAGCCGCGGCGGCTTACATATGTCGTCCGCTGCCGACGCCTGAACCGCTGTCCCTCGTATGTCCGCACCGCGTTGCCACGTTCGAGTTCGCGGTTCTGGCCCCACAGCGCCCGCCTGCGTCCGGCTTCGTCCGCGCGGCGCCCATCGTCGACAAACATCGCCAGCTTGATCCGCGCGATGTTCTTGTTGGCGAATTGCCAACGTTGATCCTGCGACAACGTTGCGAGGCCGGTAGGCAGATGGGTTGCGCGGACGGCGCTGTCGGTTTTGTTGACATGCTGCCCGCCCGGTCCCGAGGCGCGGAGCGTTTGGTAGCGAATGTCCTCGTCATGCAAGTCAGGCGTTTCCGCACTAGGCGTCGCATCGTTCCAGAACCATCGCAATTCCCTGCCCCCCACCGATGCACATTGTGATCAAGCCATAGCGAGCGCGGATGCGGTCGAGTTCATAGATCGCTTTCACGGTGAGGATCGCGCCGGTAGCGCCAACCGGATGCCCGAGCGAGATGCCAGACCCATTGGGGTTCACCTTCGCCGGATCGAATTTCAATGCCTTGGCCACAGCGCAGGCTTGAGCCGCGAAGGCTTCGTTCGATTCGATGACGTCAATCTGATCGAGCACAAGCCCTGCGCGCTCGAGGGCAATCGGCACTGCGGGAATCGGGCCGAGGCCCATGAGCCGCGGCGCGACACCGGCGTGGCCCCAGGCGAGGATGCGCGCCATCGGGCGCAATCCTCGATTTTCCACCGCGCGCTGCGACGCGACGATCAACGCCGCGGCTCCGTCGTTGATTCCGCTTGCGTTACCGGCGGTGACGCTGCCGTCTCTGCGAAAGGCGGGACGAAGAGCTGAAAGGCTTTCGGCGGTCGTTTCCACACGGACATGCTCGTCGCGCTCAAACGATCGCACGGCCTTTCCGTCTCGCACTTCGACCGGAAGAATCTGGCCCGCAAACCGCCCCTCCGCCTGCGCGCGCCCCGCCCGGGCGTGGCTCTCCGCGGCGGCGGCGTCCTGCGCGGAGCGACTGATATCATAGGCCCCGGCGATATTCTCTGCCGTGATGCCCATGTGGAAACCTTCGAACGGATCGCTCAGCACCTCGACCATCGCATCGACCATCGCAACGTCGCCCATCTTCTGCCCGAAACGGACGGCGGCCACATGATGCGGTGCGCGGCTCATCACTTCCGCACCCCCGGCGACGGCAATTTCACACTCACCGAGAGCGATCATCTGCGCGGCGGATATGACGGCTTGCACGCCGGAGCCACAGAGTCGGTTGAGTGTTAGTGCCGGCGCTTCGATCGGGATACCGGCGTTGATCGCTGCCACGCGAGCAAGATAGGCATCCTTGGGAACGGTCTGAATGACCTGACCGAGCACGACATGCTCGATATCCGCTGGCGCCAGGCCGGCTCGCGACACGGCTTCGGCGATCACCTTGGCACCCAAATCGGCAGGACTGTGATCCTTCAGACTGCCGCCGAAATCCCCGATGGCAGTGCGTACACCCGACGCGATGTAGACAGGTTCCATGACGCCGTCCTTCAGCGCGGTGCCATGCGCAGGGCTCCGTCGAGCCGCATCGTGGCGCCGTTCATATATCCATTGCCGATCAGGAACAGGACAGCATCGGCATATTCGGCCGGATTGCCCAGGCGCGGGGGAAAGGGCACCGTAGCAGCCAGCGAGTCCTGTACGCCCTGCGGAAGGGCGGCGAGCATCGGGGTTGCCAGAATGCCTGGAAGAATCGTGTTGACGCGGATGCCTTCGCTCATGAGATCGCGCGCGATCGGCAGCGTCATTCCCACCACTCCAGCCTTCGATGCGGCATAGGCCGCCTGGCCGATCTGCCCATCTTCTGCCGCCACAGACGCGGTGTTGATGATCACTCCGCGCTCGCCGTCGGCCAGAGGCTCGAGTTCAGACATGCCAGCCGCGGATCTGGCCACACAGGCAAAGGTGCCAATAAGGTTGATGTGCACAGCGCGAGCGAATGTTGTCAGGCTATGCGGCAACGCCGCGTCGGTTTCCTTATCGCGCCGTACGGTTTTCTCGCCGATCGCGATTCCGGCGCAGTTGACCAGCACGCGCTCTTGCCCGTGCGCAGCTCGCGCCTTGGCGAACCCGGCAATCAGGGAGGCTTCTTCTGTCACGTCGACCCGACAGAATAAGCCGCCAGTGTCCGCCGCGACCGCTTCGCCACGCGTCGTGCTCATGTCGAAGATCGCGACTTTGGCGCCCATTTCTGCCAGCGCGCGCGCCGTCGCCTCCCCCAATCCGGATGCGCCGCCGGTGACGATTACAGCTTGGTCATCGATGTTCATCTTATCTCCAAGCGCTCGATCGACAGGCAAACCACCGCCGCGTCGCCGAGGCTGACCGCCGCACTCGCGGCAAAGCCAACCTCGGTTGCGCGGGCGGCGGGCCTCCGCAATCTCAACTGTCGCACCAGTTAGAACTTGAACGACAATTCCGCCCCGATCGTCCGGGGCTCGCCAACAATCACTGTGTTAAAACCACCCGAATTACCTTCGACATACCCGGCCTGGTAATAGAGCCTGTTCAAAAGGTTTTTGGCATAGACGGAGGCAGACAATTTGCTTCCCATGATATCCTCCCAGCCAAGCCGCAGCGCGACCGTCGTGTATCCCTTGACCTTCGTGCCCGGCGTCAACGACTCGTTGTTGTTGGAGAAGAAGGAAGAAGACTGAGAGAATGAGTCGGCTCGCAGATGAACGCGACCGTATTTATCTGGAACGGGCAGCGTCAGATCGGCATAAAGCGACCCGGATATGTGCGGCGCGTCGGGATAGGAATCGAAGGGAACCGTGTACCCAGGCACGCCAGTCTGCCGCGACAGGTCGACAATGTTCTTCGTGTATTTCGCATCCGTATAGGCGCCGGAGAAGCCCAGTTTGAGCCAGGGCACAAGATCGATATCGCCGTCGACCTCGACGCCCTTAATCGTTGCTTCTGGCACGTTCACGGTAAATGCCGACGGCGCGCCGGCGACGACCGCGTAGATCGAGTGCTGAGCATTCTTCACGATCTGATCATACAGCGCGATGTTGAAATGGGCGCGCCGACCGCCGATAGATCCATTGAATTTGTAGCCGATTTCGAAATCGTGTGTGTACTCATTTTCGAAAAAGTTGACGAAATTATACGGCACAACGGCGCCATTGAAATTACCCGACCGGAAGCTGCCGCGCTGTGTAAAGTAAATCTGGTTCGCGGCATTGAACTGCCACTGAAGGTTAAAATTCCAGCTTGGCGCTTGCAGGTCGCGAAGCTCGTGCGGGAAATTCGGCGCGAAGACGTGATCAGCATAAGGTGTCTGCCCGACCGTTTCCCACGTGTAGCGACCGCCCGCAGTTACGCTGAGCCCCTTGATCGCGTCAGAGAGATCATAGGTCGCCTGGGCGTACAGCGCCCGTGATTCATCCGTGCCGCGAGTATGGTACAGCACTTGGCCAAGCGGAACCGCGAGCTCTCCCCCAACAATGACGGGGATGCCCTCTTCTTTGGTCGAATAATTGTAGAAGCCGCCGACGATGAACTTCAGTCGTCCGTTGGCGCTCTGCCCCTGGATCTGCATCTCGTCCGAGAGGCTGGTGTTACGGAACAATTCGCCGCCCGGCGGCCCTTTGAAGGCCCCAGTCGTATTATAAAGATCGAGCGAAGCGAACGGCGAGCCGCTCAATATGCCCGGCGTCCTGGCGTAGCTCGACTGGTATCCGAAGATATTCTTGAACGTCGTTGAGCTGTCCAGGTTGATCGTTGTCGTGTTCTGCACGAAGTAATTGTCCGCATCGTGCGGCAAATTGTACGACAGGTAAATGTCGTATGGATGGGCTTTTTGGTAGGCGAGATAGCCCGCGACCGCGCCAGGGAACGTTCCCGGTCCCGGCGGACCGTTGCCGACACCGGGAAAGAAGCCGTTCCCGTAGACCGTATCGAGCGTGGTGGTCAGCGCGTAGCCGTTGTTGGTCTGGCCGAGCTTGTAGTATGAGTAAAGTTCGCTCGCGGCCTCGTTGCCGCCGAACTTGCTGTACTGGAACACCGTGACGTTCCTGATCGCGTCGGTTGGCTTGAACACGATCGAGATGCGGCCGGATTTGTTGTCGATGTCGCCCATCGTGCCGCCGGCAAGGCGATTGCGGACATAGCCATCCTGGCGCTGATAGTCGCCCGCGATACGGATGAGAAGGACGTCGGAGATCAACGGAATGTCGATCGCGCCCTGCGCCTGGAACAGCTTGCGCTCGCCGCCGCGGACCGTGAGGTAACCGCCAAAATCATCGCCCGGCAGAGTCGACGTGTAGAGGACGGCGCCGCCCGTCGCGTTCCGGCCGAACAGCGTCCCTTGCGGGCCCTTGAGGACCTGGACCGAGGAGAAATCGTAGAATGACGTCGCCGAGTTCCCGCCGCCGAACGGCACTTCGTTCAGATAGGTCAGCACGGCAGGACTCGCGCCCGAAAAGGGGTCGAGTGTCTGTCCGCGTAGCGTGAAGCTCAGCTGGTTCTGGTTCTGACCGTTTTTCACGACCAAGCCTGGAACCAGCGCGGCAAGATCCTGCTCTTTAGTGACGACGCGATCTCGAAGTGTATCGCTGCCGAGCACGCTGACGGACAGCGGAACTTTGGAGAGCGATTCTTCCCGACGGGTCGCTGTGACGATGATGTCACCGGTCGGTGTCGCCGCAGACTGATCGCTTGCAGCAGGCGTCGGGGCCGACTGCTCTGATGATGGATCTGCCGGCGCCGCGGCTGGGCTCGTTTGAGCGAATGCTGGCGCGCTGCTGAACGCGGCAAGCGCAATGACCGCGGTCATCGTGGCTGACCGATGTCGTAGGAACAAACGCCCGGTCCGTTCCGATGAGAATGGCTGCCGCAATTCAACCGGAATGAAGCATTCCCTGATCATTTCGTCTCTCCCTAATTCGTTTTTTGTTTGGTCGTTTCTCGTCGGCCGATGGTACTTTTGTTGCCCGGGGAGGCGCCGCCTGACCGCCGCTTGGCGATTACCGACTGCGTCGAAGGGGGCTCAGTCCGCGCTGGCGTCGCGCCAAAGCAATGCGGCGAACGCAGCCGATCACCGGACGGCGCACACGATAGCCTGGCATCGATGCATCGAGGCTCTTTCGCATCATCCCTCCTATCCACGGCACCGTGCTGCGGCATCCGGACATCACGGCGCTTTGGAGCGCTTCATCTTATGGACGTTAGACTAATCATAATTAGGCTGACACTGCAAGTCGGATTGCGAGACCGTCCTGAAAACTGTTGTAGAGGGGCGACAGAACGCTCTCGCGTGAAGCACAATTGTCGGATAATATACTGATTATATTAGTATAATTTTCTAATGGTGTCATTCTGCCCACTCGAAAAGTGGCGAATGGCGCGTCCGATTATATCGGCCAGACATAGCATATTGGCATAGAATGCACGTTAGATTAGATCCGGACAGCACCCGCGTTCGACTGCAACAAGGGGCGTGCGGAGCGTGCCGGGGCCCGCTCCGCACTACCGATCATGCGGCGACCTTGGCAGCCGCCTGGTCGGTCTTCGCGCCTGGAAGGCTGATGCGCGGCGCGACTTCCTTCGCCGCAAGCTCGAGCGAATGGAACCATGGCGACGGATCGTCATAATAATCGTGGCTCTCGATCTGCAGCGTACCCCAGCCGCCGACCTGTTCGAACAAGGTGTTGATCTTGTCGACGACGGTGTCGGGCGAGCCGACCACGAACACGTGATCAACCAGGAATTCGAGATCGGCCTTGAGCGGATCGATCCCGGCATCCTTGGCGAAGCCGTCCATCATGCCGAATCGGCGCCAGATCGGGATGAGATATTTATTGAAGCAATAGCCGATCGGACCTTCCATCACTTCCTTCTTCGCTTCGGCATCGGTGTCGCCGACAAAGACGGTCTGTGAGACGGCGTGTCGCTGGCGGTTGGGCGTGAAGCCGGCCTTGATATTGGCCTCCGCGTAAATGTCCCAATGGCGCTTGAGCGCTTCCTTGCCGGAGAAGATCGACACCGGTTTGAAGTTCTTCTCACCGGCGAGCTTCATCGACGGCGAGTTCGCGCTGAAGCCGGTAACCGCGAACTCGGGAAAGGAGCCGCCCCAGGGAGAATAATCTGCTAGCTTGTGCTGCTCGTCCTCTTCGGTGAGCGCGACCTCCTCCTCGGGAAAGCCGGCGTCCCAATATTTGCCCTCGAAAAAGAATGGCTCGCGCTTCCAGATCTTCTCCATGATCGACAGCGACTCGCGAACCATCTCATTGAGATGCTCGGTCTTCTGATCGTCGCCGCGGATGCCGTGCATATAGGATGCCAGCGGATAGGCCCCGGCGCCAATGCCCATGAAGTATCGGCCTTCGAGAATCTGGGAGAGCCAGCCGACGGTCATGGCCAGCTTGGTCGGGTTATGATGCGGCAGAATGTGCGCCATCGGCGCGAACTTGATCGTCTTGGTCTGCAGCGCGGCGGCGGCGATGATCAATTCCGGCGCCGGGATATTCTCCCAGATCTGGGACGCGTGCTCGGAGATCATCATCGAATCGAAGCCGGCCTTGTCGGATGCGATGGAGCTCTGCACCCCCCATTCGAACGTTTGCCGCGCCGTCCGACCGGGCCGCATATAGGGGTGGAAGATCAGTCCGGTTTCCATCGCCATGGTCGCTCTCCTTACGCGTTGCTGCTGCGGCAAGGCCGGCTCGTGGCCGCTCTCGCTCTCTGCATTCGGCAATACTGTCGCAGGAAAACATTTAAGTCAATCGTTTTAGATTTTACTGCGCTTTTAGCGCGATGTTGCAGTCATCGCTCATCGCCGAGGTTTGCTGACACCTCAACTTTCTCCCAGTCCGCCACCATTTTTGCAGCCATCGACACCGGCGCCCTGGCGATCTAGGATGACCGCATGTCTCAAACACCTGTTTTAGATGAAGATGGCGATTTGTCGGATGGACTCGCGAAAGCGGTCGATGGCGGTCTGGAGCTGGACGGAAAGACGCGCATGATCTTGACGGCCGAGGCGCTGTTCGCTGAGGGCGGTATCAACGGCGTGTCGATGCGCGAGATTGCCGCCAAGGCGGGACAGGGCAATCACTTCGCCGTGCAATATCATTTTGGGTCGCGAGAAGGGCTGGTCGAGGCGATATTCGATTATCGCATGGAACAAATGGAGCCGATCAGGGCGCGGATGCTGGACGAGGCCGAGGCCAAAGGACGGCTGAGCGATGCCCGCACGCTTCTCGACATGATCTATCTTCCGCAGCTGGAACTCCCGAATGGAGCAGGCCATGGCTCTTATGCGAGGTTCCTGAGCCAGTATCTCATGCGCAGCCATTCGCACCGCTTCGGCGATTTCGGAACCGCAGCCCATGTCCAGCTCGGCCGCATCTTCGAACTGCTACGCGCGCGCCTTGCCTATCTCCCAGAGGACGTCGCGCAGCGGCGGTTGGTGACGGCAAGTTTCATGTTCCTGGCGATTCTCGCGCGCCATGAATCGTTTGAGAACCGCGCACCTGGCGAGGAGGATTTCGAGGCGGCGCTACACGACACGATCGACCAGATCGTATCGTGCGTCTGCGCTCCGTTGCGCTTGGCAAACTAGCAGTTTGTGACCAATGATACCGATCGTCGGCCAATAGCGGACCTCACTGGGCAAGCATGCCGGCATCCACGACATGCTCTGATCCGGTGATGTAGGAAGACTCGTCGGACGCGAGGAAAAGCACCAGGTTCGAGACTTCCTGCGGGTCGGCGATACGGCCCAGCGGGATCAGCGACAGCGCGTCGCCACCCTCCTCGTTCGTCGCATCGACCATCATCGGGGTCTGGATGAATCCCGGATGGACCGAATTGACGCGGATATTGTGCGGTCCATATTCGACCGCGGCGGCCTTGGTCATCCCGCGAACGGCGAATTTGCTGGCTACGTAGGCAAGGCTGGGAAAGCCATAATTCGCTGCGAGGCCGGCAATAGAGGAGATGTTGACGATCGAGCCGTGCCCTGCCCTCAGCATCGACGGCAGCACGGCGCGCATGCCGTAGAACACCGAATGCTGATTGACCGCGCAGACCGCGAGATAATCCTGCTCGGTCAGGTCGGCCGTTTTCGCCATCGCTCCCAGAATGCCGGCATTGTTGACCAGGACGTCGACCGGGCCGAATGTGGCTTCCGCCTGCTCAACTACCTTCGCCCATTGCACGAGATCGGTCGCGTCGTGCTCGATGAACACGGCGGAGTCGCCGAGTTCCTGCTGCAGCGCGCGTCCCGCTTCGCCACGCAGGTCGGTCAGCACGACCCGGGCGCCCTCGCGAACGAATGTCCGCGCATGCGATTCGCCCATGCCGCGCGCGGCGCCAGTGATGATCGCGATCTTGCCGCTCAGTCTGCCCATCGTCTCTCTCCTAGCTTTAAATCGTTGGCTGATTTCTATCGGCGGCTAGCGAACGCCTGCCGCCCAGTTGCCGCGAGCTCGTCGGGAATCGGCCGGCGGCCGACGACGCTCAGCCCAAAGCCCTCGAGAGCCGTAAGCTTGTCGTTGCTAGAAGTGAGCAGGATCATCTGCTGCACCCCGAGATCGCGCAGGATCTGCGCGCCGACGCCGTAATCGCGGATGGCGTGCGCCTCGTGATAGGCTTGTCGCCCACCGTTGATCCGCGCGGAGATCGACACCGGATCGGGGTCCTGCACAAACACCGCGACGGCGGGTCCGTCATGCCCGGCGATCGCGGCCAGCGCCCTTGGCACATAATCCCTTCGGGCGAGAGACCAGCCCAGCAGATCGGCTGACAGATCGACCTGGTGCACACGCACCAATGTCGGCTCGCCCTCGTGAATGTTGCCTCGTACCAGCGCGATATGCTCGCCGCCGTCGATGCTGTTGCGATAGACGTGAATCGTGAAATCTTTGCCGAAAACGCTGTCGAACGGCGCGCTGGCGGCACGGGTGACGATACGCTCGGAGCGCCGTCGGTACGCGATCAGATCGGCGATCGTGCCGATCTTCAGCCCATGTTCCTGACCGAAACGGATCAACTCGGGCAAGCGGGCCATTGTCCCGTCGTCGTTCATGACCTCGCAGATGACGCCCGCGGGATTGAGCCCCGCAAGCCGCGAGATATCGACCGCTGCCTCGGTATGGCCAGCGCGCACCAGCACGCCGCCGTCGCGCGCGACCAAGGGAAAGACGTGTCCCGGCGATACGATATCGCGGCGGCCCTTGCTGGGATCGATGGCAACGGCAACGCTGTGCGCGCGGTCCGCCGCGGAAATTCCCGTCGTCACGCCTTCGCGTGCCTCGATCGAGACGGTGAAGGCGGTGCCATGGCCCGACTGGTTGTTGGCCGTCATCATCGGCAGTTCGAGTTTGGCGGCGCGGTCGGCCGACAGCGCGAGACAGATCAGCCCGCGCGCGTGCCGGGCCATGAAGTTGATCTGGCTCGGCGTCGCAAACTGCGCCGGAATGATGATGTCGCCCTCATTTTCTCGATCGTCAGCATCGACCAAGATGTAGGGCAATCCGTCGCGGGCGTCGTCGAGGATCGCCTCGATCGACGAGATATCATCGGTCACTGATTGGGTTCCTCTTAAGCCGTGTCATGCCGCGGCGCCCGCCGCCAAGAGCCGCTCGGCGCGCTCCTTGAGCAAATTCTTCTGCACCTTGCCGGTACCGGTCTTGGGCAGCTCCGCGCTGTCGATGAACCAGATGTCGCGGGGTATCTTGTACCGCGGCAGACGTTCGGCGAGATAGGCGCTAACCTCTTCAGCGCTGGGCGCGACGGGGCCGGCGGATACCAGCCACGCGCAACCGCACTCGCCATAGCGATCGTCGGGCATGCCGATCACATAGGCTTCCCGAATCGCGGCGTGCGTGGTGATGACTTCCTCGATCTCCTTGGGGGAGACAAGTTCGCCGCGGCTCTTGAACAGTTCCTTGGTCCGGCCAGTGAGCAACAGGTTGCCGTCCTCGCGAAAATAGCCACGGTCGCCGGTGCGGAGCCAGCCGCCTTCGGCGAACAGAGCCGCCGTCTCCGCCGGACGATCGAGATATCCCAGGCTGTTCATCGGCCCGCGCGTCCAGATCTCGCCGGGCGTCCCGGCCGGGCTGTCCGCGCCGCTGATCGGGTCGACAATACGGAACTCGGCGATGTCGCCACCGCGTTCGGCTATTCCTGCTACACCGCCCTTGACGATGATCCCCTGGGTCGTCGCGACAACCTCAAGATCGTCGCCTGGCTGCGTGCAAATGATCGTCGCCGTCGCCTCAGTCTGGCCATAGCTGGTGAAAATCTCGTCGCAGCCGAACACCTCCCGGATGCGCTGCCACACCCAGCTGGGTGTCGGCGCGGCGGCACTGTGGATCGCGGTCAGCGAGCTGAGATCGAACTTCTCCTGCTCCGCGACCTCGAGCATCGCCACCGTCATCGTCGGTACGCCCATAAGATACGTGGCGCGGTGGCGCCCGATGCCAGTCAGCATGGCACGCGGATCGAAGCGCGGCAGCGGCACGATCGATCCACCTACGATGATGCCCGAGAGCAGGCCGACGACCAGGCCGAAACCATGGTAGAGCGGCAGCGAGAAGATTGCGCGCCGCCCATCTTCGAACGCCTGGTGATGGGCGCCCGCATAAGCGGCGCGCAGCAGATTGTCGTGCGTCAGCATGACGCCCTTGGGGCTGCCTGTCGTCCCCGAAGTGTACATGATCACCGCCGGAATGCGCTCGGCATCGGCCAGGCCCGCCGGTTGAATCGTCGTCACCGCATCGATGGCGGCAACGAGATCGCAAGTTGTCGGGTTTTCCGGATCGTAGAACAGGAGGTCGACGCCGTCGGGCAGGGTCGCCGGTATCTCCGCGGCATAGTCACGCTTGAGGAACCGGGTCATCGCAATCAGCAGGCGCGGCGCGGATTGACCGAGCACGAAACCAAGCTCTTCCGGGCGATATAGCGTATTGAGCGGCACCGCTGTGGCCTCGGCGCGCCAGATGCCGAACAGCAACGCGACGGTGATCGGATAATTGACCATCAGCATCGCCACCCGGTCGCCGGGCCGGATGCCGCGATTGCGCAGCATCTGCGCAATGCGCGTAGCGGCGGCATCGATCTCGGCATAACTCATGACTGCATCGTCGGTGATGACCAGCGGCCGCTCGCCGAAGTCCGACACAGCTTTGGCGAGATATCGATCGAGCGTCATCGGCACCCATGCAGGATGCCGGCGCTCCATCGCCGCGCGGCGTTCGTCGACGGTGGCTGTCGCCGATTCCATGGCACCTCTCATCCTCAACCTAATCACTATTATTCAACCTTGGCGGTTCGCCGGTCAAGAGCGATAGGCAAAATTACATATGAAAACGTGGCCTCCGCAAAAGGGGCTTGCGTTTCTAGCCTAATCACTATTAGGTTACGTCAACGCCATGAGCAAGGGATTAGGACGATGGATGTCGGGCTTGGCCTCACTTTCCAAAATTTGCGCGATCAACTCGCCGACAAGGACGTCTATCGTCACCAGTTAAAGATGGCGGTCGACGCCGAGTCGCTCGGCTTCGATTCGGTTTGGACGCCGGAGCATCACTTCAGCAATTACAACATGACGCCGAATGTACCGCAGTTCCTGTCGTTCATCGCCGGGCAGACCGAACGCATCAAGCTCGGCACCACGGTATGCGTGCTGCCCTGGCAGGATCCTGTCCGCACCGCGGAGAACTTCATCCTGCTCGACTATTTCTCCGAAGGCCGGGCTGTGCTGGGCATCGGGCGAGGATTGGGCGCCTCCGAATTCGCGGGCTTCAAGGTGCCCATGGGTGAATCGCGGGGGCGCTTTACCGAATATGCCGAAGCCGTACTGAGCGCGCTCGAAACCGGTGTGATGGCATATGACGGCAAGTACCTGCGGCAGCCGCGCGTCGAATTGCGGCCTCGTCCTTATGCCAGTTTCCGGGGGCGCGTCTTCGCGTCCGCGATCTCGCCGGAATCAGTCAATCTGATGGCCAGGCTCGACGTCGGGTTGATGGTCATCGCGCAGAAACCGTGGGACAAGGTGGCTGAGGACCTGGAAGGCTATCGCCAGCTGTTCCTGGAACAGAATGGTTCGCCTGCTCCCAAGCCGGTATTCGCGGTATTCGTCGCAGTCCATGAGAATCCCGCTGTCGCGCAGGAGATGCGCGACCAACATCTCCAAGCCTATGCGCGCTCGACGTCGGACTTCTACCAGTTCGATAACGCCGAGTTCGCCAATATTGAGGGTTACGAATATTATGGCGGGCTGGCCAAGAATATTGCCAAGCACGGCCTGCACAAGTTCAACGGTTTTCTGGCGGATCTGCAAATCTGGGGGACACCCGACGAAGTAGCAGAGAAGCTCGCCGCGATGGTCGCAGAGTTCGATGTCGGCAGCTTCATCGCCTATTTCCAATATGGTGAAATGCCGCAGGAAATGGGACGCGCGAATTATGAACTGTTCGCCAAAAAGGTGCTGCCGAAACTGAAGGACATCGACACCAGCGCACCGCGCATGATCGAAAAGCAACGTACCGTCGCGTGACGGAGAACGATCGCGACCGGCGGCGCTCCAGACCGCCGGCGCGACGGGATGAGGAAGCAGCCTGGTGAGCGACGATCGCTACACATTCATCCGATACGAACTCGCCGACGGGCGGGCGCGGATCACCTTGAACAGGCCCGACAAGCGCAACGCGCTCAACGAAGAGTTGCTCGCCGAATTGCACGATGCCTTGTGGGAAGCAGACGAGGACAATCGCATCAGGTGCGTGATCCTGGCCGGCGCCGGCCAGGATTTCTCGTCGGGCTACGACCTGCAGCGCTATGACCGGCCGGTGCCGCTTCAAGTCGAGCATCGCCGCGGCCGCACCAAGTTCGATGATGATGCGTGGCATCAGGAACGGCTTCAGCGCCTGCGCATGGTGCTGTTCGACATGCACAAGCCGGTCATTGCCCAGGTCCAGGGGCGATGCCTGGCCGGTGGAACGGACCTCGCCTTGCTGTGCGACATGGTCATCTGCGCGGATGATGCCAGCTTCGGATTTCCGCCAGCGCGTTCGCAAGGGTCGCTGCCGAGTAACATGTGGCTCTACATGGTAGGCCCGCAATGGGCCAAACGACTGCTGCTCACCGGCGATTTGATCGGCGGACGCGACGCTGCGACGATCGGCCTGGTGTTGAAAGCGGTGCCAGCGGACCGGCTCGGCGCGGAGGTCGAGGCGCTGGCCGACCGGCTGGCGCTGATCGACGCCGACCTGCTCAGCGCCAACAAGCGTATCGTCAATATCGGGCTCGAACTGATGGGCGCGCGGACGCTGCAGCGGATGGCTGCGGAAATGGACGCGCGCGGGCATCTCGCGGAGAGCCGAACCGCATTCAACCGCACAGTGCTCGATGACGGTCTCAAGGAGGCCGTTAGGCAGCGCGACGAGCCGTTCGGTGCCGGGCGGGTGGAATTATAGATGGAGAGCGGGATGAATATGGAAGGGCCAGGCTGGCGCTGCCTGTGGGAGGCGAAAGCCACGCTGGGCGAGAGCACGCTCTACGATGCGCGGGACGGCCGCATTTACTGGGTGGATGTCGAGAATCCGAGCATCAACTGGATCAACATCGCGAATGAGGAAAAGGGCCGATGGGTACCGCCGATGTGGATTTCGGCGCTCGGATTGCGGGCAAAGGGAGGCTTCATCGCATCGACGCGTGACGGACTCGCCTTTGTCGATCCAGCAGCAGAAACATTCGAGTTGTTCGCCGATCCGCGGCCCAATGGCCAGGTAGCGCGTCTCAACGATGGCGTCGTCGATCAAAAGGGGCGCTACTGGACGGGCAGCTGCGACGTCACCCAGTTCGAGGACAGCACGACTTCCGAGAACAAGGAGGACAGCGTCCGCGATTTTGACAAACGCAGCACGGGTGAACTCTACCGGATCGACGCGAACGGCATGATCTCCACGGTCGAGCGCAACGTAGTGACGGCCAATGGACCGGCGTTCAGCCCCGATGGCAAGACGATGTACTTCAACGATTCACTGCCGCGCGTCACCTGGGCCTATGATCTGGCGGAAGACGGATCGATATCCAATCGCCGCGACTGGCTGAAATATGGCGAGGACGACGGCTTTCCCGACGGGATGGCCATCGACGACGAAGGCGGCATCTGGATCGCCTTCTACGAAAGCTGGACGCTGAGGCGCTATTCGCCCGGTGCCGAAATATTGGACGAACGCAGACTGCCGGTTCGTCAGGGGCTCCGGCCGGCATTCGGTGGCCCCAATATGGAGCGGCTGTTCCTTACCTCTGCGGCGAACGCCCTCAGCGACGACGCGCGGGCGCAGCAGCCGCTGGCCGGCAGCCTGTTCGAGATTCTTGATCCGGGCGTTAGGGGTATGCCAAATGTCGCCTTTGCCGGCTGATCGATCGCCAGCCCCTGGCACGTCGCAGGTCGGGAACCTGGAAGGTGCGTGTTCGCCCTCTTCCCCTGGGGGGCCCGATGCGCGATGCGAGGAATATGGACGAGACCTCTTCACGCGAGCGCATCCTGGACGCGACAGCCGATCTGCTTCGCACCAGCGGACTCAAAGGGACCAAATTGTCAGAGGTTGCCAGACGCGCGGGGATGCTGGCGCCGAGTCTTTATCATCACTTTTCGTCAAAGGATCAGTTGATCGAGGAAGTGCTGGTCGAGGGCTGCCATCGCAACACGCGGTTCATTGTCACTCGCGTCGAGCGATTGGGCGGAGCGGCGTCGCCGTTCGAGCGCCTGGAAACGGCGATCACCGCGCATATCGAATTCCTGCTGACCGGGGATCAATATTCGTCGGCCGTGTCGCGTGTGTTTCCGGACCTGCCCGAGGAGATCAAGCGGCGTGTGCTCGCGGCTTATGCAGGCTTCGACAATTACTGGCGGGACCTGATCGTTGCCGCGCGCAAGAGCGGCGATGCGCGGTCCGACCTGGACCCGACCGTGGCGCGCAAGTTCCTGATCAACATGCTGGATTCGACCGCCGAATGGTATCGACCGGGGCACCTGGAGATCGCGGAAATCGCGCGCCAGGCATGCCAATTGTTCCTTCACGGCTTCGCCAAGCCGCGAGGCTGACCATCATCGAACGACGTCGATCTTCTTCCCGGCCGACGGTCGGCAGCGGACCCATGTGCTTCCGCGACATACAGGAGAGCTTAGATGGCAACCGGTAGAGCAACCGTTCTCGTTGCACCCAATCGCCTCGAAACCTGGAACGTTCCAATCCCGGAGCCCGAGGCGGGCGGCGCGCTGGTCAGCGTGGTGGTCGGCGGCGTCTGTGGCAGCGATCTGCACATCATGACCGGAGAAGCCGGTATCATGCCCTTCCCCATTATCCTTGGTCATGAGGGCGTCGGCCGCATCGAGAAGCTCGGACCCGGCGTCTCCACCGATTATGCCGGTATCCCGGTCAAGGTCGGCGACCTCGTCTATTGGTCGCCGATCGCACTGTGTCACCGCTGCCATTCCTGCACCGTGCTCGAAGAGACGCCGTGCGAGAATTCCCAGTTCTTCGAACATGCCGAGAAGCCCAATTGGGGTAGCTATGCCGACTACGCCTGGCTACCGCGCGGCCTCGCCTTTTTCAGGCTGCCCGATGGCGCTGATCCGGAAGCTGTCGCCGCGCTCGGTTGCGCATTGCCGACGGTGCTGCGCGGCTTCGATCGCTGTGGACCGATCCGCGTCAATGAGACCGTCGTGGTGCAGGGCGCCGGGCCGGTCGGCCTCTCGGCGGTCCTGGTCGCCGCGGTGGCCGGTGCACGAGAGATCATCGTCATCGACGGTGTCGACAAGAAGCTCGAAACGGCCCGGCAATTGGGCGCCACCGCCACGGTTTCGTTGGCCGATTCTCCCGAGGAACGGCGTCGCCAGATCTATGATTTGTGCGGACATAATGGCCCCAACGTGGTGGTCGAGGCGGCTGGATATCTGCCCGCCTTTCCCGAGGGCGTCGATCTTACGGGCAATCACGGCCGCTACATCGTGCTTGGTCTCTGGGGCGCGATCGGCACGCAGCCGATCAGCCCACGCGACTTGACCACGAAGAACCTAACGGTCGGCGGCGCGAGCTTTCCAAAGCCCAAAAACTATTATGGCGCGATGCACCTTGCTGCGCGGCTGCAGGATCGTTTTCCGCTCGCCGCACTGATCAGCCACCGCTTTGCGATCAGCGACGCCGATAAGGCGCTGGATGCAGTGAAGAAGGGCGAGGTGATCAAAGCGGTTATCGACCCGACGCTTTAGGCAATCGAACGGAAGAGGAATCCCCATGGCAGACGCTGATCCGCAAGTCGCTCGCCACCGCACGCCGCGGCCGGCACATGTACCGGCCCACCTCGTCCGCGAGATCGACATGTACGATCCCGACGGCATCGAGCAAGGCTATCATGAGGCATGGCGCGCTTTGCAACATCCCGACATGCCGGAACTCGTCTGGACGCCGTTCACGGGTGGCCATTGGGTCGCGACGCGCAGCGCGTTGATCAAGGAAATCTACACCGATCCTTCGCGCTTCTCGAGCGAGGTCATCTTCCTGCCCAAGGAGGCGGGGGAGAAATATCTCATGGTCCCGACGCGGATGGATCCACCGGAGCATACGCCGTATCGCAAGACGCTCGATAAGGGCCTGAACCTCGGGCAGATTCGCCGCGTCGAAGGTCATGTCCGCAACATCGCCGTCGAATTGATCGAGGGTATCGCGGCGCGCGGCTCGTGCGAATTTTCCGCCGACTACGCGCGGATATTCCCGGTGAAAGTGTTCATGGCGCTGTGCGACCTGCCGATGTCGGACGCGCCGATGCTCAGCCGCTTCGCCGAGGACATGACGCGGCCGCCGGGCGCCACGCCGGAGGAAATGGGCGCAGCGCTCGAAGCGGCGCAGGCGGGCTTCGACAATTATGTCGAGCCGATCGTCGATGCCCGGCGCGGCGGCACGGGCCTCGATCTCATCACAATCATGGTCAACAACGACATCAATGGCGAACCGATCTCGCGCGAACGCGCCATCGGCCTGATCTCGCTGCTGCTGCTCGGCGGGCTCGACACGGTGGTAAATTTCCTCAGCTTCATGATGCTGCACCTTGCCAGGCATCCGGAGATCGTCGCCGACCTGCGCAGCGATCCGCTGGTGCTGATGCGTGGCGTCGAGGAGATGTTCCGGCGCTTCCCGGTGATCGCCGAGGCGCGCATGGTTGCCAGCGATCAGGAATATCGCGGCGTCACGCTGAAGCGTGGCGACATGATCCTCATTCCGACCGCCCTTCACGGCCTGGACGAGAGCGAAAATGCGGATGCGATGACGCTGGACATCCGCCGCAAGCGGGTTGCGCACATGACTTTCGGGGGTGGTCCCCACCGCTGCGCAGGCATGCACCTGGCGCGCATGGAGGCGATCGTCACGCTTGAGGAATGGCTGAAGCGCATTCCAGAATTCCATCTTGCAACCGGCGCTAGCCCGACCTTTCGCTCGGGGATCATTGCGGCAGTCGACGATATCCAACTCGAATGGGCGCCGCAGGCGGCAACGACGGGTTGAGCCTTGGCCGAGATCGACTTCAATTGCGTCGGTCGGGTGGCCCGTGTCCGACTCAACCGGCCGGACCAGATGAACGCCATCACGCGAGCGATGGACGAACAGCTCGCCGCTGCCTGGGCGCGGATCAATGACGATCCCGACATCTGGTGCGCGATCCTGTCGGCGACGGGCCAACGCGCATTTTGCATCGGCGCGGACATGTCGGGCGGGCGCGACGTTACGCCGCGCATCGCGCTGGGCGGTGGGCTGACGGGTATCGGGGGGCCGCTCACGGCGCTGAAAAAGCCGTTGATCGCGGCAATAGAGGGCTTCTGCGTCGGCGGCGGATTCGAGTTGGCAATGTGCGCCGATATCATCGTCGCCGCCGATACGGCGCAGTTCGGGCTGCCGGAGACCAAGGTCGGCATCATAGCTGAATGCGGCGTCGTCCACCGAGTCATCCGGCAACTTCCCTATCACGTCGCCATGGCGATGATCCTCACGGGTGAGCGGTTAGGCGCGGTCGATGCGGAACGGTACGGGCTGGTGAATGAAGTCGTGCCGCCCGCCGATCTCGACGCGTCCGCATTGCACTGGGCAGAAAAGATCATTGCCGCCTCGCCACTCGCGAACCAGGCGGCGAAGGCGGCCGTGCTCGCGCGGCTCAACGATCCGCTGGAAGTCGCGCTGGCGACGAGGTTCGAAACGATCGAGCGCTACGCCGACACAATCGATCGACGCGAGGGCGAGGCTGCAGCGAAAGAAAAGAGGAAGCCGTTGTGGACGGGACAGTGAAAATCGAAGACTCGATAGACGGCGCGACATTTCGCCGAGTTCTCGGCCATTATCCGACCGGTGTGTGCGTCGTCACCGCCATCGAGCCCGATGGAGACCCCGTCGGAATGGTGGTCGGTTCGTTCACCTCGGTCTCGCTCGACCCGCCGCTGGTCGCCTTCTTTCCCGATCGATCCTCGACCAGCTGGCCCAGGATCAAGCGCTCGACCAAATTCTGCGTCAACGTGCTCGGCAGTCACCAACAAGACTTGTGTCGCCGGTTTTCGGCCAAGAGCGCCGACAAATTTGCCGGCCTGGATTACGGCGTGTCGAACGGCGGATCGCCTGTGCTGCACGACGTCGTCGCGTGGATCGATTGCACCTTGGAAGTCGTCCATGAGGCGGGGGATCACCTTATCGTTCTCGGTCGCGTACGCGAATTGGACATTGCTCGCCCCGATCAGCCGCTACTCTTCTTTCGCGGCAAATACGGCAGCTTCGCACCTCTAATCGACCATTCGCTTTGATGTTGCCGACATTGAGAGGAGAATTGCGTGCCAAAACTGATTGTCGTTACGCGCGACGGAAACGAGCATGTTCTAACCGGTGATGCAGGTCTTTCGGTGATGGAGATCATCCGGGACGGCGGTATCGACGAATTGCTTGCGCTTTGCGGCGGCTGTTGCTCGTGCGCGACATGCCACGTGCATGTCGATCCGGTGTTTCTTGATCGACTGGTCTCAATTGGCGCGGATGAGGATGATTTGCTCGAATCATCCGCGGATCGCGATGTCACATCGCGGCTTTCTTGTCAGATCGCGATGACTGATGATTTGGAAGGACTTCGAGTGACTGTCGCTCATGAGGGCTGAGCTATCGGCGGTCCCGATCAGCACCCGGAATCCTCGGAGCGACGACTACTTTCAGCCTATGCAACGCGGCGAAAACACGGATTCGATTCCCGTTAGTTTCACCAGCGCCTTCAATGTCTTAATGATAAAACTAGTTGTTTCGTTTCCGAAATCGTCTAATTTCGTCTCATATTGTTAGCGCGATTTGCCCGGCTACATTCTGTCAGCCGACGCACGTCGTCGATGCTCCCCTTGGACGGTCGCGACCGAGCGAAGATGAGGTTTCATGACCGTAAATCTAGGCCGCCCCTCTCCGGAGGCAGAGGCCACAGGTTCGAATCCCGTCGGGTGCGCCAGGATTTCAATAACTTAAGTTGAGACAGACTGGCCATCTGTCCAATAAATGTCCAATAAATCAGCATGGATTGCCGCGGCTGACCGAAACGACGCGCCGCCAGGCTGAGAAGCCGATCGAGCGACTCGGTCGGACGCTGATCGCCGAGCCTTCACGTTGGCCATCCGCGAGCGAGACCAGAGGATAAGCGCCGAACGCCATGGTCTTCTGTCTGCCGTCATGGGTGTAGTTCCAGCGCCACAGCTTGCCTCCACTGGGAGTGACGAGCAGAAAAAGCCGGTTGGTGTCAGTAAGCTTGTAGGATTTGTCGCGCGGTTTGGCGGCGCGAACCTTGCCATCGGTCAGCAATGTCGGTCTCCCGAAAAGTACCACGTTTTTCGACCGCGCGTACCACGTTTGAGTCCCCGAAATTCGCCGGATGGGCGCGAACGGGTACGGACGGTCGTGGTCGAACTTATCGTCTAAGTGTCGGTTTTCAGGAGGAAAAAGTCGACATCGGTGGCCCAATAAGGACCCCTGTGGAACGCCCCGTGGCGGAGAGGGTGGGATTCGAACCCACGGTACGGTTACCCGCACAACGGTTTTCGAGACCGTCCCAATCGACCACTCTGGCACCTCTCCGCACTGGGAGTTCCGCACCTTGATGCACTGTCTGGACGGTGCGGGTGCTGGTCGAAGGCGGCGCCTCTAACGCAGGTGGTCCGCGCGCGCAAGCGGTCCGCTTGTGCAGCGCCGAAGAAACTCTACATTATGGTCATGACTCGTTCCGAACCCCATGATGTGCTTTCGCAATCCGGCGTGCCGATGCCCGCGGTCGCCACCGCGCGGTTCACGATCGGCGACGTCGTTCGCCACCGGATGTTCGACTTTCGCGGGGTGATTTTCGATATCGACCCGGTCTTCGCCAACACCGACGAATGGTATGAATCGATCCCCGAGGACCTGCGTCCGTCCAAGGAGCAACCCTTCTATCACCTGCTCGCCGAGAACGGGGAATCGAGCTACGTCGCCTATGTCAGCCAGCAGAATCTGCTGCACGACGATAGCGAGGAACCGGTCGATCACCCGGCGATCGACGGGCTGTTCGCCGGCTTTGCCGACGGTCGCTACAATCTGCGCCGCGAGCATCGCCACTAGAGCACGCGCCCGTCAATCCACTCTTGTGTGGCTTTTGTGCACCGCAAGAAAAACTTGCGGTCCATCGCCCTGCCTCGCGTCTAGCAATGTTACCGACCTGTGACGATATCCGTCGCAACAGGGTAATCGGGACGTGCGTCCCCCGCTTATAAGGGGTTATAATCATGAGGTTGAACCGTACCGCGCTCGCGGTCGCCGTTTCGGTGACCGCGCTGGCGACCAGCCATGCCGCTTTCGCCCAGGACGCCGCTCCCGCAGCGCCGCAAGCCGACCCGGCCGCCAGCGATCAGGACGCCGCACCGGGCAGCGAGATCGTCGTTACCGGTACCCGCGTCGCCGGCCGCACCAAGCTCGACAGCGCGTCCCCGGTCGATGTGCTGAGCGGCGCCAGCCTGCGTAACCAAGGCACCACCGAACTCGGCGCCGCGCTCGCCGCGGTCGCCCCCTCGATCGACTTTCCGCGCCCCTCCGCCGTGGACGGCACCGACGCGATCCGTCCGGCTACGCTACGCGGCCTGTCGCCCGACCAGACGCTGGTGCTGATCAACAACGTTCGTGCGCACACCTCCGCGCTACTCAATATCAATGGCTCAGTCGGGCGCGGATCTGCCGCGACCGACCTCAACACCATCCCGACCGTCGCGCTCGACCGGATCGAGGTGCTGCGTGATGGCGCGTCGGCGCAATATGGCTCGGACGCGATCGCGGGCGTGGTCAATCTCCGCCTGCGCGAAGCGCGGTCGGGTGGCGGCGTGTCGACCACCTATGGCTTCTACAACACTGATATCGACACCGCGCGCGGCGATCGCCACACCAATGGCGAGCACACCGTGTCGGTATCGGGGTGGCAGGGCATCGGCTTCGGCGAGGATGGCTATTTGACCATCTCGGGCGAGTATATTAACCGCCAGCCGACCAATCGCGCCGATTTCGATCCGCGCGTGACGCCCAGCGTCGTGACCGGCCGCTTCGGAGATCCGGCGGTCACGCAGTACAGCCTGTTCGCGAATTTCGGCACGTCGATCGGCGGCAATTGGAAACTCTATGGCTGGGCCGGCTATCAGGATCGCGACACCCGCAGCGCGGCCTTCCCACGGCTGGCCAGCGGCACCGCTATCCCGGCGGTTGCGGCGACGCCGACCACGCCAGCAATTCCTGCCATCACCGTTGGCGCCCTCTACGCGCAATATCCAAACGGCTTTCTGCCGATCATCAACACGAAATCACGCGATCTCAACACGGCACTTGGGCTCAAAGGCGACGTCGCAGGTTGGGACGTCGATCTGAACGTCAGCTACGGCCGTAACAAGATCGGCTTCCGGACGCTTAATTCGGCGAACTTCACATACGGCGCCGCATCGCCCACCAATTTTTCAGACGGCGCGCTGATCTATGATCAGTTGGTCGGCGGCATCGATGTCTCGCGCAAATTCGACGTCTTCCAGTCGCTCAACGTCGCGTTCGGCGTCGAGGGGCGACGTGAGGGCTTCGAAATCCAGCCGGGCGAGGCCGCGTCATATGCCATCGGCACGGCTTTCAACTATGCCCAGCCAGGCGCCCAGGGCTTTGGCGGATTCTCGCCGGTCAACCAGATCAAGAGGCATCGTCAGAATGGGTCGATCTATCTCGACCTCGAAGCGCAGGTGACCGACAAGCTGTTGGTCGGCATCGCTGGCCGCGGCGAGGATTATTCCGATTTCGGCACAACGGGCACCGGCAAGGTATCGCTGCGTTACGACTTCACACCGTGGTTCGCATTGCGCGGCACCGCGTCGACCGGCTTCCGCGCCCCGGCACTGCAGCAGCAATATTTCACTTCGGTGGCGTCGGTCATTCAGAATGGTTCGCCGTTGTTGACCGGTCTCTATCCGTCGACCAGCCCTGTCGCGAAAGCTTTGGGGGGCCTGCCGCTCAAGCCCGAGAAGTCGACCAACCTATCCGCCGGCGTCGTTATTCGCTCGGGCGGCTTCGACCTGACGGTCGACGGCTACTACATCAAGATCCGGGATCAGATCGGTCTATCGGAGAACATCCAGGCGTCGTTCAGCCCGGCCGTCGCCGGGTTGCTGGCGCCTTATGGGGTATCCGCGGCACGATTCTTCATCAATGGGCTCGCCTCGACCACCCAAGGCATCGATGCAGTGGCGCATTATCGGCTGCAGTCCGGTGGCACCGGCACATTCGACTTCACGCTCGCGGCCAACGTCAACAAGATCGATGTAACCAAGGTACCCAACACCACGTCAGTGCTGAACCCGGCCCCAACGCTTTTCGCGCGCAGCCGTATCCTAACGCTCGAAGAAGGCACACCAGGTGAAAAGATCACCGGATCGATCGACTGGTCGCTCGACAAGCTCGCGGCGACCGCTCGCGTGACATACTATGGCGACGTCAATCAGCCGGGCACCACGCCCGCTGCCGACATCCATACCGGACAGCACGCGATCACCGACTTCGAACTGCGGTATCAGCCCAAGAAAGGCGCGCAGGTCGCGCTCGGCGTCAACAACCTGTTCGACATCTATCCGGACAGGACCATCGCGGCGAACAACACCACCGGTGTGGTCGGCTTCCCGTTCTACTCGCCGTTCGGGTTCAACGGGCGCTATCTCTATGCGCGTGTGGGCTTCAACTGGTAAGGGACAGGCAAGACACGGCGGCGCGGTCACAAAACCGCGCCGCCACGGTTGACAGAATCACCTCACTCCCTTAGGCGCGCCCCTTCAACCGTGGGGCCCCGGCCTTCGCGGGCATACGGATTTGAAAGAGAATTAGGGCCATGTTCGCAGTCGTGCGCACGGGCGGCAAGCAATATCGCGTCGCCGCCGGAGACAAGATCGTCGTCGAGAAGATCGACGGAGAAGCCGGTAGCTCGGTGACGCTGGGCGACGTCCTGCTCGCCGGCGAGGGCTCGGACCTGCAGTCGACCGACGGCCTGACCGTCGCCGCCGAGATCGTCGCACAGGCGAAGGGCGAGAAGGTCATCGTCTTCAAGAAGCGTCGCCGTCATAACTATCGTCGTCGCAACGGCCACCGCCAGAACCACACGATCCTGAAGATCGTGTCGATCGGCGCCGCCGAGAAGAAGGCTGCGCCCAAGAAGGCCGCTGCCAAGAAGACCGAAGAGGCCGGCGCTGAAGCCCCGGCTGCCGAAGCTTAAGATCGGGAAGAATAGAGATGGCACATAAGAAAGCAGGCGGTTCGTCGCGCAACGGTCGCGATTCGGCTGGCCGTCGCCTCGGTGTGAAGAAGTTCGGCGGACAGGAAGTCGTCGCCGGCAATATCATCGTGCGTCAGCGCGGGACCAAATTCTATGCCGGCCGCAACGTCGGCATGGGCAAGGATCATACCCTTTTTGCGCTCACCGACGGTCGCGTGACCTTCCACGAGGGCAAGCTCGGCCGAAAGTTCTGCTCGGTAGACATTATGGCGCAAGCCGCAGAATAACGGGCAACCGCACGGGTTGCCCACCAGGGCGACCCGGGTCTCGGGCTAACCAGAGACCGAACAAGGGAGACGGGTCGCCCCGGCTCCCTTTTTTCATGCTCCCTCCACTTCCGGGTCGCGGAAACGTCACATCGACATGCGAGCGGCCCGGCACGATACGGAGAGTGAGATGTTCGCGCGGACCAAGAGACTGACATTACGTCCCGGCTGGCCCGAGGACGCCGCCGCGATCGCTCGGGCGATCGGGCATGAGGAAGTCGTGACCAAGCTGTCGCGGGTGCCCTGGCCCTATACCGAGGCCAATGCCGCCGAATGGCTGGCGACGCCACGGGCGAAGGACAATGTGTCGTTGTCGATCCTCGCGCACGAGGAGGCGACGCCGCGGCTGGTCGGCGGGATCGGCATCCACCCCGCCGAGGATCTCGGCGGTTACGAGATCGGCTATTGGCTGACTCCCGACGCCTGGGGCCGCGGCTATGCGACCGAGGCGGGCAAGGCGATTCTGGGCATCGCGCAATTTGCGATGGGCCTGAAGAGCCTGCGCTCGCGCTATTTCGTCGACAATCCCGCTTCGGGCAACGTGCTGACCAAGCTGGGTTTCCGGCCGACCGGCCGCACCGCCACCTATTGCCTTGCACGCGGCCGAGAGGTCGAAAGCGTGACGCTCGCGCTCGACTTCGATGCTGACGAACCCGCATGCCGAATGGCCGCATAATACCTCCTCCCCCGTGACGGGGGAGGAGTCTCGGCCTCGCCTCCCGTGCGACCGGCAGGTACCCGACAGATTGATTTCACACCCCAAAGCGCCGACAGGTCGTCCATGTCCGTAAGTCCCCTCCCCGTCCGCCGTGCCTGAGCCCCGAGGAATCGCGCGATGCCGCGCTCGATGCGGCGCGCAGCCTGTTGGTGGAATTCGGCCCCCAGGCGGTGACGCTGAAGGCGGTGGCGGCTCGCATCGGACGGACGCATGCCAATCTGCTCCACCATTTCGGCTCGGCCGCAGGCCTGCAAAAGGCGCTGATCGAACGGATGGCGGAGTTCATCTCGACCACGATCCGCGAAACCGTGATCCGCCAGCGCGCCGAAGACCAGAATCCGCGCGAAGTCGTCGACCTGGCGTTCGATGCGTTCGACACCGGTGGCGCCGGTGCGCTGGCGAGCTGGATGATTCTGTCGGGCAACGAGGATGCGCTCGACCCGATTCTCAACGCAATCCACGATCTGGTCGACGAGCTGACCGAGGGTCATTCGAAGCAGGATCGTCCGATCGAAGACGAAACGCTGCAGCTCGTGATCATGGCGCTGGGCGACGCCTTGTTCGGCGCGCCGCTCGCCCGTGCGCTCGGCCTGCCGCGCGACCGCGCGCGCCAGCTCGCTTATCAGGCGCTGCGCGACGGCAATTCGCCCGATCGCTGACGATCCACCCGATTTGGGACAAGGCCAATAGTGCGCGGGACGCTGGTCGGCTTCAAGCCGGCCCGCGCTGTCCTAGACCGCGCTCATGCCTTTCAGCCCCGATACCAATGCCTTGATCTGCCGGATTATCGGCCACCGCCGCTCGCAACGAGTCTGGCACGAGGGCAACGGCTATCGCGCGCAATGCAAACGTTGCGGCACCGGCATGGTCAGGCCGCGCGGGGCGTCTCACTGGACTGCGTCGCGGTCCGAGAGCGACTAAAGGCGCGATAGTCGGACGGCGTCATGCCAAACCGTTCGCGAAACAGCCGGCCAAGATACGCGGCGTCGCAAAACCCCCATCGCTCGGCGATGTCCGCGATACGGTCACGCTCGCTGGACTCACCGAGCGCCGCCGCGACACTCTCCAGCCGGCGCCGTGTCACATAGGCATGCACGCCGCCTTCGTCCTCGAACAGCCGATAAAGCGCGGAACGCGACATGCCCAACACACGGCACAAGGTAGCGACCGTCAGCGTCGCCGAACCCAGCCGCGTCTCTATCTCCGCCCGCGCGCGCGTCATGGCGGCGCCTGCCACTGCCTCGGGTGTTACGCGGCCGCCGCGTTCCTGCGCCACGGCAACCGCGAGCAGATCCATGACCGTGCCCGCCAGACGCGCACCCTGATCGACCGGCAGCCGGTCGGCGTGGTGCCAGATCTGCCGCAAATGCTCGCGGAGCAGTGCGGCGGTGGAGGGTGGGATTGCCAGGCCGTGGAGCGAGCGGACGCTCGGCAAATATCGTTCGGCCAGCGCGCGCGGGACGTGAAAATAGGCGGTGGAACTCGCCTCCGACAAATGGTGTTGCGGCTGCGCCATATCGGTGAGCAACGTCGATTCGCCCAGCGCATCGAGCGCGGCGCCGTTCATGTCTCCCACCGCACCTCCGCGAAACCGCACGTTGACGACGAGATCGTCCACGCCGTCGGCGGCGGCCATTGCCCGGGTGCGCTCGAACGATTGCCCGGAGATCGTAGAGAAATGAATCTTGAGCGGCCCAAGCATCACCAGATCCGTGGCGACGTCGAACGGCTCGTGCGGACGCGTTTCGTACAGCCGCCCCACGGTCGATGGCGAACGGCTGCACCACGCTTCGTGCCGATCGCGTTCGGGCAAATCGCTCGTCGCAAACCGTCCGCCGAAAAGCGACGCGCCGACATGAGACACATCAACGACCATCTTGATACCCCCGCGACCCCCTTATGTGCGCCGCAGCAAGAAAGGCAATTGCCCTGGATCAAGCGGCGGTCGAATATGGGAATGGCGGTCAGGGGTTAGCAGCGCGGCGTTACGCGGCTAAGGCGGTTCGATGCACTTCCTCGATCAAGCCAAGATTTTCGTCCGTTCGGGCGCCGGCGGCCCCGGCGCGGTCGGCTTTCGGCGCGAGAAATTCGTCGAATATGGCGGCCCCGATGGCGGCGACGGCGGCAAGGGCGGCGACATCGTGTTCGAAGCCGTCGCCGGCCTCAACACGTTGATCGACTTCCGCTACACCCAGCATTTCCGCGCGCCGCGCGGGACTGGCGGCGCGGGGTCGAACCGCACCGGTGCCGGTGGTGACGATCTCGTCATCAAGGTGCCGGTCGGTACCCAGATCCTGGCCGATGACGAAGAGCGTTCGCTGCTCTTCGACCTCACCAAGGTAGGCCAGCGCATCGTCTTCCTGCGCGGCGGCGACGGCGGTCGCGGCAACGCCAGCTACAAGACGTCGACCAATCGCGCGCCGCGCCAGCACGGTACCGGCTGGCCGTACGAGGAAGCCTGGGTGTGGCTCAGGCTCAAGCTGCTCGCCGATGCCGGGCTGGTGGGATTGCCCAATGCCGGCAAGTCGACCTTCATCAATCAGGTGACCAACGCCCAGGCCAAGGTCGGCGAATATGCCTTCACGACGACGCGGCCCCAATTGGGCGTGGTGCGGCACAAGGGGCGCGAATTCGTCGTGGCCGACATTCCCGGGCTGATCGAGGGCGCAGCCGAAGGCGCCGGAGTCGGCGACCGTTTCCTGGGGCATATCGAACGCTGCCGCGTGCTGCTCCATCTTGTCGACGCCAATGATCCCAACGTGGCCGAAAGCTATCGCATCGTGCGCGACGAACTCGAAGCCTATGGCGGCGGGCTGGTCGACAAACCGGTAGTGGTCGCACTCAACAAGATCGACACGCTCGACGACGAGTTGATCGCTGCCTTGTCCGCCGAACTCGAGGAAGCAACCGGCGCCGAGGTGATCCCGATTTCCGGCGCGAGCGGCGTCGGGGTCGATTGGGTGCTCGACAAATTGCTCGAAGCGATCCCGACCAACGACTCGCCGGTAGACGACGATGGCGCCGAGGATGAGGTGCAATGGTCGCCGCTGTGATCGTTTCGCCGGTAGCGGGACGGCGCGACGCCCGCTAAGCGCAAGCGCGATGCCCGAAACCTCGCCCTTTGCCGCGGCAGGCTGCCCGCGCTTGATCGTCAAGGTCGGGTCGTCGCTGCTCGTGACGCCGGAAGGCGAAGTGCGGCGCGACTGGCTGGCGGGACTCGCCGCCGATATCGCCGCAGCGGCACGGGGCGGACAGCAGGTCGCGATCGTCTCATCGGGCGCGATCGCGCTCGGCGCCCGACGACTCAAGCTCACCAAGGGCGGCCGGGCGAGCCTGGAAGATGCACAGGCTGCTGCC
>Ga0207669_10000046_pt1 | contig 62654 bp, 53 predicted proteins | sample KBSM33metaG_FD_184329 | JGI IMG/M metagenome (GOLD analysis project Ga0207669, IMG submission 184329) | Miscanthus rhizosphere microbial communities from Kellogg Biological Station, Michigan, USA - KBS M3-3 metaG (SPAdes) (version 2) | ecosystem: Host-associated > Plants > Roots > Rhizosphere >...
AGTCAGTGGCACGACACGTGCGAACGCCGCCGCTTCCAACTCCGGCAACGTTTCGATCTGGGACATGAGCGCCTGGGCGAACTCCCGACCCCTCGCATCGTCGTATCCGCCGAGACGAAGGTCGAGGCCAACCACCTCGACGCCACCGACGGCGAACGCGGGGTCGATCTCTCCCGCATTTCGCAGCGATCGACCGAACAGCAGCGCGCACACCATGAGGAGCACGGAGAGCGCGACCTGCACGACGACGAACGCCGAGCGGACGCGAAGCCGCGCCAGGCCACCGCTGCCGTCACGAGTGAGCATTGGCGCGAGATCGATGCGAGTGGCCGCGCGTGCGGGCACGAGGCCGCAGCTCACACCAACAATCATGGCGAGAACGACTGAGAACACGACGACGCGCCAGTCGATGCTCGGATCGACCCTCACGTCGAGCAGCGGGAGAAGCGGAATCAGCTGTCCCAGGACACGAAGGGCTCCCCACACTCCTACAAGGCCGGCCGCTGCGCCCGCAGCGGCCACAATCACGGACTCGATCACCATCAGCCGCATGATCCGGTGACGCGCCGCGCCGAGAGCGAGGCGCAGGCTCAATTCCGGTGTACGCGCGACGCCGCGCGCGAGCAGGATGCCGGCCACATTGAAGCACGCGATGACCAGGATCAGTCCGACGAGCGCGAAGAGCAGGCCCACGAAGCGATTCACGATCGAGCGGAGGACAACAGGAACTGCACCCGCGGCTGCAACCCCGACGCCGTGACGGCGATTGGCATCGGGATACTCGGCTTGGAGATCGCGGCCGATGCGCGCCATCTCTGCTCGCGCCTGATCGATCGTGACGCCGTCCTTGAGGCGCCCGATCCCCATCAGCCACTGCCGGCCTCGCAGCCCGACGCGCCGAAGGTCATCGCCGTCCGGGTACGCCGTAATCGGGACCCAGAGGCTCTGTTGATCGATGGAGTATCCGCCGAACTCCGGTGCCGTCACGCCCACGATCGTGAACGGACGGCCGTTCAGATGAATCGTCCGTCCGACGACATCACGCTCGCCGGCGAACTGTGTCTGCCAGAGCCGATGACTGATGACCGTGACAGTACTGGGACTCGCCAGTTGCTCGTCTTCAGGCAGGAATCCGCGTCCAAGCGCGATCGGCACACCCAGCACGGTGAAGTAATTGGCGGAGACGAACGCGCCCGGCACACGCACCGCGTTATCGAATGTTCCAAGCCCGAACTTCGCGATACCCCCGACGTGATACGCGGCGAGCCCTGCAAAGACCGTCTGTCTTTCGCGGTAGTCCAGGTAATTCGGATAAGAGAAGGTATCGAAACCGTCGCCGCCGTAGAATCCGCCAGCCTCCCCGGTGTCGATTCGACCGACCTCGACGAGGCGATGCGCGTTTTCGACTCCGGGCGGATCTCGAAACAGGTACTCATCTGCCAGCCTGAAGACGACGGCGGTGCCACCCAGGCCGATCGCGAGCGAGAGAACGGCGGTCGCGGTGAAGAGCGGACTGCGGCGCAGGACGCGCAACGCGTAACCCACGTCCTGGATCAGCGCGTCGATCACCGCTCCCGAGCGGACGTCCCTGACCTGCTGCTTGACCGACTCCACACTGCCAAGCTGCAGCATCGCCGCCCGGCGAGCCTCGTCCGGTGGCGTCCCTTTCCTGAGGTGCTCCTCGATGAGAAGGTCGAGCGCCGCATGCAGTTCGTCATCGAGATCTCGTTCGACGCGGTCGCGCGCCAGGAGATTTCGCACGATGGAACAGAGGCGTGTCAGCGGGCGCATGTCAGGCTTCCAGCGCTTTGGTCATGGCGAGGGCCACGCGGTTCCACTGCTCGGTCGCTTCACCGAGCTGACGCTTGCCGGCTTTCGTGAGGGTGTAGTACTTCGCGCGCCGGTTGTTTTCCGACGCCTCCCAGATCGACTTCAGCCACCCTGATTCCTCGAGTCGATGCAGCGCGGGAAAGAGCGAGCCGGGCTGGACGACAAAAGTCCCGCCGGTGATCTGTTCGATGCGTCGAGAGACGCCAAGGCCGTGGAGCTCTCCGGCCGACAGCGCTTTCAAGATCAGGAGGTCGAGCGTGCCTTGCAGCAGGCTCGCGCGCGGTTGTGACATGGGTGCCCTCGTATCGGACGTCTATACGAGGGCCAGTGTGCCGCCTCTCCTATCGAATGTCAATAGGAGCGGCTGGCGATCAGCGCGAAGGGGGTGCCGCAGGCCGTAGAAGCTCGTGGATCGTTCCCGGCCGGCGCAGCTTGGTGATCCAGACGATCTGGCCGATGTGCAGCGCATTGTGGTGCGTAACGTGAAGCAGAATCTCCACGACCGACTTGTTCTTTTCGCTCGTCACCTGCGGGAGCCGATCGGGCGCAAGCGCGCTGAGGACTTTGTTCACTCGCCCCGCCACGTCCTTCCACACCTGCAGGACATCGGCCTTCGTGCGGCCACCGCGTGCGGCGAACTCAGCGTGGCGATCGCGAACGAACGGCACACCACCGATGACGTGCTCGACGAAATGTCGATTCGATCCCGCGACGTGCAGGACGAGATTGCCGACGGCGTTCGACTGGTCGTTCGGCCGCCACCACAGGTCATCCTCACTCAGGACGTCGAGGCACTTCTCGACCTGGACGGGAAACTCGTCGACCAGTCGAGTGGTGAGGTGCTGCAGTAGAAAGGCGTCGACCGATTCGGGCATCCCGTGATGATAAGCTCAAATGTGCATCGCGTGACCTTCATACAGTCCGAGTTTCAGCCCCGCTTTTCCGGCGGTCACGTGCAGACGCTCTACGCCTGGGCCAAAGCCCGGACCTTTCCACGGCTGCCCGTCCCCGCGGCGCGCTACTTCGACGTCGCGCCAGACACGCGCGTGCTGGCGCACTGCCATTGGCACGACCGTCCACAGGAACATCCGGCGCTCATCCTGCTGCACGGCCTCGAGGGCTCCAGTCTCGCGCACTACATGGGTGGGATGGCGGACAAGGCGTGGGCACTCGGCTGGAACGTCGTGCGGCTGAATCAGCGCAATTGCGGGAATACCGAGCATCTGTCGCGCGGTCTCTATCATTCAGGCTTGACCAACGACCCGCTCTTCGTGATGCGTGAATTGATCGCGCGCGATGGTATCCGCGCGATCGCGGTCGCGGGCTACTCGCTCGGCGGCAATCTGACGCTCAAGCTCGCGGGCGATCTCGGCGGCGACGCGCCCCCTGAGCTCAAAGCGGTATGCGCCGTATCCCCGACGATGGACCTCGCCCTGTGCGTGAAGGCGCTCGAGCGGAAAGCGAACGTCGCGTATCAGTGGAACTTCGTGCGGCAGCTGAAGGCGCGCATGCGCCGGAAGGCGGCGATGGTGCCCGGGGCCTTCACGCTCGAGCCGTTGCGTCGGATCTGGACAGTGCGCCAGTTCGACGAGGCCTACACCGCACCGCATCATGGCTTTCGCGATGCGGCCGACTACTACTATCGCGCGAGCGCCATGCGCGTCATCGATCGGATCGCCGTACCGGCACTCATCCTGACGGCTGAAGACGATCCGTTCGTGCCGGTCGCACCGTTTCACGATGCGGCGGTGACGGGGAATTCGCGGCTGACCACCCTCGTCACTCGGCATGGCGGGCACTGTGCGTTCATCGAGCATGAACGCGATGGATACGACGGCTACTGGGCTGAGGAGCAGGTCGTCCGGTTCGTCACGTCGCAGGCAACCGTTCCATCAGCATCCGCCCGAACTCCGGCCCCTTCCCTTCCTCTTCATGCTTGAAATAGACGAACACCTCGCGACACGCAGACGTTCGCTCGGCGATCGTCTGCGCCCAGCGCACGATGTCGTCGGCCACATAACCCTCGTCGCGTAGACGGAAATAGGCGTAGTCGGCGGTGATCTCGACCGGCGTCGCGAGCTTTTCGCTGTCGGCAACGCATAGTGCCAGATTCCTCGCCCGCAGGCGCGCGTAGACCTCCTCGTCGAGCCACGAGGTGTGCCGGAACTCGAAGGCCGCGCAGACGCGGGGCGGGAACGTCTCCAGAAACGCATCGAAGAGCGCGAGGTCCTTCTTCAGGTTTGGCGGAAGCTGAAAGAGCAGCGCACCGAGTTTCGGCCCGAGCGTCGACGCCGTCTCGAGGAACTGGCGAACGCGATCGCCGCAATCACGGAGGCGGCTGTCGTGGGTGATCCGCTTCGGCGCTTTCAGCGTCAGCTTGAAACGCTCGGGCGTCGCCGCGTTCCACCCCGCAAGAATCTTCTCGTTGGGCGCGCGATAGAAGGTGTAGTTGATTTCGACGGTCGGGAAGCGCTCAGCGTAATACGGCAGCATCTTGGCCGCCGGCATCGTCTCGGGATAAAAGCTTCCCTTCCATTCCGGATAGTTGTAACCAGAGGTTCCAATCCAGATCGACATTCACGCGGCTCGTGCCCATCGTATCAGCGTCGCCATGTTCGGCGCCTTGCCGTGCATGAGCAGACCCACCTTGAAGATCTTTGCCGCAAACCAGGTGACCGCGGCCGCCGCTAGCAGGCCCACGACCATGGTCAGCAGCACCTGCCACGTCGGAGGCGGGGTGGCGGATCCGAGTCGAATCATCATGGCGAAGGTGTTGACCGGCGGGATGAAACTGAGGGCGACGGCGAACGTCGAGTTCGGTTCACGCCCGATGACGGTCGCGAACATCCAGGGCGCCATGAGCACGAGCATCACCGGCGTCATCAGCGACTGCGCTTCCCGCATCTCGTTCACCGCTGCGCCGACGGCGCTGAAGACGGCGGCAAACAGGAGGTAGGAGATGAGGAAGAACAGGACCAGATAGACAATGAGGATCGGATCGAGCAGGCCGATCATCGCAAACGACATGAGCGCAAACAGCCCGATGCCGATATACAAGGCCAGCACCAGCATGCTGACGGCCATTTGCCCGAGGATTTTTCCCGCCATGAGCTCGAGCGGCGATACCGCGGAGAGCAACACCTCGATCACGCGGTTCGACTTCTCCTCCACTGTCTGCGTGAGGAGCGTCTGGCCGCCGATCATGATGCCAAAGACCAGGAGACCAGCGAACACGAACGGCAAGGCTTGATTGAACGCCACGTTCGTGCGTCGCTCCTTACCGACGGCCACCGTCACCGACGCCGCGCGCCGAACGTTCATCACCGCCTCCACTTCGGCGCGATTGAGGCTGTGCGCGCTGATGCGGGCGGCCACGAGAGACTCCCTGACGGCGTCGTACAACTCGGTTTCGAGGCGGACGTCGATGTTCTCCGGGATGAAGAGCTCGTAGGATCCGTACTTCGTGCTTCCCGCAGCAGCCACGACGGCATCGGGCTGCAGCACGATGAGCGCGAGATGGCGTTGTCCATCGGTTGCGACGGATTCCGTCAGCCACTGCTTCTCTCGCTGCAGATCCGCGTTCGCCGGACGCTCGAGAATCGTCAGTTGAGGCGGCGTACCGATGGCGCGCTCCATCGCCGGTGTAGTCGTTGCCGCGTTGCGCACGGCTTCGGGCGCGTTCTGTAACGCACGCGTCGCGCTGTCGCGCCGCCGCGCCGCGATCGCTTCGGGCACGAGCGCCGCACGCAACCCGCCAGATACCTGGCCGGTCGGATCGATCACCGCCACTTCGCCGCGAATGGCCGGCACGTTCCGGTTCAGCAGGCGGGGAAAGACGACGAACAGGGCCGCGATAATCGCCGGCATGAGCAACAAGCCAACGACGAAGCCCTTGTTCATGACCGCCGCCAGGAACTCGCGGCCGGCAACGAGCCCGATTCGTCTGATGCTCTGCTTCATGCCAGTGCTCCCTCTGGTCCCACTGTCACGCTGGCGCGCAAGGCTTGCGACGCCACCTCGTTGCCCGCCGCTTCCGCCACAATGCGCACGAAGACGTCCTCGAGCCTGAGTCGCGACAGCTCGATGCGTGCCGGCGCAATTGCCGCTGCCAGGCGCGCCATGACGCCGGCGGGATCGGTTCCAGGCATCAGCACGATCCGGTAGGTGCCGTCCATCGACTCCACACGCTCCACGCCGCTGACACGCGAGAGACTCGATGCATCAGCGCCCGCGTCGAGCGGCTCGAAGTGAATGGTGCGCAGATCGAATTGGCGCCGGAGTCCCGCCATCGCCTCGTCCAGCACCTTGCGCCCCTGATGAATCATCACGACGTGCTGGCACATCTCTTCCGCGTTGGCCATCACATGGGTCGAGAGCAGGACGGTCGCCCCTCGTCGATGCTCTTTCAGAATGTGCTCGCGAAGGATCCGGACGCTCACAGGATCCTGCCCGCTGAACGGCTCATCGAGGATGAGCAGATCGGGCTGATGGATGATCGCGCCGAGGAACTGGACGCGTTGCAGCATCCCCTTCGACAGGTCCTCGCAGCGCTTGCTCTCAACGCCCGGAAGTCCGATCTCCTGCAGCAATTGCGGCACGCGCGCGGCGGCGTCGTCGGCCGCAAGCCCCTTCAACTGCGCCATGTAGATCAGGAACGCGCCGACCTTCATCTTGCGATAGACGCCGCGCTCCTCCGGCAGATAGCCGATGCGATCCTTGGCCTCCAAAGCAGAGCGCTGGCCGAGGACCGACAACTCGCCGGCATCCGGAAACAGGATCGACATGATCATGCGAATGCACGTCGTCTTGCCTGCCCCGTTCGGGCCGATCACGCCGTAGAGCGCACCGCGCGGCACGACGAGATCCATGCCTTCAACGGCGACCGTGGTGCCGAACGTCTTCCTGACTCTCTTGAGTTCGAGTGCTGGTTGCATATGAGCCCTGTCGGGCCTGAGCAGGGCCGAATGGGCGGCTCAGGGCGGGTTATATCACGGGGGTCGTGGGAGAATTGCTACAGTGGACGTGATGCGACACCTCTGGGTTCCATTCATCAGCCTGCTTGCACTGACGTCCTGCGGGCGTGCCGCGGACGCCAACTTCCGTCAGTTCGAACTGCAGGGTCAGATCCTCGCCGTGCGCCCGGAGCGGCGTGAAGTGGTGATCAAGCACGAGGACATCAAGGGGTTCATGCAGGGGATGACGATGCCGTTCACAGTGAACGACGATACGCTGCTCTCGGGCAGGCAGCCCGGCGATCTCGTCACCGCGACGCTCGTCGTTGGGGAGACCCAGGCCTACCTCTCGTCGCTCACGAAGACCGGGCACAAGGAGATCACCGAGCCGGCTCCACCGCCACCCGTCGCCGACATCCTCACGGCAGGCCAGTCCGTCAAGGACGCAGCGCTCGTCGATCAGGACGACAAGCCGCGCACGTTCGCGTCGTTCAAGGGACACCGTCTCGCGATTACGTTCATTTACACACGCTGCCCGCTCCCGGATTTCTGTCCGCTGATGGACCGGCACTTCGCGTCGATTCAGAAGACGATCGCGAGCACGCCTGCCCTCGCGGACGTGCGCCTGCTGACGGTCACGCTCGATCCGGATTTCGATCGCCCGGCCATTCTGAAGGCACACGCGCGCCGGCGTGAAGCGGATCCGGCGATCTGGACGTTCCTCACCGGCGATCCCACGGAGGTCAACAAGTTCGCCGCGCAGTTCGGTCTTTACGTGGAACACAATCCGCAGGACGCCGTCAACATCACGCATAACCTTCGAACAGCCGTCATCGATCCGGAAGGCCGCCTGGTGACAGCCCACAGCGGCAATTCCTGGACACCGGCCGAACTCGTTGCCGACCTCAGCGCCGCGCCCGCTCCCGCGCACTGACCCGGTCGATCCGCCGGCGCTGGCGCTCAAAACGAAGGAGCGTCGTCTCGTCGCACGTCTCCGAACACCTGACGCCGTTCAGGCCTGGCTCAATGCCCTGCCCTACAACACCGAGGTTGGCGGCGAGACCTTGCGCAGTTTCCGTGGCGTCGTCAGCACGGGAACCGCGCACTGCCTCGAGGCGGCGCTGTTTGCGGCGATCGTCCTCGAGCAGCATCGCTATCCACCGCTCGTTCTGAGCTTCGAGTCGATCGACCTGCTCGATCACGTGATCTTCGTTTACCGGACGAACACCGGATGGGGATCCGTCGCGCGCTCGCGCGACCCGGGTCTGCACGGCCGCCGGCCGCTCTTCGCCACGCCGCGAGCACTCGCGCTCAGCTACTTCGAGTCGTACATCGACTTCACCGGACGCATCAAGGCGTACGCCGTCGTCGATCTACGCGTGCTGGGAAACTACGACTGGCGACTATCGACGAAAAACGTCTGGAAGGTCGAGCAGATGCTGCTCGACTGGCCGCATCGCAGGATCGCATCGTCAGACCAGAAAGCGGATGCGATGCGCCGACGCTATCGCGCGTTCCGCGAGGCGCACGGATACAAGCCGTGGAAGTACTACAAGGGTCGCGACCGCTGGGCGCCGCTTCCTGAAGAATTCGCCAGGAGGGGCTGATTGTCGCCAAGAACGCCAACCGTCCGGACGTCGCCGGCGCTGCACGCCGGAAATCGGCTTTCGCTCGATTTCTATCGCTATCGCGGCGAGTAGTTGCCGCGCCAGAGTCACCACCGAAACCGCAGGGTCGCGAGACGATTAGTCCAGATCGAAATCGCGCACGGGCCTGGTGACCGGTTCGTGCTTTGCCTTCTTCAGCGCCTCTTCGAACCGGCGCGCGAGGGCATCATCCCGCCCCTTCTCAGCCGCGATCGACTGCTCGAAGAGCGACTCGCGCCGCGCCGCTTCGGCCTCGAGGATGCGTGCCGCGTCGTTCAACTCCGGCTTGTCGCCGCGCTCGGGCACCGTGTGACTGATCACGCGACGAAGGTTCGTATCGATCACGAGGACCGCATCACAGCAGGGACAGGCTACCTCGATCTCGCTATTGAGCTTCGCCATGAAGGGTATTCTAACCACTAGGTTGGTGGTTGGTGGCGGGTGGTTGGTGGTAAAAGCATTGGGACGGCATGACCGAGTCACGGAAGAAGACCATACGAATCGCCACCTACAACATCCATCGCTGCCGCGGGCTGGACGGACGCACGTTGCCGGCGCGAATCGCCGACGTCATCCGGACGATCGATCCGGACCTCATCGCGCTTCAGGAAGTCATCGGCGCCGGGGCGCACTCAGCTGGTCATGCGGAAGAGCTCGGGGCACTCCTTGGCATGGGCTGGGTCATGGCGCCGACGCGCCATCTGCGCGGCAGCCTGTTCGGCAACGTCGTCCTGAGCCGCCATCCGATCATCCACCACACGCATTACGACCTCTCGTGGAAGACGTGCGAGCCGCGCGGCTGCCAGCGAGTGGACGTGGCCTTCGGCGATGACTGTCTGCACCTGTACAACGTCCACCTGGGCACGGCGTTTCTCGAGCGCCGCTATCAGGCCGGGCGCCTCAAGACCATCGTCCACGATCGACGGGTGGGAAGCCCGAAGGTCGTGCTCGGTGACTTCAACGAATGGATGAAGGGGCTCGCGACCTCCACGCTCAACGAGCAACTCCAGAGCATCGACCTGCGCGCGCACCTTCGGCGACGACGGACGTATCCCGGCGTGTTCCCCGTGCTCCACCTCGATCACATCTACTACGAGGGCCAGGTCGAAGTCGTGAAGGTAGAACTGCCGCGCACTCGCCTGTCGCTGATGGCGTCAGACCATCTTCCACTCGTCGCCGATCTGAGAGTTCAATTTCCGTAGGACCAGCTCACGGCTGATTCACGGAGCAGATTCACGAGGCGTCTCGCCAGGTCGGTGCGCCACTGAGGCAGATCGCGACGGCCAGAAACACAAACGGCCGCTCGAATCGGAGCGGCCGGCTGTTGCGATTCACGTGTGCCCTCTGACACTCGCGACTGGCTAGCCTTCTTCCTCGAACTCTTCTTCTTCGATGGGAAGGAAGCGCGTCGGAGGGCGCAGCGCCTCGCGGAAATCGTACAGCGGAAGATGCTGGACGTGCAGCGAGATCACACACCCCGGAGCCTTCGCGTCGATGACGACGGTCACAGGGCTCCCCTCGACGCCGTCGCGAAACGCGATCCGGCAGCCGCAGGCGAGGCGGGCGTGTGTGAAGCCTTTCAACATGATGTTCGGATCATACTACAGGCGTCGCGCGACAACGCGGTTAAAGCAGCGGCGTGATCTCCCGCTCGATCTGCTCTTTTGTCGCGATACCGGAGTGTTTCTTCGCGATCACACCATCGCGACCAATGATCACGGACACCGGGATCCCGAATAGCGGACCGAACGCTTCCTGCACGTCTTCTCGTCCGTTGCCCACGAGCACCGGGTAATTCATCTTGAACTCGGCGGCGTAGGGTAGAAGCTTCTCCGCCGTGTCGTCGACAGACAAGCCAAGAACCACGAGATCGCCCTTGTATTGTTCCTGAAGCTCGACCAGTGACGGGATCTCTGCGCGACACGGACCGCACCACGTCGCCCAGAAGTTTACGAGGATGATCTTGCCCTTGAACGACTCCAGGTGGACGTCGACGCCGTGCATGTCCTTCAGCGTGAAATCCAGCTTCGCCGGCTTGCCCGCGGCCTCGGCATCCTCAGGCTCGCCTGGGTAGTCGGCCGATGTCGCTCCCGGCGCCGATTCGTTGACGTGATCGATGCCAGGCGCAACCCAGATGAGCCCGAGCGCAAGGGCCACAGCCCCCATCGCGAGCCACACCGCCTTGCGTGACTGTGGCTGCTCTGGTTCCCGGGCCGGCTCGGCAGCCGGTTCCGGACCCGTTCCCTCCGTCGGCACCGTCTCGTCTGGATTCATTTCGTCCTGCATGCTCATCGGCTCCTGCGATTATCGCGCTTCTCTCATGACATATCGGGACGCACTCGCCATGCCGCCAGCGTCGGCGGCCGACACCATCACAAACGTCGTCCCGTCTCGCGACCAGATCTGGGAGCGATGGCCCAGCGTCACCAGATCATCGGCCTTTCGTTCCGTGCCTGGCAGCACGAACAAGGACACATCCTGACCGTGCACGCGATACATCACATGCGGCACGAGTCCATCGCCATACAGGCATCGACGCGCACCAATCAGCTGTACATCATCGTCTGCTGACGAGGACGGCACGTGAACCCTCCAGCCGTACTGCTCGAACAGCATGCGCTCGATGTTCCTCGCATCAGCGGACGTGCCGTCTGGCGGTCCCAGAAATTTGAAGCACTTGGAATGATCGGCGGTGAGTTGCGCGGCGAGGAGGGCGTCCGAACGGCGCGTGGCGATCGAGAGAAAAGCGGACGCGCCAAAGATCATGACAACGACGGTCAGGAGGACCGGCACAAGGCGAACGCGCCACCACGGACCGAACCTGGCGAGTTGAGTGGCCGAACGTTCGCGGGCGAGCGCCTCGCATCGCGCGCGAAGACCCGGAGGCAGCGTCTCGTTCAGCAACTCCGGCGACGCCTGCCGCAAGAGGCGTCGTGCCCCCTGCTCGTTGCCGGCCAGCTTCCGGCACGCGGGGCACGCGGCCAGGTGACGCTCGACCTCGCTGCGTTCAGCCGGCTTCAGCAGATCGTCGGCGTAGGCCGCGAGCGATTCACCGATCCGGCGGCACTCACTCATGCAGTAGCTCTCGTCTTCCGCAACTGGTCGAGCAACATTCGACGCCCCCGGGAAATGCGAGACATCACCGTTCCTATCGGCACATCGAGCGCCTTCGCGATCTCCGCGTACGAGAACTCCTCGACGTCACGCATCCACACCGCCTGCCGAAAAACGTCCGGTAGCTCGTCGAGCGCGGCCCGAAGGTCCACGTCGAGCGTGTTCCTGAGCAGGAGTTGCTCGGGCGTCTCGCTCGCAGACGAGCCCTCTGCCGTCGTCTCGGCTTCCTCGAGACGGGTGCTGTCGACCTCGACCGCCTCCCGCCCTGCATCGCGGACCCGATTCCTCCACGTGTTGTGGAGAATCGTCGACAGCCAGGCCCTGAGGTTCGTGCCTGGCTCGAACTTGTCCGAAAAGCGGAACGCCTTGACGAGCGTGTCCTGCACCAGGTCCTCGGCATCGGCTCGATTCCGCGTCAGCCTCATCGCCGTCGCATAGAGCGACTCGAGGTAACGCAGAACCTCCGCGCCGAACGCGTCAGCGTCTGCAGGCTGGCGACGTCGGAACATCGGCGATACCGAGACCCATTAGAACGAACACGGAGAACGGTCGGAATATTCCTCGGAGCCGTCCCCGGTCCGCGGTCTCCAGTCCACGGTAATCATGCCCACCTCGAGGGAACCGGAGCCAGGATCGAAACGAAGTTCCGTCATGACGACCGAAGACCGGGGACTGAAGACTGTGGACCAAGTCAGTATACCTGTCGAGGACGGAGACACAGGACAGCAGCCGCGTGTGACAACGCGAGGCGGCCGATTCCTATTCGTTTTTCGCGGATTCCCCAAGGCACATCCTTTGCTCGGCCGGAGGTGATTCCTCGGATTGCGAGTGTAACTAGGTCGGCGGTAAGATCGCGACTCGCCGCGCAACCCGGTCCGCGTGCCGAACGAGCAGGGCGGAATCCCTGCAAGGAGAACTGAGATGAGCACCCGCACACCGTGCGGTTCCCGCCTTTGCCGCGCGCTTGCTCGCGGCTTCGGCGAGGTCTCGCTGAAGCGTGTCCGGGCGGCGGCGGACACGCGAAAGCGGATTCTGCTCCGGGTGATCGCGGCGCTTGCGCTGGTCGCCTTTGCTGTGCCAGTCGCAGCACAGACCCCCTATATTCCCTACTTCGGGAAGAACCAGATCCGCTACGACAAGTTCGAGTGGTACCACTATGAAACGGACCACTTCATCATCTACTACTACCCCGAGATCGAACCGCACCTCGAGCGGATGGCCGGCTACGCCGAGAGCGCGTATCAGCAGGTCAGCTCGGAGCTCAAACACGATCTTGCGCACAAGGTTCCGCTCATCCTCTTCCAGACGAGCAGCGAGTTCCAGCAGCAGAACGTGATTCCCGGCGCGGCGCAGGAAGGCGTCGGCGCATTCGCCGAGCCGACGCGCCAGCGCATCGTGATGCCGATGGACGAGCCACCGGATCTGCTCTATCGGCTCATCCTGCACGAGCTCACGCACCAGTTCGACTACGACATCATTCCGGCCTCGCTCGTCCGCCGAAGCACGCCGCTCTGGGTTCATGAAGGGCTCGCCGATTACATGACCGGCGCGTGGCGCCCGCTCGACCTCATGTCCGTCCGCGACGCGGCAGTTGCCGACATCGTCCCCAAGATGAGCAAGCTGGAGGGATATAGCGACGTCGGCGGCGCCCGAATGATCTACAACCTGGGACACGCGATCTTCGAGTTCATCGAATCGAAGTGGGGCAAAGAGGGGTTGCGGCAGTACCTCTTCTCGCTGCGCAAGTCGGTCATCGGCGGCGGCGAGGATGCGTACGAGGAAGCCTTCAAGATCACGGCGGACGAATTCGATTCGGAATTCGAAAAGTACCTCAAGGATCGCTTCAAGCCGTTCCGCGACAAGGAACGTCCAGCCGACTACGGACGTAACCTGATGCCGAACCCGGAGAAGACGCCGTTCCGCGGCGCCTACACAGTTGAACCGTCTCCTTCGGGCGATCTCCTGGCCATCTTCTCGGGCAACGCGCGCGATCGCGAGGGCGACATCCTGCTGGTCTCCTCGCACGACGGCAGTGTGGTGCGCAACCTCACCAAGGGCTTCGATCAGAGCCTCGGCTTCGAGTTCATCGTCACGCCAGGTGGCCGCTGGGTCACGGTGCCATGGTTTTCGTGGTCGAACACCGGAGATCGCCTGGCGTATTTCACGCGCACGGAGAAGAGCCGAACGCTGATCGTTCAGAACGTGCTGACCGGCAAGATCGAGGAACGCTTCGATGCTCGCCTGACGGACGACCCCGAATCCCCAGACTTCTCGCCTGACGGGCGGAAGATCGCCTTTGCCGCACTTCAGAACGGGACCGGCGACATCTTCGTCGGCGACCTGCAGACGAAGGAGATCACCAACGTCACCAAGGACGCCTTCGCCGATTCGGCGCCGACGTGGGCGCCCGACGGCAAGTCCATCGTCTACATCGCGCGCGTCAGCGGCAACGAGAAGCTGTTCCGCGTTGACGTTGCCACCGGACAGAAGACGCAGCTCACGTTCGGGACACACGATGACGCCTCGGCGCAGTTCCTGGACGAGAACACGCTGGTCTTCCCCTCCACCGCGACCGATCCGGCGCAGCCGATCGACCCGGACATCGCGCGCAACGGGCAGATCTACAACGTCTGGACCCTCAATCTGAAGAACGGTGAACTGCGGCAGTACACAGACGCCGTCAGCGGCAACCTCTACACCGCGGTCCTGCATGACGGCACAGGGAATCCGAGAATCGGCGTCGTCACCTACTACAAGGGCGAGTACGAGCTTCACGCGCTCGACCGCCGCGATCCGATCGTGACGGCGGCCTCTTCAGACTTCGGAGCCCCCGGGCCAATCATCGACTTCCAGGCGCCGCTCTCTCACACCATCGTTGCGGACAACAAGGCCAAGAAGGGCAAGTTCGAGAAGATGTTCATGGACGGCCGTCCGCCGGTGGCCCTCGGCGTCACGAGTGGTGGCGACATCTTCGGCGGCACGGCCGTGACGTTCAGCGATGTGCTGGGCGACCAGCAGTTCAGCATCTTCGCGGCGTCGATCTCGCAGTACCGCACGCTGTCGATGTCGTACTTGAACCTCTCGCACCGCTTCAACTACGCGCTGCAGGGGTACTCGCAGACGCAGTTCTTCTATGGCCAACTCGAAGGAGTCTTCTACGATCCATCGTTCTCCGGCGTCATCGATCGCGACCTGGCGATCGCGACGCGGACAGTCAGAGGCGGAACCGCATTCGGCATCTGGCCGTTCAATCGCTACCGCCGCGTAGAGGTGTCCGGCAGCTTCCAGCAGTACCAGGAGAACTTCAACGATCCCGCCCTGCAGGCGTATTCGGAGGACTACCAGATCCAGAACTATGGTCAACCGCTCTTCAATTCGGGGACGTTCATCCCGTTGGGCGTGACCTTCGTCCAGGAGACAACGATCTTCCGTGAGTTCGGTCCGCTGTCCGGGAGCACCGTTCGAGCCGGATACGAGATCGCGCCGAAGATCGCCGGCTCGCTCTCGCGACAGACGACCGACGTTGACGCGCGCTACTACAAGAAACTCGGCGCATCGGGTCTGCTGGCGCTGCGGGCGCGCGGGTTCAAGAGCTGGGGGGACGCGCCCAACTTCATGTACTTCGGCGGCAACTCCGAGATGCGTGGGTACGAGTACTTGCAGTTCGTAGGCGACACCACTGCGTTCTTCAACGCCGAGCTGCGCTTCCCACTGATCGAAGCCATGCTCACGCCGATAGGCGTGCTCGGGGGGATTCGCGGCGTGTTCTTTGCCAATCTGGGTGGGGGATACTTCGAAGGACAGTCCGGGGCGCCACCGAGAACTTCCGGCGGCGGCTTCAAGTGGTGGTCCAACAACAGCGAGCTGTACACGCCGATCAACGGTTACGTCCAGACCGGGCTCGGGCAGCAGCAGCCGATCTACGGCGCGCCGGTTGTCGTTGACGGGTTCCGTCTCGTGGACTCGCGCGCGTCATATGGCGTGGGCCTGGAGACGTTCGCGCTCGGCTTCCCGATTCACATCGACTGGGCGTGGAAGTCGCTCTTCAACAAGGATTGGGAAGACGCGCTCTTCAGACCGTTCGGCGGAAGCGACGAGTTCCGCAAGGTGAAGTTCTCGGTCTGGATTGGGTACGACTTCTAGTAAATCCTTGTAGTTCACGGTTTACAGTTCACAGCCGGTGCGGCTGTGAACTGCCTACTGTGAACTTCGAGCGGCCCCCAGCCTCACCTCGCTCCTCGCCAAATCAATAGACACCCGATAGCGACTCAGGAAGTTGTGGCCGACGATGCCACCGACCTGATACCCGAGGAGCACGCTCGGCGCGCGCAGGTTCAGAACGGCGAGGCCGACGCGACGCAGGCTCACACCCTCGAAATCGAGGTCCACGCCCGGTAGCAGGAACGCGTCCTCGTCCTGACCCGACATCCCCAGCACACGGATCGGGATATGGCGCACGGATTCCATGCCGAGCAGGTCCGCTGTATCCGCGCCGATCGAGATGATCTCCCCGCCGGTGTCGACAACGAAGTACGCCGGATGGGTCGAGTTGAGCGTGCCGCGAATGAGCGGCAGCGGCTGGACGCGCATCGGCAGCGTGATGCCGTCCGCCGGTTCTTCATCGGTCAGGGCTCGCGCGAGCACGACTCGCTTTCGCCCGTAGTCGACGCTCACCGAGAACCCCAACGCGATCGGTGACAGGCTCTGCCCCTGCCAGCGCGGCGCACCGCCAATCCCCGGCGACCGGATCGCGACCGGCACGTTACGCACGGTCAGCGTTCCGAGCTCGAGCTTGTCGGCGCGCCCGAGGCGAATCAGACGAACGCGTGGCCGGCCGACTCCTGCGGTCAACGTCGTGCTCACCGTGCGGATGCTGGCGGCAGTTGCGAGATCCGGCGAGATGCCCGTGCGCTCGGCGCCGGTATCGAGGACCCACTCGACCTGCACGCCGTTCAGTCGCCCGACGACGACGATCTTGTTGTTCACCAGCTTGAACGGAAGCGTGTGTGTCCGGCGGGCGTCCTCTGCGCTCACTTCAAGCGGCGTGCGCTTCGAGAAGCTTCGCAGGAGCGACGCGCGGCTGCGCGCGACCGAAATCGCAGCCGACTCGCGCCTCGGCAGCAGGCCAGCGTAAGCATCGTAGGCCTTCGCGGCTTCTTCGAAACGATGCAGCCGCTCGAGCACCGTCCCCTGCAGCGCAGGAAGATCGGAATCCTGCGGAGCCAGCTCGAGCGCCCCTTCGACCTCTGTGAGCGCTTCGCTCAGGCGGGATCGCGAACCCAGCGATCTGGCGATGCCGTAGCGCGCTCGCGCGGAGTCTGGATCGACTTCGATGGCACGCGCGTACTCGCGATCGGCCTCGTCGAAGTACCCTGCCGCCCACAGCGCGTCGCCGGACAGCGTGAGAGCCTCTGCGTCGCGATCGTTCGACGCCAGAGTTGACGCGGTGCGCCGGGCGAGCGTGAACTCTCCAACGCGCAGCGCCGCAAGCACGGTCCCCTTCTGCGCGTCGAGCGCAGCACGTGCGTCGGGTGACTCGGCCGCCCGGAGGTACGACTTCAGGGCATCGGAGTATTTTCCGTCCTTGAACTGCGCATTCGCCCGGCGGAGTTGATCGGCGAAATCGGTCGGCGCCTGCGCAGACACCACGACAGCGGCGGAGAGGCATGCGAGGCCGACTGTCGCAGTTCGCAGGAACATCGTGCTACTGGCGTTAAAACCTTTCGAGCAGGAGCTCGCTGCGCTCGATGTCCATCGTCACGCGGAACGGAGCCAGAAACTTGTGACCGACGATGCCACCGAGCTGGAAGCCGAGGAGGATGCTCGGAGCACGCAGGTTGAGGACGACCAGCGGGAAATTGCGATATTCGATTTCGTCGAAGTCGAGGTTCTGGCCCGGCATGAGAAACGCCTCGCGATCCCATCCCGACGTGCCCCACACGCGCAGAGGGATGCGCCGGAAGGGCGACGCGGGCAGGGCGCTCGCCATCTCTGAACTGATCGAGATGACCTCGCCACCGGTATCGACGACGAAGTATGCCGGGTGCGTCGAGTTGAGTAGCCCGCGCACCATCGCCAGCCGGTTGATTCTCATCGGCAGGCTGACATCCGGCTTCACCGAAGGAAGCTGGCGGCCGATCGTGAGCAGCCTCTCCTTGTAGTCGATGCGCATCGACATGCCGATCGACAGTGGTGAGAACGACTCCCCTTCACGCTTCGGGATTCCGCGCAGGGCCGGGTTCTTGATCAACACCGGCAGATTGCGCACCTGCAGCGTGCCGAAATCGAGCGACTTCACCTGCGCGAGTTGCAGCCCGCGAAGTCCCACCTCGCCGACGCCGGCACTCAATGTGTAGGTCACGGGGCGAATGCGCTCTCGCTGAGCCGTCTCGCGTGAAAGAACCGTTTCCTCAGAACCGGTATCAAGGATGAAGTCCTGTGGACGTCCCCCGTTGACACGCGCCTGGACGACGATCTTGTCGGCGACCAGCCTGAACGGCAGCGTATGGAGCGTCTTCAGATCCTCGTCGTCGATATCCACCGGCGCGATGTCACCGAACGAGTCGAGGAACTCGACCTGCGCACGCGCCCACGCCGCCTTGTCGCTGCGATCCTTGTTGGGCAGGAGGTTGATGTAGTTGCGATAGGAGTTGGCGGCCTGCGCGAAACGGTGGAGACGCTCGTAGATATCGCCGGCGAGCGCGTGGATCTCGCCGTCGCGAGGCGCGGCCGCAGCGGCGGTGAGCGCGGCATCGAGCGCGGCATCGAGCTTGCTGGTTGCGGCAAGCGAACGCGCCAGACCGAATCGCGCGCGCGCCGACCCCGGTGTGAGATCGACCCCCGACCGGTACTCGCGCTCGGCTTCATCGAAGAGACCTGCGGACCAGAGTGCGTCGGCGTGAAGCGTACGCGCCTCCGGGTCGTCTGGCGCCACCTTGACGAGCTCTTCGGCTTCCTGTCGCGCGCGAAGGAACTCGGCGACCTTCAGCGAGGTGCGAACCGTGCCCTTGCGCCCCGCCACCGCCACGCGCGCATCGTCGCTCTTGGCGGCTTCGGTGAACGCCGTGAGCGCTTCCTGGTATCTCGTCTCGTCGTAGAGAAGGGAGGCGAGCTGCAGTTGCAGATCGGCGTCGGCACCGATGTCTGCAGACAGCGCAAGCGAACCTCCAACGAGCAGGGCAGCCGCGCAGGTGACAGCCTGAACGGGTCTGACGAACCGGCGCGACATCCGCATGGTCCCACCCTTGCCTGACATGTGAGCCCCGTGGCTCACCAAGGCAGAAACGTTTGTAGGCTACGACTTCTGATAGAAAGCGGCGTTGACCGGAATGAAGTTTTTCCACTTCTCCGGTGTTTCATCGAGCGCATAGATCGCCTCGACGGGGCACGCGGGGACGCATGCACCGCAATCGATGCATTCGTCGGGGTGAATATACAGCATTTCCGCAGACTGAAACTCGGGTTCGTCCTTTCGCGGATGGATGCAGTCCACGGGGCACACATCGACACACGCGCTGTCCTTCGTGCCCACACATGGTTCGCAGATGATATACGCCACGCAGTCGTTCTCCAGGGACGGCCCCGTGAAATGCCGTCAGCAATCGACAGAGTATAACTCGGCCGTTTTGCCTTCATCTTTTTGGATCACCTGTTGGATTTCAAGACTCTAGGGTAAGCCAATTCCCGCGAATTCAGGCCCATTCAGGGCTCTTGGGGACGGGCATCGGCCTTGCTCACCGTTGCACACCCAGGGAGGGGTTCGCACGCATGTTCGCCTTACCAACTTCGGTCGTTCGACTGACCGCGATTGTGGCGCTTGTCAGTGCTGCCGCGTGGACCGTCAGCGGCGCCGCGCGTCAGGACACACCACGCGAGATCGATGTCGTCGCGCGTCGCTTTGCGTTTGAACCGGCGCGCATCGAAGTCGCGGTCGGCGAGCGCGTGCGTCTGCGCGTGGTATCCGCCGATGGCGTGCACGGCCTGGAGATCAAGAAGTTCAAGGTCAAGAAGGAAATCCCCCGCGGCACGACGCCGGTCATCATCGAGTTCACTGCGAGCGAGGCCGGCGAGTTCCCCATCCTCTGCTCCGAGTACTGTGGCGACGGCCACGAAGACATGCAAGGCCAGCTCGTCGTTCTCACGCGAGACGTTCAGAACACGGAGGTCAAGCCGAATGCAGTTAAGTAGGATCGGATTCGCAGTACTGATCGCAGTTGCCCTCGGTACCGTCGGGTGTGATGAAGCACTGTCGGACCTGACAGGACCAACACCAGATCTCGAACCAACCTTCAGCAGCATTCAGCAACAGATCCTCAGCAACGGCGACTCGTCGGGACGCCCCGCGTGCACCAATTGCCACAACGCCGTCGGCAGCCGCTTCAACGGTCTCGATCTCACTGCGACTGTCTCGTACAACAATCTCGTCAACGTCGCGAGCCGTTTCAAGGCGGGTGCCGTCCGCGTGATCCCAGGCGACCCCGAGAACAGCTACCTGATTCACAAGCTCGAAGGTCGCTCCACCATTGTGGGGGTCCGCATGCCCATGAATGGTCCCTATCTCCAGCCCGGTCAGATTCTCGTCATCAGGCGATGGATCGAGATCGGTGCACCCAACAACTAGCGAGGAGCACACGATGACTTGGACGAGACTCGTCATATTCGCAGCCGTGTGCGTGCTCGCGGCGCCCGTCGTCGCATCAGCACAGCAGAAACCGCCCGCCGCCAAAGTTGACGACGATCCTGATCGAGATCCGAATCGAGCGCAGCCGGACTTTACACTCGTCAATCTCCCGACGACGTTGCGCCTCCCGAAGTACAAGAGCGCATTCCGCGTCACGCATCGCTTCGCGCGTCCGCTCGGGCAGGGCGATTTCAGCGACCTCGCCTCGGATCTCTTCGGCCTCGACAGCGGCGCGCAGATCGGCCTCGAGTACCGGTTCGGCATCATGCGCGGCACGCAGATCGGCATCTACCGGACGAGCAACCGGACGATCGAGTTCTTCGCGCAGTACAGCGGGTTGCAGCAGAAGGACAACGGGATGTTCGGCCTGGACGTCATCGCCGCAATAGATGGCACCGACAACTTCACCGACAGCTATTCACCGACGCTGGGCGTCGTGCTGTCGCGCGAACTGGGCACTCACGGCGCGATCTACTTCGAGCCGATCTGGGTGAACAATTCGAACCAGCTGCCGGGTGAGCTGGCCGACGACAACGACACCTTCCTGTTCGGCATCGGAGGGCGCCTGCGAGTCCGTCCGACTGTGTATGTGGTCGGCGAGTACATTCCTCGCATTGGATACTCGCCCGGCGTCGATCACATCACGTTCGGTGTCGAGAAGCGCGCCGGGGGCCACGTGTTCCAGCTCAATTTCTCGAACAACATCGGGACGACGCCGGCGCAGATCGCGCGCGGCGGGTTCGACAACGAGGACTGGTATATCGGGTTCAGTATCTCCCGCAAGTTTTTCTGATGCTTGCAGAGTAGCTGTCGTTCAAGCTTCGCAGTTCTCTGTGCTCGGTTCGTGTGCAGGTTCTGGTTCGAACCGCGAACACGAGAACCGAACGTGAACGCGCACTGAGCACTGAGAAGCCAGAAATTCGAACGACACGATCACTGCGCCGTCTCGCCTGGCTTGAGCTCCAACACCTGAACGCCGATCGGCTCGACGAGTGGCATGAGCGCGGTCGGCGTTCCGGTCAGCAGCGGGAACGTACCCCAGTGCATCGGCACGACCTGCTTCACGCCTAACAGCGCGCATGCGCGTGCGGCTCCTTCGGGACCCATCGTGAACCGATCGCCGATGGGCAGGAACGCGATCTGCGGACGGTGAATCTCGCCGATCAGCCGCATATCGCCGAATACGTCCGTGTCGCCGGCAAAGTAGATGGTCCGACTGTCTTCCAGCCGGATCACGAAGCCGCACGGCGCGCCCATGTAGATCATCTGCCCGTCTTCGACGAACCCGCTGCTGTGGCGTGCGTCCGTCATCGACACGCGCAGCCCGGCGATGTCCAGCGAGCCGCCCATGTTCATCGGCTGCGTCTGCTTGATCCCCTTGCGTTCCAGCCAGACGCACAACTCATACATCGCGACGACCGGCGCGCCTGCCGTTCGCGCACAGAGGACCAGATCCTCGATGTGATCGCCATGCCCGTGCGACGCGAGAATCAGGTCGGCCTGCGGAGGCTTCTTCAGGCGCTCCGGGCAGGCCGGGTTGGTCGTCAGCCATGGGTCGAACAAGAGCCGCTTTCCGCCGGGAGTCTTTATCAGAAATGTCGAATGTCCAAACCAGGTGATCCCGAGTTTCCCCATGGAGTGATGCTTACTGCCTTCACCGAGGCTGTCAATGCGAGTGACGAGTCTTTGGCCGCGGAGGCGCGGAGACGCCGAGGTTTCAACGCGGAGATCGCAGGGATCGCGGAGGTTGCCGTCGCGCGGGCGCGCTTCGCGCGCGCTTGCGTTGACCGTCACCGACTCACACGTGCGCTACGAGCGATTTGCACGTGTGGATCGGTGAGCGGTCAACGCGGGCTGCCGGCCGTCCGGCCGGCACCGCGCGACCGATTCATGGTGTGGACATCTGTCTCTGCGGTCCCAGCGATCCCTGCGTTGACAAATCTTCGTGATCAGCGCTTTCTTCGTGATCTTCGTGGCCTTCATGGTTACAACGACCCGCAAGGTAAAATAGCGAAAGATGCCCGTCGAAGCCCCCCTGCCGTTTGTCGCCCCGAAAGAGCCGAAGCCCGCCTGGTTGAAGGTCCGCGCCCCGGGGTCGGAGAACTACATCCGGCTCAAGGGAATCATGAAGGACCTGCGCCTGAACACCGTGTGCGAGGACGCGCGCTGCCCGAACATCGGCGAGTGCTGGCATCACGGGACGGCGACGTTCATGATCCTCGGCGACATCTGCACCCGCGCGTGCGCGTATTGCGCGGTGGCGCACGGGAAGCCGAACGAACTGGACACGGCAGAACCGGCGCGCGTCGCGGAAGCGGTCGCGCGCATGGGCCTGCAGTACGCGGTGATTACATCGGTCGATCGCGACGATCTCGCCGACGGCGGCTCATACATCTTCGCGGAGACGATTCGCCTGACGCGCGAGCGCGTGCCTGGCTGCCGAATCGAGGTCCTGATTCCGGATTTCCAGGGTATCGAGTCGTCGCTGCGCACGGTGCTCGACGCCTCTCCAGACGTGCTCAATCACAACATCGAGACGGTTCCCCGCCTCTATCGCATGGCGCGGTCCGGTGGTCGCTATCCGCGATCGCTCGAACTGCTCGATCGTTCACGGCACTACCGTCCGGACATCGCTACCAAGACCGGCATCATGGTTGGCATGGGCGAAGAGCATCACGAGATCCTCGCCGTGTTCGACGATCTGAGAAACGTCGGCGTTTCGATTCTCACGATCGGCCAATACCTGCGTCCCTCACCGACGCACGCGAAGATGGTGCGCTACTACCACCCGGACGAATTCGCCGCGCTCAAGCAGGCGGCACTCGATCGTGGATTCGTCCACGTCGAATCGGGTCCCCTCGTGCGCTCGTCGTATCACGCGCACGAACAGGCCGACGCCTTCGAAGCACACCGCACAACGTAGCATCGCGCCACATCGTGTCCGGCTTCCTTGGGCGCCACAGCCGCGCAGCGGCGAAGGCGGCGGCCGGATCATCTGCCCGGTGCCGAAGCGTGAAGCGACAGCGGTCCCGAGGCGAGACTTTCTGGGCGAGCTGGACCTTTCGTCCGCCGGATAATCCCTCTTCGCGCGCACCGGCCGCGGAGCCCTTGCGGGCAAGCTCCAGTACGACAGCCGTTTAGCCTGGCGAGGTTTCCGTGGCTGGCTTCTTGCTCGAAATCTGTGGCAACCAATCACAGATATGAAATCCGCTGCGTCGAACAGTCAACAACCGCGTACCGTCTTCATCGGCTCCGAGCCGCTCCTCGCCGCATGGAATGCGTGTGGGGGGCAGGAGAGCCAGGTGATTGCCGTGGCGCTCACGGACCTCGCCTTCGCCATCGATCTGATCAGCGAAGCGCAGCCCGAAGTCGTCGTGATCGAGCAGGCGGTCGCCGCGAGCGGAGATGGGTCGACGTTGATGGATCGGCTGCACAGCGAGCGGTATCTGCGTGGAACCCAGGTGCGCCTGCTCTCACCCGATCGTGCCGCCGCCCTGATAGCGTCCGGCCCGGGCGATGCGCCTGCGCAGGCGTGGCTCGCCGATGTGGCGCATGCGCTGCCCCCCCGACCCGAGCGGCGTGCTCAGCGGATTCTCGCGGCGGAAGATGAACAGGTAATGGTCGATGGACAGCCGGTGAGGCTGATCGACCTCTCGGCCGTAGGTGCCCAGGTCCGTTCGGAGACGGTCCTCAAGCCGCGGCAGCGTATCCGGGTCGTGCTCGCGCCGGAACGGGGTTCAGTCAAGGCAGTGGCGGTAGTGGCGTGGTCGACCTTCGAAATCGGACCCACGCCCACCTATCGCGCCGGTGTCGCCTTCACGCGCGCCATCCCCGATATCGCTTAGCGGCGTGGGCCCTGGTGCTTGGGCCTTCGTTAAGCCGCTTTCGAATCGAAATAACTGCTTTCGGTCTGCCGGGACTTGCGACGCCGACGGACCTTCAGCAGGGCAAACCCCGCTACAACGACCATCGCCAAGAAAAGCCAGGTCATGCTGTTCCTCCAGGTACGAACCTTCAGGAGGGGCAAGCCGCATGCCGGTAGCAAACGACACACAACGCCCCGCAACGGCACATCACCGCCGCCGAGCGAACGTCAGAACTGTAACTGGACAACGAGCTTCGTACAGACGAAAGGCGGGCCTGAAGGCCCGCCTCTACATCCAGCGTCTGCATCCAGTAGCGGCGGGTCTTTAGACCCGCCGGCAGATTATTGGAAGATCCGCAGCAGCCGCGTGATCGGATCGAAATAACGATCGACCACGCGCTCCTTGAGCGGAATGATCGCGTTGTCCGTGATGTGGATGTGCTCCGGACACACTTTCGTGCAGCACTTGGTGATGTTGCAGTACCCGAGGCCGTGCTCGTCCTTGAGCGCGGGCACGCGGTCCTCGGTGTCGAGCGGATTCATCTCGAGGTTTGCCGCATAGACCAGGAACCGCGGACCGATGAACTCGTCGTGCTTGTTGTGGTCACGCAGTACGTGACACACGTCCTGACACAGGAAGCACTCGATGCACTTCCTGAACTCCTGCACACGGTCGATGTCCTTCTGCGCCATCCGCCACGTGCCGTCGGGCGCATCCGGCGTGCGCGGCTTGAACTTCGAGATGCCCTTCTTGACGCGGAAGTTCCACGACACATCGGTCACGAGGTCCTTGATCGGCGGGAACGCGCGCATCGGCTCGACCGTGACCGGTTCGTGCAGGTTTACCTGGCTGAGGCGCGTCATGCACATCAGGCGCGGCTGGCCGTTGATCTCGGCCGAGCACGAACCGCACTTGCCCGCCTTGCAGTTCCACCGCACCGCCAGATCAGGCGCCTGCTCCGCCTGAATCTTGTGCACCACGTCGAGGACGACCATGCCGTCGGTGACCTCGGTATGGAAGGTCTGGAACGTGCCGTCCTTCTCTGGATGCGTGCGCCAAATTTTGAATGTCGCCGTATTAAGGGCCATGAAGAAACCGTCTCCTCGGAACTGCGCTCCCTGTCAATTCCCCACTACCAACTCCCAACTCCCAACGCCGCAATGGCGCCCTGCACCATTGGGAGTTGGAAATTTGGGTGTTGGGAGTTCATGATTTCTGTTCTTCGATCACCTGCTTCAGGTGATCCGGGATCGGCGGGATCGGTATGCGGCCGATCTCCATGGTCTCGCCGGCTCCCTGCCTGATCGCGATGTTGATCGTGCTGAACTCGGCGACCTTGTCCGGATAGTCCTCGCGGAAATGTCCGCCGCGGCTTTCCTTGCGTTCGATCGCCGAGCGCGCGATCGCCTCGGAGACCGTCAGCAGGTTGCGCAGGTCGAGCGCCGTGTGCCATCCCGCGTGAAACTCGCGATGGCCGGAGACGCCGACGCGGGCCGCCCGCTCCTTGAACGTGGCAATGCGCATCAGCGCTTCGCGCATTTCGTTCTCGGTTCTCACGATTCCGACCAGTGCCTGCATCGAGTCCTGCAAGTCGGCCTGGACCTTGTACGGATTCTCGCCGCTGTCGCCCCGCTCGAACGGCTCGAGCGACACCTTCATCGCGGTCTCGACGACCGCGTCACTCACCTTCGGCGCCGGATGTTCCTTCGCCCAGGTGGCTGCGTACTGACCGGCGCGCTGGCCGAAGACAATCAGGTCCGACAACGAATTCCCGCCGAGGCGGTTCGCGCCGTTGATGCCCGACGCGCACTCGCCGGCCGCGAACAGGCCCGGGATCGTCGACATCTGCGAGTCCGCATCGACGCGGATCCCACCCATGATGTAGTGCGTCGTGGGCCCGACTTCCATCGGCTCCTTCGTGATGTCGAGGTCCGCCAGCTCCTTGAACTGGTGATACATGCTCGGGAGCTTCCGCTTGATGTGCGTTTCGGAGTCTTTGAGCTTGTCCTTGATCCAGGCGATGTCGAGGAACACGCCCCCGTGCGGGGACCCGCGGCCAGCTTTGACCTCGCGGTTGATGCAGCGCGCGACGTGGTCGCGCGTCAGCAACTCTGGCGGACGACGGGCGCTCTTGTCGCCCTGGGTGTAACGCCAGCCTTCTTCCGGGTCCGAGGCGGTCTGCGGTTTGTAGTTGTCCGGGATGTCGTCGAACATGAACCGGCGCCCCTCGCTGTTCTTGAGGACGCCACCTTCGCCGCGCACGCCTTCGGTCACCAGAATCCCGCGCACGCTCGGCGGCCAGACCATCCCCGTGGGATGGAACTGGATGAACTCCATGTCGATCAGCTCGGCGCCCGCGCGATACGCCAGCGCGTGGCCGTCGCCCGTGCCTTCCCAGCTGTTGCTCGTGATCTTGTACGCCCGGCCCACGCCACCGGTGGCCAACACGATCGCCTTGGCGTTGAACACGTGGAAGCGGCCGCGTTCGCGGTCGTACGTCAGGACACCGGCGGCACGGCCGTTGTCGAGAATCAGGTCGATGACCGTGTGCTCCATGTGCACGGTCATCCCGGTGTAGACGGCGTGATCCTGCAGCGTGCGAATCAGCTCCAGACCGGTGCGATCGCCAACGTGCGCGAGGCGCGGATACCGGTGTCCACCGAAGTTGCGCTGGTTGATCCGGCCATCGGGCGTGCGGTCGAACACCGCGCCCCAGCCCTCGAGCTCACGGACGCGATCCGGTGCTTCCTTCGCATGCAGTTCCGCCATCCGCCAGTTGTTCACGTACTGGCCACCGCGCATCGTGTCAGCGAAGTGAACGCGCCAGCTGTCACGGTCGTCGTTGTTGGCCATGGCCGCTGCCATGCCGCCTTCCGCCATGACCGTGTGCGCCTTGCCGAGGAGCGACTTGCAGATGAGACCCACAGATACGCCGCTCGATGCTGCCTCGATCGCCGCGCGCAACCCGGCGCCGCCCGCGCCGACGATCAGCACGTCGTAGCTGTAGCTTTGAAACGCCGCCATCAGAACAGCCTCACGTCAGTGATGACGCCCATTGAGCAGAGGCGGACATACACGTCCGACAGCGCCACCGAGAAGAGGCTCATCCAGGCAAAGAGCATGTGACGGCCGTTGAGCGCGCTGGAGCAGTTGTAGCAGGCGTGCCGCACGGCTGACTTCGAGACCTCGTCCCTCAGGCCACCGACGATGTGCCGAATCGAGTGGCATCCAAGCGTGTAGCTGCTGAGGAGTACGACGTTCACGGCGAGGACCAGCGTCCCGACCCCGACCCCGAACTCCGTCTGTCCCGTAGTGGGATTCTCGAACCACAACGCCAGCCAGACGTCGTAGGAGAGCACCAGCAGAAACAGGCAGGCAACATACGCGAAGTAGCGATGCACGTTCTGCAGAATCAGCGGAAACCAGCGTTCGCCCCAGTAGGTCTTTCGCGGCTCACCCACGGTGCACGACACCGGATCCATCCAGAACGCCTTGTAGTACGCGCCGCGGTAGTAATAGCAAGTGAAGCGGAAGAGGCCGGGAAACGGAAGAATCAGGAGCGCTGGCGAGAACGGCGCCAGCGACGGCCACCACTCGGGCTTCGGCCCGAACAAGGCGTGGTGGGAGCTTCCCCAGATCTCGGGTGAATAGAACGGAGAGAGGTACGGACCAAAGGTGTAGTGCGCATTCTGGAACGCGGCCCAGGTTGCGTAGGTCACAAAGCCGCCGAAGACCGTGAAGACGATCATCGGTTCGACCCACCACCAGTCGCGCCGGCGGGTTTCTCCAAAATCCCGCGGCACGATCTTGACGGGGACTGCCTCCATCAACTGCCTCCGAATGGGACGAAAGACGAGTGGCAAACCTTAATACGTTACAACAGAGTTGGTTTGAGTCGCGACACCGTCCACTCGCAACGACACACAGAGGCACCGAGACACCGAGAATTCATTAGTAATTTCTCTGTGCCTCGCCGCCTCGGTGTGTCGCATTTCGTGAAAAGTGTTGCAAAACCGACTGACGCCTGGGCCCTGCCTCCACTCTCATGGCAAGTTCGCGATCGCCGCTTGCGCGCATTCGTTGGCGACCGTCACATACCTCTGAACGGCATCCTTGCCGATCACGTACGGGTGCGGACTCCCCGGCTTCCGCTGTGCAAGCGCGGGAATCTTCACCTTCGTGCCGTCGAAGTCGGTGTGATTCGCAAACAATGCGTCCGCGCCAGCCTTGGCAACGATGTCACGGAAGCGGACGGCGGAAGCGGCATAGGTCTGCAGGCGCGCCTTGTCGGGTCCGAAGTTGAACGCGGTGCCACCCCACGCGGCCGCGATGTGGCGCTGACCGTTGTCGAACACCGGCACGATCGACGACACGGTACCCATCGTATGCCCCGGCGTGATGTACATCGTCAGCGTCGTCTCGCCGAGCGTGAGCTTCTGTCCGTCGGTCACGATCATGTCGCGCTTCGGTTTCCACGGCGGGTTCTGCTGATCGAGGAGGTCCCAGTCGGCCGCCGACATCAGGATGCGCGCGCCGTACTTGTCCTGTAGGAACTTGGCGCCACCCGCGTGATCGAGGTGGGCATGGCTGATGAGGACATACTTGATGTCCGCCGGCTTCAGCCCCAGCTTCTTCAGGCCGCCGTCGACTTCGTCCTCGACTGAGTAGTCGTAGATCGCGTCGATGAGGATGATGCCCTGCGACGTCGTGACCGCCCACGACGAATACTCGGTCATCCCGACGTAGTACAGGTTGTCGAAGACCTTGGCCGGTTCGGCGTGCCACGTCTCACGCGCTGGCGGTGGAGGCGGGCCTCCGCCACGGCGGCCGCCACCAGCGCCGGCTCCGCCTCCTCGAGGCGCGCCAATCGTCCGGGCTTCAGTGCAAGTGCGATCGAAGATCCCACTGTGCTCCGTGCCGGCTGCAGCCTTCGCGGCCGCGATGTGCTTCTCCATCTCGGCCGGCGACTGCGCCGCCGCCGCTGCGACGCCAACCGCACCAGCCAACGTGAACGCCGCGAGCAACTTGGTCACGATGTTCTCCTTACTCTGGTAGGTGGTTGGTGGATGGTGGTTGGTGGCCAAAGCCCGAACCCCGAACGAACCACGATCCACAAACCACCATCCACCAACCGTTATGTTTTTCGCTTCGGTTTATACACGTGCGTGCTTTGCCCGAAGAACACTTCGGCGCTTTCCATCACGGACTCGGACAGCGTCGGGTGCGGATGGATCACGAGTTTCATGTCCTCTGCCGTGGCACCCATCTCGATCGCCAGCGCGCCTTCCGCAATCAACTCACCCGCACCTGATCCCGCGATGCCGACGCCGAGTACGCGACCGGTCTTCGGCTCGAGCACGAGCTTGGTCAAACCCTCAGGCCGATCGACCGTGATCGCGCGGCTCAACGCGCCCCACGGGAACTTCGCGACTTCGACCTCGATGCCTTCAGCCTGCGCCTGCGACTCGGTGAGGCCGCACCACGCGATCTCCGGATCGGTGAAGACCACTGCCGGAATCGCCTGCGGCTCGAAGACCGCTTTGTGTCCGGCGATCGCTTCGACCGCCACACGCGCTTCGTGCGAGGCCTTGTGCGCGAGCATCGGCTCACCCGCCACGTCGCCGATCGCAAAGATCGTTCGTTCCGCCGTGCGGCGCTGCGGATCGGTCTCGATGAATCCCTTCGCGTCGACCTTGACTCCCGTCGTCTCGAGCCCGGGGATCTTCGAATTCGGACGCCGGCCGACGGCGACGAGCACGCGATCGAAGACCTGCTCCTTCTCCGCCACATCGCCTTCGAACGTGACGCGGATACCCTTGCCCTCGGCCACGACCTTCACGACTTTTGTGTTGAGCATGATGGCCGAGAACAGCTTCTTCAGCCGCTTCTCGAGCACGCCCACCAGATCGCGATCCGCGCCAGGCAGGAGCCCTGGGGTCATCTCGACGACCGAGACCTTGCTGCCGAGGGTGGCATAGACGGACCCGAGCTCGAGGCCGATGTAGCCCCCGCCGACAACCAGCAGTGATTTCGGCACGTCGGGCAACTCGAGGCCGGAGGTCGAGTCCATCATCCGATCGCTCTCGATCGACAGCGACGGAATCCGCGTCGGGCTCGACCCGGTTGCGAGGATGAGATGCTCGAACTGCAGCTCGGTCTCGCCGCCGGCCCCCGCAACCTTGAGCGAGTTCGGCCCGGTCAGCGTCGCGCGTCCCTGGACGAACTTGACCTTCCGCAGCCTCGCGACGCTGCCGACGCCCGCGGTGAGCTTGTCGACGACACCCTGTTTGTACGAGCGAAGTTTGTCGACGTCGATCGACGGCTCGCCGAAGCTGACGCCCCAGTTGTCGGCGTGCTTCGCCTCGTCGATCACCTTCGCCACGTGCAAAAGCGCCTTCGACGGGATACACCCGCGATAGAGACAGACGCCTCCAGGGTTCTTTTCCTCGTCGATGAGCGCGACCTGCATGCCGAGGTCAGCGGCATAGAAGGCCGCCGCATATCCGCCGGGGCCTGCGCCCAGTACTGCAACCTGAACCGATTCCGCCATTAACCCACCAGAGAGAGCAAGAGGCGATGAGCGATCGCTTCGAGTGAAACCATCGTCATCCGACCAGTGACAACAGGAAGGGTTGTTCGATCGCTTCGACAACCCAGCGCAGGAACCGCATCGCGTCAGCGCCGTCGATCACCCGGTGATCGTAGGAGAGCGAGAGCGGCAGCATCTGACGCGGCTCCCAACGCCCGTCTTTCCAGACCGGCTCGGTCGTGCCGCGCGAGACGCCGAGGATGGCCACTTCGGGCCAGTTCACGATCGGTGTGAAGTAAGTGCCGCCGATGCCACCAAGGTTCGAGAGCGAGATCCCGCCGCCGCTCATCTCCTCGAGCGACAGCTTCTTGTCGCGCGCCTTCTCCGCCAGCTTCTGGAGTTCGACGGCGATCTCCATGATGTTCTTCGTGTCGGCCTGCCGAATGACCGGGACGAGGAGACCGCGATCGGTATCGACCGCCACGCCAACGTTCACGTACTTCTTGTAGACGATCTCGCCGCGCTCGAGATCGATCGACGCATTGAACTGCGGGAACTTCCGCACCGCGGTCGCCAGGATGCGGACCAGCATCGCCGTAACGGTCAGGTGGCCGCCCGCCTTGGCGACCTTCTCCTTGAACTGCTTCCGCAACTGTTCGAGCTCGCCGACGTCCGCCTTGTCGAACTGCGTGACGTGCGGGATCGTCGTCCAGGCGTAGCTGAGATGTTCGGCGGTCGCGCGCCGGATGTTGCTCCATGGCTGGCGATCGACCTCACCCCACTTCTGAAAATCGGGTAACGGACGCGAAGCACGAACAGCAACGCCACCCGCCGCCGCGCCTGCCGATCCCACGCTGCTCAGGATCCGCCGCGCGTGTTCCTTGACATCATCCTGCGTGATGCGTCCGCCAGGTCCCGAACCCGGGACGACGTTGACATCGACGCCGATCTCGCGAGCCAGACGTCTCACCGCAGGCGATGCGGGTGCCGCCGGTCCTCGCTCCCCTTCCGGTTTCGCGGGAGCCGCGGGTGCGGCGGCCTCGGGCACGGCCCTGACCGGCATCGGCACGACGCGCGGGCCTGTCGCTGCTGGTGCCGGAGCAGGCGCAGGTGCGGCGACGGGCGGAGTTTCAGGCGCGGGAGTCGGCGCGGGTGACGCAGCAGGAGCAGCGGCCGGTGCCGCCGCTTTCGCGGCAGGCGCATCACCGGTGGGCGCATCCACCGTGAGCACCACGGCGCCGACCTTGACCTTGTCGCCCTTCTTGACCTTGATCTCTTTGACGACGCCCGCCACCGAAGACGGCACTTCGATGGTGGCCTTGTCAGTCTCGAGTTCCACGACCGGCTGTTCGCGTGCGATGGTGTCGCCGACGTTGACGAGGATGCGGGTCACGTCGCCGGAGGCGACGTTCTCTCCCAGTTCGGGAATTTTGAATTCGGTCATGCCGTCTTTGGGCTCTAGGCGCTAGGCTCTAGGCGCCGTTCTTCGTTCCCTTTGTCGCTCTTCTTTTGAACGCCGAAAGTCCAGAGTCCAGAGCCAAGAGCCTAAGAGATCGCCGGATTCGGTTTCTCCGGGTTAATTCCCAGATCCTTGATGGCTTTCTGGACCACCGGCGCTTCGATCTTTCCGTCGCGCGCCAGATCGACGAGCGTCGCCAGCACGATGTGCTTCGTATCGACCTCGAAGAAATCGCGCAGCGCCGGGCGTCCCTCGCTGCGACCGAAGCCGTCAGTGCCGAGCGATGTCACAGGCCGCCCCGTCCAGCGATCGATCGCGTCGGGCAATACCTTGACGTAGTCGCTGGCGGCCACGATGACGCCTTCGGTACCGGCGAGGCACTGCGTCACATACGGCACGCGCGGCTTCTCGCCCGGGTGCAGCCGATTCCATCGCTCAGTCGCATGGCCATCGCGATAGAGCTCCTGATAGCTCGTCACGCTCCACACATCGACGGCGACGCCGTACTTCTCTTCGAGCAGCTGTTGCGCCCTGAGCACCTCGTTGAGAATCGCTCCGCTGCCCAGCAACTGCGCGCGCGCCTTGATCTTGCCCTTCTTCTCCGACGCCCGCAGCTTGTAGAGCCCCTTCAGGATCCCGTCACGAGATCCTTCCGGCATCGCCAGCATCTCGTACTGCTCGTTCATTACGGTGATGTAGTAGAAGATGCTCTCGCCGTCCTTGTACATCCGGCGGATGCCATCCTCGATAATCACGGCGATCTCGAACCCGAACGCGGGGTCGTACGAGATCAGGTTGGGCACCGCAAGCGACAGCAGGTGGCTGTGCCCGTCCTGATGCTGTAATCCTTCTCCTGACAGCGTCGTCCGGCCGGCCGTTCCGCCAAGCAGGAATCCGCGGGTGCGCGTATCCGCCGCGGCCCACACCAGATCGCCGACGCGCTGCATCCCGAACATCGAGTAATAGATGAAGAACGGGATCGTGTTGATGCCGTGCGTCGCGTACGCGCTCCCTGCGGCGATGAACGAAGAGATCGATCCCGCCTCGGTGATGCCCTCTTCCAGGATCTGCCCTTCCTTGGCTTCCTTGTAGTAGAGCAGCGTATCCATGTCGACCGGCTCGTAGAGCTGACCGGCATGGGCGTAAATCCCGACTTGCCTGAAGAGCGCTTCCATGCCGAAGGTACGCGCTTCGTCAGGAACGATCGGCACCACCAGTTCGCCGATTTCCTTGTCGCGCAGCATCTTCGCCAGCATCCGCACGAACGCCATCGTCGTCGATGCCTTGCGGCCTTCGCTGCCCTGATGGAATTCCTTGAAGAGCTCGGGGAGGCTGTCGGTCTTGAGCGGCTCGAGCTGAACTTTGCGGGAAGGAACGAAGCCGCCGAGTTGCTTGCGGCGCTCCAGCATGTAGGTGACTTCGGGGCTGTTGTCTGGTGGCCGGTAGAACGGCGCCTTGGCCACGTCCTCGTCACCGATCGGGATGCCGAATCGAGTTCGAAAGGCCTTGAGCTCGTCCTCGTTCATCTTCTTCTGCTGGTGGGTGATGTTCTTGCCTTCACCCGCCTCGCCGATCCCGTACCCCTTGATCGTCCTTGCCAGGATGACTGTGGGCTGGCCGGTCGTTTCAACGGCGGCCTTGTACGCCGAGTAGACCTTTATGGGATCGTGACCGCCCAAAGTGAGCTTCTTGAGCTGCTCGTCCGACAGGTGTTTGACCATGTCGAGCAGCCTGGGATCGGCGCCCCAGAAGTGCTTTCGAACGTATTCACCGGACTCGACAGCGTACTTCTGATACTCGCCGTCAACCACTTCTCCCATCCGCTTGACGAGGAGCCCGTCGTGGTCCTTCTCGAGCAGCGCATCCCACTCACAGCCCCAGATCACCTTGATGACGTTCCAGCCCGCACCGCGGAAGGCCGCCTCGAGTTCCTGAATGATCTGGCCGTTGCCACGCACCGGGCCGTCGAGCCTCTGGAGGTTGCAATTGATCACGAAGATGAGGTTGTCGAGCTTCTCGCGCGACGCGAGCGTGATCGCGCCAAGCGACTCGGGCTCGTCGGTCTCACCGTCGCCGAGGAACGCCCAGACCTTCGAGTTCGATCGCTTCTTCAAGCCGCGATCCTCGAGGTAGCGCATGAACCGCGCCTGGTAGATCGACTTGATGGGGCCGAGGCCCATCGACACCGTGGGGAATTCCCAGAAGTCGGGCATCAGCCACGGGTGCGGATACGACGAGAGGCCGCCGCCCTCTTTCAGCTCGCGACGGAAGTTCGCGAGCTTGTCCGCGGAGAGACGTCCCTCGAGGAACGCGCGGGCATAGATGCCCGGCGCCGCGTGTCCCTGGAAGTAGATGATGTCGCCGTCGTGATCGTCGCCCTTGCCCTTGAAGAAGTGATTGAACCCCACTTCGTAGAGCGTTGCGGCCGAGGCGTAGGTCGAAATGTGACCGCCGATGCCGTCCTCGAGCTTGTTGGCCTTGACGACCATCGCGAGCGCATTCCACCGGACCAGGCTCTTGATGCGACGTTCGATCTCCCGGCTGCCCGGAAACGGCGGCTGGTCGGCCGCCGCGATCGTGTTGACGTAGGGCGTGTTCGCCGTAAAGGGCTGTGTAACCCCGTTCTGTCGAGCATGAACGCTGAGCGCGGCCAGCAGGCGGCTGACGCGCGCAGGCCCGCCGGACTGAAGCACGTAGTCGAGCGATTCGAGCCATTCGCGCGTTTCGAGCGCCTCGATCTCGGCTGCGTCTTTGGGTGCGGTATTGCGCATGAATCCTCTTGGGAACGTGCCTCAGGTCAGCACATCAACCCTGATACTGTTGACGACAACTACCTATTCTAGCTCCCGTAGCACATCTGATGAAACCCGCCTCGACCGACATCCGCGGCCGGCTCGCTGCAATTCACGACACGATTGTCGGATGCGAGAGATGCCCGCGCCTTCGTACATATTGTCGGCAGATCGCGCTCGAGAAACGCAGGGCGTACCGCGAGGAGATCTACTGGGGCCGTCCGGTGCCCGGCTTCGGCGATCCTTCCGCGCGTCTGCTTCTTGTCGGCCTCGCGCCAGCTGCGCATGGCGCCAATCGCACCGGTCGCGTATTCACGGGCGACGGCACTGGTGGCAGCGGCGACTTTCTGATGGAGGCGCTCAATCGGACGGGCTTCGCCAGCATCCCGACGTCGAGCGGCATCGACGATGGCCTCGCTCTATATGACGCGTACATCGTCATGGCGGTGAGATGCGCACCTCCGGACAATGCGCCCGAACCGGAAGAGATCACGCGCTGTCTCGATCACCTCGACGCGGAGGTTGCCGAGCTCCCGCGCGTGCAGGTCGTCGTCGCGCTCGGCAAGATCGCCTTCGATGTCTGGTTGCGGTTACTGAAGAGAAGAGGTGCGAACATCCTGTCGCCGAGGCCACAGTTCGGACACGGAGTGATGGCCCGAGTAGACACGCCAGACGGAGTGCCCGCGATCGTGCTCGGGTGCTACCACCCGAGCCGGCAGAACACGAATACGGGAAGGCTGACGCCGGAGATGATGGAGGCGGTTTTCAGGAAAGCGAAGAAACTTCTTCGCTGATGCTTGTCAACGCCCAACTCCCAACTTCCAATTCCCAAAAAGCACAACTCCCAAGCACCCGAACCTGAAGGTTTGGGAGTTGGGAGTTGGCTCAAGAATCAGATTGGGAGTTGACGCCCTTAGATGACGCCCGGCTTGAGCGAGTAGGTCTTGTCCTCGTTCTGGACGCGGTACTCCTTGTGGCACGCTGCGCATGTTCCGCCGACTTCCTTGGCCGCCGCAAACGCCGCCTCCTGATTGACCGTTGGCGCTGACAGAATCGTTTCGAGCGCCGTGACCTTCGCGATCGCTTCCTTGCTCATCTTGATCGCGTCGTCCTTTTTGTTCATGACCCAGAAGTTCTCGGCGTCCATCAAGGCGGCCTTGACCGCGGCTACCGACGTCTTGGCATCGGCGTACGCTTCGGATTTGATGCCCTTGCCAACGCCGGCATTCGCCGCAGAGACCCTCTTCATCGCCGCTTCAAGCTCTCCAGGGTTCGTAGCTTTCTGAGCAACCGCAACAGTGCCTGCCAGGGCGACGATCAGAGCGGTGGTATAGGTGAGAAGCCGACGCATGCACTTGCCTCCTTGAACAATAGGAACAAACAACGGAAACCTATCCTTGCCGATTCAGGGGCTGTCAGGCAAGCGTGTGACGAAGTGTTCGCATGTCCGCGTTTCCGCCGGACATGACACACACGACTGTGGCGTCCTTCGGCGGCTTGAATCGCCGCGCTGCGGCAAGAGGAGCGGCGCCCGCACCCTCGGCGAGGTTGTGCGTGAACTGAATTGCCGCTGTCACTCCTTCGCGAAGCGCCTGTTCTTCGAGGGTCACCACATCGTCCAGCGCGGTTTTCAGCATCGAAAACGTCAGGTCGAAAGTCGTTCGAGTCGCGATGCCTTCGGCAAACGTCGCCGCGCGTTCGCTCGTCACCCGTTCGGGCCCGCGCCACGAGCGCGTAAACGCGTCGGCCTCCTGCGCCTGGACACCGACGATGCGCGTCTTCGCGCCCAGACCTTCGCGAACGACGGCGCAGCCGGCGGCGCCGCTTCCGCCACCGACGGGAACGAACACGAAGTCGACACGCTCGACCGCCTCGAAGACTTCAGCGGCATATGTCGCGACCCCGGAGATGAGATGCGGCTCGTTGGCGTTGTGAACGTACCGCCATCCTTCGCGTGCAGCGAAGTCTTCGACCCATTCACGTGCCTCGTCGAAGTCGCGACCCTGCTCGAGGACTTCGGCGCCAAAGGCACGGATCGCCGCCATCTTGTCCGGGTTGGCGCCAACGGGCACCACGACGCGGCAGCGGACGGAGTTGAGCTGGCAGGCGAGCGCGAGCGATTGGCCGTGGTTGCCGGTGCTTGCGGCGACCACGCCACGCCCGCGCTCACGATCATCGAGCTGCGCGACCAGGTTCAGTCCGCCTCGAATCTTGAACGAGCCTGTCGGGTTGTGATTCTCGTGCTTCACCAGCACACGGCAGCCGATCCACTCGTCGAGCAGCGGGTGGTGCAACAGCGGTGAGGGCCGCAGATGCGCGTAGACACGTGGGCGCGCGGCCAGCACGTCTGCGTAAGTCGGCGGCTCCATAGCCGATTATCGCTGCGACGCGCCCTGCGATTGCCTTACTGACATGAACCGATTGCGCACGCGGACGGCGAGATCGGGGCGATTGCTGATGAGCGCATCGGCGCCCCACTCGAGAAGACGCCTCATGTCCGCCTCGTCGTCCACGGTCCAGACCTGCACCTCGAGTCCGGCCTCGTGCGCGTGCCTGACGAAGGTGGGCGACACCACGCGAATCGTTCCGGCGATTTCCGGGACCTGATACCCGTCGTATTCGGTCCGGCGTACTGGCCAGTGCGCCCAGGATCGATAGAGCGCAAGCCTCACGTCCCAGCGGCACGCGCTGCTCGCCATCGACGGCAATGCCTCTCGCGCCGCCCGGATCGCATGGCGTCCGTCCGCTGCCGCACAGACACGATCGACCGCCGACGCCGCCAGGACCTCGGCAGCCAGCGCCTGTCCCATCTCGCGGTGATCGACTTTCATCTCAGCGATGATCGGGACGTCCCTGAAACGGCGGAGCACCTCTCGAAGAGACGGGACACCGATGCCACAGGACCGGAACGGATGATCGCCGTTGGCATCGATCCATCGATATCCGGCATCGACCCGCGAGAGCTCTGCCGCGGTTCGACGGTCGACGCGCCCTGTAGCATCGGTCGTGCGGTCGAGCGTGGCATCGTGACACACGACGACCACACCATCGGACGACAGGTGTACGTCGAGCTCCAGCCCGTCGGCACCGGCTGCCAGCCCACGCTCGAACGCGGCAATAGTGTTCTCCGGGCCGAGCGCGCGCCCGCCCCGGTGTGCAAAGACGCGGGGACGCGATGCCCGCTCGAAGAAAGCCACGACTGAATACTAGTCGCTCGAAGTAAGTAGTAGACAGGAGGCGGTAGGCGGTAGGCAGTAGGCGGTAGGCAGTAGGCGGCAGGCAGTAGCTGATAGGATCAGCCCATGTCCACATCCGGTATAGCCACGCTGGGCGCGCTTCGCGAAGCAGTCGCACGAGGCGACGTGCCGCGCCGTAGCGTCAGCGAAGAAGTCCGCGACAATCTCATTCGAAAGCTTCGCGCCGGGGAGGCATTGTTTCCGGGCATCATCGGCTACGACGACAGCGTCGTGCCCCAGGTGGTCAACGCCCTGCTTTCACAGCACAACTTCATCCTGCTCGGCCTGCGCGGTCAGGCGAAAACGCGCCTGCTCCGCGCGCTCACGACTTTGCTCGACGAGGAGCTCCCGATCGTCCCCGGGTGCGAGATCAACGACGATCCGCTCGAACCGCTGTGCGCCTCGTGCCGCGCACGCATCGCGAGCGAGGGCGATCGCATGCCGATCGGATGGCTGTCACGCGACCTCCGTTACGTTGAGAAGCTCGCCACGCCGGACGTGACGATCGCGGACATGGTGGGTGACATCGACCCGATCAAGGCGGCGCGATCCGGCCTGCAGCTGTCGAGCGAGCTCACCATGCACTACGGCCTCGTGCCGCGAGCCAATCGCGGGATCTTTGCGATCAACGAACTGCCGGACCTCGCGGGCAAGATTCAAGTCGGACTCTTCAACATCCTTCAGGAAGGCGACGTTCAGATAAAGGGCTACCCCATTCGCCTGCCGCTCGACATCCTGATGGCCTTCACCGCCAACCCCGAGGACTACACGGCGCGCGGAAAGATCATCACGCCGCTCAAGGACCGCATCGGATCCGAGATCCGCACGCACTATCCCACCGGCCGGGCCGACGCGATGGCAATTACGGCGCAGGAAGCGTGGCTGGCGCGAAACGGCGCGAATCCGACGACTGAAGTGCCGCCGTTCGTGGCAGAGATCGTCGAGGAGATCGCCTTCCAGGCGCGACAGGATCGACGGATCGACAAGCGGTCCGGCGTCAGTCAGCGTCTTCCGATCTCGGCCATGGAGAACGTCGTGTCCAATGCCGAACGACGTGCGCTCGCCGCCGATGAGCGGGTGGCTGTGGCGCGCGTGACCGATGTCTACGCCGCGCTGCCCTCGATCACCGGCAAGTTCGAGATGGAATACGAGGGCGAGTTGAAGGGCGCCGAAGCAGTCGCGCGCGATCTGATTCGCGCCTCGGTCGCAAACGTGGCGGACGGATACCTGTCGCATCTCGATCCCCGGCAGATCATCGAGTGGTTCGATCTCGGCGGAAGCCTGCAGTTGAGCGACACGATGAGCGCGGCCGACGTGCTGGTGCACGCACGGCAAGTCCAGGGCCTCGTCGAACTGGCGCGCGCGGCAGGGTTGCCGGCGAATGCGTCGGATCCCATGCTTGCGTCAGGCATCGACTTCCTGTTGGAAGGGCTCTACGCGACGAAGAAGATCGGCCGGAGCGACGAGCGCGGATATCACGGCGCCGATCCGCCGGTGCGCAAGCCGGCACGCGAGGTCAACCTCGACGAGGAAACTCGCGGGCCCGGTGGCGGGCGGAAGAAATACTACAATTAGCTGGATGGTGGATGGTGGTTGGTGGCTATGATCGGACTCGCTCGAACCGGGCACCGACGATGCGATGCCCACTACCCACTACCCACTATCCACCATCCACCGTCCACCATCCAATGAGCGCAGCGTGAAATACCGCTACACGAAGTACACAGGGAACCTACTCGACGACATCGACATCGATGATCTCGTGTCGAAGCTGTCCGACCTGTTGCTGTCGAGCGGGTTCAACAATCCCTGGGGCGGCCCGAGCGACGAAGAGGACCGCACGATGCAGGCGCTGCACGATGCGATCCTCGAGGCACTCTTCAGCGGCGGCATGCTGTCGGACGAAGCCATCCAGCAGCTGCTGGGTGAACCCGCGGACGGCGACCAGGAACAGGCCCGTCAGCAACTCGAAGATCTCGTGCAGCAGATCATCGAGCGGATGATGGAACAGGGGTTCGTCTCGGGAGCTCCCGATCTCGATCAGGAACGCGAGCGCCGTGACGGTGCGGGCGGCGGATTCGACGAAGGCTCCGCGCCGGTCAAGTTCGAAGTCACCGACAAGGCACTCGACTTCCTCGGTTACCGCGCGCTGCGCGATCTGCTCGGCTCAATCGGCCGCAGCGATACCGGCCGCCATGACACACGACATCTGAGCACCGGCGTTGAAGCGGTCGCGGCGCCGAAACCCTACGAATACGGCGACACGCTCAACATCGATCCGAGCAGCACGATTCTTAATGCGGTGAGACGGATCGGGAATCGGGATTCGGGATTCGGGATTCGCACGAACGATCCTTCGAACCCCGAGTCCCGAGTCCCGAATCCCGGGACCATCGAAGTCGACTACCCGGACCTGATGGTCGCGCAAAGCGAGTATCAAAGCTCCTGCGCCACCGTCATCATGCTCGACTGCAGCCACAGCATGATCCTGTACGGCGAGGATCGCTTTACGCCCGCCAAGCGCGTCGCGCTCGCGCTGGCACACCTGATTCGCACGCAGTACCCCGGCGACTCACTGCGCGCGGTCCTCTTCCACGATTCGGCCGAGGAGATCCCGCTCAAGCAGCTCGGTCGCGTGCGTGTGGGCCCGTACTACACGAACACGCGCGAAGGGTTGCGGCTGGCGCGACGAATCCTCGAGCGCCAGAAGAAGGACATGCGACAGATCGTGATGATCACCGACGGCAAGCCGTCGGCGCTCACCCGCCCTGACGGGCAGATCTACAAGAACGCCTTCGGTCTCGATCCGTTTATCGTGTCCGAGACGTTTGCCGAGGTAAACGCCTGCCAGAAGGCCGGCATCATGATCAACACGTTCATGCTCGCGCGCGATCACGACCTCGTGGCATTCGTGCGACGTGTCGCGGCGATCTGCCGCGGCAAGGCGTATTTCACGACGCCGTATACGCTCGGCCAGTACGTGCTGATGGATTACATGGATCGGAAGACGAAGACAATACATTAATGATTTGGGATCTTTGATTGGCGATTGAATTGGTGATTGATGATTTCTGATTGGTGATCTCGTTTCTGTCGAGCGGCAACAGAATCACCAATCAAGAATCGATAATCACCAACGAATCAACAATCAAAGATCGGGAAATCAACAATGCCATTACCAGCCACCATCCCGATCTTTCCGCTCCCGAACGTCGTCCTCTTCCCCAACGTTTTTCTGCCGCTCCACATCTTCGAGCCTCGCTATCGCGCGATGATGAAGGACGCACTCGCCAGCGACCGCATCATCGGCATGGTGCTACTGCGACCGGGTTTCGAATCGAACTACGCCGGCCGGCCGCCGGTGTACCCGATCGGATGCGCAGGGCTCATCACCCATTCCGAGCCGCTCCCGGACGGGCGATTCAATATCGTGCTGCGGGGCCTGGAGAAATTCCGGATGACGGGCGAAGAGGGCGGGCAACCCTATCGCGTGGCTCAAGTCGAAGCGCTCACCGAGATGGTGACCGAAGACGACAAGACCCAGATGCACCAGCATCGCCGTCGGCTCGAGCATCTGCTGGCCGCCGCGATGGAGCATCGCGGCACTGACTCGAAGCTCTCTCCGAACGTCCCTGACGATGACCTGGTGAATGCGTTGGCCCAGTATCTGGCGCTCGAGCCCATCGAGCGACAGGCACTGCTCGAGTGCAACGGAGTGCTGTCGCGTTGCGGCGCGTTGATCGAACTGCTCGAGATGCGTTCGATGATGGCGCCAGGCACGGGACGCTGGACCAGCGGCCTCGCCCACTGAAACAGAAGCGACGGGTTTTCGACCCGCCGCTTCACTCTCGTCACAGACGCTACGGAACGATGGGGAAATCCATCGTTGCCATGGCGGTCTTCCCCGCACTGCGCACGACCGCGCGCACCTGGTAATTGTTCCTGGCTGTTGTCGGTGTCCAGGCAAATGTGTTGTTCGAGCTCCAGCCCGCTTGAGTCACCCACTTCGCGCCGTTGAAGACTCGCCACTGGTATTCATACATCCCATTGCCGCCCGAGCCAACGGCCGTGAAGGTCACCGTCGTTCCCCGCGACTGAGGCGCCGGGCGGTCGGCCGTCAGGCTTGCGACGGGAAACGGGTTGTTGAGGGTCACAGTCACAACATCGGACGACGTGTTGCCTGCGGCGTCGCGTGCGGTCACGGTGAGCACGTTCGAGCCGCTCTGCAGCGCGATGCCGGTGGTCCATGACGTCGTTCCTGTCGCAATACCGCTTCCGCCGCGGCTGTTGACCCAGCTCACCTGCGTGACGCCGACGTTGTCTCTTGCCGTTCCACCGAGCGTGATCGTGGCAGACGTCGTCGTGTAGGTCGCCCCCGTTGTCGGGCTCGCGATCCTGAGGACGGGCGCAACGGTGTCCGTGGGCGCGGTCACGGTCCACGTGAACGTCCGCGTCGCGGTCTGCATGCCGTCAGACACGGTGACCGTGACCGGGTAGCTTCCGGCAACAGTGGGGGTGCCGCTGATGAGACCGGTCGAGAATGCAATCGCGAGACCCGGAGGTAGACCATTGGCGCCGTATGTCAGCACGTCGCCGTCCGGATCGGCGCCACTCAGGTGCATCGAAGCGGCCGTGCCCAGCACCGCAGTCTGGTTCGCCACACCCGACAGGGCCGGCGGGGTATTAACGGTCGCGGTGATCGTCCACGTGAATGAACGAGACGCGGAAAGCGATCCGTCAGAGACCGACGCCGTCACGTTGTAGGTGCCGGCAGCAGTTGGCGTGCCCGAGATAAGACCGCTCGTCGCCGTGACGGCAAGTCCCGTGGGCAGGCCGCTCGCGCTGTATGTCAGGGCGTCACCATTCGGGTCACTGCCGGCGAGCTGCAGCGTCGTCGCGAGCTTGATCGCGGATGACTGATTCAGCACGCTGGCGAGGGTCGGTGCGCCATTCACCGTGACCGTCAGCACGTCGGACGAGGAGTTGCCGGCCGCGTCACGTGCCGTGACTGTGATGGTGTTGCTACCGGTTTGCAGCGCCACCGAAGCCACGGTCCACGATGTCGTCCCAGACGCCGTGCCGCCGCCACCCCGGCTGTTGACCCAGGTCACCTGCGTGACACCGGTACTGTCGCTCGCCGTTCCACTGAGCGGCAGCGTCATCGCCGCCGTCGCAAACGTCGCTGCCGATGTCGGCCCGGTGATCGTGACGACCGGAGCGGTCGCATCGCCGGCGTCGACCGTCCACCAAAATTGCCGCCATGCCGTCAACACTCCGTCGGATGCGGTCGCAGTCACTTGATAGCTCCCCGCTTTCGTCGGCGTTCCCGAAATGTAGCCGGTCGACGCCATCACCATCAGGCCGGGAGGAAGTCCGGTTGCGTTGTAGGTCAACACATCGCCCTTGGGGTCGCTGCCAACGAGCTGGAGGCTATCGGCCCGTCCGACTGTCGAGCTCCGACTGCCAGGATCGATGAGGTCTGGTGGCAAGTTACTGAACCCGCAGATTTCGTTCGAACGAGGCCCTTCGAGCGGTCCGCTCGCGTACGCCGTCACGGCAAAGCAGTACTGCTGGCCAGCGACGGCGCTCGTGAACGACCAGGCCGTGGCCGGTCCAACGTCAATGTGCTGGGTGTAGGTGCCTGATTGCGTCCCCACATGCACCTTGTAGCCGATGACATGTGGCTCGGAATTCGGATCCCACGTCAAGTTGATCGTGTCGGCCGACGCAGCGCGCGTCAGCACGAAGATAGTCGAGAGCGCGATAAGGAACTTGGTGAAAATGTGTTTGTGCATGGTGTTTCGTGCTCTGTGATCGGCAAAACGGAAGCCCTTTTCCACTGCCGGCACACTTCACGAACAACCTGCATGCGAGTGGTCGAATGAAGACACTTGCTCACAGTGATTTACAGCGCGTCACATGTCGAACGAGCGTCCGATCTAAGGTTCTCGGGAGAGGACAATCAGGCCGACGAATCTTGTGAACGGCTTGTCGGGTGCCCGACATTCCGAACACAAACTATTAAGGGATCGCCTGAGTTATTCGTCGGGGAGTACGAAGTAGAGCGCGAGCGGAGCGAGCAGCAGAAACGCCGTGACACCGAGCAGCACGAAAGCGGTTGTCGTCGTCAGCGGGGCGAGATCCCTCAACGTCGGAAGCAGCCGACTGAGCTCTCCGAGTCCGAACCACGATGTCCATGCGCCCGGAACCGAACTGCCCCACGCCTGCTGAAAGGGTGACCACAACAGTTGCACAACCGCGATGGTGAGCCCCATCGCGCACGCCACCGAAACACCAAACACCCACGAGAACGGGCGAGCGACACGCTCGGACGCCTCGAGCCTGGCGCGAATTGCCGCGCGCCACCACACCTGACCCGCAGACGGCAGGCTCATTTCCTCGTGCAGGCCATCGCGGTCGAGTCGCATCACGCTCGTCACTTCGACGAGATCCTTGCAGACCGCGCACTCCGCGGCATGCGCGCAGAGCGATTCATCACACCGGTCGGGCCATCGGCCGGTCACGATCGCGTTGATCACGTCCTGCTCGCGAGGACATTCGGGCGCGGTCATCGACGGCCTCCCGCTAGGTCGGTGGTGCCGAGCAAGGCAAGCAGGCGCCTCCTCGCACGGAACAGCAACGCCTTCAAACTTGCCTTCTTGAGACCGAGCACCGCGGCAATCTCTTCGTGCGAACAGCCCTGCGCGTAGGCAAGCCACAAGAGCGAACGTTCACGCGGCTTCATCTGGTCCATCGCACGAGCGAGGTCGAGCCGGCGCACCGCGCGATCACCTTCGCGCGAATCACTTGACATGTCCTGAATTCGCGATTCATCCGCGAGACGACGCTCTTCGTGGCCACGGTGACGACGGTGGTCGCGAACGAGGTTGGTAGCGATGCGGAACAGATAGTTGCGACGGTGGTCGTCGCTCTCGAACTCGGCGCGCGTGCGCAGGAACCGGTAGTACGCCTCCTGCAGCAGATCGTCGGCCAGGCGGCCGTCACCGGTGATGCGGGCGAGATAGGCCCACACGGGCCGGGACGTCTGTTCGTAGAACGCGTGGAACGCCTCCTCGGTCATGAGGAACGTGCGGTCGGCGTCACCAAACGCACCAATCAGTTCCACGTCGGTCAGCGTCACATCACGCATTGGTTTCTTGTTTCCGGCTTGGCAACAAGCCTAACCGGGACGAGAGCACATAGGCAACGATAGCGGACACCACGGCGCCAAGACCCAGCGACATCACGATGACGCCGAGCACGGTAAACGCCGGAACGATTTCCTCCGGGACCTGACCCTGGGCGTAGCGCAGGCCGATACCAAGCGAGGCGAGGACGACGCCAGCCTGGACGGACCAGAGAATGCGGCCAAAGGGCGCGCTCGAGACGCGCGTCTCCGGCGCGGGGCCGGCAGCAGGCGCAAACTCGAGGAAGGTTTTTCCGGCCGGTGTCTGGACATATGCCAGCAGATCTTCGTTCGATTGCATGCGATCGAGGATCTTCGTGTGGACGTCGATCTGCATTCGCGTTTGCCGAACCCATCGGCGGTAGGCCACGACCTGCTGCGCCATCGAGCCCACCGTGATGAGCAGGGTCATGAAGAAGATGAACAACCCGGTTCCGGCCAGGATCGCCGCGAGAGCGTCAGTCGGGTTCGGTCTCCGTTGGTTGTCGGGCTGCCCGAAGAAGTACGACGGGTTTCTCGCTATCTCAGGGTGCTCCCCGAGAAAGGCCTGAAGCGTCGGATACGGGTTCAAGTAGTCAGGCTGCTCAAGGAGAGAGGGGTCGTACTGCAGCACGCTGCGAACGTTCGGAGGCAACTGATAGAGAAGCTGCTGAAGCCGGTTCCGGGTGAAATCCGCGCTCTGCGAATAGGCCAGCGCTTCTGGGTTGTCGGCGGGCTCAGCCGGAGCCGGTTGACCTCGTTCGCGCAGGACTGGCCCGATTTCCTTCTCCTGACCGCGGCCCTGGGCGGCCAGGCTGCCCGGAACCAATACCGCCAGGACGACCGCCAGAATCGCAACTTGTCTCATGCCCCCTTATTACGGGCAGACCCAGGGAAGGTTAACCGGGCCGTTTCCGGTCCCTGGTCAGCGGCACGAATTGGACCGGGATCGTCCGGTTCCGCACCACGCCACTGCTCGATTTCTCGACAACCATCATCCACTGCGGTCCGCCCTGCGAACCAACCGGGATGACGAGACGGCCACCAATGGCAAGCTGTTCGATGAGCGGCTCCGGGATCTCGTCAGGGGCTGCGGTCACCATGATGCGGTCAAAGGGCGCGTGCTCGGGCCACCCGCCGTGGCCGTCGCCGAGCCGGACGTGCACGTTGTTCAGACCGAGATCTCGAAGCAGTTCCGGCACTCTCGCGGCCAGCTCGGGAACGATCTCGACCGTCCAGACCTCGCGCGCGAGGCTCGCAAGCACCGCCGCCTGATACGCGGACCCTGTTCCAATCTCGAGGATTCGGTGCGAGTCGTGCACATCGAGCACATCCGTCATGTACGCGACGATGTAGGGCTGCGAGATCGTCTGGTTGAATCCGATGGCCAGCGGGACGTCGTCGTAGGCCTGCGAACGCACGTCGGGAGGGACGAAACGATGGCGCGGGATGGTTTCCATCGCGCCGAGCACACGGGTATTTGTCACACCCCGTTGCCTGATCTGATGCTCGACCATGTCGAGCCGCCGCTTACGGTAGATCTCGTCGGACGTTCACGCCTCCTGCAGCCGCCTGTCAGCGATGACCTTGATGATCCGCTCGCCATGGAAACGGCCGTTCTCGATGAAGATGTTGCCGGTATTGCGACCGGCAACGGCGCCACCAGCGATGAACAGGTTCGGCACGTTGCTCTCGAAGGTCTCGGGATTCAGCGTCGGCGTGAGCGACTCGGGATGGCACTCGATGCCGGCGCGCCGCATCAGCTCCGCATCGGGGTGATACCCGGTGAGCAGAAAGACACCCTCCGCGGGGATCGTTTCCTGCTCTCCGTTGCGCTCGATGATGACCTCGGTCGGCCGAATCTCGACGACGCGCGACTCGAAGCGGGCAGCGATCGACCCCTCTTTGATGCGGTTGTCGATATCGGGGCGGACCCAGTACTTGATCGAGTCGCCAAGTGCCGCGCGCCGATGGACGAGAGTCACATGGGCGCCGGCACGAAACAGCTCCAGCGACGCTTCCGCCGACGAATTCTTTCCGCCGACGACGACCACGCGCTGCCTGTAGTACGGATGCGCGTCGGTGTAGTAATGCGAGACGTGCGGCAGATCCTCGCCGGGTATGCCGAGATAGTTGGGCAGATCGTAGTAACCGATCGCGAGCACCACCGCACGCGCGTGTCTCACTCGCGTGCCGCCACGGCCCGTGCTGGTCACGACGAAGGTGCCGTCCTCTTCTCGCTCGATCTCGCGCACCTCTTCGTGAAATGACACCTGCAGCCCGAATGTGTCGACCACTCGCCGGTAGTAGCGAAGAGCCTCGAGCCTGGTGGGCTTGTCGTAGGGCGTGACGAGTGGAAGTCCGCCGATCTCGAGCAGTTCCGGTGTCGTAAAGAACACCATGAGCGGCGGGAAGTTGTAAATCGAGTTGACCAGCACTCCCTTGTCCACGATCGCGTAGTCGAGACCGTGCTGTTTGGCTGCGATGGCGGTCGCCAGACCGGAGGGACCAGCTCCGATGATCAGGAGATCACGAATGGGCATGGACTACTTGACGCCAACCTGCGCGCCGTTGAGACGAAACGCGCGATGCAGCGATCGAATCGCGGGAGCAGCATCGGGCTCGGCCACGACGAGGGAAATGTTCCGCTCGGATGAACCTTGAGAGATCGCGATGACGTTGATCCCTTCGCTGCCGAGCGCGCCGAAGACCGTCGCAGCGATGCCCGGCGTCCCGCGCATGCGATCGCCGATTGCCGCCACCACTGCCACCGGCTGCGCCGAGATTTCCTCGACGTGCCCGCGCGCCAGCTCGAGCTCCAGCGTGCCTCGGAGTGCCTTGATGACGCGCGGCGCATCGACGGCGGTGATGACGAAGCACATGTTGTTCTCAGAGGAGGCCTGCGAAATCATCAGGACGTTCGACTGCTGTTCCGCGACGACTTCGAATGCTTTCGCGACGATGCCGGGGATGCCCTGCATGCCGGTCCCGCTGATCGTGATGAGGCTGACTCCGCGGATCGAGGTCACCGCCTTGACGCCCGGGATCGAGGGATCGCCTTCGACGCTCACGCGCGTGCCCGCATGTGTCGGGTTGAAGCTGTTCAGGATGCGAAGGGGAATGCGCTTGCGGAACGCCGGCAGGATCGTCTTGTAGTGCAGCACCTTGGCGCCGTAGTACGCGAGCTCCGAGGCTTCGCTGTACGAGATCTCCGCGAGCGTCCGTGCGTCCGGCACTTCGGACGGATTGGCTGACAAGACGCCGTCCACGTCCGTCCAGATCCAGATCTCGTCGGCATCGAGCGCCGCGCCGACGATCGAGGCTGAATAATCCGACCCACCACGCCCGAGCGTCGTCAGCACGCCGTCGACGGTCGCGCCGATGAACCCCGTCAGCACCGGGCTCTCGCCGCCCTCGATGAGGGGCCGGACCTTCGCCTGCATCTTGACGCGCGTCTCGTCCATGAGCGGTTCGGCGCCGCCGAACTGATCGGTCGTGACGATGCAGTCGGTGGCGTCGATGGCGGTCGACCCGCGTCCACGCGCGGCGATCGCGCCGGCCACGAGTGGCGCGGCCAGCATCTCGCCTGTTCCCGAGATCGCGTCGAGCAGCCGGGGTGTCAGTTCATGGACCATCGACAAGCCGAAGCACAGCTTCTCGAATCGGTCGAGGCGTCGATCGATTTGCTCGAGGGCCACGGCTCTGACCGCTGCGTCCTGAATCACGGCGTCGGCGACCGCCTTGTGCCTCTCGAAGAGGCGCTGCCGCAGCGTCGAATCCAGGTTGCCCTTGGACGCTGCCTGTGCGGCTTCGATCAGATTGTTGGTCACGCCGCTCATGGCGGATGTGACCGCGGCAACGTGATGTCCTTTGTCTCGTGCGGCTGTGACCAGCGTCGCCGCCTGGGCAATGCGTTCAGCGGAACCTACGGAGGTTCCACCGAATTTCATGACTATGAGCATGGGAAGCGAAGAATCTCCGGCCTTCCAGTCTATCGCCTTCGGGCCGGAGGTTCTAATCGGATGGAGCTCTAGTTTTCCTCGGCCGGGGCGGCGGGCCGATTCGGCACCGGGACCTGGATCGCTCGGCGCGCCCGCTTGATGCCGTTCTTGAGATCGTCCTCGATCGCCTTGTCTTCCGCGCGCTCCGCGCTGAGCGCGTGCGGCAGGCCGTAGTTCCCCTCGTGGCAGTCGTAGGGGAGGATCACGCCGCCGTCGAGAGGCGTCAGCGGCAGCGACATCGTGAACGGTCGGGCGTAGGTCACCGGGTCGTCAACCGTGAACTGGTACTGGATGACGTCGGCCGCCACGCGCTTGAAGCGCTCGGTGATCACCATCTTGTCGCTGTGGCGCAAGCCATTGCCGTTGCCGCCGATGCTCGTCTTGTCTGTCAAGTTCGTCGTCACGACGACAAGCTCCTTTCCCTTCCTACTCACGCGGGGATCACCGAGATACTGCCGGATGCCTTGGCCGAGGTGCGGGCGACCGTCGGTGTAGATGACCCGCGTGTCGTGAATCATCTCGTAGCTGATGGCCACCATGCCCGGCGCCTGCACAATGCGGTTGCCGTTGCCATAGACGACGCGAAGGACGGAGCCGACGATGCCACGCGTAATGCAGCGATCGTAGAGCGTGAAGTCTTCTGTCGTGTTGAATGGCCCGTCGCCAAACGTACCGCGGTCGCGCGTCGCACGCCGCTTCTCCGCTTCCTTCGTCACCGTCGGCATCGCGCCATCTGGCGGATCGACGATGAGCGACGTCTGTCTGAACGCTCGGCGCGCGAAGTCATTGCGGAACGAGCCGATGTCGGTCTCGCCGCGCTTCACACCCTGCTCGACCTGCTTGACGCGGGCCGCAAACGCTTCATCGGGGAGATAGAGGTTGTTGCCCATCTCCTTTGGCCGCTCGCGCGGGATACCGCTCGTGTCGTCACTGCTCCACACACCTTGAAGGTCGGGATCCCCCCACGGCGTCTTCGGCACGGTGTAGGGAATCGGCGCGCCACCGTTGTATGCAGTGATCACCAGCGGCGGCGCGCTCTGGCTCTGGCCTGAGACGGTCAGCGACGCAAGCCCGAGGCCCGCGACGGCGAAAAGCGAACTGAAAACTACGCGCTTACTCATGGGAACTCCTTATGAGTACGATGCGCGCGATTATACCGACCGCACTCTCCTGGTGCGAACCCTGATTGCCGGGGTGAATCAGAAGCCGGACGGCTGGACGGTCGTGGGGACAAGGCGATACAAGGCGAAGCGATAGTCGCGCTCCCGCCCTTCACGCACGAGCTCGACGGGATGGTTCGTGCGGGCCTGCTCACAGAAGCGCACCTGCTCGGAATCCGACGTATTGCACCAGAAATTCCAGTGCAGATACACCCCGCCGGCATAGCGACGACCGAGCTCGCTTCGAACGTAGTCAGGCTCCTCGGCGGCAATCGAGAGTTGCGCGGCACTGACGCCCCAGACGTGAAACATGCTTGGGTTGTGCGTCAGCACGATGGCATTCGCCGGCAACTCGTGCGCCGCGATCCTCGCGAACGCCACGTCGGCGCGCGCCGCCCACGCCTCCTCGCCCACCGCACGAACCCACGGCAGATACAGCGTTGACTGGACGAGCAACACCGCAGCGACCGCGGCATTTGCCCACGTCGCAGATGGAAACACCCGCTGCGCGGCAGCGGCGATCCATGATCCGCCGACTCCCGCGAGCACCGCGAGTGGCGGATAGCTGAGGAGCGAGTAGCGCACGTCAGCGCCGTAGTCGTAGCTCCCGGCGTAGAAAAACAGGAACACGCTCCAGAAGAGAAGCCACCAGAGGGCGATCGCGAATGTGGCGCGCAGCTGCGCCAGTCCTGCAAACGCGAGCACCGTGACAATCGGCGGAAACCGATGATCGCCGAAATAGAATGCGCCGTTCGTCCAGAGATTGTGGGCGAGGTACGCGAGGGAGAATCGCTGATCGGATGTTCCCCACCCTTCGTTGCGGACCGCGGCTAAGTGCGCAATTTCCGGCACCAGCAGGAGCGCTCCCAGCGCCGCAACCCACCACAACCTCGAGCGACCGAGCTCGGACCGCGCGGACACGAGGATCATCACGCCGATCACGGGGAGCACCAGGACCGCCTCGGCCCTGAAATACGCCGCAAAGCTCGACGCACACGCCACCCAGACGAGTGCCGTCGCCGTTCGCGAACGGACGAACACCACCGCCGCGAGGACGGCGAGCGTGCAGACGAAGGCCGCGGACGGCTCACTCGCCGCCGTGTGAGACCACCGCAACTGCTCCGGGATCAGCGCGAACGACAGACCGGCCAGTCCTGCCGACAGGCGATTGCCCGTCAGCAGCAGCGTGATGAGGAACAACGCACAGGCAGTCGCCGCGGACAGCGACACGTTCAACCAGTGCGCGACTCCCTCCGACACGCCGGCCACCCGGTAGCCGAGACTCAGGAAGTAGGGGTAGCCATAGGGTTGCTTGTTGTACTCATTACGCCAGCACTGGAGATGTCCGTATTCGACTGTGCCGTCATTGCACATCTGCGCCAGGTGCAAGTCGGACAGATTGCGGGCAATACCTTGATAGATCTGCTCATCGTAGAAGATTCGATTCGTCCGCGGAGCAACGAGCACCAACGCGAACGCCAGCGCACAGACGGCAGCGAGCAGCACGCGATCCCCGGCGTTAACCGCTGACGCGATCTGCCGGAGGCCAGCCACTGTTGTCGCAATGACTGCAAGGCAGAGCGCTTCGAGGATCCAGAACTCGGACACGCGCAGCTCCTCGCGGAGCAGCGGGATTGGCGTCAGCGCGATCCAGGCAGCGGCGCCGCCCACAACGACCAGGATGCTGACGATTGGCCAGCGTTTCATCGGACGACCAGGCAGGAGCCCAGGGCGATCGCATCCGCGCCCGATCGCAGGTACACATCCACCGCATCCTCGGGTGTGCACACGAGCGGCTCGCCGTGGATGTTGAAGCTGGTGTTGAGCACAGCGCCCACGCCCATGCGCACGCGCATCTGCTGCAGCAGCCGCACGAAGGGACCACTCGCTCCATCGGGAACTATCTGTGGACGGCACGAGCCGTCGAGACCGACCACTCCCGACATGACATCGCGAGAGTGCTCCCTCACCATGTACGCCATGGTCATGTGAGGGTTCGTCAGCGCATCCCAATCGTCAAACAGGCGTGGGGCTTCGGACTCGAGGACACTTGGACAGAACGGCTGGTACCACGCCCGGCGCTTGAGGACACGATTGAGCCGGTCGCGCAGCAAGGGCCGATCAGGCCGGGCAAGGACGCTGCGGTGGCCCAATGCGCGCGGGCCGTACTCCATACGCCCTTGAAACCAGAGCGCAATCGCATCGCGGGCAAGGAGATCGGCAACCGCGCTCTCGATGCATGCCGGCCTGGTAAACGAGAGCCCGTGGGACGACAGAGCAGACTCGATTTGGTGCGGCGAGTACTCCGGACCGAGATCGAGGTGCGACAGGTCGATGGAGAGCGCTTCGCCATGGGCACGCGCGCACGCAATGGCCGCGCCGAGCGCTAACCCGCCATCGCCCATGTGCGGAAACACCGATACCGCGCTCACCCCCGCCGTAAGACGCATCGCCCGTGTCGCCTTGATATTCGAGGCGACACCGCCGGCAACGGCCAGCGACGACTCACCAGATCGTTGCACCGCATCTCGCGCGAGGTCCGCGCATACGACTTCGACGACGCGCTGCGCCATGTGGGCGAACTGCTCGTTGGCGCAGCGCCAATGGACGCGTCTCAAACGCCGCTCGAGTGCAGGTCCCGTCGAGACCGCGCGAATGCGGCCATCCTCCACTGCCAGCACGCCGAGAAGCGGGTTGTCGGCGTCCGCGACCGGCGCGGTGTAGTCCGCCAGCGCCATCACCTTGCCCTCGTCTTCGAGCTCCCGCATGTTGAGCAGCATGGTGACGTGCTCGAAGAAGACGCCGAGTGAGTGTGCGGCAGAAGACGCGGTAAGCCGCGTCAGGCGATCGTTCCGATACACGCTCGTCGTCGCAGACAGTCCATCACCGAGTCCATCGATGGTGAGAACGGCGCACGACGGCGCAGCGGCCACGCTCACGGCGCACCACGCGTGGCACTCGTGATGGTCGAAGATCTCGAGTCGTGTCGTGCTGATTCCGGTCCGGCGCAGCTCGCTCGCGATCGCGCGGCGGCTGATCGACGTCGAGAGCCGCATCGGCCCGAATGGCGTCAGGCGCTGCTTGAGTCGTCGCGTCAGCACCGCCGACAGCCCGGCATCCACCTTCCGTCGCCGGACGCGGTAGTACCGTTCCTTCGCGGACGGGAACACCCGTGTCAGCGTTTTCGCGATATCGGACGTCGAGACGGCGACGACGTCCACGCTGCGCGCATCGATGCCGGCAAGTGCCAGGCAGGCATCGATCGAGGCATGGGGAAATCGCACCTCGAGCTTGCGCCGGGTGAAGCGCTCTTCGTTGACGGCGGCGACCAGACGACCATCGACGAGCAGCACGGCGCCGGCGTCGTGCCCGTCCCAGATGCCGAGGATATTCACGGGCGTTGCGCTCTTCCCCGGCGCATCACGCGATCAGGTTGCGAAGCAGGCTCCAGCCGTAGCGAGGAGCCGAGCGCCAGATGTTGACGTGCGAGTACCCGTGCTGACGCGCGAACTCGTGACTGGGACACTCCGCGACGCGATACCCCAGCCGCAGCGTGCGCATGATCATCTCCTGCTCGATCGTCGTGTGATTCTCGCGCAAGGCGAGCTCGCGCAGGACGCAGGTGCGGATGGCCCGAAAGCCGTTCTGGCTGTCGCTCAGCCGCACGCCGAAGCGCCAGTTGATGCACGCCGTGATGAACGAGCTGCCGGCCAGCCGCAGAAACTCGTCGAAGCCGCCGTGCAGCTCGCTCGAGCCGCCGAGCAGACGCGAGGCGGTCACGTGATCGGCCTCGCCGCGCAGAATCGGTTCGATCAGGCGCGGAATGTCGCAGACCACGTGCGAGCCGTCGGCATCGAGGAACACCGTGACGTCGCCACGGATGTGCGGGATCGCAGTCCGAATCGCATCGCCCTTGCCGCGCCCGCCATCCGACAGCACGTCGGCGCCGCACCGGCAGGCGATCGCGCGCGTGTCGTCGGTCGAATGGCCGTCAACGACGATCACCTGCGGCACGAGACGACACGCGTGCGTGACCACGTCGCCGATCGTGGGTGCTTCGTCCTTGGCAGCGATGACGGCAGTGAGGTTGGGAGTCATGGAGTCGCGCCCGTCGCAGTTGGAAGTCCCTAACGCGCGAACACCAGCGGGCGAACAAGATTGCCGAGGATGCTCTGATACGCCTCGCATGCAGTCCAGCACTGCGGGCACTTCCCCTGCCAGATCTCGGACTGGATCCGTGTGGCCTCGTGCCCCTGCCAGATTGGCTGCAGGTCCATCGCGGTGTCACGCAGGTTGCCAACCGGTCGCGAGTACGTGATGCACGGAAACACACGGCCCCACGGATCGATGAAGCAGCTCGATCGCAGCGCGTGGCACGGCATCGGGGTCCTGCGGGTGCGAAGAAAAGTGTCGAGATGGTTCAGATACGCGCGCTCGACGAGACCGGTGAGCGTCAGTGTGCGGCGGGCGTGCGCGCGATATGCCGCGAGATCGCCAGCCAATGCCTCCGGCGAACCTTCGACGGCATCGTCGGCATTGCCGTAGTAGTGCGCCGACGTCTGCGCCACGTTGAGGTGAAATTCGTCCGGACGCAAATCGGGAATCTCTTGCTGACAGGCGGCAAGGGTGTGCTCGTACGTTCCGGCGTTGTAGCGAGACAGCGTCATGCCGAGCACGGCGCGAATACCCTTCATGCGCCGCAGGGCACGAAACGTCTCGATCTGCCGGCGGAAACCGCCTTTGATTCCGCGAACACTGTCGTTCAGTTGCTCGTCCCCGTCGAGGCTCACGGTGACGATTGTCATGATCGACCGCTGCCGCGCCAGCCGTTCCGCCACTGCGACGATCGAGTCCGTGAGGAAGCCGTTCGTCGGAAAATGGAGCACCGCAAGATGGCGCCACGTCGCGGCGATGGCATCGAAGACTTCCGGAATGTCCTTGCGGAGAAAGATCTCGCCGCCAGTGATATCGAGCCAGTGTGCGTCACGATTCTTGTCTACGAACGACAGCAGCTCGTCGCGCGTCAGTTCATTCGTGGGCTTGCGTTGCCAGATGTTGCACGTCTTGCAGCGGTACTGGCACGCATAGGTGACGCACAGATTGATCTTGAGTGGGCCCGAGAGCCGGGTCACGTTTGCTTTGGCGAGCGCTGCCGCCCCGGTGAGCATTCGCAGCGTCATCATGTGTGCAGAGGCGAGGAGTCTAGCATTTTCGCAGGCGCAGCCTGGGTGTGTTTGCTAGAGTACGCACGCGGTGACCCCGACAATCATCCGATGGATCGCTGTGAGTCTGGGTACGGTGTGCCTCTGGACGTTCGCCGCCTCGCCGGCATTCGCGCAGTGGTACGTCACGTACGACGACGGGCTGAGGGCTCTCAGCCAGCGTGATTGGAAGACCGCCGAAGCAAAACTCCTGGCATCCAAGCAGCAGGCGCAGAGCGCGAATACGCGCCCCGGCCGATCTGTGTTGCGGCAGGGCGGTCTCTTCGAACCCTTCCTACCTGACTACTACCTCAGCCGTGTGTACTACGAGCTCGCACGGACGGAGAAGGACGCGCAACTAAAGAAGGGGTTTCTCGAACGAGCTGTCACCTCCATCGAAGAGGCACGCAAGACCAATCAAGTGCGCTCGAACGATCCGGAGAATGGGCCGTCGACGACGATCTACACGAACGCCAAAGCCGAGCTTGAGAAGCTGCCGCCTGTTGCGGGACGCGGAGGCGGTGGCGGAGATGGCGGCGCTGGAGGGGGCGGCGGGACCGAGACACCGCCCGACACGCTCGCCACGGCACGACGCCAGTTGCAGAACCTGCTCAATGTCGGGAATCAAGCGTTGGCCGATCGAGACTGGGAGAAGGCGACCGGGAACTTCCAGACGGCGCAGGTCATGGTGAGCGAGACTCCGGCACTCGGCTCGACTGAGGCCGCGCAGATTCCAGCTCGACTCGACGAAGCAGCATTGGGATCCGACATTACCAACGGCGTGCGCTTGCTGCGCGGTGGCACATTCGACACGGCTCTCGAGAGCCTCCAGCGTGCACAGCAGACCGCGTCGCGCGGGCCCGCGCCATCATCAACGGCGGTGCGCGGACTCGTTGCGGACTTGCCCTCTCACATCGCTGAAGCGCAGATCGGCCAGAACCTGGTTGCGGCGGACACGGCGGCAAAAGCCGGGCGTTGGAAGGAAGCCCTTGCCGCATTTCAAACGGCCCAACAACGTTCGGCCGGTGTCGACTTCATTTCCCCGCGCGCGAAGACACTGGTCAGCGAGCTTCCAGGCCGCATCAATCAGGCCTCGCTGCAGCTCGCCCTCAGCGAGAAGCGATTCGCTGATGCGCTCGCCATCGCACCGACGAACATCCAGGCGATCGAAGGTCAGTACGCGCTCGCCCGGACCGCGTACGATGATCGACGCTGGGACGATGCCTACGCGGGCTTCACGGTGTTGAACAAAGCGAATGCGCGCTACCGCGACGTCGCGGAACGTCTGGTCGCGTCGAACCTGCAGCAAGAGTTCGTGCTCGGTATCAAGGCCGAGGACGAGAAGGCTCCGGCGAGCGTAGCGCGCGAGCACTACGAACGCGTACTCGCGCTGAACAAGGGCATGACCGGCGTGCTGCGCGACTCGGACATCGTCGCCAAGGCCACAGAGGACGCCGCCGCTCGTATCACGACGATTGATGCGGATGGGGCCTTCCAGACAGCCGAGCGACTCTTCCAATCGGGGGATCTGGATCAGGCGCGCAACAGCGCGCGACTCGCGCTTCGCCTCGTTCCTCGACATCCGGGTGCAACAGGACTCCTGGCAAAGCTCGACGACTCGCAGTACCAGTCGCAAATCAAGGAACTCAGCGCACGAGCGCAGACGGCACTGCAGGGCGGCGACCTCGGCACCGCACGCACATCCGCTGAACAACTCGCCAAAGTGCTGCCTGGCAGCACGGTCGCCACCCAGGTGTTGACGCAGATCTCAGCGCTTGAATCGGATCGCGCGCGCCGGAACACCTGGCTGCTCGCGGTGGTCGGTGTCGTGGCCATTGGCCCTCCCCTCCTCCTCGTCTCGCCTCGTCGCCGCGGCCGGTTCATGGACTTTGTCGGACAACCGGGGCGCGCGCTCAAGATCTACGAAGGCGTCCTCGCGCGCAATCCAGCGGACGCCGAGACGCTGTCGAGGGCGGTCGCCCTCGTCACTGCGCACGGTCTCGCCACGAACCTCGACGACCGGTTCGAGGCCTACCTCAAGGCCAAAGCCGGAGATCCTGAGGTCGCCGCCGCCGTCGCGGATCATTTCTGGACGAGCGGCAACAGGCAGCGCGCGGTGGAGATCTACGAGCAAGGCCTTGCAGGGCCGCAGCCGAAGTTTCCGGTCACTGCCTACGATCGCCTCGCTGAGGTATACGAAAAAGCGTTGCCTGCCAAGACGCTCTCGGTCGTCGAGCGGGCATCGGCCACCGACAGCGACAATGCCGGCCTGTCTCGCCTGCTCGCGCGCGAGTACTCGCGGGGAGACCGATCCGATGCGACCGCGCTCGCCGCGTACAAGGCGGCATCAGCGCACGACACGAACAACGCCGAGTTGGCAATCCGTTACGCGCGCACGCTGCTTTTGCAGGGCCAGTTCGACGTCGCCCTCAACGAAGCCGAGCGGGCCGCACGGCTCCAGGCGGATCGTCCCGAACCACTGGAGCTGATGGCGCAAATCTATCTACGCGCTCACAGCGCCCGCCCGCCGGATGCGCTGAGCGACCTCGCCCGAAGGAAGTTGCCGGTTGCGGCACGCCTCGTCATCGGCGAACGCCTGGCGCAGGATGCGCCTGCGATTCGTTCAGCGCTCGCAGAGGTGTATGCACGTGACGGGCAAGGCGCCGACGATACTGCCGCCCGAGCGCTCGTCAGCGCGCATCGCACGCTCGACGAAGGGAACCTGACCGCCGCTCGCGGTGATCTCGATCGCGCATTCGCCGGGCGCGGGTCGTCGATGCTGCTCTTGCGCGCGCTGATCGAGGCACACCGGCGATACGTCGTAACAGCGTCTGCCGGAAACACACCAGTTGATCCCGAGGTTCGTGTTCGCGTCGCGCAGTTGAACGAAGAGGGCAACTGGTGGCTGGACGCGATCGTCGCCTGGCAGCAGACCGTCTCGATCCCGGAGTGGAACCGCCGATCGATGACCGCAATAGAGAACATCCTCGACCGCCTCCCGCTCGGCGATCTCGCGCAGGCGTATTTCTCCACCGCCGGATGGCAGGTCAACAACGCACCGACGGACGAGACCGTGTCATTTGTCGAACGGAGCGTGTCACCAAAGAAGGAGTCGGTCACCGCGGAGATCGCCACTCTCTTCGTTGACACGCAGGTCTTCTGCTTCCCCGGCGTGGTCACCGTGGACGACGTCGTCGGACTGAAGCGCAAGGCGCTCGAACGAAAGCCCGATGACGCCATCGCGTTCCTCGTCGCGGGTCAGGCGATCCGCCACGACGTCTACGCGCTCATCTACGCGTTCATGACGGAGGATCCGTCGGTCACGCTCATTCCGCTCGAAGCGCAAACCACACGCGAAGCGATCGTCGAAGGCAGGAGCCGCACGCATCTCGAGCGGACGCTGCATCAGTGGCTTGGCCACACGGATGTCTACGAAGCGCACAACCCGGTCTCGAACGCCGCCACGTTTTTCGGCCGCGGGCACTTCATCAACCAGCTCGTTCTCAAGATCTCCCGCGGCGAGAACTTCGGCATCTTCGGCCTGCGGAAGATCGGCAAGACATCCCTCGTCTATCGGCTTCGTGAGCTGTCACGTGATCACCTGGTCGCATATGTCGATCTGCAGGGCGTGTCATCGCGGGGCGTGGCCGAGGTCTACGGGCGCCTCGTCGAGAGTCTCGTGCGTGACATGCGGGTCAAGCATCCCGACATCACCGTCCCCTCGCTCCACTCGCCGGACGACGCGAGCGATGTCTCGTCGGCTGCTGGCAATTTCCATTCGGACGTGCTCGCGATCCGCCAGGCGTTCGAGCGCAGCGCGCGGCCGCTGCCCCATGTGCTCCTGCTGCTCGACGAGATCGAGTTGATGGTCCCGACTCGTGGCACGCCAGGATTCGAGGGATATCAGGACTTCTTCCGCCACATTCGCGGGTTGTATCAGCAGGAGCGCTTCGTCGTCTCCGCAGTCGTCGGTGCGTCCCCCGCCGTCTGCCGGACCGCGACCTGGGACGGCCGCGACAATCCGGTCTTTCAGTTCTACGATGAGGTCTTCCTGGCGCCACTCGATCGCACCGAGTGCGATCAGATGGTGCAGGGACTCGGCGAGGTGATGGGTGTGCGGTTCGATCCGGCCAGCCTGCGGATCATCTACGAAGAGACCGCCGGCCATCCGTACGTCGCCCGACAGTTATGTAGCCGGTTGGTGAAGGCGTTCCCCGATCGCCCGCTCAACGTGACAGAGGAGATGGCTCAATCCGCACTGGAAACGTATCTCGCCCAGCGTGGTGAATACTTCCTCGGAATCGTGACAGGCTATCTGAGCACTGAATCGCGCGCGATCGTCGAGACGATCGCGGCGCTCGACGAAGACGGCGCCGATCGATCCGACATCCTCGCCAAGGTCGGACGCGAGCCTGTGAGCCCGCATCTCGTCGATCAGGAGCTTGGCGACATGGAGCTGACGGGTCTCGTCCGCCGCCAGGGGACCCGGTATTCGCTCAAGATACCGCTGTTCCGGCGCTGGCTGCGACGATCCTGGCTCGGTCTGGAGTAGCAATGAATCGGTACGATTTCACGCGCCCCGTTCGCGACCCGGCGATGTTCTTCGGTCGCCGGGCACTTCGAGACGAAATCCTCGACGGCGTCCGCCAGGGCGCCTCGTTCGCGATCATCGGGGGAACGCGGATCGGCAAGACGAGCCTGCTCTTCCAGATCCGCCAGGCGCTCCTCGATCAACTGAAGGCGCTGCAGAGCGCCGTGATCGGGCCGGTGTTCCTCAGCACGCACGAGCTGCCGCCGCTGTCGCAGTCGATCATTTATCGCCGGATCATCGACGAGTTCCGCGTCACGATGGGCATCCAGGGATCGGACGAAGAGTGGCGGCGCGGCGTCCCGCTGTTCGATCAAAACCTTCCCGAAGACCGGGCGTTCAACGCCTTCCGGCAGGCGTTGGAAGTGATCCTCCAGTCGCGCGAAGTGGACCGGCGCATCGTCATCATGATCGACGAGGTCGACGAGCTGCGCCGGTACGAATGGTCGCACTTCTTCTTCAACAACCTGCGGCATCTCATCAGCCAGACAACCGCCGGAGATCGCATCGCGATCGTCATCGCCGGCACACTGGCGATTCGATCGCTCTACGAAGTGGCAGGCTCGCCCTTCCTGAACGTCATTCAGGGAACGAAGTCGCTGGAACTCCTCTCGCGCGGTGAGACCGAGGAGCTGGTGGGGAGACCGACCGATCACGCGATCGATCCGGCAGTGGTGTCTACGATCTTCATGGAAACCGGCGGGCATCCCTTCCTCACGCAATATCTGATGAAGCACCTGTGCACGCAGTTCGGCGACAGGCTTCAGAGCGTCACCGAGGACAACGTTCATGCCATCGTCGAGAAGTACTTCGACGAGCGGACCGACTTCCAGAACTGGGTCGCCGAGTTCACTGACACCGAGCGGCAGGCGTATCGTCTGATCACCAACAGCATGCAGGGGGTCACTCGCGCCGAGCTCGTTCGCACGCTCAGCGATCCCAAGCGCGTGGACGATGCGATCCGGATGCTGATTCACATCGGCGTGGTGCGGGAGGAACGTCCCAACAGCAACCGGTACCTGGTCGGCGGGGCGATGTTCCGCCGCTGGTTCTTCGAGCGATTCGGCGAGCAACCAAGCCCTGAGCCGAAGCTGATGCCGGTCAGCCAGCCTGCGCCGCCGCCCAGAGACATGGTGCGGCTCGTGAAAGTGTTCGTTGCCTCGCCCGGCGACGTTGAAGAAGAACGCAAGGCGGTGGAGCCGGTCGTGGCCGAGATCAACCAGACCATCGCCGACCGGCTTGGATGCGTGCTCAAGGTCGTGAAATGGGAGACAGACGTCTATCCCGGCACATCGCCGGGCGGAGCCCAGCCGGTCATCGATTCACAAATCGACGTCGAGGACATGGACCTGGTGATTGGGATCTTCTGGCGGCGGTTCGGCACCGATACGGGGCTCGGCCTCTCTGGTTCGGCGCACGAAATCCAGCGTGCCGTTGAAGCCTCGCTCCGGCATCGGGGAAAACCGCACGTCATGATCTACTTCAGCGACCGGCCGGTGCGCATCGCATCTGTCGCCGAGGCTGAACAACAGCGGAAGGTCCTCGAACTGCGCGACCGGCTCAAGGATCGAGTGTTGACCTTCCCGTACGAGCAGGTGCAGCAGTTCAAGGATCTCGTTCGTCAGCACCTGGCTTCGTTTCTTCAGGACTACGTAGACGCATCTGGGAGTCGCGGGCAGGCCACCGGCCGAAGCGTGTAAGCTGACGAGGAGACCGACGATGACGAAGACACGATGTGTGGCCACACTGGGAGCGGTGCTGTCGCTGGCCGCCTGTGGCGGCGGCGGTGGCGGTGAACGAGTCACCAACACGACCTCGACGACGACGTCGGTGGCCACGACCACCACCACAGCCGCGAGCACGACGACGACCACGGTGCCTGTGTTCACCGCCGCGTGGCGCGCAGAGAACCTGCCGTGCGTGGCCCCTTCGGCCGCGCCGATCACCTGCCAGTTCGTCGCATCGACGACCGGCGGTCAAGCACCGTTCACCTACGGCTGGGACTTCACTACGACGACCAACAACACCGCCGCGACCGGGCAGACTGTGAGGCCGACGATCACCTGCAATCTCTCGACGGGCACGACTTCGTTCGTCCTCAATATCGTCCTGACGGTCCGAGACTCGACCGGGGCCACAGCGATCATCAGGGGCGATCAACAAATCGCGAGGGAAAAGGGCGCATGCGGCACCCCGCCATAAACGGAGGGTTGATCGCAGCCATCGTCGTGCTCACCGCGGGCGCGGCGCAGGCACAACAGTCACTGCAGGTTCCAATCCAGTTCGACTTTCTGAGTCCCGGCGCGCGGAGCCTTGCCCTGGGCAGCGCATTTGTCGCAGTTGCCGACGATGCGACGGCAGCATGGACGAACCCGGCCGGACTGTGGAACCTGCCCGACTCCGAGATCTCGCTCGAAGGACGCTTCTCGGGAACC
>Ga0207669_10000048_pt1 | contig 60914 bp, 48 predicted proteins | sample KBSM33metaG_FD_184329 | JGI IMG/M metagenome (GOLD analysis project Ga0207669, IMG submission 184329) | Miscanthus rhizosphere microbial communities from Kellogg Biological Station, Michigan, USA - KBS M3-3 metaG (SPAdes) (version 2) | ecosystem: Host-associated > Plants > Roots > Rhizosphere >...
ACGACGCATCGCCAGCATTCGGGCGTGCGCGCCTTGCAGACATATCGGCCGTGCAGGATTAACCAGTGATGAGCATGCAGCCGGAACGGCTGCGGCACGGCCTTTTCCAGCTTGAGTTCGACCGCCAGCGGGGTCTTGCCGCGCGCCAGCCCGGTGCGGTTGCCGACGCGGAAGATGTGGGTGTCGACCGCGAAGGTCTCGGCGCCGAACGCGACGTTCATCACGACATTGGCGGTCTTGCGCCCGACACCGGGGAGCTTCTCGAGCTCGTCGCGATCGTCGGGGACCTGGCCGTCATGCTCGGCGATCAATTGCTCGGACAAGGCGATGACGTTCTTCGCCTTGGTGTTGAACAGCCCGATCGTCTTGATGTGTTCCTTGAGCTTGTCCTCGCCGAGCGCGACCATCTGCGCGGGCGTGTCGACTTCCTGGAACAGCTTGCGCGTCGCCTTGTTGACCCCGACATCGGTCGCTTGCGCCGACAGCACGACCGCGACGAGCAATTGATAGGGATTGCCCGATTCGAGCTCGGTTTCGGGATGCGGATTGTCGGCGGCGAGGCGGCTGAAGAACTCGACCACCTGTTGCTTGTTCATGGCGCGCGTCAGAGCCCCAGAACTTCGGTCATCGCGTAGCGGCCGGCGGGCTGGTCGGCGAGCCACAGGGCCGCGCGGACCGCGCCGCGCGCGAACATCTCGCGGCTTTCGGCGCGGTGGATCAGTTCGAGCCGCTCGCCGGGGCCGGCGAAGATCACCTGATGATCGCCGGCGATCGATCCGCCGCGGATCGAGGCAAAGCCGATCGTCCCCTCGCTGCGCGCGCCGGTCAGCCCGGCACGGTCGACGACCTTGAGGTCGGTCAGCGTGGCACCGCGTCCTTCGGCGGCGGCGTCGCCGAGCAGCAACGCGGTGCCCGAGGGCGCGTCGATCTTGTGGCGGTGATGCGCCTCGACGATCTCGATATCCCAATCGGGGCCGAGCCGAGCGGCGGCGTCGGCAACCAACCGTGCAAGCAAGGTGATGCCGAGCGAGGTCGTGCTGGTCTGCAGCACCGCGATCCGCGCCGCGGCATTGTCGATCAGGTCGTGATGCGCCTGCCCCAGCCCGGTGGTCCCGACGACGATCGGCGTCCCCGCCTCGCACGCCGCCGCCAGGTTCGCTTCGAGCGCCGATGGTGCGGTGAAATCGACCAGCACATCGGCACCCTTGGCCAGCGTCAGCGGATCGCCGCCGGCATCGACGCCCCCCGCCACGGTCGCGCCGAAATCGGCGGCGATCGCGGCAATCGCGCGGCCCATCCGGCCCTCGCTCCCCAGAATCCCTATCGCGGTCATGGCTGTCCCCTTGCACCAATCTCCGGCGGCGCGACAGGGGGTAAGGACGGTTGAACGCTGGGCAGTGCCGATGCGGTGCCCAAAACCAGCGACCAGGGCTGGGGTAGGTAATCGACGGACATGTAGAAATAGAAGGCGCAGCTGCCGTCGGGGCGATAGGTCGCACCCTTCAGGATGCCGAGCGCGGTCGTCCCCGAAAACACCGGCGATCCGCTGTCGCCACCTTTGCAGGTCGGACCCGACACGGTGACCCAGGTCGGCAGGCACGCGCCCCCGCACAGATCGCCAGCCGGCGCGAAATCGGTCAGCTCGACCACCGCGCAGCTGTATCCGGTGCGCTCGCCGCGATGGCAGACGAAATCGCCCGCGCGGGTCTGGTCGCGGGTGCGCGATCCGGTCACCGGACGCTCGATCGTCTTGGCGGTATCGGCGTAGAACAGGCCGGCGAGCGGTTCCGGTACAGTGCCGATCTGGACGTCGTGATAGCCCCATCCCCATTGTCCGACGAAGTCCAGCGGCACTTCCTTATGGTCGGGGGCGATGAAGCTCATCTGGTCGAGGCAATGCGCCGCGGTGGCGACCCCGTAGCGCGTGCCGTCGGTGACGACGAAGCCGCTGGTGCACAGATAGCGCTTGCCGTCGTCGGGACTGGTCCCTTCCAGCCGCGCGCCGCCGACCGGCGCACCCAGATTGACGTCGACCTGATCGACCACGCGGATGCTGACCGGCACGCCGGCGACCGCCTCCACCTTCTTGCGCCATTGCTCGACGCCGCTCTTCGCCTCGCCGCTGGTGATCAGCACGACCAGTTCGCCGGTCCGCGGATCGAGCCCCATTGCCGGCGGGCGCGAGAACATCGCGCGGATCTGCGCCTGGTGCCAGGTCACTGCCCAGATCACGCGGTCGCGCGAAGCGCGGGCGCCGATGCGGAAGGTGACGGGGACGGTCATCCCACCGAGCCGCAGCGCCTCGTCGGGGACGGCGTCGCTGCCGGTCAGATAGACGTTGATGCGGAAGTCGGGGCGGTGCTGGATCGAGATGCCGGCGATACGGTCGCGATATCTGGCCTCGATTTCGTCGGTGATGGGGACGCTCGCTTCAAGCGCGATGAGGCGGCGTTCGGCTTCCTCCAGCGGCACGGCGAACAGTTTGGCATATTCGGCGGCGTCGCGGGTCAGGGCCTGGGCAGGGGTTTCGATGGTCTGCGCCATGGCCACGCGCGGCAGGAGCGCCAGGAGAAGGAGCAAGCTGGTCAGCAGAACACGCATATAGCCGTCGTCCTTACTTGGTGACCCACCACTACTCCGTCATCCCGGCCTTGTGCCGGGATCCACTGTGCCTCCATCCCGAAGCAAGAGCCTCTTGTCCAGCGCCTGCCTCCCCGTGGGCCCCGGCACAGGGACGGGGGACGAGTGGCGGGAGGCTGGGTTCGTAACCTACCCCGCCGCCGTGGCCCCCATCGTCACATAATCGAGCTTGCCCGTCCCGAGCACCGGGAGCGCGTCGACCACCCGGATGTCGCGTGGAATGGCGAGTTCGGCGATCCCATTGGCCTTGCCCCAGGCCTGCAATTCCGTCGCTTTCGCTCCCTTAGCCGTCGTGAACAGCACCAATTGCTCCCCCTTGCGCGGATCGGCGCGGGTGACGACGGCGTGGTCGGCATCGGGCCAGACCGCAGCGGCATAACCCTCGACCGCGGGAAGCGAGACCATCTCTCCGCCGATCTTGGCGAAGCGCTTGGCGCGGCCGCGGATCGTGACGAAGCCCATCTCGTCGATCGTCACGATGTCGCCGGTATCGTGCCAGCCTTCTTCCGGGGGTTGCAACGCGCCGGGCCGGTCGGCCTTCATGTAGCCAGCCATGATGTTGGGCCCGCGGATCGACAATTTGCCGCCTTCCCAGATACCCTCGACCGTCTCGACCTTGGCCTCGATCCCCGGCAGCAGGCGGCCGACACTGCCTGCCTTGAAGTGCATCGGCGTGTTGACCGCGATCACCGGCGCCGCCTCGGTCGCGCCATAGCCTTCGAAGATGCGCACGCCGAATTTCTCGGCCCACACCTTGCGCGTCTCGTCGCGGACGCGCTCGGCGCCGGCGAAGACGTAGCGGACGGAGTAGAAGTCATAATTATGCCCCATCCGCGCATAGCCGGCCAGGAAGGTGTCGGTGCCGAACAGGATCGTCGCATTGGCGTCGTAGGCGAGCGCGGGCACGATCCGGTAATGGAGCGGGTTGGGGTAGAGCAGGGTGCGAATCCCGCTCAGGATCGGCAGCAAGGTGCCGCCGGTCAGCCCGAAGCTATGGAACACCGGCAATGCGTTGAGCACCAGGTCGGACGAGTTGAAGTCGATCCGCGCCGACAGTTGCTGGCAATTGGACAGCAGGTTGCGATGAGTCAGCACCACGCCCTTGGGCAGCCCTTCCGACCCGCTGGTGAACAGGATCACTGCGGCGTCGTCGGGTGAGACCCCGCGGCGGCGATGGAGCCGTCCGGCCCAGCGCGCCGCGACCAAGGCGCGCAGCTTGGCGATCGCGCCGATGCCGGCGCCGATATCCTCAAGATAGACGATCTTGCGCCCGTCAGCTTCGAGGCCCTCGACGATCGGCTCCAGCTTGCCCTGGGCGATGAAGGCTTGGGCGGTGATGATCGTGCGCACCTCGGCCGCTTGGCACGCCGCCTTCAAATTGGTCAGCCCGGCCGTGTAGTTGAGCATCGCCGGTACGCGCCCGATCCGTTGCAGCGCGAAGAAGGTCGCGACCACGCCGGCGACATTGGGCAGCAACACGCCGACTGCTTCGCCTTGCCTGGTCATCGGGTCGAACGCGCGGCCCAGTGCCATGCTGCCGACGACCAGTTTCTTGTAGGTCATCGGTTCGCGCTTGATGTCCTCGACGATCGGCGCCTTGCCGCCATTGACGTCCTTGGCGTCGAGCAATGCCTGGAACAGCGTCGTCTCGGTTTCCGACGTCGCGAAGATCATGCTGCTCATCTCGTCATAGAGACGGCGCCCGGCGATCGCGCGGCGCGCGCGCGCGGTCATCTCGCCTTTGATCTCGAACCGCCGCGGCGGCAGCACGGTCAGCGTGATCTTCGGGAACAGTTTCAACCGCACCTTGCCGCGTAGCTTCGAGAAGGTCGAATATTGCGCGCCGTCGATCCGCACCGGGATGATCGGCGCATCGGCCTTGTCGGCGACCATGCCGGGGCCGTCGAACACCTTCATCAGCGCGCCGGTGACGGTGATCCGTCCCTCGGGGAAGATCACCAGCGTGTTGCCGTCCTTGACCGCCTTGACCATCGCCTTGGTCGACATCGGATTGGTCGGATCGACCGGGAAGGCGCGGAACAGCTTGAGCGCGGGCTTGATCCACCAACTGGCGACCACTGCGCTATGCACCGCGAAGACGGGTTTGCCCGGGAGGAACACCGCGAGCAGCAGACCGTCGAGCCACGACACATGGTTGACCACGACCACGGCGCGCTCACCGGGCTTGGGCATGTTCTCCTTGCCATGGACCTCGACGCGATAGGCGATTTCGAGCAGCGTTCGCATCAGCCGCTTGATCACTGTTTCGGGCAGCAGCCAGCAGCTGATCAGCGCGACGACCAGGGTCGAGAAGCCCATCGTCGCGATCACCGCGGGGATCGACGCGCCAAAGGCCGCCATCGCGATCACCACTGCCATCACCAGCACGATGACGAGCGAATTGACGATATTGTTGGCGGCGATGATCCGCGACCGCTCGGCGACCGGGCTGTTGGTCTGGAGCAAGGCATAAAGCGGCACGATGAACATGCCGCCGGCAAAGGCGAGGCCGGCGAGATCGATCAGGATGCGCCAGCTGCCCGGCGCGGCCACGAAGCGGGCGATATCGGCGCCAGGGGCGGTGACGACGAAATGGTGCGTCGCCTGCCACAGGTCGATCATGAATCCGGCCATCAACAGGGCGGCGAGCGGCACGTAGCGGGCCGACACCCTGCCCTTGAGCAGGCGGTTGACCGCCAGCGAGCCGATCGCGATCGAGATCGAGAAGACCAGCAGGAACAGGGTCACGACCGGCTTGCCCGCGCCGAGCCGGTTGCTGACGAGTGGCGCGAAATCGTTGAGCAACACCGCGCCGATCGCGAAGAACCAGCTGATCCCCAGGATGCACAGCCAGGCATCGCGCGCGTCATGCGCCGACCGCAACACTTGCCAGGTGCTGCGGAACACGTTGCGGTCGACCGGCACCACGCCCGGGGCCGCGGGTGCAGGCGGGATCGCCAGGCTGGCGAGGAATCCCAACACGGCCATGCCGGTCGCGACCAGGCCCGCTTCCCAGGGCGGGATGAAATTGGGCATCAGCTGGCCCGCCAGGATCGCGAGGAACGTGCCCGCCTCGATCATGCCGGTACCGCCCATGATCTCATTGGGGCCGAGATGCTGGGGCAGGATCGAATATTTGACCGGACCGAAGATGGTCGAATGGCACCCCATCAGGAACAGCACCGTCAACAGCAACGGCACCGATTGCAGCGCCAGCCCCGCCAGGCCCATCGCCATGAACAGGATCTCCGCGCCCTTCACGATGCGCATCAATTTCGCCTTGTCCCAGCCATCGGCGATCTGCCCAGCGAGCGCGGAGAACAGGAAATAAGGCAGGATGAAGAGGCCGGTCGCCAGCGCCGCGAGCGACGCCGCGCCATTCTCGTCGCCCTTGTAGAGCGTGAAGGTGACGAGGAAGAGCATCGCATATTTGAGCGCGTTGTCGTTGAACGCGCCGATGAACTGAACGACGAACATCGGACCGAAGCGGCGCTTCGCGAGCAGCGAGAAATCAGGTGCGGACATGTTACCCCCGGGTGTCGGCAGGAACGGTATCGGTCGAGTATGACTCTTCGGTCAACGCGGCGTCGGCCAATGCGGCATCGGGAAGATAGCGGCTATAGAGCCACCCCACCCCGATCAGGCTGAAGCCGAGCGCGGCGAACGACGCGATGCGCAGCAGCCCGTCAAGGCCGGCTGCATCGAGCAGGAACACCTTGCCTACCGCCGCCAGCATCAGCACCAGCGAGACGATCCGCCAGTCGCGCGACGTGCGGCGGATGCCCCATTGCAGGAAGCCGATCGCGATCACGATCGCGGTGAGCGACCGGCCGATGTCTTCGGTCTGGCTCACCCCGGCTTCCGACAGCAGGGAGCCGTGGAACGCCTGGCGCAGCAGCGACGCGGCGAGCATCAGGATCAGCGCCATCCGCATCCCGTCGCGGGCGCGGTCCGCGCCTGGCCCGGGAAAGGCATGGCTCGACAGCCACAGCAAGGCGAAGGCGATGCCGTAGGCCGGCACCAGCCACGGTCCGACCAATTGGTCGGTCCATAACGGATTGTGCATCGCGCCCGTGAACCAGGCGAAATGAAGCAAAGCCGTCGTCGCGATTCCTATCGCGATCCGCCGGGCGCCGAGCCGCCAGGCGCCGATAGCGGTGGCGGCGAGCAAGGCTTCCCACATGCTTCGCTCGGCCATGCCGGCAGCGACGAAATGCACCCCGTCGACGATCGCGAAGACATGCTTCCACAATGAGTGGGCGGCGATCAGGCTGAGCACGATCGCGACGATCGATCCGATCTCTCGCAGCCGCTTGGGCACGATATCGCGGAGCAACAAAGCGACGAGCACGCAGGCCGGCGCGGCAACGCGGATCAGCGTCATGTCGATCGGTGGGGTCGCCGTGACCAGGAAGGGTATGCCGACGATGGCGCCGCCCGCGCCCGCTGCCCAGATCAGCAGCGGCTGCGCGGCCCAGCCGATCGACAACAAGGCAGCCGTTGGCGCCGCGGTTGGCGGTGTGCGCCGGCCGGCCAGCGCCGCGCCGGCGAGAATCACCGCCGGCACCAGCGCTAGCCAGGTTGCGGGCACGACCTGTGCCGCGGCGACATAGATGAGCAGGACGGCTATTGCAGCACTGCCCTGGCGCACGCCCCAGTCGATCGACCAGCGGGCGAAGCTTGCCGCCGCCGCAGCCCCGACTGTCCAGCGCAGCAAGGCGATACCAATATCGTGATCCTGCACCAGGCCAACCGCACGTCCGATCTCGTCGGCGTCATAGCCAACGAGCAATGCCAATGCAGTCATTCCTGCCACCAATGAGGAGTGGCCGATCCGATCGTCGTCGGCGACGCGACCCAGCAACAATATCGTGACCGCGCCCAGCGCGACGATCGGTCCGATCGCCCACACCGGCGCCAGCAGACTGGCGCCAAGTGCCGCCAGCACGACGGCACTGATACCCAGGATCGCGAACCGCGCATCGTCGCGCCGGACGGCCGTCCGCCAGCCCCAGCCGGCCGCGGCACTCGTCACGAACGCCGCAACGAGTGCCAGTGGCGCGAAATCGGCGCGCGGTTGCTGGAACCAGAAATGGCTCGCGGGGATCAGCACGCCGGCAAGGCCGAGCGCCGCCACCTGCGCTGCATCGCTAAACCGGCCATCGGGGCGCCACAGCCGCCACAAGGCAGGCAGGCCATAGATCGCCGACCCACCGGCCAGTACCAGCGCCAGCATCATGCCGTCAGGGCTTGGCCAGACAGCGGTGAGCAGCAGCCCGACCACCAATCCGGCCAGCGGCAATTCGGCCAAGCTGGGCTCGCGCCGCGCCAGCCAGATCATCGCCGCCGACAGCAAGGCGAACAGGCCCCAGTCGATCGGGGCGAAACCGCCGATCGCAACGATCGCCGCCATTTGCGCGCAGCCGAACAACGCGGCGATCACGCGGACCACGCGCCCGGGATCACCGACCATCGCAAGCGGAAAGACGATCGCGAGCATCACGATCAGCATGCCGGTCGACAGCAATGATGCGATGTCGTGCAATCCGGTCGTGACCAGCACCAGGCCCCAGCCGAACCCGCCCGCCACCGCGAGCGCGCCGAGCCACCACCAACCCTGGCGTCGCCCGAGCATCGACAATCCGCCCGCGGTCAACGCCAACCAGCTCGCCAGCAACGGAATATCTGGCGCTGTCGATCCGACGAGTGCTGGCGCAGCGAGGCCGCCGACCAGCCCGAGCACCGCGCTCGGCGCGCCGAAGCGGATCGACAGCAATGCGGCGAGCAGGGTCACGACGGCCAGCCCGGCGAACGCGGTCATCGGTCCGATCAGGTGATAGAGGTTCGCCGCGACCAGCACGGAGGCATAGAGCGTAGCGATGCCCGCGCCCGACAACGCCTGGCGGATGCGCGGATCGCGCGCCACGTCGTCGCGGCGCAGTGCGAGTTCCGCGCCAGCGATCAGCCCGCTGCCGAACGCCAGGCCCAGGATCACGCGCACCGGCGGCGACAATAGGCCGGCATCGATCGAATATTTGACGATCAGGAACCCCGCCACCGCGAGCGTGATGCCGCCGGCCCAGATCGGCAGGTAGCGCCCGAAGATATCCTCGAACCCGAACCGCCTTGCGTGATGTTCGGCCGGCGCCGCAACGTGGGTCGCCGATTCGATAATCGGGGCAGGGGGGAGGGTTTCCGGTTCGGTCGCGACATAGCTCGTCACCGGTTCGGCCTCGGCGGTCGCTTGGGGGACCGGCCCTTCCTCGGCAGACGACGGCCCCGGCGTAATCCAGTCGGCCCGCTCGAATCTTGCCTGATCGGCCATGGCATCGCGCGCGATCCGCTCCCCGCGATCGAGGGCCAGCTCAAGCGAGGCGATCCGCAGTTTGAGCGCGTCGTCGCGTTGCCACAAAACCGCCGCTACCACGATCAGACCGATCAGCACCAACGCCGTCATTGCCCGCGCCTCCTCCAGGATGGCGCGCTGGATAGCATAAACTGAGCGGTGTTCAATAAAAATATTAGACAGTGTTCAATTTTACACTTAGGCGGACTTCATGGGACGCCGGTCGGATCACACGCGGGAAGAGCTTGAGGCGCTGATCGTCGGTGCCGGGCATACCTTGCTGGCCGAGGTCGGCTATCACCGCTTCTCGGCGCGGGAGGTGGCGAAGCGGATCGGCTATTCGGTTGGCACGATCTACAACGTGTTCGACAGTCTCGACGATCTGATGCTGGCGATCAACGGCCGTACGTTTCTGATCTGGGCGGAAACGATCGCCCGGTCTCTGCAAAACGCTGGTCCTGATCGCATCGCATTGCTGGTCGCATCCTATTTCGATTTTGCCACCAGTAACCGCAATCTTTGGATGGCGATTTACGATCACCGGCTGCCGGTCGGCGTGCCCCTTCCCGATCGTTATGCGCGCCAACGCGGCGTGCTGACCGATATCTTGAGAGGCGAAATCGCGGCCGTACTGCCCGAAGATCGTCGCGACCGCGCCCCCGCGCTCGCGCGCTCGTTGCTGGCGACGGTTCACGGCCATTGCGTGTTCGCGCTCAACGGTACCTTCGCCCTGCTCGACGAACGCGATCCGCACGGCGCCGCGCTGGCCCGGGTGCGCGAAACGCTGGCGGCGGCCGGGGCGCACATCGCGGTCTGAAGGTTTCGTCCGCGCCCACCCCTCCGCCCTGCTAACGACTCGCAACAAAGCGATAGCTGGAACGAACCCGACCTCGATGCGGTTGAAGGGGGAAATCCAGGAGAGACAATATGGCCGAGAAACAGGATGCGATCGCGCTTTTGAAAGCCGATCACCGCAAGGTCGAGGAGCTGTTTGAACGGTTCGAGAATGCGCGCGGCGAGGGCAGCAAACAGAAGATCGCGCTCGACATCTGCCTCGAACTGACCGTCCACGCCCAGATCGAGGAAGAGATTTTCTACCCCGCCTGCGAGGGCAAGATCGAGGAAGATCTGCTCAAGGAGGCCTATGTCGAACATGATGGCGCCAAGGTGCTGATCGCCGAGATCGAGGCGGGCGCGCCGAGCGACGAATTCTACGACGCCAAGGTCAAGGTGCTGTCGGAACAGATCGAGCACCATGTCGAAGAGGAAGAAAAGCGGATGGAAGGCATGTTCAGCCAGGCGCGCAACGCCGGATTGGACATGGATTCGCTCGGCGACCAGCTTCGCGCGCGCAAGGAAGAGCTGCTCGCCCATTACAAGGCGAATGGCCTGACCAAGCCGGAAACCACGACCTTGACCGAGGCCACCGTCTGACGGCCGCAGCGTCCAGCCGGTCGCGTATTGGACCACCGCACCGCCATGCTTGACTGCGTGGTGGTGGGCGGCGGCCCGGCGGGGCTGACGGCGGCAATCTACCTTGCGCGCTTTCATCTCGACGTGCGCGTGATCGACGCCGGCAATAGTCGCGCGGCGACGATTCCGATGACGCGTAACCATGCCGGGTTTCCCGATGGCATCGCCGGTGCCGACCTGCTCGACCGCATGCGGGCGCAAGCCCGACGCTATGGCGCTGCCTTGGTGCAGGCAGAAGTTGCCGGCCTGAGCGAGGCCCCCGACGGCCTGCTAGTTTCGGTTGGCGACGAGGTCATCGCCACGCGGAGCGTCCTGCTCGCTACCGGAGTCGTCAATCGCCGTCCGCCGATGCCCGACGAACTGCATGCAACCGCATTGGCGCGCGGATTGCTGCGCTATTGCCCGATTTGCGACGGGTATGAAGTGACTGACCGCCGCGTCGCGGTGCTCGGCACCGGCGGCCACGGCACGCGCGAAGCGGTATTCCTGCGCGGTTACACCGCGGACGTGACGCTGATCGCACTAGGGGGAAAGCACGACCTCGCCCCTGCCGAGCGCGCGCTGCTGGCGCAATGCGGGGTGGCAACGGTCGACGGTCCTACCACTGCCTTCGCGATCGACGGCGACAAGATCGGCCTGCGCACGCCCGAGCGCGATTGGCGCTTCGACAGCCTCTATCCGGCGCTCGGCTCGGACATCAATTCGGGGGTGGCCATCGCCCTCGGCGCGGCGCGGTCGGACGAAGGCTGCCTGCTCGTCGATGCGCATCAACGGACCGATGTCGCGCGGCTCTATGCCGCGGGAGACGTGGTCAAGGGTCTCGACCAGATCAGCCACGCGATGGGCGAAGGCGGCGTGGCGGCCACCACGATTCGCAACGACCTGGCGAGCGAGCATGCGCTGCTGCGTCCTGTACTGGTCGGATGAGCGCTATGGCCCTTGCCGTCTATAACGCGCGGCGAATGGGTGGAATCCGGCTGCTCGCGACCACAGAGACCCTGGAGCGGATCGATGTCCGCCAACCTTCCCCGATTTCCTCACGCACCTCGGGACCGGGCAAAGCAGCATATACATACTCAAAATGCACTGTCCCACGAAGCCGAACAGCGTGACGTTTGCCGGGTGCGCGCCCGTCGGAAGGGGCCCGGGATGCCGATCCCGATTTTTTCTTGATGTCGGAGAAATACTAAACGGTCCAAAATGGTTCAGCATTGGGGTAGCTTAGGACCATGGATGATTCGCGCTTCTCTTCGTTGACCCCTCGGGAGATCGAATGTTTGAAGGGTGTCGCGCAGCATAAGCGCACCAAAGACATCGCGGCCGACCTGCAACTCTCCCCCAAGACGGTCGACGCGTACATTGCCAATGCGGTGCGAAAGCTCGGCTATACCGATCGCGACAGCGCGGTTCGCGCGCTGATGAGCAGCAGTGCGATGATAGGGGGTTTTTCCTCATCGGCAATTTCCGGCGTTGAGAATAAGGTTTCGACGGCCTCTTCCTCGTGGCTCGGACGGCTACCCTTGCCGTTCCCGACACGAGAAAGGCCGACCAATGACCTGAATTATCCTGGGACGATCGCCGCCATCCTAGTCGCGGCGTCGCTGATGGTGACGGCAGTGTCTCTCTACATGCTCGCCATCCGCATGCTCACCGAGCGCCTCTAGGCGCACATCCAGCAGTCGATTTTTGATTGGCCGGACCAGTTGGTCCCGGCGGAGGGGGAATCATGTCCGTTGCACTTATACCAACCACCAATCTCGCGACCGCCCGTAAGATCATGAGGGCGCTGTTGCCCGCCGAGGATGGGATCGACAGCGCGATCGTGGCCAATACCGACCTCATCGGTTCGATCGTTCGGGGTCGCCAGGAAATGGGGGCGGCGCTGGAGGTCGGGCACGACGCCGCTCGGTCGGCGGCCAACTCGCTGGCCCGCCTGTTCGAGGCACGCGATGAGGCTCTCCGGTGCCATCAGCTTCTCGCGGTGACGCGCGACGCATTGGGGCTGGATGGCTCCGATGTGGGATGCTCAGCCGGCAAACTGACTGGCGCACGCCGTAAGGCGAGGGCTGCGTAATTCCGTCGACCGATATAGGGATCAGATTCTATGCAACTGTACCTCTATGTTGGTCTTGTCGTCTACGTCATTGCGTTTCCGACACTATGCGTATTCGCATGGTTTCGGGGCGGCGTGACCGAGCGACGGGTCGCAACCGCTTTTGCGATTGCCGCCTTGGCCTCGATTTTCGCTGACCTCTTCGGACACCATTGGCATGGGCCAAATTGGGGCGTGATCATCGTCGACCTCGTATTCCTGGTCGTCCTGATCGTGATCGCGCGCCAAAGCACAAGGTTCTGGCCGCTATGGGCAGCAGCATCTCAATTGGGAGGGTGCCTCGCGCACTTTCCCGCGATCATGAATCCAGCATTTCCCAAGGAACTCTACGTCAGCACGCAGCCTTACTGGGCGCTGCCACTGCTGGTGAGCCTGCTGATCGGAGCAATCTCTGCACATCGGCAGCGTCGGGTGTGGGAGAAATCGGGTGGCATGAACTCCGGGCCTCGCCCCCCGATTCCGGTCTAATCGCCTACGCCAAGTTCCTGCTCAAGACGGCGGGGCGACGGACGAAGGTGGCGTCGGATCTCCGCCTGGTCAGCGCGCAATGGAGTATCCTGCTCGACTTGTTCATTTCCGCGTTCGAGCGGCGGTCGGTACCGACCGGCGATGCCTGTCTCGCGAGCTCTGCACCGCATTCGACCGCGCTGCGTCACCTCATCTTCCTGATGGAAGCGGGTTACGTCACCAGGGTCCCGGACCCGGATGATGCGCGCCGCACGTTGGTCGGACTGACGTCCAAAGGCGTGGAACTCGTCGGCGGCTGCCTGCAAGCGGAATTCGATGCGCTGCGGGCAGCCCTGGGGGGACGGATTGACTGAACCGCCTCGGGGCGGGCGGCCGGTCGCTTACGACCAGCCACCCGCCAGCGCGCGGAACACGTCGATCTGGGCGTCGGCGATCCGCGCGTCCTGCTCGGCGAGTGTCGCCTCGGTCTCGGCATAGGTGCGCTCGGCGTCGAGCCAGGCGAGCGAGTCGACCGCCCCTTCACGCTGTTGCGCGCGGGTAATCGCCGCGGCGCGTGCCGCTTCGTCGCGCGCCGCTTTGAGCGCGGTGCGGCGGTCGAGAGCGCGGGCGTAGCTGTTGAGCGCAGTCTCGGTCTCTTCGAGCGCGCGTAACACCGTGCCGTCGAAGGTCGCGAGCGACGCCTGGGTATCGGCCTTGGCGGCGGCGATCTTGGCGCGCGCCCCTTCCTGGTTGGGGAAGGCCCAATTGATCAGCGGCCCGAGCAGCCAGCGCAGCGGCCCGCCGCCGAACACGTCGCCGATATTGGGTCCGGTCGAGCCGATCGACCCGCCCAGGCTGATATGCGGATAGAGATCGGCGGTAGCGACACCGATCCGTGCGGTGTCGGCGGCAAGCCGGCGATCGGCAGCGAGGACGTCGGGACGGCGCTTGAGCAAGGCAGCACCGTCGCCGGTCGGGATCGGCTGGGTGATCTCGAGCCCGACGACGCGCTCGCCCGCGGCCGCCGGCAGGTCGGCGGGCGGCCGCCCAGTCAAGGTTGCGAGGCGGAACAGGGCGGCCTGACGGTCGGCCTCGAGCGCGGGAATATCGGCCGCGCGCTGCTGGCGGAGCGTCGCGATGCGCGAGACGTCGAGCTGCGTCGCGAGCCCGGCCTCGTGCCGCCGCTGGGTGAGCAGCAACGATTTGTCGAGCAGGTCGACGATCTGGTTGGCAACCTTGAGCCGCGCGGCGCCCGACGCGGCGTCGGCATAAGCACGCGTGGTGTCGGCGACGACCGCGAGACGGACCGCATCGGCATCGGCCGCAGCGGCCGCTTCGTCACCGCGTGCCGCCTCGATCCCGCGCTTGACGCGCCCGAACAGATCGACCTCGTACGACACCGACAGTCCGGTATCGATCGACCAATCCTCGCGTGGTGAGCCAGGCGCGCGCTGACTTTCGGGCAAGCGGCCATAGGTCGCGCTGGCATTGAGCCCGGTCGATGGCAGCCGATCGCTGCGCGCACCGCGCAAAGATGCGCGAGCGCGTTCGAGATTCGCCACCGCGACGCGGATGTCGGTGTTCGCCTTGAGCGCGTCGGCGATCAGTCCGTCGAGCACCGGGTCCTGGTAGAGCCGCCACCAATTGGATGCCGCCGGATCATTGCTGAGCGCGGGCGAATTGGCCGAGACGAACTGGCCGGCTGCGGTCGGCGGGGTGATGGGGGCGACATAGTTCGGTCCGACTGCGCAGGCGGCTAGCGCCAGCGCGGAGACCATCGGAGCGATCAGACGAAGCGAATACATGGCTTGGTTCCTCATTCAGCCGGCTGCAGCGATCCGGACAGGTCCGGACCGGCGGCGGGCCGCTTGCCGCGCGCGCGGGCGAGGCGGTCGCCCAACGCGCGGCACACGACGTAGAAAGTGGGGGTGAACAGCAGGCCGAAGGCAGTGACGCCGATCATCCCGAAGAACACCGCGGTGCCCAGCGCCTGGCGGAGCTCCGACCCCGCGCCGCTCGCCACCAACAGGGGCACGGTGCCCAGGATGAAGGCGAAGCTGGTCATCAGGATCGGCCGCAAGCGGGTCTGCGCCGCCTGGATCGCGGCACGCGACGGGCTCAACCCTTCCTGCTCCTCGCCCTGCTTGGCGAACTCGACGATCAGGATCGCGTTTTTCGCGGCAAGGGCGATCAGCACGACGAGGCCGATCTGGGTCAGGACGTTATTGTCCATCCCTCTCAGGTTCACGCCGACCATCGCGGCGAGCAGACACATCGGCACGATCAGGATGATCGACAGCGGCAGCACCAGGCTTTCATATTGTGCCGCCAGCACCAGGAAGACGAACACCACCGCCAATGCGAAGACCACCCCCGCCGTGCTGCCGGCCGCCTTTTGCTGATAGGCGATGCCGGTCCATTCGGTGCCGTAATCGGCCGGCAGGTTATCGGCGGCGAGCTTCTCGAAGGTCTTCAGCGACTGGCCCGACGAATAGCCCGGCGCGGTGTCGCCATCGACCTCGACCGCGGGGAACAGGTTGTAGCGCACGACTCGATACGGCCCGGTGCGATCGCTGAAATTGGCGACCGATCCGATCGGCACCATCTCGCCCGAATTCGACCGTGTCTTGAGGTTGGCGATATCGGCGACGGTCGCGCGGAACGGGGCATCGGCCTGGGCAGTGACGCGATAGGTGCGTCCCAACAGGTTGAAGTCGTTCACATAGGCCGAGCCGAGATAGACGTTGAGCGCCTCGAACACGCGCTCGGGCGGCACGCCGATCAGATCGGCCTTGGCACGATCGATATCGGCGAAGACGCGCGGCGTGTTGGTGTCGAAGAAAGTGTAGATCTGATTGAGGCCGGGCGTTTGGTTGGCCTTGCCGATCAGCCCATAGGATTTGGCGGCAAGGTCGGCATAGCCGTGCCCGCCACGATCCTCGACCATCAGGCGATAGCCGCCGGCCGAGCCGATTCCCTGGATCAGCGGCGGGGGCACGATCATCAACCGCGCCTCGTTGATGTCGGCGGTCGCCTTGCGCGCTTCACCCATGATGCTGGCGAGCGTGACGCCGAGTTTCTCGCGATCCTCGAACGACTTGAGTGGGATGTATGCCGCGGCCGAATTTGGCGCGAGCGTCTGCGACGGCCCGTCGAACCCGGCGAGCATCACCGCGCCCTTGACGCCCTTCAGCGGCAGGATGCGGTCGGCGACCTTGCGCATCACCGCGTCGGTGCGCTCGACCGAGGCGCCGGGCGGCAGCGAGATGACGGTCAGGAAGTACCCCTGATCCTGCGCCGGGATGAAGCCGGTCGGCGTCGCCCAGAACAAGGCGGCGGTCGCGGCGATCAGGCCGGCATAGATGGTCATCATCCGCTTCGGACGTGCGACCAGACGCGCGGTGAGGCGCGCATAGCCGTTGCTCATCCGCTCGAAGCCGCGATTGAAGCGGTCGCCCGCCGCCAGCACGAACTGGTGCACGCGGCCGCCTTTGGCTTCCTGGGCACGCGGGCGCAGCAGCAGGGCGGCGAGCGCGGGCGACAGGGTCAACGACAGCAGCAGCGAGATGATCGTCGCGGTGGTGATGGTGACAGCGAACTGTTGGTAGAACGCGCCCGACAGGCCCGTCAGGAAGAGGGTCGGCACGAACACCGCGCAGAGCACGAGGACGATCGCGACCAGCGCCGCGGACACTTCGTCCATCGACGTGCGCGCCGCCTCCAACGGGCTGAGGCCGTGTTCGAGATTGCGCTCGACATTCTCGACCACGACGATCGCGTCGTCGACGACGATGCCGATCGCCAGTACCAGGCCGAACAGCGACAGATTGTTGAGCGAATAGCCGAGCCCGGCCAGGACGGCGAAGGTGCCGATCAGCGAGACCGGGATCGCCACCACCGGGATGATCGCGGCGCGCCATTTCTGCAGGAACACGACGATCACCAGTACGACCAGCACGATCGCTTCAAGCAAGGTGTGCATCACCGCGGTGACCGATTGCTGGATGAAGTCGGTCGGGTTCCAGATGACGCTATAGGCAAGCCCCTTGGGGAATTTCTGCGCCATTGCGTCCATTTCCGCCTTCACCTTTTCGGCGGCGGCGAGCGCGTTCGATCCGGGCCGCTGGAAGATACCCAGAACGACGGTCGGCTTGCCCGACAGATAGGTGTTGGAATTGTAATCGGCGGCTCCGAGCTCGACGCGGGCGACATCGGAGACGCGGACCTGGCGTCCATCGGGATCCGAGCGGACCACGACATTGGCGAATTGCGCCGGGTCGGTCAGTCGGCCCTGGGTCTCGACGTTGAACTGGAAGGCATTGCCCTGGGCGTAAGGCGGCTGGCCGAGCGAACCGGCGGCGACCTGGACGTTCTGCGCGCGCAGGGCCTGGACGATTTCGCCGGCGGTCAGGTTGAGCGCGGCGGCGCGGTTCGGGTCGATCCACACGCGCATCGCATAGTCGCGGCTGCCGAACAGGCGGACATCGCCGACGCCGTCGATGCGGCTCAACCGGTCGCGCACCTGGGTCAGCGCGTAATTGGAGAGATAGCCACGATCGAGCGAATTGTCGGGCGAGACCAGGTTCACCACCATCAGGAAGTCGGGCGAGGTCTTGCGCGTGACGACGCCGAGGCGCTGCACTTCCTCGGGCAGGCGCGGCACCGCGATCGCGACGCGGTTCTGCACCAGCACCTGCGCGGCGTCGAGATTGGTGCCGATCTTGAAGGTGACGGTGATCGTGACATTGCCGTCGCCGGTCGATTGCGACGACTGGTACAGCATGTTGTCGACGCCGTTGATCTCCTGCTCGATCGGCGCGGCGACCGTCTCCGCGACTGTCTCGGCCGAGGCGCCGGGATAGGAGGCGCTGACCGTGACGGTTGGCGGCACGATGTCGGGATATTGCGACACCGGCAGGCTGACCCAGGCGATCGCGCCGACGATGGTGATGATCACCGCGATGACCGCGGCGAAGATCGGGCGCGTGATGAAGAAGCGCGACAGGCGCATGATTCCTGTTCCTCGAAGAAAGAGGCGAAAAAACGTGAGGGGGTCTGCGCGGGCCGGGCCGCGCCCGCTTACTGGGCGAGCGTGGCCTGTCCGGCGGGCGGCGCGGCGAGCGAGGGAGCGGCGGCGGCAGGCGCTACCGGGGCAATCTTGCCGGCGAGCGTCTGCACCTTGCTCCCCGGCTGCGCCATCTGCGTGCCGACGATGACGACGCGGTCGGCATTGGTCAGCCCGCCGCGGATCACGCGCAACCCGTCGACCACCGGACCGAGCTGCACCGGCTTGGCGGCGACGCTGCCGTCCTTGGCGACGACCAGCACCGTCTTGCGCGCCTGATCGGTGACGATCGCGGTGTCAGGCACCATCAGCGCGCGGCTGCGGCCACCGGTCGCCAGCCGCATGTTGCCGAACATGCCGGGGGTCAGGAACAGGTTCGGGTTGTCGAGCACGGCGCGACCGCGGATCGTGCCCGACTTCATGTCGAGCCCGTTGTCGGTGAAGTCGAGTTTGCCCTTCCAGCGATAATCGCCCTCGTCCTGCAGCTTGACCTCGATCGGCGACGCGGCGCCCGCACCGGCGCGCTTGGCCTTGAGGAACAGCGCCTCCGATCCGTCGAAGCTGAAATAGATCGGGTCGAGCGCGTTGATCGTGGTCAGCAGCGTCGCATTGCCGCCTTCGCCCGCCGCGACCAGATTGCCGGCGTCGATCTTGCGGTCGGAGATCCGGCCCGAGATGGGCGCGCGAACGACGGTGAACTCCATGTCGAGCGCACGGGCGCGAACCCGCGCCTGGGCAGCGGCGACCGCGGCCGTCGTCGCCTGGACGCGGGCACGCAAGCGATCGATTTCACTCTTCGACACGCCGTCGACATCGACCAGCCGCGACGCGCGGTCATAATCAGCACGAGCAAGCGCCAAGTCGCTGGTTGCAGTGGCGACGCCCGCGCGCGCCTCCGCCAGAGCGGCGGCATAAGGGCGCGGGTCGATCGTGAAGAGCGGCTGGCCCGCACGGACGATCTGGCCATCGGTGAAGTGGATCGCGGTCACCGCGCCGGAGACGCGCGGACGCACCTCGACCGAACGGCTCGGTTCGAACCGGCCGACATAATCGTCCCATTCGGTGACGTCGCGTTCGAGCGGGGTGGCAACGGTAACGGTCGGCGGCGGCGGCGCGGCCATTGCGGGGGCCGAGCGATGGACCAGGCCGTAGCCGGCGGCGAGCAAAGCGACGGGCGCGGCGACCCAGGCGGCGCGCTGCCACAGCTGGCGGCGCCCCGGCGCGGTACCGTCGAGCGGCTGCGCGGTGGCGTCGTCGTTGATCGGGGTGATCATGTTCATCGGCGGAAGCTCCGGGGAAGATTGGTGCGGATCGCGTTGATCCGGAAGAGCAGGGTTTCGTACTGGTCGAGCGTGAAGCCGGCGGCGAGGAAGGCGCGGACTTCGGCGGGCGCGACGGAGAAACCGCGATACCAGCTCAGTACCGCGATGCGGCGCAACGCCTCGAGCCGCGGATCGGACAAGGCCGTCTTGACCACGCCGCCGAACGCCCAGCGGAAGGCCCGGGTGAGGACACCGGGGCGATGGATCGACGACAGCCGGTCGCGCTGGGCGAGATTGACGACCTGCCATTCGAGCGCGGAGAAATCGGCTGGCTTCGGCGTGAAGCTGCGGGGTGCCACGGGGGACCGATCGAGCAGCGCGCCGCCGCCGGCGGGGGCGAAATCGAGATAGGCCATGGCGTGTCCTCCTTATTGTTGGGGCCGCCGCAGGGGGCGCGCGGCGGCCCATGCCCGGCGATGGGGGGTAGTCGCCGGGGTGATCCGATGAAGATGTGACAAGTCGTGCGCTCCGGCACCGCATCGGGTGCTGGGGGGCGAGGGCTCATCCCTGTAATACGCAAACGCTAGAAGCGGGTGCCCGTTCGGCCGTTCATCCGGTCTCTTCCCTTTGACCCGAAGGATAACCCGAGGGCCATCCATCTTCTATACCGAGCAGTATAGAAACTCGGGCGGAACGGTTCAAGGGTAAATTCTATACCGAGCGATATTTTTTTGCATTGCGGCGTGAAGCCGAGCTTTATTCAGCGACTTGGCCACACCGCAAGCGTGGTGTCGACCAGCCGCTGCAAGTCCTCGCGTGAGGCGCCCGCGCCGGCCTGGACCGCCATGCCCTGAAGGATCGCGGTCAGGTATTTGGTGATGCCCTCGGCATCGACCGGGGTGTGGAAATCGCCTTCGGCGACCGCGCGCTCCATCCGCTCGATCAGTGCCTGGTGCGCGATCCTGCCGCGCTCGAGCACTTCCTGCCGGATGCAATCCGCTTCGGCGCCGCAAGCGACCGAACTGATCACGCCGAGACATCCCCGCGGGTCGTCGCGACTGGTCTGGTTCTCCAGGCTGCCCTGGAGCAAGCGCTGGGCGACGCCGCGCGCGGTCGCTGCTTCGAGCGCCTGGCCCATATAGCACAGCTTCTCGCGCTCGTAGAGGTCGAGCGCCTTGCGGAACAAGGCTTCCTTGTTGCCGAACGCGGCATAGAGGCTGGGGCGCGTAATGCCCATCGCATCGGTGAGGTCGGTCATCGACGCGCCCTCATATCCCTTGCTCCAGAACACGCGCAGAGCCGCCGTCAACGCCTGGTCGACGTCGAATTCACGGGGGCGGCCACGGAGGACGGCAGTTTCCATATCGGTCGGTAGATAATTACGCGGTGCGGCTTTGTCCAGACTCGCTCCCTACCCAGCTTAGGCGCCCAGCTTGGATGCCAGCTTGGATGGTTGTCAGCACGCGGCGGTTCCCGGCATAGTCGCGCGATGACGAACAGGGTCGAGGAACTGGCGCCGGACGCCACCATCGCGCTGGCCGATCGCACGGCGCCGGCGGTCTTCCGCGGGATCGCCGCCGACTGGCCGGCGGTGAAGGCGGCCGACCCCGGTGCCTATCTGGCGCGGTTCGACACGGGCAAACCGATCAATGTGGCGATCGCGCCGCCCGAGGCCGATGGGCGACTGGGGTACAATGCCGACATGTCGGCGCTGACCTTCGTCCGCGACTCGGGAACGCTTGCCTGGCTGTTTGCACGGCTCGACACTGCCGCGCGCGCCTCGGCGCCGCCGGCAATCGCGGCGCAGGCGGTGATGGTGCCCGAGGCGCTGCCGGGTTTCGAAGCGGAGAACCGAATGCCGCTGGCGCCGGAAGGTGTGGCGCCGCGCATCTGGATCGGCAATCGCGTGCGGGTCGCGACGCATCATGACATGAACAGCAATATTGCCGTGGTGATGGCGGGACGGCGGCGCTTCACCCTGTTTCCGCCCGATCAGGTTGCCAATCTCTACATCGGTCCGATCGAGTTTACCCCCGCGGGCACGCCGGTCGGTCTGCTCGATCCCGACAAACCCGATTTCGACCGCTTCCCACTGGCGCGCGAGGCCATGGCGCATGCCCAGGTCGTCGAACTCGAGCCGGGCGACGCCCTCTTCATTCCGCATATGTGGTGGCACCATGTCCGCTCGCTCGACCCGGTGAGCATCCTGGTCAATTATTGGTGGGACGAGGCGCCCGCGCCGCAGCCGGGGCTCGCGCCGCTCGACACGATGGTGCACGCGATCCTGGCTTTTTCCGGCCTGCCCGAAAACCAGCGCGCGGCATGGCGGGCGATGTTCGACGAATTCGTGTTCGGCTCGCCGCCCGGCCATGTGCCCAAGGAGCGGCGCGGCATTCGCGGGAAGTTGAGCGATGAGAGCAAGGCACGCGTTCGGCGGCAATTGGGGCAGATGATGTCGCGGTGATTTTTCGGCGCTCCTGCTTTTTGCAGGAGCACGGCGGGGTTATTTGGCGATTGCCGCCACAGGCCGCGTCGCGCCGCTCGGCTCGCCGCCGATCCACGTCTCGCGCACGGCATAATCGTCGTCGAGCAGGACGAGATCGGCACGCATGCCGGCGGCGATCGTGCCGGTCTGGCCGCTCAGTCCCAGGAACGCCGCGGGTGTCGCCGAGGCCATCGTCACCGCCGCCGCAAGCGAGACGCGGCCGCGCTCGACCATGCCCTTGACCGCGCCTGCCATCGTCAGGGTCGAGCCGGCGAGCACGCCATCCGCGCCATGCAAGGTATCACCGTCGCGCCAGATTTCGCGGCCCTGGAGCACGAAGCGCGTCTCGTCCGAGCCGACGCTGGGCATGGCGTCGGTCACCAGCATCAGGCGATGTTGCCCCTTGGCGCGGACCGCGACGCGCAACGTGGCATCATGGAGGTGATGGCCGTCGGCAATGATGCCGGCATAAGTGGAATCGTCCTCCAGCGCGGCCCCGACCATGCCCGGCGCGCGGTTGGCGAGCTGCGACATGGCGTTGAACAAATGGGTGAAGCCGGTCAGGCCCGCGTCGATCGCGGCACGCACGGTCTCGTAGCGCGCGTCCGAATGGCCGGCACTAACCACCACGCCCTTGGCGGCGAGATGTGCGATCTGCGCGGGCGTCGCGCATTCGGGGGCGAGCGTGACCATCGTCTTGCCACGCTTCGCCGAGGTCAGCAGGTCGAGATAATCGTCCTTGAGCGGCTGCAGCTTGTCGACCGAATGAATGCCGTGCCGCGCGCTGGACAGGAACGGCCCCTCGATATGGATGCCGAGCACGCCGGGCAGTCCGGCGTCGATCGCGGCATCGACCGCGCGGATGCCGGCGTCGACCACCGACAGATCATCGCTGATCAGGGTCGGCAGCAGTCCGGTGGTACCGTAGCGGCGATGCGTCTCTGCGATGACGCGGATCGTCTCGACGCTGGGATCGTCGTTGAACAGCCGCCCGCCGCCGCCATTGACTTGCGTGTCGATGAAGCCGGGGAGCAGCAACCGGCCGCCGAGATCGACGATCCGCGCGTCCTGCGGCGGGGCCGACGAGATCGCGCAAATCTCGCCGTCGCCAATCACGACACAGACATCGTCGCGCAGGCCGGAGGGCAGCAGCACGCGGGCATTGGTGAGCGCGGTGCGGGTCATACCGTTTCGGTCACCTTGGCGAGATGCGGAGGGCGGTCGGGGTCGCGGCCGCGCGCGACGGCGAGCGCGTTGGCGAGGCGATAGAAGCTCTGGACGAGCAATAACGGCTGGAGCACCGGGTGCGCGTCGAGGCTCGGCAGGCGCAGTCCGGGCGCATCCTTCAACCCGGCGCTCAGTACCAGCGCGCCGCGCTCGGCGAATTCGGGCGCGAGGTCGGCGACGCTGTCGCGCGATTCGTCGTCCTGGCCGAGCAGCAATACCGGAAAGCCCTTTTCGACGATCGCCATCGGGCCGTGGCGGACCTCGGCGGCGCTGAACGCCTCGGCATGGAAGCCGCACGTCTCCTTGATCTTGAGCGCCATTTCCTGCGCGATGCCGAACGCCGGGCCGCGCGCGACGACATAGAGGTTGGTGGCGTTGCGCAGCGGCTCGAGCGCGGGCGACCAATCGAGCGCCCAGGCTTGCTCCAGCAATATCGGCAGCCCGTCGAGCGCGGCGAGCAACTCGCCATCCTCCGCCCAATCGGCGATCAGATGGACCAGCGCCGCGACGCTGGTGATGAACGACTTGGTCGCCGCGACGCTCTTTTCCGGACCCGCGGCGAGCGGCAGGAAAGTGTCCGCAAGTGCCGCGAGCGGCGAGCTTTCGTCGTTGACCAGGGCGACCAGGCGGGCGCCGCCCGCTTTGGCCATCTCGGCGGCGGCGATCAGGTCCGGGCTGCGGCCCGATTGCGAAATCGCCAGCATCAAAGTGCCGGCATAATCGGGTGCCGAATCGTAGACCGAAGAGACCGATGGCGCCGCCGAGCTGGTCAGCAGGCGAAGGTGCGTTTCGACCAGATAGCGCCCGACGGTTGCGGCATTGTCCGAACTGCCGCGGGCTAGCGTCACGACCGCGCGCGGCGGGTCCTGACGCAGCGCGGCGGCCAGGGCCATGCGCGCGTCGTGCTGGCGCTTGGCCTGGCGTGCGACAGCTTCCGCCGCTTCGGCGGCTTCGGCGAACATCAGCGTATTCTGGGGAAGGAGCGGCACGGAAATCTCAGGCTGGCGGGACATTGAGTTCGGCGACGAAGTCATAAGCATCGCCTCGATACCACGATTTGGTGAATTCGACCGTACGGCCATCGTGCGTATAGCCGCGGCGTTCGATTTCGAGCCCAGGCGAGTTGCGCGGGATCGCCAACAATTCGGCCTGCTCGTCGGTGAACAAGACTGCACGGAAACGCTGCAGCACGCGCACCGGACGGTCATCGCCCAGTGCGTCGTAGAGCGATTCGCTCACCGCTTCGAGCCCGGGCAGCGAGCTCGCCGGGACGGTTGCATATTCGAGCGCCATCGACACGCCGTCGGCATAGCGGATGCGGGTGAAGCGATAAACCTGGCTGCCCGGGCTCAGTCCCAGCGCCATCGCTTCTTCGGGCGCGACGGTGCCCTCGGTGCGTGCCAGCCATTCGCTGTGCGGCACGCGGCCGCGCGACTGCATGTCCTCGGTGAAGGACGAGATCGTCGCGAAATTCTTTTCGACGCGCGCGGCGACGAAGGTGCCCGCGCCTTGGCGTCGGGTCAGCATCCGCGCGTCGACCAGCCCGTCCAGCGCTTTGCGCACGGTGACGCGTGAGACGTTATAGGCCTGGGCAAGATCGCGTTCGGGCGGCAGCGCTTCGTCAGGCGCCAGCACCTGTCGCTCGATCGCGGTGCGGAGCACGCGCTGCAGCTGCTGGTACAGCGGCGCGGTATCTCCTTCCGGCAGTCTTCCTACGCGATCGACGAACATGGCGGACAACCCCCTGACGCGGCATTCTTTAAGCCATCAGATAATGCCATTTCAATACCAAAGTACGAAATATTTGCACTGGTATTGATTTTGGTATTGCAATTTAATGACCAATGCGCCTTTATGACACTCGCAACAGACCTGATCCGGGCCGAAAATGAGACCGGACAGGGCAAATAGCGACAGTTGGTCGTACTTTGGTACAGTCCAATCCAGGGGTTGAAGGGGAAGATCATGGTCACGTTCCAAGCCAAAACGCATCGGGCAATGTTCGCCTGTACCGCAAGCGTGCTCGCACTGACTATGGCGGCGCCTGCTTTTGCGCAGACCGCGCCAGCAGCGGCGGCGCCTGCCGATGTCGGGGGCAGCGGTCAAGCCACCGCTGCGGATCCGCAGGACCAGAGCAACGACATCGTCGTCAGCGGCATCCGCGCCTCGATCCAGGCGTCGCTCGATTCGAAGCGCGCCAATGACGTCGTCTCCGAAGTCGTCACCGCGCAGGATATCGGCAAATTTCCCGACAAGAACGTCGCCGACTCGCTCGGCCGTCTTACCGGCGTCAACGTCGTCACCGGATCGGCCAATGCCGGCGGCTTCGGCGAGAACCAGTCGGTGTCGATCCGCGGCACCGATCCGACGCTCAACCTGACGTTGCTCGATGGCCATTCGGTCGCGACCGGCGATTGGTTCGTGCTCGACCAGACCAGCGGCGGGCGCAGCTTCGACTTCAGCCTGTTGCCGTCGGAAATCGTCGGCAAGCTGGAAGTCTATAAATCGTCCGAGGCCGATCTGCCCGAAGGCGGCATCGGCGGCACGATCAACCTCCATAGCCGGCGCCCGCTCGATCTGCCGGCCAATTCGTTCAGCCTGACCGCCCAGGCCAATTACAATGACCTGGCCGACAAGGTGAAGCCGCAGGTCTCCGGCCTCTATAGCTGGAAGAACCAGGCGGGGACGGTCGGTATCCTGATCGCCGGCTATTATCAGGAGCGCGAGTTTCGCCGCGATGGCCAGGAATTCCTCGGCTACACCACCTATAACAATTTCGCCGGCACCAATCAGACGGTCACCGCGCCCAATCTGATCGGCGCGGCCTATTTCAGCCAGAAGCGCGTCCGCAAGGGCGGCACCGTCGCGCTGCAATACAAGCCGAACGATCAGTTCGAAGTGACGCTGAACGGCATCTACACGCGGATGGACGCCAATAACGTCAACCGCAACTCGATGGCGTGGATCAGCCGAGTGATCGGCAGCAATTCAACGCCCGGGTCGCCGACCAATGCATTGGGTCCGTACACCGTCACCAACGGGTATCTGACGGCGGCATCGTGGAACCAGCTCGATGCCAGCGGCAATCCGATCCAGGGCCGCGTCCAGGACGACATCTTCCGTGACGCCTATTCGTCGACCTGGGTGATCAACCTGGAGACAGAGTGGAAGCCGACCGATCGCCTGACCTTGTCCGGGGAAGTGGGCTATACCAAGGGTGAGGGTGCCACCAAGGATACCTATGCCTGGGAAACCTATTGGGACACCGGGGTCAATTATGCGCTCGCCGGCAAGGGCGCGACGGTCAACTACCCCGGGCTGCCGACCGACCCCAAGTCGGCCGCGTACCTCAACAATTATTACAGCTGGTCATGGGGCGGCCGCATCCTGTCGCCCGACAAGGAAACCTATGTCCGCGCCGACGCCGAATACAAGTTCGACGGCGATTTCCTGAAGTCGATCAAGATCGGCGGCCGTTACACCGACCACACGCGTGAGGTGAACTACACTGCTTATTCCTGGGCAGGGAACGGCCTTTATTCGGGTACCAAGGGCGTCGGGCTCGGCACGGTATTCGACGGTGGCACGACACCGGACGATTTCCTCGACGGCCTGATCGCCTTCCCGCCTTATTCGATTGCCGACAAGGACAAGGTGCTGGCCACCTTGGCGACGCAGGGCGGCCGCCAATTCGCCTTCTATCCGCAGGCGAGCTTCTCGGTGAAGGAGAAGACCGAGGCCGTCTATGCGATGGCCAAGCTGGGCGGCGAGAGCCAGGGCTGGCGCGGCAATATCGGCGTGCGCGCGGTGCATACCGAGCTCAACACCACACAATATACGCCAAATCCGTTGGCGACAAACGGGCTTGAGAAGGTCTTTTCGCCGTTCTGTCCGCTGCAGCCGGTGGACAACAAGAACTGGTGCGACACCAACCGCGTCAGCCGCAGCTATTGGGATTTCCTCCCCAGCGCCAATTTGACCGTCAACGCGATGCCCAATTTGCTGATCCGGGCGAGCGCGGCCAAGACGATGACCCGGCCGGGCTATGCCCAGCTTGCCGGCGCCTTCACCGTCAGTGACCTGGCGCTGACCGGTACCGCGGGCGGCAATCCTTATTTGGATCCGACCCGCGCCTGGCAGTTCAACCTCGCGGCCGAATGGTATTACGGCAAGCAGTCGCTGTTCTCGGTCAATCTGTTTTATCTCGACATCGACTCGTACATCACAAGCAGTGAGACCGAGCGGTTCCTGGTTACGCAGCAGCATCCTGCGGGGGCGACTTTCAAGATCACCGGCCCGGTCAACGGAAAGGGCGGCACCAACAAGGGTGTCGAGGTCAATTGGCAACAACCGATCTATGGCGGGTTCGGCCTGCTGGCGAACTACACGTATGCCGATGCCAAGGCGGCGGACGGTGGCGTCATCGACGGCAATTCCAAGCACACGTTCAACGTGACCGCCTATTACGAGAATTCGCTGATCTCGACGCGCTTCGCTTACACCTTCCGCTCGAAATTCCGCTCGGGCATCGATCGTTCGACACCGATGTGGCAGGCTGATTTCGGCACGCTCGACGGATCGCTGACGCTCAACGTGACCAAGTATTTCGCGCTGACCGCCGACGCGCAGAATCTGCTCAACCACAAGCTCTATTACTTCGTCGGCGATCCCTCGATCCCGCGCGCTTATTACAACAATGGCCGCACCTTCTGGGTCGGTGGCAAAGTCCACTTCTGACCTGTCGCGCATCGGCAAGACCGAATAGGATTACCCGATGCGCACCACCCTGTTCGCCGCCGTCATGATCTCGAGCATGCCGGCGGCGGCATGGGCGGATTCTAACCTCCCCCTGCTGCCGATGCCCGCGACGGTGACGTCTGAGGCCGGCAGCTTTTCTTTTGCCCGCGCTACAATCGCCGCCGACGACGCCGGCGGAACGGCGGCCGCGCGACGGCTGGCCGAACTCGTCGCGCGGACCGCCGGGCCCAAGCTTGTATTGGCGAAGAGCGGTGCGATCCGGTTCCGGCGCGATCCGGCGATCAAGGGCGACGAGGCCTATCGCCTGCGGGTGACGCCGGCTGGCGCAACGGTGTCTGCATCGAGCGACACCGGACTCTATTATGGCGCGACCACCTTGTGGCAGTTGATCGCGGCCTCAACCAACGGTCGCATCGGTTCGGTGACGATCGACGATGCGCCCGCCTTCGCCTGGCGCGGGGTGATGCTGGACTCGGCGCGGCACTTTCAGCCGCCGGCCTATGTGAAGCAGCTGATCGATCGCCTCGCGATGGAAAAGCTCAACGTCCTGCAATGGCATCTGACCGACGATCAGGGATGGCGGATCCAGATCGATAAATATCCGCGCCTGACCGCGATCGGCGCATGGCGCCAGCCGGCGGGCGCGGCGGGCGTGGATCCCAAGACCGGCAAGCCGGTGCGCTATGGCGGTTTCTACACCAAGGCCGAGATCCGCGAGATCGTCGCTTACGCCGAAGCGCGCCACGTAACGATCGTGCCCGAGATCGATATGCCCGGACACGCCACCGCGGCGATCGCGGCCTATCCCGAGCTTGGCTCGACCCCGACCCCGCCCAAGACGCCCAGTTCCGACTGGGGCGTGATGTACAATCTGTACAACACCGACGATGCCACCTTCACGTTCCTGACCAATGTGCTCGACGAAGTGCTCGAACTGTTTCCGTCGCGCTACGTCCATGTCGGTGGCGACGAAGCGGTGAAGGACCAATGGAAAGCCGATCCGCGCATGCAGGCGCGGATCAAGGCGCTCGGCCTGAAGGACGAGGAGGAGTTGCAGGGCTGGTTCATGGCGCGGATCGGCGATTATCTCCAGAAGCGCGGCCGGCGGCTGGTCGGCTGGGACGAGATATTGGAGGGCAAGGTGCCGCCCTCGGCAACGGTGATGTCGTGGCACGGCGTGAGCGGCGCGATCACCGCGGCCAAGGCTGGGCACGACACGATCCTGTCGCCCGCGCCCGATTTCTACCTCGACCACATCCAGAGCGAGTCCGACGATGAGCCCCCAGGCCGGGGCGAGGTGATGGACTGGAGGCATATCTACACGTTCGACCCGACGCCGGCCGAGCTCGACGCCGACGAGCGCCGCCATTTGCTCGGCGTGCAGGTCAATCTGTGGACCGAGCATGTTCGCCTGACCGCTTATGCCGACCGCATGTTGTGGCCGCGCGCGGCGGCGCTCGCCGAACTGGGCTGGACCCCCGCGGCGAGGCGCGACTGGAAGGGGTTCGCGGCTCGGCTACCGGCCGAGTTCGCGCGATACCGCCGGCTCGGCGTCGGTTACGACATGACTCCGCTCGAGCCGTTGGCGAGCTTTGATGGCGATGCCGGCAAGCTGAAGGTTGCGCTGCGCCAGCCCGCCGATGTCGGTGCACTGCGGTACACGATCGACGGCAGCGCGCCGACCGCGGCGTCGCCAGCCTATGACAATGCCTTGTCGCTTCCCGAGGGGACCAGGCTGCGCGCACGCGCCTTTGCCGGCGGCGTGCCGCTCGGGATCGGGCGCGACTGGACACTGAGCGCGGCGCTGCTGCGGACGCGCAGCGCGGCGGAGATGGACTTGTGTACGCCGGGCTTCCCGCTGCGGTTGGAGGATGACGGCGCGACCGATGGTGTGCGGCGCCCCCTCGGTAGCAATATCGTGCATCCCTGCTGGATCTGGAAACGCGCGCCGCTCGACGGCATTGCGGGAATCTCGGCCGCGGTCGGGCAAGTGCCGTTCAATTTCTCGATCGGCGCCGACCTCGCCAAGGTGGTGTTCGACAAGCCGCGCACCCCGACCGGCGAACTCCAGGTCCGGCTCGACAATTGCACCGGCCCGGTCATCGCCAGCATCCCGCTTGGGGCGGCGGCGCGCAACACGGGGGTCAGTACGATCAAAGGGTCGCTGCCGCAGCAACGGGCCAAGCAACAGGGACGCCACGATCTGTGCATGACCTTTACCCAAACCGGACCCGATCCGTTGTGGATACTCGACCGACTGACGCTGGACCCTGCGAAATGAGTTCCACCATCGCGAGCCCATTGGCGGGCTGGGCGACCTCGCTGTCCGACGTGCCCGATCCGGTGTTCGCCGAGAAGATGCTGGGCGACGGCGTCGCGATCGATCCGGTCGAAGGACGGCTGGTCGCGCCAGGCGCAGGCGTGGTGGTGTCGGTCCATCCGGCGGGGCATGCGGTGACGCTCGAGCTCGACGCCGGGCCGGTGCTGCTGATGCATATCGGGCTGGAGACGGTCGGGCTGGGCGGCGAGGGGTTCGCGCCCAAGGTCGCCGATGGCCAACGCGTGGCGGCGGGCGACCTCTTGGTCGAGTTCGACCTCGACCGGCTGGCGCGGACGGCGAAAAGCCTGATCACGCCGGTCATCGTCACCAATGGCGATGCCTTCGCGGTCGAGGATCCGGTGAGCGACCGCGCGGTCGCGGCTGGCGAGCCGGTGATGCGCTTCCGGGCGCTGGGCGGTGCGGTCGCGGCGACGGAGAAGGCGGCACCGACGATAAGCCGGACGCTCGACCTGCCACTCGCGCATGGGTTGCACGCGCGGCCGGCGGCGCGGATCGCGCAGCTCGCCGCGAGCCATACCGGGAAGATCGAGATCGTGGGGCCGTCGGGCCGCGTGGCGTCGGCGCGCAGTGCGGTGGCGATGCTGGCGCTTGCGCTGCCGCATGGTGCCGCGATCACGGTGCGCGGCAGCGATGGCGACGGCGTCGCGGCGGTCGCCGATTTGCTGGCGAGTGGGATGGGTGAACTGAAGCCCGTCGGCGGAGCCGTGGAAGCGGCGCCGAGTGCCCCTGCTGTCGAGCTGCCCTCGGTTCTGAAGGGCGTGACCGCGGTGCCGGGCACGGCGATCGGGCCAGCTTTTCGTCCGGTCGATCCGGTAGCCGATATTCCCGAAAACGGTGCGGGGATCGAGGCCGAGCGCGCGACGCTGGCCGGGGCGAAGGATCGCGTGCGCACCGAACTGTCGGCGGACGCTGCGGGCGAGGGCGATCGCGCGAGCATCGCGGCGGCGCATCTCGCCTTGCTCGACGATCCCGAGCTGGCGATCGCGGCGGACACGGCGATCGCGGCGGGCAAGAGTGCGGGGTTCGCCTGGCGGCAAGCGATCGGCTTCTATGTCGACCAGTTGCGCGGCGCGGGCGATGCGCGCTTTGCCGAGCGGGTCGACGATTTCCACGATCTCGGGCGCCGCGTCGTGCTCGCGATCCACGGCGCGCCCGACCAGGCGCCACCACCGCCCGGCGCGATCCTGATCGCGGACGAGCTTTATCCCTCGCAACTGATGGCGCTGGGTGATGCGGGCCTTGCCGGGATCGCGACCGCGCGCGGCGGGACGACGTCGCATGTCGCGATCATCGCGGCGGGGATGGGGTTGCCGATGCTGGTCTCGCTCGGCGACGCGCTGGCATCGGTCGAACCGGGCAGCGAATTGGTGATCGAGGACGGCGCGCTGCGAATCGCGCCCGACGCGACGGAAGCGGCGGCAGTACGCGCGCGGATCGAGACGCGGCAGGCGCGGCGACAGGCCGCGCTGGCGCATGCCGACCAGCCCGCGGTCACCATCGACGGCGCGCGGATCGAGATATTCGTCAATCTCGGCTCGGCTGCCGATGCGCGCGCCGCCGTGGCGGAAGGCGCCGAGGGCTGTGGCCTATTGCGTACCGAGTTCCTGTTCCTCGACCGCGCCACGCCACCGGACGAGGAGGAACAGCTTGCTGCCTATCACGCGATCGCCGACGCGCTGGGCGATCGGCCGCTGATCGTGCGTACGCTCGATATCGGCGCGGACAAGCCGGCGCCGTATCTGACGATTGCGGCCGAGGAGAATCCGGCGTTGGGCTTGCGGGGTATTCGCCTGCAGCTCGCAAGGCGCGACCTGCTCGACACGCAATTGCGTGCGCTGCTGCGGGTCAAGGCCCAGGCGCCGCTGAAGCTGATGCTGCCGATGGTGGCCGATCGCGCCGAGCTAGTCGCGGCGCGCGAGGCGCTGTTCAAACATGCCGGCGATCTTGGCGTGACGGCGCCCGAACTCGGCATCATGGTCGAAACGCCGGCGGCGGCGCTGACCGCGGCGGCGCTCGCGGTCGAGGCGGATTTCTTCTCGATCGGTAGCAATGATCTCTCGCAATATGCGCTCGCCCGCGACCGCACCAATCCGGCGGTCGCTGCCGGACTCGACGGACTGCACCCCGCTGTGCTGCGGCTGATCGACGAGACCGTGCGCGGTGGCGCGGCGCATGGGCGCTGGACCGGAGTGTGTGGCGGGCTCGCCGCCGATCCCGAGGCGGTGCCGTTGCTGATCGGCATGGGCGTGACCGAATTGTCGGTGCCGGGCGCCGCGGTCGCCGAAACCAAGGCGCTGGTCCGCACGCTCGATTTGTCGAAATGCCGCGCGGTCGCCGTGCAAGCGCTGACCGCGCCCGATGCCGATGCGGTGCGCGCGCTCGTCCATTCTTTATCGGAGCAAGGCCAATGAAGCTCTCGCTGCAATCGCTCCAGCCGCTCGGCCGCGCGCTGATGCTGCCGATCGCGGTCCTGCCGATCGCAGGGCTGTTGCTGCGCCTGGGGCAGCCCGATCTGCTCGACATCCCGTTCGTCGCGGCGGCGGGCGGAGCGATCTTCGACAATCTCGGCCTGCTGTTCGCGCTCGGCATCGGGGTCGGCATCGCCAAGGACAATAATGGCGCGGCGGGGCTGGCCGGCCTGGTCTGTTTCCTGGTCGCGACGCGCGGGGCGATGACCCTGCTCCACGTGCCGCCCGAGGTGACTGCTAATCTCGGCGCCAATATGGGCAAGGATATCGCCGCGCTCGCCGACGCCGCGTGGCGCGACAAGGCGATCTCCAAGCTGGCGGTGCCGATCGGCATCGCCTCCGGGCTGATCGCGGGAGCGTTCTACAATCGCTATTCGACCATCAAACTGCCGGATTATCTGTCGTTCTTCGGCGGCCGGCGCTTCGTCCCGATCCTGGCGGGATTCGCCGGGCTGGCGCTCGCGGCATTTGTCGGCTTCGGCTTCGCGCCGATCGACGCGGGCGTGGACGGGCTGAGCTACGGCGTCGTCCAGTCGGGAACGATCGGGCTGTTCGTCTATGGCGTGCTCAACCGGCTGCTGATCGTCACCGGCCTGCACCATGTGCTCAACAACGTCGCCTGGTTCATCATCGGCGATTTCCACGGCAAGACCGGCGACCTCAATCGCTTCTTCGCCGGCGATCCCAGCGCGGGCGGGTTCATGTCGGGCTTCTTCCCGGTGATGATGTTCGGCCTGCCCGCGGCGTGCCTCGCAATGTACCGTTCCGCCTTGCCTGAGCGGCGCCAGGCGGTGGGTGGCATGCTGACCTCGATGGCGCTGACCGCGTTTCTGACCGGGGTGACCGAGCCGATCGAGTTCACCTTCATGTTCCTCGCGCCCTTGCTCTACTTCATGCACACGATCCTGACCGGCGTGGCGATGGCGCTGATGCACGTTCTGGGCGTGCATCTCGGGTTCGGCTTTTCGGCCGGGTTCTTCGATTATGTGCTCAATTTCTCCAAATCGACGCGGCCATTGCTGCTGCTCCCGGTCGGGCTCGCCTATTTCGCGATCTATTACGGCACCTTCCGCTGGGCGATCGTGAAGTTCGACCTGAAGACGCCGGGTCGCGAGCCCGAGGAGGCGGAGGAGGAAGGGGCGGCCCCGCTACCGGCCGAACGGGGACTGGCGTTCGTCGAAGCGTTGGGCGGGGCGAGCAATCTCGCCAGCATCGACGCTTGCACCACACGGTTGCGGCTGGTGGTCAACGATCAGGGCAAGGTCAGCGAGGCGCGGCTCAAGAAGCTTGGGGCCAGGGGCTTCATCCGGCCGAGCGCGCAGGGATTGCAGGTGGTGCTCGGCCCGATCGCGGACTCGGTAGCGATGGAGATGCGCGCGGCGGCGGGGCCTTTGTCCGCCGCTGCACCGGTCGTCGACAGCAGCCCGACGGTGACCGCGGCCGATCCGACACCGTGGTTGGCGGCGCTGGGCGGCCGCGACAACGTCACCGCGTCGGGCGCGGCGTCGAGCCGGCTGTGGGTCGACCTTGCCGATCCGGCGCGCGCGGACGAGGCGGCGTTGCGCCAGCTCGGCGTGCGGATGATCGCGCGGCCCTCGGCCAATGCGCTGCAGTTGATCATGGGAACCGATGCCGCCGCGGTCGCGGCCGGGCTTCAGGCGGCGTAGCCGCCGCGCGCGATCGCCTCGGCCAGGATCGCGCGAACGGGTTCGAGTTCGCGCTGATAATGCCGCCAGCGCCCGATCGAGCGGTCGTTGAGCGGTTCCTGCACCTGGGCATAGCTCGGCGTCGGGGCGAAACGCTGGCTTTCGTGGAACGCGAGTTGGGCAGGCTCCATCGGCAGACCGATATGCGCCATCAGCGCGTCGGTTTCGGCGCGCTGCGCAGCGACGAAATTTTCATAGCGAAGCTGGTGCGGCGCAATCCCCGCCAATTTCCGCCAGTTGGCCATCAACGTGTCGATCAGCGCATAATGGTGCGCGGCATCCTCGAGCCGATAGCCGCAATTGAAGCCATGAGTGAAATCGCGGCTCATCGCCGAGACCATCACGTCGAGCGGATGCCGCCCGACGGCGATCAATGGCGCGGCCGGGAAAGCGAGGCGCAGCAGCGGCAGATACAGTTCGTTGAGCGGCATTTTGTCGGTGAAGAACGACGTTCCGGGCGCGAGCAGCCCGAACGCTTCGGCCCGGGCGAGATAATGGTCGCGGAGATAAGTGGCGAGGGTCGACCAGACGCCGGTATCCAGACGGTCGGGATGCGCGGGGAAGGCGCCGCCGGTACGCAGCGCGGCAATCTCGGCAATCTCGGCGACGAACGGCAATTCGCCGCCGGCACGGATTTGCGAATGGCTCGCCAGCACCTGTTCGGTCAGCGTCGTGCCCGACCGCGGGAAGCCGAGGACGAAGATCGGTTGCGGCAGGTCGTCGCGGATCGGCGCAGGCGTGAGCGCGGCGAACCGGTCGGGCGTGAAGAATGCGGTCAGGCTGCCGACCAGGCGCTCGACTTCGGCGCGCCCATAGCGGCGCCCTGACGCTGCGGAGAGGGCGGCCTTGCCGTCGGCGAAGTCGCGCCAAGCCTCAGCGTGGCGGCCGGCGCGGTCGCGGAGCCGCCCCCGCTGGAGCAGGGCAGCACCGGACAGGCTGGGCTCGGCGTCGAGCAGCGCCAGCCCGTCGCGCCAATCCTCGGTGCGCGCCAGCAACGCCGCGCGCTGCAAGGTGACGTCGCTGCCCTGCGCCCGCGCCAGCCGCTCGGCGCGGTCGAGCATCGCCGACGCTTCATCGAACCGCCGCGCCTGTTCGAGCAACTCGGCCAGCCAGGCGAGCGGCGGCAGCGCTTCGGGCATCGCGGCGATCGCGCGGCGCAGCAGCGGCTCTGCATTCGAGAGCGCACCCTGTCGCTGCAGATTGCGGCCGAGATTGGCGAGCAATTGCGGATGCTCGCCGGCCAGCGCGATCGCGCGGCGCAGATGGGCGGCGCCGGCAACCAGTTCCTCGCGCTCGGACAGGATGTTGCCGAGCATCATCTCGGGTTGCGGATTGCCGGGGTCCGCGGCGATCGCGGCGCGGCAGGCCGCCTCCGCCTCGACGACGCGTCCGCTGTCGAACAGCATCATGGCAAGGTCGTCATGCGGCCAGCGCGGGCGGGAGTCGATCGCGATCGCTTCGCGCAACAGACGTTCGGCACCGCCCGCGTCGCCGCGCGCGCGATGAGCCAAAGCGAGGATCTCGATCGCGTCCAGTGACGCCCGATCCTGCGACCGCGCTTCGGCCGCCAGCTTTTCCGCCTCGGCATGACGCCCCGCCTGAAACGCGGCGCGGGCGCGGGCGATCAGATCGCTGGTGGAAGAAAAAGGGGGCATGGCGTCGGATAACGCCATGCCCCGCTCTAAGGAAGCCGATGTAAAAGGGAGGATCGGCTCTGGACTCTAGGATATTCGGGTCGACCGCCGGCAAACGATCTGGAGGCCGGAACCGCTCGCCCTTGCGATGCAAAGGGAAGCTGGGGGCGGGCGGTTCCGGTACTACCGGGATAGCGGCGGGAGGTCGGCGCTGCGTATCCCGATTGTAACATAAGGTTGCTGACCAACCTTATGCCGCCAGGCGAGCGAGCCGTCCGTCGGCGCCGAGCAGGGTGACACTGGCCCCACTCGCGCGCCGCCGCGCCAGCCACTCGCGGAACAGTTCCGCGCAACTGTGATCGATCGCCGCCAGGCCGCGGACGTCGATCGTCACCGGCTTGTTGGTGGGCGCCTTGTCGAGCGCGTCGCTCAGCCGGGGCAACTGGACGAAGGTCGCGGTGCCCGACAGGCTGATCGCGGCATGTTCATCCGCTTCGTGATGATCGACACCGAGCTTGAGGCGCTTCACGTGCGGGATCACCTCGATCAGCGACAAAGCGATGCCGACCAGCACGCCGGTCAACAGATCCTCGGCGACGACGATCACCAGCGTCGCTGCCCAGATCACCGCAGGCAAGACGCCGTGATGGCGGAACAGCTCGCGGACATGCGTCACATTGACCAGTTTCCAGCCGGTGACGACCAGCACCGCGCCGAGCGTCGCCATCGGGATTTCGCGCAGCAGCCAGGGCAGCAAGGCGACGAAGCCCAGAATCCAGACGCCGTGCAGGATCGCCGACAACCGCGTCACCGCACCGGCCTGGACGTTGGCCGAGCTGCGTACGATCACGCCGGTCATCGGCAGCGCGCCGGCCGCGCCGCACAGCAGGTTGCCGATGCCCTGCGCGCGCAATTCCTTGTTATAGTCGGTGCGCACGCCGTCATGCATCTTGTCGACCGCGGCGGCCGACAACAAGGTCTCGGCGCTGGCGATGAAGGCGATGGCGAGCGCCGCGACCAGGACCGACGGGTCGAGCCACTTCGCGAAGATCGACGCATCGGGCAGGGCGACGGCGGCGGCGATCGATTCCGGGACGTTGACCCGGGTGACATCGAGGCCGAACAGGAAGGCGACCAACGTACCGGCGACCACGCCGAGCAAAGCACCCGGCACCAGCCGCAGCGCGGCTGGACGGAATTTCTCCCAGGCGATCATCACGCCGATCGTCAGCAGCGCGATGACGAGCGCGAGTTCGGTCGCGGTTGCGTTGCTCGGATCGAGGCCGAGCAGGCGGCCCGGCATCGCGGCGAGATTGTCGAGTCCGCTCGACATCGGCTTGGCGTCGAACAGCACGTGGAACTGGCCGACCACGATCAGCACGCCGATGCCGGCGAGCATGCCGTGGACCACGGCGGGGGAGATCGCGCGGAACCAGCCGCCGAGCTTGAAGATGCCGGCGACGACCTGGATCAGGCCGGCCAGGACCAGGATCGGCCCCAGCGCGGACAGGCCCTGATCGCGGATCAGTTCGAACACGATTACCGCCAGGCCGGCGGCGGGGCCGCTGACCTGGAGGGGGGAGCCCGCCAGCACGCCGACGACGATGCCGCCGATGATGCCGGTGATCAGGCCCTTTTCGGGGGGCACGCCGGACGCGATCGCGATGCCCATGCAAAGGGGCATCGCGACCAGGAAAACGACGATCGAGGCGGTGAAGTCGCGGGCGAGAAAACCGCCCGCCGGCTTGGCCGTACTCATTCGGCGGCCTCCGCATATTCCTCGCCCATCGCCAGCCGCTGGGCGGCGGCGAGCGCCACCGGCAACGGGCGATCGTCGCGGATCGGCAAGAAGCGTCCGGTCTCTCCGTCAAGGCCGAGCATCACGCCCTGATGGATGTCGACGAACCAGCCGTGCAGCGAGATCTCGCCGCGCGCGATGCCGGCCGCGACCGACGGATGGGTACGCAGATGGGCGAGCTGGACGACGACGTTCTCGAGGCTGGCGGCACGAACCTTCTCGCTCTTCTCGAGCGGGCCGTAGCCGGCGCGCACGACGCATTCGGCGGCATGGCTGTGGCGCAGCCAGGCGGCGACATTGGGCATGCCCTCGAGCATTTCCGGGTTCATCAGCGCCTTCATCGCGCCGCAGTCCGAATGACCGCAGACGATGATGTCGCGCACGCCGAGCGCGAGCACGGCATATTCGACCGTCGACGACACGCCGCCATTCTGTGTCGCAAACGGCGGCACGATGTTGCCCGCATTGCGGCAGACGAACAGGTCGCCGGGCTCGGCCTGCATGATCAATTCGGGCACGACACGGCTGTCGGCGCAGGAGATGATCAGCGCCTTGGGACTCTGCCCGTCAACCGCGAGCTTGGCGTAGAGGTCGTTGCTGGGAAAAACGCGTTTTTCGAAATCGAAGACGCGTCCGATCAGATCGTTCACGGCATATGCTCCTCTTGGCTGGTTGCTGGGAAGAGCTAGGGTGTGGAATTTGCCGCAGTGCAGCGCGGGCGTAAGGAAATGTTGCCGGGGAGGCGGTTTCCAGATTGGTCCGTCGCGACGATCAATTCATCCTGGAGCTGTCGCTAACCCGTTGAAAAACGATCGACCGGCCATAGCGTTCGAACAGCAGCTTGCCGCCGTCGATGCGCAACGGCGTTTTCGCGAAGGCGACCTTGCCAAGGTCGTTCGGCTCGAACCGGACGTGGATGGTCGATGCCGTGGTGCCGTCGAGACGGAAGGCGTCGCTGCGCAGTTCGTACATGTCCAATGCCAGGCGCAACGATACTGGCCGGTCGCCGGATGCCAGCGGAATCACGTCGCTGTCGTCGGACAATTGGCCGCCGACGAAGCGGCCGTCGGCGAGGCCGATTTCGGCATCGAAATACTGCCTCGTCCAGCCCTTGGGCAAATCGAGCACGAGATGCATCTTCGTGTCGGAAGTCGGTCGCTGCTCCAGCAGCGTGAATCTCGGCGCCGTGACCGGGTCGCTCGTCAGGAGCACGCGGTCGCCATCCACGCTCCAGGTGCCGCTCGCGCTCTCATCCAGCGCGCCATAGGACAATCCATAGTCGAACCGCCCGTCCGCCTTGAGCTCCAGGCCGACCGCCATTTCCATCTGGTGACCGTCATAGGTGCCGACCAATTGCGAGGCGCTCGGCTGCGCGGTTTGTCCGGCTATGCCGGAAGAGGGGATCGCGACGGCGGACAGTGACAGACCGACCAGCGCAGCGATCGCGGCGCGAGCGGATCGGTGGCGGGTGACGAACCCCATCCTGGGACGGTAGCCGCGTTTGCGGCGATGGTACAGATTCAGGTGGCGTCCTGCCTGTTTTCGCGCCGCAGCCGGCGAAAGAGCAGGATTAGCCCTGCCAGGATGAAACAAAGCCACGGCACTGCCAGCCAGTCGATCCAGTCCGGGCCGGTCGGTGCACTGGCCTGGCTGTCGGTATAAGCGGCCAGCAGCACCAGCGCGACGGCATGCGCCAGGACCAGCCACAGGCTATAGGACGTGATTGTCCATGAACGCTTGTCCGCCGGTTTTGCCAGCAATGCCCGTAGCGTCGAAAAGAGCGCGGCTACGACGAATATCCCGCCGCCCGCGACAATGACCAGCCCGAGCAACAAGCCGTCTAACCGGATCGAAATGTCGCTCAATCGCCCTCCCTGGCGTCGGCCCCGCTCAATGAGCTGATCGCACGAATATCATCGGTCGGATTCAACCGTCACGTTTTTTGCCACGCACCGCCTTGAACACCTCGGATGGCCCGGCTGCCAGAATGGCGGCGATGATGAACGCGGACATGAACGGCGCCAGGATGATCCCGATATACGTGCTTTTCAGCACGGATTTCTTGATCGGCGCAGGGTCCATGGCCGATCATATCAGTTTCGTTGGCGGCTTGGCAGTCCGTCGAGCGCGCTATGAGGCGATCGCCGCCCCGCGCAGCAGCGTGATCCGCGCGCTAAGGCCGCCCGACGGTGCCGTGTCGAGCGCGAATTCGCCGCCATGTACTGCCACCGCGCGCTGGACGATGGCGAGGCCGAGCCCGAATCCCTGCGTATCGCGACCGCGCGCGGCGTCGAGGCGGACGAACGGTTCGAGCGCGCGGGCGCGGTCCTCCGGGGCGATGCCGGGTCCATTGTCCTCGACCGCGATCGTCACCTGATCGGGAGTGGCATCGAGCCGAATGTCGACGCGCTTGCCGTAGTGAAGTGCGTTGTCGACCAGATTGGTGACCGCGCGCTTCAGCGCGACGCGGCGGACGATCAACTCGCAATGATCGGGGCCGTGATATTTCGCCTTGCCGCCGCGATCGACGACATCGTCGGCAAGAGTCGCGCACATCACCGCGAGGTCGGTCGCGCTGGGCGCCTCGGCATCGGCTTCGTCCTCTCCAGACAAATAGGCGAGCAGCGACGCGACCATCTGGTCCATCTCCACCACGTCGTGCTGGATCGCGTTGCGCAACTCGTCTTCGTCGATCGCGTCGGCGCGCAGATGGAGGCGAGCGAGCGGCGTACGGAAATCGTGGCCGACCGCGGCGAGCGCCTGGGTGCGATCGGCGATCAAGGTGTGGATGCGCGCCTGCATCGCGTTGAATGCGACGATGACGTCGCGCACTTCGCTTGGGCCGCGTTCGGGCACGACTTCGACCTCGCCATGACCCACGCGGTCGGCGGCGCGGGCGAGATCGCGCATCGGGCGCAGCATCTGGCGCACCAGCAATCCGCCGATCAGGATCAGCGCGACCGCAGGAGTCAGCGCGAGCAGGATGCGGCTGACCGCCATGTCGAGCGCGCGCACCGGCTGGCGCGTGCGAAAGGTGACCCAGCTGGCATCGTCGAGCCGAAACGCGCCGGTGATGAAGCCGTCGCGGCCCGGCGACGTCAGGCTGAGGCGGAGATCGCGCCCGTCGAGATCGGGCTCCCAGGCAAGCACTTGCTCGGTCAATTTGTCGAGCGACGGCGCGACCGCGGGCGATTTGGGCAGGACCGCGCGCCACGCGACCGCATAGCGCGAGGTGGTGAGCTCGGACGCCATCGTGTTGCGCTCGCCGATCGGCGCTTCCTCGATCAGCTTGCTGGCGATGACGAGATGTTCGGCGAGCCGGTGCGCTTCGTCCTGACGCACCGAGAATTGGCTGGCGCGTTCGTACAGGAACGTGCTGGCGCCATATTCGACCAGCACCGCGAGCAGCAGGATCGCGAAGACGCGGCCGATCAGCCCCAGGGTGAGGTGGGGCAGGCGCGTCAACGCCGCTCGACCGCGACGTTGAGCATATAGCCGACGCCGCGCACGGTGATGATCGGGGCAGGCTTGCCCGCGCTCGACAATTTGCGGCGCAACCGGCTGATCAGCACGTCGACGCTGCGGTCCGAACTGTCGCCGAGCCGGGTGCGCGACAGCTCGATCAGCCGTTCGCGCGCGATCACGCGTTGGGCATTGTCGCACAAGGCGACGAGCAGATCGAACTCGGCGCCGGTCAGCTCCACTGCGGCTCCGGTCGGCGACAGCAATTCGCGGCGCGGCAGATTGACCGTCCATCCCTCGAAGCTGAGCTCTCCTTTCTCGCGATCGGCGGGGCCGCGCTCGATCGAGTGGCGGCGCAGCACCGCGCGGATCCGCGCGATGAGTTCGCGCGTGCCGAACGGCTTGGCGAGATAATCGTCGGCGCCCAGTTCGAGTCCGACGACGCGGTCGGTCTCGCTGCCTTTGGCCGAGATGAAGATGATCGGCACCTCGCTCGTACGTCGAAGCTCGCGACACAAATCGATGCCGCTGGTACCCGGCAGCATGATGTCGAGCAGGACGAGATCGACCGGCCCCTGTTCGAACGCGCGCCACATTTCGGGCGCGGTCGCGGCGGGACGGACGGTATAGCCATTCTCCTGCAATGCCCGGGTGGTGAGCGTGCGGAGCGGCGGGTCGTCCTCGACCAGGACGATATTGGGGGCGGTCATCGGACGGCCTCTATCGGTATCATGCGGTGGACCTAGTCGCGCGACGCTCCGCCCTCAAGGTTGCAGCCCCGGGCCGGCAATGTTTTGTTACGGAGCGGCAAGGCGGCGCGACGGGCCGAATGGCAGGAAGCGGGCTCTTCAAAAGGAGTCCAATTGTGAAATCCGTCCTGATCGCCGTGGCTGCCGTGCTCGTCCTGCCGCTGCCCGCCGCTGCGCAATCGCTCCATGAGACGCACGAGGTCGTCTGGCACCCCGCCGGCAAGACGCCGGCTGCCACCTACCGCATGCGCGATCGTCCGACCTGCACCCCGAGCGCGGGGCATCACCAGTCGGGCAAGACCGCGATGCCGGCGAAGAAGACCTGCGGTGTGGACGTGGCGAAGGCGCCGGCCGCACCCAAGGGTGGAGAACCCGCCGTCGCGCAATGAAGCGACTCCCCGACCGCCACGTCCAGAGGCCCACTCGCCCGCGTCGCAACTCAAGGCGTGGCGAGTTGCGCCTTGGCGACCTGTTGTAGTTGGACCGCGACCCTGGGATCGATGCCGAGATCGTCGGCCGCGCGCTCATTGGCGCCCAGCCTGGTCGGGTCCAGCCCGGTGACGCGGCCGAACACGATCAACGCCTCCAGATAATAGCCGAAGATGCTCGCGTGGTAATGGTCATAGGTCCACAGATCGACCTGGCCGAACGCGACGCCGTCATAGGGATTGGGATCGGCGATTCCACTCGCGATCGCGCGGTTCCACGCTTCGCCGACCGGCAGCACGCCGCGGAACGACGGGGACAGTGCGCGCACGCCATCGGCCGCACGGCGCAGATCCTGCGCCATCGCCGTGATCGGCTTGCCGGACCAGGGGCTGCCCGGCTGATAAACCAGATCGGCGCGGCTCCAGGTCGCCATCAGGTAAATGTCGACCCGCGGATTGTTGCGCACGAACATCGCGGCGAATTGCGGGGCATAGGTGCGGTAGTCGGTCGGATCGCCCGGGCGATCGCGGTCGAGCGTGCTCAGTTCCTGAAGGACGACGACATCCCATTGCCGGGAGACCAACTGGCGGCGCTGGTTCCAGTGGAAGCCGAGCGTCTTGCCGCCATCGGTCTCGAGCGCCACCGCATAATTGAGCCCCGATTCGGCGGCGAACAATTTGAACAATGCCGGCACGCCGCCATAGCCGTCGCCGTTCAGGTCGACGACGGTATTGTTGCGATAGCGTTTGACCGCCGAATGCGCGCCCTGAGTGAAGCTATTGCCGATGAACAGGATCGAGCGCGGCCGCGCCGCCGGGGTCGCGACGGTTGAAGCCGGCGGCGGAGGCGCCACCTGCGCCGCCGCCGGGATCGCGGTAACGGTGGAAAGCGCGAAACCGAACACGGCGCTGAACAAGGCAAGTCGCTTCATCGTCAGAACTTCTTCCCGATCTGCATGTACCAATAGCGTCCATAGGGCACGTAGAGCGAGCCGAGATAGCCCGACTCCGTGATCGGCGGCTGCTTGTCGAAAATGTTGCGCGCGCCGACCCGGAAGCTGGTGCCGCTCATCGGGCCGTTCCTGAAGCGATATTGGGCGTAGAGGTTGAACTGGGTCTGGCCGTCGACGACGTACGGGTTGCCCGCGCCATCGAGGAAGTTGGTGTCGTAGACTGTGCCGATATAATTGGCATAACCGCCGAGCTGGACCCCGCCCAATGTCCAGGTCAGCGATCCCGACCAGCGCCACTTGGGCTTGCCGTTGACCTGAAGCAGGCTGCTCGCGTCGGTCAGGGGCGTCGCGGGATTGATCGTGCCGGCCGCGCGCGCGTCGAACAGCGCCTGCACCGCCGGTGGAGTCTGGCGGCTGTACTTGGTCAGCCGCGCGACGTTGACGTTGAGGTTGAAGCGCCCGAAGCCTGTCCTGACCGTGTAGAGCATGGTCAGATCGTAGCCGCGCACCGTCTGCGGCAGCAGGTTGACGAACTGATCCTTGATCAGCGTGACCGCACCCGCGGGGGCAAGCCCGGTCCCGGCAAAGACCGGCGTATCGTCGCTGGTCGGCGCGGCGCGGATCACATTGGGATTGCTCGATCCCTGCAGGCGCAACAGATAATCGAGCACCAGCGCGTTCTGCGCCCCGAACTGGCCGACGATTCCGGTCTGTTTGATCGACCAATAGTCCGCGGTGAAGGTCAGCTTGCCATATTCGCTCGGGATGAACTTGGGTTCGAGCACGACACCCGCGGTCCAGTTGGTGCTGTTCTCGGGCTTGAGGTCGGGATTGCCGCTGACCGAGATCGAATAGCCGATCGTCCGCGTGCAGCCGGGGAAATTGTTGGCGGCAAGGCGACCGGCGCGAACATCCGCTTCGCAGCGATAATAATCGGTCGAGGCGGCGCCGTTGGTGTTGAGCCGCGAGAAAGCGACCGCGTTGGTCTGCTCCAGGTTCGGCGCCCGGAATCCCTTCGAATAGGATCCCCGCAGGCGGATACCGTCGATCAGGTCCCAGGCGGCGGCGATCTTGGGCTTCGCCACCGATCCGAAGTCGCTATAATGTTCGTAGCGCCCGGCGAGCTGGACATCGAGCCGGCGGATCAGCGGCACATGCATGTCGGGCGAGATGACCGGGACGGCGAGCTCGCCGAACGCCGAGAATACGGTGCGGTCGCCCTGGGTGCTGAAGGTCGGACTGACCGCGGCGATGTTCGACAGGTTGGTCGCCCCCGTTACTGCGTCGGTGAAGGTCACGGTGCCGTTGAGGTTGGGGTCGCGATCGTCGCGCTGCGTCTCGCGTCGGCCTTCGATCCCGAGCGCGATGCCGAGCCCACCGGCGGGCAGGGCGATCAGGTCCGGCTTGGACAGTTTGAAGTCGGCCAGGCCCAACGTCGTCTTGGACCGGCGGCGCAGATTGACCTTGAACTGGTCGATCGTCGACTGGCTGGCGGGCGAGCAGTCGCCCAGGCTGGGCGAGGCCGCGCAGCCGCCACTGAACGGGTTATAGGCGTCGGGCGTCGACAGGCTCAGATTCTTCTGCAGCTTGGTCATGTCGATCGCGTTCGAACTGTCGGTCGCCTGCGCTTCCGAATAGAGCAGCCCGGTGTCGAAATCGAAGCTGCCGATCTTGCCCTTGGCGCCGATCAGGAAGCGATTCTGCCAGTTGACCGTGTTGACCACCTGATATCCTGCGTCGAGGAAACGATAGGTGCTCAAGGTCACCGGCAGGCCGGCGGCTGGGACGTTGGTCAGGCCGGGAATGCGGTTGGGGTTGGCCTGGCCATTGGCGAATGTCACCGGGCCGAACGGATTCCAGTAGTTGGACGCCGGGATGGTGATCGAATTGAGGTTGATCGTCGGTGGCTGGATGCGCTGCGTATCGGCGCGGTAATAACCGAGCTCGGTATAGAGCGTGACACGGTCCGACACGTCGTAATGCGCGGTCAGGAAGCTGTTATAGCGGTTGAGCGACGGAGTGACCGAGGTGCCCGGCCGCGTATCGAACCGCTCCGACCGCAAGGTCGTCGCGGTCGCGCGGGTGCCGGTGCCGAGGCAGGTATCGGCGCTGATCACGAAGACGCAGCCCGGGTTGAGCACCGATTGGGTGTGGAATGCGCCGGCCGAGGAGGTCAGCGCCTTGTTGCCCGGGCTCATGCGGATCGTGCCAGGGCCGCCGACCACGGCGAGGTTCGCCCAGGGCGACTGGGTAGCGCGGCCGTCCGCGGTCAGGTTTCCGGCGAAATCGGGGTTATTGGCGAATAGCGACAGCAGATTGTCGCTCGCCGTATAGGGCTCGTCCGAGGCGAGCTGCGCGGTGTGGCGGGTGTAATCGAGGTACAGCGACACGTTGCCGCGGCCGCCGCCGAAATTCTTGCCGTAGGTGCCGGTCACTTCGTAATCGCGGCGGCTGGTGCCTTCGGGGCCGCCATAACGGAAGTCGAAACTGCCGCCGTTGAGGTCGGTCTTGGTCACCGTGTTGACCACGCCGGCGACCGCGTCCGATCCATAGATGGCGGCGGCACCGTCGCGCAGGATCTCGACACGCTCGAGCCCCGCTACGGGCAGCGAATTGGCGTTATAGCCGAGCACCGGCACATTGCCTTCGCCGGCCTGGCTGGTCGGGTGCGAGACCAGGCGGCGGCCGTTGAGCAGGACGAGCGTATAGCCGATGCCGAGGTTGCGGAGGTTGATCGAATTGACGTCGCCGCGCGCCGCATTGCTGGTCTGCGGGTTGTTGCCTTCGTTGAAGGTGACGTCGCCCGCCTGGGGGATCGAGCGGAACAGATCGTCGCCCGACGCCGCGCCCATCGCATCGATCTGATCGCTGCCGATCACCGTGACCGGCAAAGCGGCGGTGGTCTTCGCGCCGCGGATCTGGGTGCCGACGACGACGATGTCCTTTTCCGATCCCGACTGACCATTGGCCTGGCTGTCACTGCTCTGCGAGTCACTGAGGCCGGGGACATTGTCCTGCGGCGCGGGTTGACTCTGCGGCGCTGCGGCGGGCCTGTCCTGCGCGAATGCGGGGTTCGCCGCGGTCAGCGCCGCCAGCGCGGTGCCGGCGGCCAAGCCGCACCGCCCGATCGATCGGTTCATGTCACTCTCCCTTATTATGCGATTGTTATTATGCGATGATTTGCGGCTCGACGGCCGCTTCCAGATTCTCTTCGATGAGTGGGCGTTGATTGAGCGCGCGGTCGAGCGCGGCGCGGTCGAGCTTCCCTTCCCAGCGCGCGACGACGATCGCGGCGACCGCGTTGCCGATGAAATTGGTGAGGCTGCGGCACTCGCTCATGAAGCGATCGACGCCGAGGATCAGCGCCATGCCGGCGACCGGCACTGATGGCACGATCGAGAGGGTCGCGGCGAGCGTGACGAAGCCCGCGCCGGTCACCCCGGCGGCGCCCTTCGAGCTCAGCATCGCCACCGCCATCAGCAGCAATTGATCGCCGAGCGACAGATGCACCCCCGTCGCCTGCGCGATGAACAAGGCGGCCAAGGTCATGTAGATGTTGGTACCGTCGAGGTTGAACGAATAGCCGGTCGGCACGACCAGCCCGACCACGCCGCGATCGCAGCCCGCCGCTTCCAACTTGGCGATCAAATTGGGAAGCGCGGCTTCGGACGACGAGGTGCCGAGCACCAGCAGCAATTCGGCCTTGAGATAGCCGAGCAGCTTGAAGATCGAGAAACCATGCGCGCGAGCGACCGCGCCGAGCACGACCAGGACGAACAGCAAGGACGTCAGATAGAAGGTCGCGACCAAAGCGCCGAGATTGACCAGGCTGCCGACGCCGTATTTTCCGATGGTGAAGGCGATCGCGCCGAACGCGCCGATCGGCGCGGCCTTCATCAGGATGCTGGTGAGCTTGAACACGACAAGGCCGAGGCGCTCGATCAGTTCGAGCACGGGATCTGCAGGGCGCCCGACCAGCGATAGCGAAATGCCGAACAGGATCGCGACGAACAAGGTCTGGAGGATCGACCCGTCGGTCAGCGCCGAGACCATGGTGGTCGGGATGATCGCCATCAGGAAGCCGGTGACGCTGGTCTCGTGCGCGCTGTGCGCATAGCCCGCAACGGCCTTGGCATCGAGCGTCGCCGGGTCGACGTTCATCCCAGCGCCGGGCTGGATGACATTGGCGACGATCAGACCGACGATCAGCGCGAGCGTCGAGAAGACCAGGAAATAGCCGAACGCCTTCACGGCAACGCGGCCGACCGAGCCGAGCTCGCGCATCCCGGCGATGCCGCCAACCACGGTCAGGAAGATGACCGGCGCGATGATCATCTTGACCAGTTTGATGAACCCGTCGCCGAGCGGCTTGAGCGCTGCGCCCGCGGCCGGCCAGAAATGGCCGAGCAGCGCGCCGAGCACGATCGCGGCGAACACCTGCGCATAGAGGTGGCGATAGAAAGGTTTGCGCGCCGGCGTGGCCGGGGCCTCGATGGAGTGAGCGATCATTCTTCCTCTCTGCGCGCGGCGGCATCCGCCTAACCCTTGTCACCGGGCCCTGGTCGTGCATTCTTGCAGCTGGGAGTAGGGCAGGCCAGCGGCTTGGCGCGACCGGCTAACAGGCTGAAAAACATGATAGTTCTGATTTCCGATAGGCGCCTTGCGGCAATAAATCGTGTGGGTTTCCACACATTATTGAAGCGATAGTGCGGGTTTCCGCCTTTTGGGTCCGCGCGGCTTTGCGCAGGATCTGGCTGATCGGGTTGGTCCTGCTGGCGGTCACCGCGCTGCTGGTCTGGGCGGGCGCGCGCTGGTCGCTGGCGCAAGGCGAGGCGGCGGCCGACGCCGCGGCGCGTCAGACCGCGCGCACGCACATCGCTTTGCTGTCGAGCGAGCTCCAGAAATTCCGTCTGCTGCCGCTAGTTCTGGTCGAATATCCGGATGTGGCGGCGACCCTGGCGGACCGCAGCGACGCAGCGCAGTCGCGGCTCGACCGCACGCTCGAGCAACTTGTCCAGCGCACCGACGCGGCGGCGATCTATGTCGTCGATGCGAGCGGAATGACGCGCGCGGCGAGCAATTGGAACAGCCCAGCCAGCTTTGTCGGCCAGAATTACGGCTTCCGCCCCTATTTTCGTGACGCGATGGCGAAGGGCGCGTCCGAATTCTTCGCGCTGGGAACGGTCAGCGGCCGGCCCGGACTCTATCTGGCCCGGCGGGTCGATCGCGATGGCCGAGCGCTCGGCGTGGTGGTGGTGAAGGTCGAATTCGACGGCGTCGAGACGGCGTGGACACGCAACATCGGCATGAGCTTCGTCGTCGACGCGCATGGCGTCATCCTGGTGACGGACGTACCCGACTGGCGCTTCCATGCGATCCGGCCGATCGACGCGGCGACGATCGCCGACCTGCGGCGTACGCTGCAATTCGGCAACACGCCGCCCGCGCCCGCGCCGATCGTGTTCGACGGGGCCGGCGCGCTGATCGGCAAGGCACGCTATCGCGTCGCGACCGAACCGGCGCCGCTCGGCGGCGGACGGTTATACCATTTGTCGCCGCTCGACCCGCCGCTGGCGGCGGCGCGCAGCCAGGCGCTGCTGCTCGGCTTGGGGTTGTTGCTGATCTTCGCGGTCGTCGCTGGAGTACTGATTCGCGCGGCAGAGACGCGGCGGATGCAAGCGCGCGCGCGCGCCGCTCTGGAAGACGAGGTCAAGCGCCGCACCGTCGAGCTGAGCGATGCCAATGCACGGCTGGTGATCGAGTCCGAGGAGCGGATCGAAGCCGACCGCCGCTATCGCGAATCGCGCGAGGAATTGGCGCAGGCCAACCGGCTCGCTTCGCTGGGTCAGATCACCGCGGGAGTCGCCCATGAAATCAACCAACCGGTTGCCGCGATCCGTACCTTCGCGGAAAATGGGGCGACGCTGATCGATCGCGATGCGCCCGAAAAAGCGCGCGAGAATCTGGCGCGGATCGTCGACCTGACCGCGCGGATCGGCACGATCACCGGCGAATTGCGGGCCTTTGCGCGGCGCCGCGCGGGTGCAGGCGGCACCGCACCTCTCGGCTCGGTGCTCGACGGTACGCTGCTGCTGCTTGGCGAACGCGCGCGGGGCGTGGTGCGGGTCGAGATCGATGCGAGGCTGCTCGTCAGGCCGTTGGTCGGTGATCGCACTCGCCTCGAACAGGTAGTCATCAACCTGGTGCAGAACGCGATCGAGGCGGTCGATGGGCGTCCCGATGGCCGCGTGACGCTGACCGCCGGGCTGGCCGATGGCTCGATCGAGCTGACGGTCGCCGACAACGGCCCGGGTCTCGATCCGACGGTCGCGGCGAGCCTGTTCACGCCGTTCGCGTCGGCCAAGCCCGAAGGCCTGGGACTGGGGCTGGCGATCGCGCGCGATATCGCGCGCGAATTCGGTGGCGACATCACGCACCGTCCTGGTCCCACGGGGGCCACCTTCATCGCGCGGTTGAAGACCGCATGACCGGCCCGGTGATCTTCGTCGAGGATGACGACGCGTTGCGGCTGGCCACGGCGCAGGCGCTTGAGCTCGCCGGGATCGACGTGCTGCCGTTCGCGCGCGGCGATCACGCGGTCGCGGCGATCACCCGCGATTTCCCGGGGACAATCGTCAGCGATATCCGCATGCCGCACATGGACGGCCTGGAGTTGCTGGCGGCGGTTGGCGCGATCGATCGCGAGATTCCGGTCATCCTGATCACGGGGCATGGCGACATCGCGATGGCGGTCGCGGCGATGCGCGATGGCGCCGCCGATTTCCTCACCAAGCCGTTCGCGACCGATCATCTGGTCGCCGCGGTGCGCCGCTCGCTCGACCATCGCGCGTTGGTGATGGACAATCGCCGGCTGCGCTCGCTCGCCGAGCAACCCGCCGACGATCCGTTGATCGGCGACAGCCCGGCAATGCAACGGTTGCGCCATATCGTCCGCCAACTCGCCGAAGCCGATATCGACGTGCTGGTCGAAGGCGAGACCGGGACCGGCAAGGAACTGGTCGCCACGTTGCTGCATCGCTGGGGACGGCGGCGCGCGCGGCCGCTGATGGCGGTCAATTGCGGCGCGCTGCCCGAAGGGCTCGCCGAGATCGAGCTGTTCGGCCACGCCTCGGACAGCGTGGCGCATACCAGGCTGTCGCGCGTCGGGCAGATCGCGGCGTCGAGCGGGGGCACCTTGCTGCTCGACGAGATCGACAGCATGCCGATAGCGATGCAGGCGCGGTTGCTGCGCGTGCTCGAGGAACGCGAAGTCCATCCGATCGGCGCCGAGCGGCCCGAGCCGGTCGACCTTCGCGTCGTTGCGACCAGCAAGATCGATCTGGCCGAGGCAGTGAAAGCGGGCCAATTCCGCGCCGACCTGCTCTATCGGTTGAGCACCGCGCGGATTCGCGTGCCTCCCTTGCGCGAACGTGGCGATGACGTGCTGGCGCTGTTCGCCTTGTTCGCCAGCGATGCCGCCGAACAATTCGGCCAGCCCGACTGGAGGATGGATGCGGCGACGCGCGGCCGGCTGCGCCACCACGACTGGCCCGGCAATGTGCGTGAGTTGCGCAATTTCGCGGTCGAGGCGGTGATGGGAGTAGCCGGCCAAAGCCTGCCGGGCCGAACCGCTGTCCGGTCGCTGCCGGAACGCGTTGCCGATTACGAGGCGGGTGAAATCCGTGCCGCGCTGGAAGCGAGCCGGGGACGGATCTCCCCTGCTCTCAACGTGCTCGGGTTGCCGCGAAAAACGCTGTACGACAAGATGGCGAAATACGGGATCGTGCCTGGCGACTATCGCCGACGCGATTGATACAGGTTCGACCTGTCGTGGTGCGGTGGCGCCGACACATCCCCCCCGGAATGCCTGGAGTGCGACCCTATCCTTTCGGATCGGCCAGCGGTCCCCGGTTGCAGCGCCACCGAGCGGATGCTTAGCGCAGAATCGCACCGCCGTGATTGAACGGGGGGACCGTCGGCTTGAACCAGTGTTCCAGATAGTGCCATTAACGATCTTCCGCGCGGCGGTTTCGCCCGATTCGACGAGTATATCGTTACGATCTTTCGATCTTCGGACGGGCCGAGTCGTCTCATTCTGCGATCTAGCGGTGCCGAACTTCCATCCGATTGAACGGGTGTTTCGCCTGCGTAATAGCGTCAAATCGGCGTCAGGCCGATCAATTGCCGTCGATAGGTGCTGGGCGAAACACCGTAGCGGGCTCGGAAGGCGCGCGCCAGGTGCGCGGCGTCGCTAAACCCGTAAAGATCGGCCAGGTCCTGGATCGCGTCGTCGCTGCCCGGCTGGGTCAACGCGTGATGCACCGCTTCCAGCCGACGGTTGCGGATATAGGCTTGGACGCCGCCATCGTCGTCGAACAGGCGATGCAGACTGGTGCGCGACAGGTCGAGGTCGCGGCACAAGCGCGCGATGGTTAGGTTGGCCGACCCGAGATGCGCGTCGATCAACGCGCGCGCGGCCTGTGACGCGGCGGCTCGGCGCACCGCGGGCGCGCTTTCGGGCTCCGCGGTGCGCACCACCAGGACCAGCAGGTCGAGGATCGCTCGGACAAGCAGCGGGATATCCTCGTCGCTATAGGCCTGGGCGGTGTCGAGCAGCCGGTCGAGATAGGCGATCAGCGCGGCGCCGGCGGCCGATCGTACCACCACGCCGTGAAGCGCCGCGATGTCGATCCCGCTCTTAGCCGCGGCCGCGCGCGTCACCGAGAGCAGGATCGTTCGGCTGGCGCTCGAATCGTGCCGCGACGGTTGCGACAGGTCGACGAAGTGCACGCTGCCGGGGCCGGTGCGGAACGGTCGGTCGCCCATCACGCCGGCCGCGCGTCCCGCCAAGGTCATCGCCACTGTCATCCCGCCGGGGTCGTTGGCCGCGATCAGATCGGCGTCGCGGACCCAGCGTTGCGCGGTGAAATCGGCCCTGTGGACGATGATGTCACCAAGCAGGAGCGACACCGCGCTCGCGGCGAACGGCTCGTGCGGCGTCGTGCGATAGAGCGCGCCGATGCTTGGCCAAGGTCTTTCGACCCAAGCGGCATGGCTGGTGGCGCCCGGCGTCGCCGTAAAGTGCCGGAGCCTGAGGCGCGGGGTCGATCGCATCGGGTCAGAACGGCGAAATCAGGAACATCGGGATCAGCTTGGCGGTGATGGTACGTAACTCGTCGTCGCCCTGGCCCAGCATGTCGCGCAACTGCGGCCCGATCACGGCGTCGCCGAATGCGCAGACCGCGATCAGCAGTACCGCGGCGCGGACACGGGCATCGGCATCCTCGTCGACGAACTTGTCGCGGAAGGCGACGACCAGCGACCGGACCGCCTCGCGGATCGGTTCGAGATGACCGAAATCGCGCGACATCGCGATCCATGCGGCGAGTTGTCCGGCGCCCCCCTGGTCGAAAGCGTCGAACACCCGATTGACCAGCGCGCGCGGCGCCGCGCTGTCGCTGCTCAGCGCCGCAACCGCGTCGTCGAGCGCAGCGGTCAGGTCGCGGATCATCGATCCCATCAGCGCCGATTGCAGCCCAGCCGCCGAGCCGAAATGATGCAGCACATTGGCATGCGACATGCCGATCTCGCGACCGACATTGGCGAGCGTCACCGCGGCTGGCCCGCCGTCGAGCAGCAGCCTGCGCGCCGCTATCAGCCCCTCTTCACGCGCCTCGTCGCCCAGCCGCTTGCGGCGGCGGACTCGCTCCGGTGGCTCTGCGGCCGGTTCGCTCTTGGCCATCTCTCTTCGTCGCTCCGCTGCCGGCCGTCCCAGGCTATATCGACATGCTTGTAGATATATTCGCGGTTCCGTCATCCCCTGCGACACAAAAAGTCCCAGATCTCTATCCGGCGAGCCCTATTTGCGTAAGCCGAAACCCGTGATATTTACATTGATGTAAATTTGATTCGCGATGGAGATCCAAATGGCTCGCCGAACCCAAACGCCGTCCGAACTGGCGATCAACAAGAGGGACTGGAAATTCGGCCGCGGCGAAAGCACGCGGCGCTGGTGGCATGGCGGAGACCCCGGTCGCACCGCGTTCTACAATGCGCTGTCCTCGACCTTTCCGGTCGGCGAGAAGTTCTTCATGACCGCGATCCGCCCCTATCGCGATGATACGGCGGAGCCGCTGCGCAGCCAGATCGACGATTTCATGTACCAGGAATCGACGCATTCGCGCGAGCACGTCTTCTTCAACCGCCAGGCGCGCGACGCTGGATACGATATCCAGCCGGGCGAGGATCGTGCCGCCCGGACCATCGCCTGGGCGCGCCGCCGGCCGCCGATCGTCCAGCTTGCCGCGACGTGCGCGCTCGAACATTTCACGGCGGCGATGGCGCATGCCGCGCTGGCGAATCCCGGGCATCTCGGCCCCGCCGACCCGGAGGCGCGCAACATGTGGCGTTGGCACGCCATCGAGGAGATCGAGCACAAGGCGGTGGCCTATGACACGTGGAACCATGCGACGCGCGACATGCCGCGCGTCCGGCGCTGGCTGTTGCGCTCGGTCGTGATGGCGACGGCGAGTGCACGGCTGCATTATGTGCTGTTCCGCAACACCGCGGGGCTGTTGGCGCAGGACGGCAAAAACGACTGGCGGACCTGGCTTCGCCTGCTCGGCTATCTCTACCGGCGCCCCGGCATGATGCGCGTCGTGCTGGTCAGCATGATCGGCTATTTTCGTCCCGGCTTCCATCCGTGGGAACTCGACGATCGGGCACTCGTCGCGAGCGCGCTCGCGACGCTGACGCCCCCGGGCGAGGCATTGGCGGCGTGATGCGGCGAATGGCCCTGCGGGGATTGGGGCTGGGCATCATGCTCGGCGGGCTCACGGTGCCGGCACAAGCGGCCGATATCGCCGGCTTATGGTCGACGGGTAGCCAGGACGGCCGCGTCCAGATCTATCGCTGCGGCGCGGCCTATTGCGGCCGCATCGTCGACGCCGCGCCGCTCCGCGTTAATCCCGACCAGCGCGATGTGCACAATGCCGACGCTGCGCAGCGGACGCGGCGGCTCAAGGGGTTGGTGGTGATCGCCGGATTCATCGGTGGGCCGACCGAATGGAAAGGCGGCCCGGTCTATGACCCGGAAACGGGCGATGGGGCTGCCACCGGCTATCTGAAGCTGCGCGCCGACGGCAAGCTCGAGCTCAAGGGTTGCGTCGCGATCTTCTGCCGGACGAAGATCTGGAGCCGGGTGAAATAGAGCAGTAACTCCCTCTCCCGCGCGCGGGAGAGGGAGGGGCCCGCCGCCGAAGGCGGTGGGAAGGTGAGGGTCTTCTTTCTTCTTCTGTCTCGGTACACGCTTGGAAGAAGGAAGAAGACCCTCACCCAACCTGCACTGGGTGAACAGCGCCCCGCGCTGTTCAGGTCATGCCGGGGGCATGACCGACCCAGTGCACCCGCTTGCGGGAGAGGGCTAAACGCTCACCAGACGTGGACGCGATCCTCGGGCGCCAGGTAGAGCTTGTCGCCCGGCTTGACCCCGAACGCTGCGTACCAGGCGTCCATGTTCCGGACGATGCCGTTGACGCGATATTCCTCCGGGCTGTGTGGATTGGACAGGAGCTGCGCGCGCAACGCGCCCTCGCGGGCCTTGCCTTGCCAGCTCTGCGCATAGGCGATGAAGAAACGCTGGTCGCCGGTATAGCCGTCGATCACCGGCGGCTCGCCATGACGCGATACATAGCGGCGATAAGCGGCATAGGCGGCTTCGAGCCCGCCGAGATCGCCAAGATTCTCGCCCAGGGTCAATTCACCCTTGATGTGTACGCCGGGGATCGGCTCGTAGCTGTTGAACTGCGCGACCAGCTTCTGCGCGTGCGCGGTGTAGCGGTCGGCGGATTCCTTGGTCCACCAGTCGCGCAGCTTGCCCTGCGCGTCGAACTGACGGCCTTCGTCGTCGAAGCCATGGCCCATTTCATGGCCGATCGTCGCGCCCGTCTCGCCGTAATTGACCGCCGGATCGGCGGCGGGGTCGAAGAAAGGCGGCTGCAGGATCGCCGCCGGGAAGGTCACCTGGTTCATCAGCGGATTGTAATAAGCGTTCACTTCCTGGACGTTCATGTCCCACAGCCCGCGGTCGACCGGCTTAGGCAGCCGCGACAATTCCAGCTTCCACTGGAAGTCGTCGGCGGCGATCGCATTGCCGAGCGGGTCGGTGCGCGACACCGACATCGCCGAATAATCGATATATTTGGCCGGATGCCCGATCCGCGGGTCGAACGAGGCGAGCTTGGCGAGCGCTTCCTTGCGGGTCGGCTCGTCCATCCAAGTGGCGTTGTCGATCTTCTCCTTATAGGCCGCGCGCAAGTCGCCGATCAGCTCGGTCATCTGCTTGTCGGTATCGGCGGTCCAGTGATGCTGGGCGTAGAGTTCGCCGACCGCTTCGCCGAGATAATCGTTGAGCAGCCGCACGCCGCGCTTCCAGCGCTCGGGCTGGCTCTGCACGTCCTGCATCGTCCGGCTGTAGAAACCGAACCGCGTATCGTCGAACGCCTTGGGCAGATATTGCGCATGGTCGCTGATGAAGCGGAAGGTCATCCAGTCCTTCCAGGTGGCGAGCGGCGTCGCCGTGATCGCCTTGCCCGCCGCGGTCACCGCGCTCGGCTCGGCGACGACCACGATCGGCATCTTGCCCAGGCCGATTTTGGCGAGGACGGGAGTCCAGTCGAATTGCGGCGCGAGCTTGGTCAGAGCCGCGCGATCCATCGGGTTATAGGTCTTGACCGGATCGCGCCGCGCCTCGGGCGTCCATTGATCCTGCGCCAGCTTGGTCTCAAGCGCGATGATCGCATCGGCCTTGGCCGCCGCGTCGGGGATGTCGGCGAGGTCCTGGATGTGGATGATATAGTCGCGATACGCCTTACGGTACGCGACATATTTGGCGTCGGGCAGCAGGTAATAGTCACGCGTCGGCAGGCCGAGCCGGGCCTGGCCGGTATCGACCGTATAATGGGTCGGATCCTTGGAATTGGGACTGACGCCGATATTGATCGGGGAGGCGAAGCCGGGCTCTGCCATCAGCGCGACGAGCTGGTTGGTAGTCCTGACCGAGGCGATCCGTCCGAGCCAGGGCTTGAGCGGTGCGGTGCCGCGCGCCTCGATCCCGGCCTGGTCCATCCAGGCGCCGTAAAAGTCGGTGATCCGGCGCATCCTGGGATCGGCGGGTGCGGGGCCTGCTTCCTCGACCAGCTTGCGGACTTCCGCCTCGCTTTCGTCGGGCATATCGTAATTATAGCCGGCGCGCGCCTTGTCTGGGGCGATCGGTGCGGTCTTCAGCCAGCTGCCTTCGGCATAACGGAAGAAGTCGTCGCCGGGCTTGGTCGCCTTGTCCATCGAGGTGTAATCGACGCCCCAGGGCCCGTATTTGGGTTTGGGCGCGCCCGATGTCTGCGTCTGCGCCAACGCCAGTCCCGACATGCCCAGCAGCAATAGCCCAGCAACCCGCTTGATCGCCATGACGCAACCTCCCGCTCGATGATCGTTCGCGCGGTGTGTTGTCAGACTATGGCGGCAGACAAAAGCGGAATCTTGTTGCCCGGTTTCAGGCGGGCTCGGCGATGATCTGGCGCAGCGCGCGTTCGAACGCTTCCGGCGGCTGCCCGCCCGAGATCAGATAGCGGCCATCGATGACGATCGCCGGCACCGAGTTGATACCGCGCGACTGCCACAGGCGCTCGGCGTCGCGGACTTCCTGCGTATAGCGGTCCGAGGACAGGATATCGCGCGCCGCGACGCCGTCGAGCCCGGCCTGTTCGGCGATGGAGACCAGGATGTCGTGGTCGGACACGTCCAGCCCCTGGGTGAAATTGGCGGCGAGCAAGGCGTGCTTGAGCGCGACCTGACGCCCTTCGAGCTCCGCCCAATGGAGCAGGCGATGCGCGTCGAACGTATTGTGCAGCCGCCGCTCACCCAACATCGCCATGTCGAACCCGACCGCGGCGGCGCGGTCGCGGATCGTCTCGCGATTGGCGGCCGCTTGCTCCGGGCCGATGCCGTATTTGCGCGTGATATGCTCGACCGCATCCTCGCCTTCGGGCGGCATGTCGGGGTTGAGCTCGAATGGTTGGAACGTGATGTGCGCGTCGACCAGGTCGCCGGTGCGTGCCAGCGCTTCCTCCAGCCCGTTGAGGCCGACGGCGCACCACGGGCAGGCAATGTCGGAGACGAAATCGATCTTGATCGGCCGGGGCATGCGCCATCCTTTTCCTGTGCGGTCACGGCACAGATAAGGATCAAGTCGGCGCGTTTCATCGGGGCCCCAGCCCAGGCGCTAATACTTCCGTCGCGGACGGCGCGTCGCGCGCGCCGAGCCGATCAGAAGGGTGCCGCGACGGTCTCGAAGTCGAGATGATCGGCGTCGAAGCCTTGCGGGCCCGGGATCGCCTGGAGATTGCGATATTTGATCGCAGGACCAGGCGAGCGGCCGACCACTGCCGTGCCGGACCCATCGAGCGCGACGCGTTCGTCGCCCGCGATCAGCGTCATGCCCTTGAGCGAGCCCGGCGTGTAATGGACCACCAGGTCATAGCCATGCGGCGCGTTGCAATATTCGCGGATCGCACCGAGCTCGAACGAACCCGGCGCGGCCGGCGCGGTCGGGACGCCGGCAGCGGCCGCTCCCGCCTTGACAGTGCACATTACCGGCACCCGCAGAACGAGATTGATCCCGAAGGACTCGCTGTGCGCGGCCGAGGTGCCCGCGGCGACGAGCAACAACCCCGTCACCATTTTCCCGATCCTGCCGACCATGATGTCCGACGCCTTCCCGAAAACCCGCCTGAAAAACTCGAAGGCCAGTCTAGGCGGTGGCGGTTAAGGATTAGCAAAAGTGCCAATATGCCAAAACGGGTATGATCAAATTGAGTATCCGATCGTATAAATCGGACAGATCTTGATCTAGATAAATATAAATTTCGTTCTTTCCTATGATCTTAGAAAAGATGGTCATTTTCGCACAAATAACGGGACATCGTTAACCACTCGTTAGACTCGACTCATTGCCGATTGATGTATTTGGTATATCGGAAGTTAAGGGTGAGTCGCGGGGGGTTAATGCAGATCAAGAAGCCGCGTTTCGCGGCTGGAGTTGTCGTGGCGGGCATGGTGCTCTTGAGTACCAATAATGCCGCCGCCGACGATCTGCCGGCCGCCAAGTCGCTTACCCTGGAAGTGCAGGGAGAGATTCAGGAACATTGCAGCTTCGGGCCGATCCCTGATCTCGCGCTTGGAGACCTCATGACCGTGCGTGGCGAGTATCGCCGCCACGTCGCGCTCGATTGCAATATTCCTATCGATATCAATGTGAAGTCGTCGAACGGCGGCCTCGCTAATACCGTCTATCCGAATGGGCAGGGGCCTTACAAAGGCAAGCTCGGCTATCGCCTGAGCCTTGCCATGCCGATCCGCAAGCCGGCGACAAGCGTCGTCACTGGCACGTTTCAGAGCGGACAACTGACGGGCGGCGGCACGCTGTCGAGCAACGGCGGCGTCGCGCTCGACGGGTTGGAGCTGACCATGCGGTTCGACCAGCTGCGCGGCGACGATGCGCTGTTGGGCGGCGATTATTCGGAAGTGATCGAGATCACGGTCTCGCCGGCCTGACGGCGAGGCGTGAGGGTGTTTGGTGCGAGGGCAGCCGCACCGGATTGATTGTTCATGCTGCCAGGTCGTCCGCGCCACTGGGTCCGAACGGCTTGCTTAACTAGGGAGAAAAGAACGTGAAGAAGGCTTTTGCACTTACGGCTGCGGCGATCGCGATGATCGCGGCGACCAGCGCCACGGCGTCCACCCACTCGGTGACGCCGGGCTATTACGGCAATCCCGGTTATCAGCCCCCGATCTGGGCGGTGAACGGCTGGAACATTCCTGACGACACCACCACTGCGACGCCGGACGTGGTCAACACGTTCACGCTGACCGGCACGGTTGCCAAGGATTGCTCCTATTATGGCGGTCCGTCGCCCAGCCACAGCATCCCGCTGGGCGCGATCGGCGTGAAGAACGGCGACACCGAGACCTCGGCGACCGCATTCAACCAGGCGTCGACGTTCAACATGGACATCAGCTCGACCAGCGCGGGCTGCAACTTCAACAACACCGTGACGATCAAGAAGAGCGCCCAGGGCCTCGTGAACGCGTCGGCTGGCGGCTATGACAGCAACCAGTTCACCGCGAACATCCCGTACACGATCAACGGTGGCCTGACCGGCACCACCAACACCAGCGGCCCGGCCGCCGGTACCTTCGTGCCGATCGTGCTGGCCGATGGCGACGCCATGAAGCAGGTTCATCTCGGCGCGTGGCGCTCGAACCTGAACATGGGCCTCGTCTTCACCGCTCAGAGCAAGGGTCTCGTCGCCGGTAACTACACCGACACGATCACCGTCGAACTGGCGGTCGATACCACTTCGTAATCGACCAATGCGAGGGAGGGGACCAAGTTGTTCCTCTCCCTCGTCTTTTTCGCGTCTGTACCGCCCCGTCGACCATTGCCGGCGTGCGGCCAATAAGCTTTCCCGGGGGGAAGATATCGTGCTCAATCGAACGGCGATCCGCTGGCTGTTGGCCGGCGCCATTGCGGCAATCGTGCCGCTGGGCGCCCAATTATGGGCGATGCGCGTCTCGCCGATGGTGGTCGAGATGTCGAGCGCCGGGTCGAAAGCGACCGCGCGGGTCGAGGTCGACAATTCGGGGGCGGGCCTGCTGGCGTTCGAGACGCACATCACCCGTCTCGACTATGATTCCGAAGGCAAGCAGGTCGAGGTCCCCGCCGACAACGATTTCCTCGTTTTCCCGCCGCAAGGCACGCTTCCCGCCAATGGCCGCCAGGTGATCCGCCTGCAATGGCTGGGTGGCGCCGAGATGCCGGCGTCGCGCAGCTATTATATGTCGGTCAACCAATTGCCGGTGGCGATCACACCCGACGCCCCGGGCAAGAGCGGCGGCGAAGTCCAGATCGTCTATCACATGAAGGCGTTGATCACGGTCGCGCCGCCCAACGCCAAGCCCGCGGTCGAAGTGGTGTCGGCGACCCCGACGATGGTGCAGCCCAAATATGAGGAGGGGCAGCCCGCCCCGGCCAAGGTCGCCGGGCTGACGGTCAAGTTCCGCAATACCGGTACGCGCTATGCGATGCTCGCCGGCGCGCGCTGGGTGATCGATGGCACCGGAACCGACAAGCAGCCGATCCATATCGAACTGTCGCGCGAGGACCTCTCACGACTGATCGGCGTGGGCTATATCGCGCCGACCAACGGCATTCGGACGTTCGACGTTCCGCTCGACAAATCCTTTGCGCCCGGTTCGGTAAAGATCCGCTTCCAGCCGTGAAGCTGCGGCGGATCCTGCTGACGTCGAGCGCCTTGTTGTGCGCCACCCCGGCGCTTGCCCAGGTGTCGATCCCGCTTCCCGGCGGCAGTTCTTCGCCGACTTCGGCGCCCGCGCCGCCCATCGCGCAACCGGCGCCGTCGCCGGACGGTCAGGTCACGGTACCGCTGCCGGGTGGCACACCGGCGCCACCGAAACCGCGGTCGCCGGCAATCAATCCCTATA
>Ga0207669_10000049_pt1 | contig 60278 bp, 55 predicted proteins | sample KBSM33metaG_FD_184329 | JGI IMG/M metagenome (GOLD analysis project Ga0207669, IMG submission 184329) | Miscanthus rhizosphere microbial communities from Kellogg Biological Station, Michigan, USA - KBS M3-3 metaG (SPAdes) (version 2) | ecosystem: Host-associated > Plants > Roots > Rhizosphere >...
CGACGACCACGAGGAGGCCGGAGAGTGAGCCCTACGCGGGCGCGACCGCCACCGGCTCAGGCAAGGAGGCCGACCTGCATTTTTCGGTGACCATCGACCGACATTTTTGGATGATCATTGACAAGGGCGGGCAGGCCGCGCGGACTCAACGCTTCAGGTCGGCCACGGCGCGGTGAGCCGAGAGAAGCAAGGGCTCGATGTCCGCGTCGGCGAACGAATCAACCGGCGTCCGGTTGTCAAGCTCCGGCTGGGGCGCGGTGGCAAACGCGGCAAGCGTCCACGAGTCGAGCCCCGCATCGCCGAAGACCTCGTTGAGCTTCTTGACCGCCCCGAAGGGGGCTCCGCTGGCCCCGTTGAACTGCCAGCGCGGGTAGCGAACCAGCCCAGCGTCATCGCGCAGCGCGATCACCGACCCACTGACTACCCGCTTGCGCAGCGCCTCCCGGCTGATCCCACCAAGAAGGACCCGCGCCTCAGCGCTGGTAAGCAGCTCCCCAAGCGCCCGCTCCCAAGCCCCACCAGCAAGCACGACCATCGCCGCCCGCCGGCCGAGCACCTCGGCATCGTCAGCCGAGCTCGGCTGCCCACCGATCTCGGTAAGCGTGCGCCGGAACTCCTCGACGGTGCGATCTAGGAAAGCGAGATTTGATGCCATTAACTTCAAAGGTAGCGTCAACCCCGTCAACCGTCAAGAAGTAGCCGGTCGCCGATCGCATGGAGTTTTTCACGAGCCAGCACCCAAAGGACTCTCGTTTGCTCAAGAGAAGAACCGCGAATGCCTGCCATTTTGGACGAGCGAACGCTATGTGCGCGCTTCAAGAGCTGGATCGATGCAGAGCTCCGAACGGAGACCTACGGGCCCCTTACTCGGGCCGAGACTGAGGTCCGTGCTCAAGGTACGAGGGGTCGACATGACCTCCTTCTCTATGCGGGTAATAAACCAGTCTTCTCATGCGAGGTCAAGCTACCCACTAGTGCGGAAGGCGCGTCGCCTTTCGAAGACGGTGTTGTAGATAACGCACGTAAGAAGGCAGAGGCTGAGGGCGTCACCTTCTTCGGGACCTTTAATTGCGCGACCTTCGTCGTCTGGCAAGTTGAAATGCCAGGCGTTCCTGTGCATCGTCGCGATGTGGCGCACTGGCGAGTGGTGCCAGCCCAATATTTAACGCAGCTGGAAAACTCTCAGGCCGAAGATGCCTTCAAGCAATGGGTTCGAGACCTTCTCAGCCTTGTCGCCGCCGCCGAGGCCGGCGTCTCACCAGGTGCCCCCTCAGACCAACGCCCTGATACGGAGCTCGTTGCCCGGATCGAGGGAAGCCTAGAAACCATTGTGGGCTTGACCCTCCCCGACGTTGCTGAACGATTCACTACTGACCCCACCTTTCGAAGAGCCGTAAAGCGCTGGATGATCGAGGACCAGCGCTGGCAATGGGACGACAAGCAAGGGGCAGAGCTCCTGCTTCAAACGGTAAAGATCGCCTGCTACTTGCAGATGAATCGGCTCATGTTTTATCTAACTATGCGGGGTCGTTTCCCGGCACTGCCAGATCTAGATCTGGCTACAGCGAAATCGGGCCGCGGTGTTCGGCAGCGCTTAGAGCCCCTGTTCACCCAAGCAATGCACGAGTCATCCGACTACGAGACCGTCTTCGACGTTGGATACATCGTTGAGGTTGCATATGCGAGTGATGCTGCTACTCGCGCATGGTCAGGGCTTGTTTACGTTTTAAAAGACTTCAACCTCTTTCAACTAGGCCTTGACGTTCTCGGAGGGATATTTGAGCGGCTCCTTTCCCCCGAGGAGAGGCATCGCTTCGGTCAGCATTACACGAGTCCGCAACTTGTCGACTTGCTTGTGGCCGCCACTGTCAAAGCGCGTGACGCTTTGGTTTTAGATCCGGCCTCTGGTGGCGGAACCTTTCTTGTTAGAGCATACGAGCGCCTTCGGCACCTCGGTGAGGCAGATCATCTGACCCTCCTATCACAGGTCTACGGCAACGACTCATCGCAGTTCGCTGGCCATCTATCAACGATCAATCTGGCTGCCCGGCAAATTGACCGCGACCGGAATTACCCACGGGTCGGAACGCACGATTTCTTTCAGCTGAATCCTGGAGACTCGTTGGTTTCTTTGCCTCTCGGCCCAGGTCCATCCGCTGTTCGAGCTCCTGTGGAAATTCCTGCTGGTATCAACGCAATCGTGGGAAACCCGCCCTATATTCGTCGACAGGGAATCGACGCAAAGACCCGGCGCCGTGCGAACTCGGCAGTGACCCGCTTTGGGGAGGAGACCGGAAACCCGCACTTCAAACTTGACGGCCTCTCCGACTTACATGTTTTTTTCTGGCCGCAGGCAAGCCGGTTTTTGGCGGACGACGGATATCTTGGATTCCTGACGTCGAGTTCTTGGTTGCAGAGCCGCTATGGAACCCAGCTTAAGCAGCTTCTCCTTGATGAATACGAAATTCAGATAATCGCCGAGACGATTGCTGAGCCGTGGTTCTCCGACGCTCGAGTAAAGACTGTGGCCACGGTTGCCCGGAAGCGCTCAAAGTCAGAGCGGGCGACTAACCATGTCTCTTTCGTTCAAATCCTGCGCCCCCTGTCGGAGTTGATGGGTTCCGCATCTTCAGGCGATCGGTGGAACCGGGTTGAGGCGCTGCTCAACGAGATGCGTACCCCTCAGAGCGGCGAGAGAATGCGCGTGCGTATGGTTTCTCAGTCCGACCTTTCCGCCGCTGACGATTGGTCGGTTCCGCTCCGAGTCCCAGATCTTTACGAGCGCTTTGTCGAGCTTCCAGGGGTTAGACCGATTTGCTCCGACCAAGCCAGTGAGAACGACCCCTACATCCTCAGGGTGGGGCCAAAGTTTGGTTCAAAATGGTTTGTCGTCCAAGATGTGACTCCGTCTACGAGCGAGAGAGAACTCGATGATTGGGGCGTCACGAGAAAGCAAGTATCTGGCCCGTCCCCACGCTTTCGCATAGTGACTGGCCAGGGTTGGCGAGGGCCGATCGAGAGCCGCTTCCTAAGGCGTTGGGTCCGAGGTCCTGGGGATGAGCCCGGTCGCGTGCTGGGGCGAGAGATCGGGGATCTGGTCATAACTATTCCCCGTAAGGCCAGCGTGCCGCGCACGGCGAGAGTGCGTGCCTATATCCAGCACGGTGAAAGCCTCGGAGAACACCGCCGGGTCTACACTGGGGCTAGAAAGCGTTGGTATTGCATCGAGGAAATTCAGCCTGGGCCGATCATTTTTCCGAGTGGCGCTCAATATGGACACAAGGTGTGGGGAAACCCAGGCGAGCGCTATCTAACCACTAGTCCGAATGCGTATCTTGAGCCGCGGGCCGGTTCTTCAGAGGTCGCCCTTGCACTCCTGAACTCGACCTGGACTTTCCTGGCTGCCCTCTTTGATGCGGGAGCCGTGGGTACGGAGGGTCTGGTGCGATTTGGGGGCCGAGGATCATGGCGTCGCCTGCACTCAATCGACCCAGGCCGAGTATCGACTGATCAAGCACGTCGGTTGAAGGAGATTTGGGGACGTATTGCTGATCAAGAGGTGGACCAGTTTCCCCCCGAGGGCGAAGAGTCTCTTTCGGGAAGTAGGCGGGAGTTGGACGAGCTCGTGTTGATGGTGGCGGGTATTGAGGACCGGGTCGATGCCTCGGAGATGGTCGATGAACTCTACGAGTGGTTGCCTGCATTCACCGCAAAGCGTGCTGATGTTGAGGGAATGGCCGTTTCTGGTCGTACGGCGAGGGGCGGGGGTGCTCGTATTCAGAACATTGTCGAGCAGACGGTCGCCGCCATTGAGTCGACTCCTCCGTGGGTTGATGAAATCGATGATCTGTGGGATATCTGGGATCTGCCTGAAGAGGCCGCGGATTCATCTGGCCAGGTGTCGTTACTGGGGATCGATGAAGGGCTTGAGCGCCCGACCGACATACGGTTCGGAGACGATTGGGTTAGGTTTGATGCTGCAAGCCAGGCAGAATTCGTTCGGACGCTCGCTCTTCATCGAATGGCCCCCCGCAAGCTTGCTGTGCCGCCTTCGGAGATAGCTGCATCAATTAACGAGACGGCTATGAAGTACATCGAGGGCAGGCGGCAAGCGCTAAGGCATGGTCTGAGTGAACGGATCGGCGAGGACGATCCAGTATTTCCAGAGGCGTTCATTCAGGCACTGAGCCGTCTTTCTGCTGCCGATAGGGCTGCGTTATATACGGCTGCACGCCGAGAGCGACAGGTGTCGAAGCGTAGCCGGGAGCGGCGCAAATACTGACGTTCGACCATGGAAGTCCCTTGGCCCGGGACCCTCGTCTGCCGATTTCCCTGCACGGGGGTCTAGTTTCAACGCTTCTGGCGACGTAGGGGGGGCGAGGGTAGCGTCCCGATCGGCGCTGCCGCAAATCCCTCATGTCACGGCGGAGGTAAGTGGATACCAAAGTGCATGTATTGGCGCTGTTTTGGCGCTATACTTTGGGAAATGCCAAGTGTCCAGATCAAGAACGTTCCCCCCGACATACACCGCATCCTCCGGCAGCGCGCCGCGGCGGCTGGTCAGTCTCTGCAAGAGTACCTGCTCGCCGAGCTCAAGCAGCAGGCACAGGAGGAGACCCTCGATGAGGTCCTCGATCGCGCTGGCGGTCGGGCAGGCGGGTCGGTGGGCCTTGGCTTCGCGGCCGAGACGCTGAGGGCGGATCGCAAGCGCGCGGCGTGATCGTCGTTGATGCTTCGGTGCTAGCGCCGGCTCTTGCGGACGATGGCGCCGACGGGGATCTCGTACGTCGTCGGTTGCGTGGGGAGCGGCTTGTTGCACCCGAGCTCGTGGATCTGGAGGTGCTGTCAACTCTTCGGCGGGCGGCTCGTGGTGGCAGGCTCGATGAGAGGCGGTCGGGTCAGGCTCTCGGCGACCTTGCGGCGCTGCCGCTGCGGCGCGTTCCGCACCTGCCGCTCTTGGGCCGCGTGTGGGAGTTGCGTGACAACCTCACCGCCTACGATGCGGCCTATGTCGCGCTGGCAGAGGCTCTTGATGCATTGCTCCTGACCGCCGACGGGGCGATGGGGAAGGCGAGCGGCGTTCGCTGTGAAGTCGAGGTGCTGGTGTAGGGCCGGGGGGATTGACCACCCCGCCCCGCCCAACGACCAACGTCGGGCGGGGCGCCCTGAGGTGTTTCAGGAGCCCTCCGGATCCTCCAACCACGGCCCACGACCGACTTCGATCGCATCGTCGAGGAAGTCGGCGCTCCCGACTCCGTCGTCCAGAAGGTGGATGTAGGTGCGTAGAGTGAAGGCTGGGTCGGCGTGGCCGAGCCAGGTCTGGATCTGCTTGATGTTCTTGCCGTTGGCGAAGAGGAGTGACGCGCAGGTGTGGCGGAAGGCATGGAAGCTCACCCACGGCATCTGCACGAGATCCCGTGCCGGGTTGAGCACATTTTCGGCGACCTTACCGCGAATCAGCTCCGTCCCGACTTTGGAAGGGAACACCGGTTCCGTCGGGCCGGCGTAGGTCGCCTCGCGATGAACCGCCAGGCGCGCCGTCATCCCTGGCGCCAGCGGGATATCCCGCCGACCGGCGCCGTTCTTCAGCTTCTTGCGCTCGCCCCGGTAGACCTGCTCGCGGACCTTCACCCGTGGGTTGCCCTCGAGCTCGAGGTGCTCCCAGGTCAGACCGATCACCTCGGAGATCCTCATCCCGGTGTGCACCATGAACTCGAGAAGAGATGCCAGTCCCTGGGGACAGCGGAGAGCAGGGTCGCCATCTCGCTCCTGGTCAGGGCCTTGGCTCGATCCTCGTCCGGCACCTCCTCGACCAGCGGCGCCGGGATGCGGACGCCGCGGATTGGGTTCGTGCTGATCAGCCCGTCCTCGAGTGCGGTGGCGAAGAGCGTCGACAGCGACGCCCTCGTTTTCCTGATCATCGAGGTGCTCTTGCCTTCGTTTCGCATTGCCATCATGAGTTCGCGGACGTCCTTTGGCTCAATTTCACTGAGCTTCAGGGTCTTCCAGCGCGGCAGAGCGAAGTTCTCGATCGTGCGCCGGTACTCCGGGCGGGTGGTCTCCGAGAAGCCGCGCTGGGTGCGTCCGGCGTAGGTCTCGATCCATTCCGGGAAGTAGTCCCCGAAGCGGGTGCGCTCGACCGGTTTGCTGTCGACCGAGTCGCGGAGCGACTTCTTCTCACGCGCTTCGTTGAAGGTGCGGCAGGTTTCCTTGTGCTGGCAGCCGCGGTGACGCCACATGATCACGTAGGGGCAGTCGCAGGGGCCGGTGCCATTGCACTTCGTTCCGTGGGCATGGTAGATGCCGGGGGAGGAGGTTCTCGCTAGCTGAGTCATCGTCTCTCCTTTCGCGCAAGGAGTTGCCCTCGCGTGTGGTCTCTTGCTCCTCACACGGACGAGCTGGATCCAGCGCCACCCCTCGGTAACAGCATGCCGCTGCTCGGCAACAAAAAGGCAACAGGACATCCTCTGCCAGCCGCAAATAGCCGCAAAAGATCGTTGCCCTGCTGTCCCTCGTCTTGCTGCTGTTCCCGATCAGACTGCGAAATCGCCAAACAGCCGCAAACGGCCGCAACGCATCCAGGCTTTCTCAGTCCGGAAACCGGGGTTCGAATCCCCGTAGCGGTATGGCCCGGCAGGCCGAACCCGCCCGATGCGTTGGCGAAGATCACGGCGTGCCTGATGTCGTTGTTCTCCTGCTCGCCGCTTCCGCCACCGCGTTCGCGACCGGGTTGGGGGCGATACCTGTCTTTCTCTTCGGCGAGCGCACCGAGCAGCTGACCCCTTCCTTGCTCGGGTTCGCCGCGGGGGTGATGGGGGTCGCGGCGCTGGCGGGGTTGCTTATCCCGGCCTCAGAAGAAGGCTCGTTCGCCGAGGTGGTTGCGGGACTCGGGATCGGCATCGCCTTTCTCATCGTGGCCAGGCGGCGGTTTCGGCCCGAGCATGGCTTCATGGGACGTACCGGGCGCGGTACGCGCACCTCCGCGCTTGTGTTCCTCGTTCTCTTCGTCCACAGCCTGCCGGAGGGGCTCGCGATCGGAACCGCCTTCGCCTCGGATCGAGCAGGGCTGAGCCTGTTCGTGATCCTCGCGATCGGGATCCAGAACGTGCCGGAGGGAACCAGCGTCGCGATCCCGATGCAGGAAGCCGGCTTTGGGCGGGCGCGGCAGTTCTGGGCGGCCGTGGCGACCAGCGCGCCGCAGCCGGCCGGCGCCCTGATCGCCTTCCTGGCGGTCGAAGAGGTGAGTGGCCTCCTGCCCCTTTCGTTTGCCTTCGCCGCCGGGGCGATGCTGGCGCTGATCGTGACGGAGATGCTGCCGAAGGCCTACGCCGGCCCGCAGCGGCTGGGGCCCGGCATCGGCCTCGCGCTCGGCGCCGCCCTTATGCTCGGCTTGAGCTACGCGCTTGGGGTGTGAGTGGGCTCAGACGAGTGCGAGAACCGCAAGCGCCGCCACCGAGATGGCGATCAAGCCGAAGGTGATGCCGGTGACCCAGCGGCCCCGTCTGCCCAGGGCGTAGGCGCCCATCAGCTCCGTGTCCTGCGCCAGGGAGCGGATGAAGGGGAGGATGACCAGCAGGAGCACGGCGTTGAGCGCTTGCGTCAAAAAGAGGAGCTGGATCAGCGGCGCCCCCGGGATGAGGACGATCACCGCCGCCAAGAGGACGACCGCGGCGAAGCTGAGATAGAAGGCGCGCGCCTCGGTGAAGCTGTCGTCCAGATCAGCGCGTCGGCCGAGCGCCTCTGAGATCGAGTAGGCGGTCGAGAGCGGCACAATCGCCGCCGCCAGCAGCGCGGCGCCGAGGAAGCCCAGGCCGAAGAGGGTCGCAGCAAGGTCACCGGCCAGCGGTTCGAGCGCCTTTGCCGCGTCGCCGGCGTCGTTGACGTCGACGCCCGCCGGGTGCAGGGTCGCGGCGCAGGCGACGACCACGAAGAGCCCGATGACACCGGTGAGGACGGCGCCGACGACGACGTCGATCCGCTCGTAGCGCAGGTCCCTGACGCGCAACTGCTTGTCGACCGCATAGGACTGGATGAAGGCGAGGCCCCAGGGGGCAAGCGTGGTGCCGACGGTCGCCACCGCGACCAGGACCGCGTCGCGGCTGAGGGGGATGCCCGGCACCACCAGCCCCCTGGCCGTCGCGCCCCAGTCTGGATGGGCGAGGAATCCGGCGACGACGTAGGCGACGAAGACCGAGCTGAGGGCGAGGAGGAAATGCTCGACGTGGCGGAAGTTCTCGCGAAGGACGAGGGCCGAGACGCCGATCGCCGCGAGGGGCACGCTCAGGTAGCGGCTCATCCCACCGAGCAACTGCATCCCCGCCGCTACGCCGGCGAACTCGGCGCAGAGCGTGCCGGTGTTCGCGACGATCAGCGCCGCCACCACGACCGCCGCCGCGCGCTCGCCGTAGTGCTCTCGCACCAGCGTCAACAGCCCCTTGCCGGTGACGATCCCCAGCCGCACACCCAGCTCGTGGAAGACGACCAGCGCCGCGGTGGAGAGGGCGAGCACCCAGAGCAGCTCGTAGCCATATTTGGCGCCCAGGATCGAGTAGGTCGCGATTCCGGCCGGATCGTCATCGGAGAGCCCGGCGAGGAGTCCCGGGCCGATTACGGCGAGCAGCGCCGCGGTCGTGCCCCCGCCAAGCAGAAGCCGACGGCGCCTCGCGAGGCGCCAGTGCGTGTGACGACCCGGGGCTCGGTGCGCACGGTGGGACACGGGTGGGCGTTAGTCTCGCGGGTCGACCTGCCGTGACGGCTGACGCTGAAAGCACGAGGGCATGCCGGCAATAGAGACCGAGGGGCTGACCAAGCTCTACGGCGCCGCACGTGGCATCGAGGACGTGACCTTCTCAGTCGAGGCGGGCGAGGTCCTCGAACGAGGACGTTCTATCCGGACGTGTACGAGCCTCGCTAGGACTCCGCTCGCCGCTTGACGGCGCCGAGGATGCGGTTGGTGACGAGGACGTGCATCCGGGTGCCGATCACCAGGGTGCGATAGGCGCGGCCCTTGAGGCCGGGGAATGTCGCCCGCGTTTCGGCGCGAAGGCGGGTGTGGCCGGGGGCCTGCTCGTCGAGGCGGAAGGTGAGGGCGTAGTCGGAGAAGCGGTGGCCGCCCCGCAGGGCCAGTTCGCGGCCGGGCTCGGCTCGCTCGACGTGGAAGCCGGGGAAGGCCGAGCCGGCGGCGAGCGGGCGGGGGCCGGAGGCCTCACGGTCGGCGCAGGCGAGCAAGCGGGCGGCGTGGACGGTCGATGGCGAGCCGAACGACCCGTCGACCACCCGCAGCAGGGAATCCCAGACCTTGCCCGGCGCTGCGGCGACCTCGACGCTCAGCTCGTCGACGAAGGGGAGGTCCGTGGCGCTGTTCACGCCGGGAGCGTATTGGGCGGCGGCATGCCGGCCGCCGCCCGTGCGCCCGGCGCTAGCCCGCCTTATCGCCGTTCGGGTGTAGCGCGTACCACTCGGCGCCGAAGGAGTCGATGTCGGCCCCCTTGACTTCGCCCGGCTTGGCGTCACCGGCATAGGTATAGAGCGGCCAGCCGGCGTAGGTGACCTGGGTCGTGCCGTCGCTGCGTTCGGTCGTGCCGAGCTTCGCGGCCATCGCGCCGCCTTCCGCCTTGCCGCTGCCGCTCAGCGGCGGCCAGACTTTGGCGCAGGGGCCGTAGCAGGCCGACTTGCCGCCCTTGTCCTTCTTGAAGTAGTAGAGCGTGAAGCCCTTCGAGTCGACGAGGACCTGGCCGGCGCCGGCGGCATTCGCCACCGAGACGACTGCCGTCCCGCCCGCCGTTTCGCTCTTCGCCGGCTTGCTCGCGGCGCTGGTTTCGCCACCTTCTCCGTAGGGACCGCCCCCCGAGCTGCTGTCGCTGCCGCCGCCACAGCCGCCGAGGGCCAGCGCGGCGGCGATCGCGAGGGCGACTGGGATCGTCTTGATCATGCGTCCTCCTGGTTGGGGTTGCCGTTGCCCGCCGCGCCGCCCGTATCGATCGGCGCAACGAAGGTCTGGTTGCCGACCCGCACGCCGATCGCCCGCGCGGCGGAGAGGTCGAGGGCGGAGCTGAGCACCGCCTGGGAGTCCTCCCCCCAGCGGTAGCGGAAGGAGCCGGCCGGCAGGCGGGCGCCGCCCGTCCCGCGCAGGAAGACCCGGCAGAGCGTGCCCGAGCGCACCCCCTTCACGTACATGTGGATCTCGGTGCCGAAGGCATGCGGCTGCAGCGTCGCGTCGATCGTCATTCCTGGCGGCAGCGAGTCGAAGGCGACCTGCTGCCCGGGCGTCGAGCCGCCGTCGGGGAGGGCGAAGATCGCCAACAGCGCCGCAGCCGCCGCCGCTGCGGTCGCCCCGCCGAGGGCGATCCGCAACCGCAGGCGCCGTCGCTGCTGCGCCCGCCGCTCGGACCGGATAGAGGCCGCGATTCGCTTGCCGAGCGCCGCCGGCGGCGCCGGCGCGGCGCCGAAGCGCTCCGGATCGGCGAGCGGCATCAGCCGGGCGACGGAGGCCAGCGAGGCGAGCTCGGCCCTGCACCCAGGGCAGCCCTCCAGATGCGCTTCCAGCGCCACCCGCTCGGCCTCCGGCAGCTGGCCTAGTGCCAGCGCGCCCAGCGACTGGCGCCACTCGCGGCAATGCTCAGCCGTCATAGCCGATCTCCTCCAGGGCGACCCGCAACGCGCGCAGGCCGTAGTAGACGCGGCTCTTGATCGTCCCCTCCGGCACGCCCAGCTCGGCCGCCACCTCGGCGTAGGGGCGGCCGCGGTAGTAGGTCTCGACCAGGACGCGGCGGTGCTGCTCGCCGATCCGCCGCATCGCCTCCTCCAGCTGCCAGGCGAGCAGCGCCTCGTCGAACGGCTCGACCGAGGGCTCGACGCCGCCCTCGGCGACCGCCGGCCGCGCTGCCCGCGCCCGGCCGAGGTCGATCACCACGTTGTGCAGGATCGCGAACAGCCAGGTGCGCAGCGAGCCGATCTGAGGGTCGAAGCGCTCTCCCGCCCGCCAGGCACGGAGGAAGGTCTCCTGCACCGCCTCCTCGGCCAGCCCCGAGTCGCCGAGTGAGCGCAGCGCGAACCCGTACAGCTCGCCGGCATGGGCGGCGTAGGCGTCGCGGACGTCGCGCTCGTCGGTAAGCGCGCCCGGGGTCATCGGACCGATCTTGATCGACAGCGGCTCATCGCACGACGATCTTGCCGTGCATGAAGTTGTGGATCGAACAGTGGTAGGGGAAGGTGCCGGACTGCTTGAACGTAACCGCCGCAGAGCGCCCAGGCCGGATCCGCCCGGTGGCAAAGTTGCCGCCGCTGGTCGCGGTGTGGGTGGTCGTGTCGTTGTTGGCGAAGACGACGCGGGCGCCACGGGCGACCGTCAGCTTGCCCGGGTGGAAAGCGAAGTCGCGGATCCCGACCCGGGCGCCGCCGCCTTTGTGGGGCAGTCGCTGGGCGCTGCCGCCGGCCGCCACGGCCGCGCCGGCGAGAAGGGCGACCAGCAGGATCGCCACCACCAAAAGTGCCCTCGATCGCATTTGTGTCCCGGTTACTGGTGCGGTTGACGGAAGGTTCAAAGCCAAGCGAATCTCCGGTTTGGGTGCGGGATTTGGGCCCGAGTGAACGTCGGCCTGCCGGGTTCCGTAGGACTCCGGCGATGGGAGGCAGACGCAGAGTGACGGCGGGCCGTCGAGGCATGCCAGTGGCAGCGCTCGCGGCGACGCTGGTGCTCGGCATTGCGCCGCCCGCTTGGGCGACCTTCCACTTGATCTCGGTGCGCGAGGTCTTTCCCGGCTCGGGATCCTCGCCCCAGGCCCAGTACGTCGAGCTGCAGATGTACGCCGGCGGGCAGGACCACGTCCAGGGCCACACGCTCACTTTCTACGACAAGTCCGGCGGCTCGAGCGGCAGCGCGACCTTTGGCGGCGACGTCGGCGCCGGCGCCACCCAGAGCACGATCCTCGCCGCCTCCACGGCGGCCGAGTCGCAGTTCGGCGTCCTCGCCGATGTCTCCATGCCGGGCACCAGCCTCGACCCGGCCGGCGGCGCTGTCTGCTGGGAAGCGCTCGACTGCGTCGCCTGGGGCAGCTTCAAAGGATCGGTCCTGGGGCCGGTCGGCTCGCCCGCCGACCCGGGCGGCATCCCCGACGGAATGGCGCTGCAGCGGACGATCGCCCCCGGCTGCCCGACCCTGCTCGAGGCCGGCGATGACAGCAACGACAGTGCCACCGACTTCTTTGACGCAGCGCCGGCGCCGCGGCCGAACTCGGTTCCGCCCTCCGAGCGCGCCTGCGCCACCCAGGCCGGCGGCGGTGGAGCGGGGGCCGGGCAGAAAGGCGGCGGGGCGGGGAGCGGTCGCGCCACCGGCCGGCCGCAGACGACGATCCGCAGCGGGCCGCCGCGCGCCTCGCGCAAGCGCACCGCGACCTTCCGCTTCGCCTCCAGCCGACCCGGCTCGACCTTCCTCTGCAAGCTCGACCGGCAGCGCTTCAAGAGCTGCCGGTCCCCCTACAAAGTCCGTCGGTTGAAGGTGGGCGCCCACGTGTTCAAGGTCAAGGCCAGCGGCCCGGACGGCACGACCGACCGCTCGCCGGCGACCTGGGCGTTCCGCGTCCTGCCACGGCACTAGCCATCGGGGCGGATCGCCGGCGCGGTGTGGGCGCAGCTAGCCGCCGAGGCGGTAGGCGACGATTTCCGGCAGCTGGCCTTCGGCCGCGGCCACCCCGGCCGGGGCGATTACCGTGTCGCCGGCGACGGTCACGCCGGTGTTGGTTCCGGCCGGCAGCGCTTCCTGCCAGACAAGGCGGCCGCTGTTCGCGTCGAAGGCGTAGATGCGGCCGTCGTAGGTCGTGGTGAAGACGAGGTCGTTGACCGAGCTGGTCGCGCCGAAGGGCGCCGAGGCGAATTCGTGCTTCCATTTGACGGCGCCGCTCTTCGCGTCGAGGGCGACGAGTTCGCCGGTCAGCGGGCTCGATTCCTGCACTTCGCCCCCCGAGACGATCGTCACCGCGTGGTTCACCACCGGCGCGAAGATGCTCTTGCCATCGGTCGAGATCGGCGCGATCACGCCGCCGAGGTTGCCGGGCGAGACGGTCATCGGCGTCTTCAGCTTCGAGTATTCGCCCCGCATCGCCAAGAGGCCGTCGTCGTCGTGGCCGTTGTGGTTGCCGACCGGCGTCTTCCACAGCAGCTTGCCGCTCTTCGGGTCGAGCGCGATCACGATCCCCGACTTGCCCGCCGCCAGCAGCACTTCCTTGCCGCCGACGTTCTCCAGGATCGGTGGCCCCTGCAGGTCCCAGTCGTAGATGTCGTGCGGCGTCAGCTGGAAGTACCAGTCCATCTTGCCGCTCTTGGTGTCCATCTTGACGATCGAGTTGGTGTAGAGGTTGGGGCCCGGGCGGCTCGATCCCCAGGGGTATTTGGCGGTCCCCGGGAACGGCGCCGGGTTGCCGACCCCAAAGTACATCGAGCCTTTGCCGTCGAAGGCCGGCGGGTACCAGAGGCCGCCGCCGGAGTTGATCGTCGCGTGCTGCTTTGACCAGAGGTCATCGGGCACGGTGTCGAAGTGCCACAGTTTCTTGCCGGTTTTGGCGTCGAGCGCCCAGAGCTTGCCGACCCCTTCGCCTTCGTAGAACTCGGTCGCCGTGCCCGGCACGGTGGAGACGTAGACGACCCCGTTCTCGAAGCCGGGCGACATGTCGATGCCCTCGTGCTGGTTACGGGCGAGCGGCACGGACCACAGCTCTTCGCCCGTTTCCTGGTCCAGCGCGAAGGCCGCCTTGGAGGTGGCGCCGTAGACGCGGCCATCGGCGACGGTGACGCCATTCGGCCCCTGGTCGGCGTTTTCGTAGCTTTTTTCCCAGAGCACGTCGCCGCTTTCGAGGTCGATCGCCTGCACGTTGGACTCGAGGTCCTGCGAGTAGACGACCCCGCCTGCCACGACCGGCGCCGAGGAGTAGCTGCCGTAGGTGCTTTTCGCTTCCAGCGGCAGGGTCCAGGCGACTTCGAGCTGGGAGACGTTGCCGCCGTTGATCGGCCCGGCGCTGTGCCGCGTGTTGGCCGGGTCGATGTTCGGCCAAGCGTCGCCTTTGAAGCTGACGTCGCCGGAGGAGTCGCCGCCGCCGCAGGCGCTCAGCGCCAGAGCGCTCGCCACACAGGCGATTGCGACCGCTCCGACCGCGCCTCTGGCGGTTCTCCCTGCCATTTCGCGACCCTATTCGATCAGTAAAAAGAAGTCAACTAGTTGCAGAGCGAAGTAGTGAACCGGTACCTTTTTGTTCATGGAGCAGCGGCTCCAGCACGCGGTTGGCGAGTAGGCCGAGCGCGCCGAGATTGGCGAAGCCCGGGCCCTGGCTCAGTCCGGCGAGGCCGGGTATCTGCAGGCGCGGCTCCATCCCTTGCAGCTCGAGGTTGCGGCCGATCGGTACCTCGGTCCCCGCCGGCGTGTCCCAGAGCTTGCCGACCCGCGCCTCGATCTCGGCCCGCACGTCCGCGGGGAACAGCGTGCGGAGCTGCGCCAATAGGTCGAAGCCGGTGCAATTGACGACGTAGTCGTGCTCGGGACGGACCACGCCTTCGGGCGAGCGATGCTCGAGACGCACCCGCTCGCCGCCGCCGACCGCCTCGACGTCGGTGACCCGGCCGGTGACGAAGCGGCAGCGGTCGTCGTAGGCGATTGCCGCCAGGCTCGGCGGGTCGAAGACGCCGCGGTCGGAGTGCTTGACGAAGTCGCGCCGGGTCTGCTGGTCGAGAGCGGTCCATTCGACTTCGTCGGGGTCGGAGAAGACACGGTTCTCGAGGAAGCTCTCGCCGCGGCTCAGCGGCAGCATCGGCGTGTAGATCGTGAAGCGGGCGTGCGGCCGGAAGCCGCGCAGGAACATCACGCAGCTGAGCGCGCTCTCGCCGCCGCCGACCACGGCCACGTCGCTTGGCTCCTCCTCCGGCAGGCGGGCGAAGTCGCTGCGGCGGCTGTCGCAATGGAGGACCCGCTCGGCGATCCCCGGCTCGTGCTGGAAGGCGCGGTGGATGCCAGGCCCGGTCAGGACCAGCGCCCCGGCGCTGTGGCGCGAGCGGCCCCCGGCCTGCTCGATCTCGACCTGCCAGCCCTCGCCGTCACGGTCGAGGGTCACCTGGGCGACGCGGCCGGCGACGTGCTCGACCCCGGCCGTCGCCCGCGACATCACCCAGCGCAGGTACTCTCCGTAGTCGCGGTGGCGGACCGAGGGCGAGCCGGCGTCGATCCAGCGCGCGTAGCGGCGGCGGGCGACCATGTAGCGCTGCCAGGAGAAGTTCATCGTCGCCTCGTCGATCGCGTCACCGTCCTCGCCGAAGACGTCGAAGCTGCGGTAGGGGAAGCCGACGTCCTTGATCGGCGTCACCGCCAGCGGCTCCTCGCCAGAGGTCATCCCGTTGCGACCCAGCCAGGAGGCGGCGACCTCGGTCCCCTCGACGATCGTCAGCGCCAGCGGTCGCAGGCCGAGGCTGTTGATCGCGTGCACCTTGGTCGCGATCCCGGCTGCCTTGGCGCCGGCGCCGACTACGAGTAGATCGGCTCGGGCTGCCATTGCTCTTCGACCCGCGCGCGCGGCTCGGCGACCACGCGGGTGCGCTTGTCGGGGCTGAAGGAGATCGCGCTGCGGGTGGCCCGCTCGGAGCCGCCCTCGACCGGGTGCAGGTCGACCGCGGCGAGCACGTTGCGGATCACCCGCTTCATCTCCAGTTCGGCGTAGCTCGCCGCCAGGCAGCGCCGCACGCCGCCACCGAAGGGGATCCAGGTGTAGGTGCCGGGCGGCCGCTCGAGGAAGCGCTCCGGCAGGAAGCTGAGCGGCCGCGGGTAAAAGCGCTCGTCGCGGTGGATCAGGTAGACGCAGGGGGCGACCGTCGTCCCGGCGGGCAGCACGTAGCCGCCCAGCTGCATCGGCTCGAGCAGGCGCCGGGCGACGACCGGCACCGGCGGGCAGAGCCGCAACGTCTCCTGCACGACGGCGTCCATGTAGGCGGTGCTCTCGCCGGCGTCGATCTCCTCGCGCAGGCGCGCCAGCTTCTCGGGGTGGCGCAGCAACCGCTCGAAAGCCCAGGCCAGCGAGGAGGAGGTCGGGCCGTCGGTCAGGAGGGTCAGCAGTTCGTCGCGCAGCTCCTTCTCGCTCAGCGGCGCGCCGTCCTCGTAGCGGGCATCTATCAGCATCGAGACGATGTCCTTGCGCCCGTTTTCGCCTTCGCGGCGGCGGCGGTCGACCTCGGCCAGCAGCGCCTCCTCGACCGGCTCCATCGCCTCGCGGAAGCCGTGGCTGCGGGCGATCCAGCCGGCGCCGAGCGCCGCCAGCCTGGTCAGCCGTTTGGGGGTGTTGAGCGCTTCGGTCAGCCGCGTCAGCGCTTCGCGGACGCCCTGCAGCCGGCTGGGGTCCTCGGGACCGAAGACGGTGCGCATGATCACCTCCTGGGTGATCGCCTGCATCCGCGGCCACAGCTCGAAGGGCTCGCCGACCGGCCAGCGTCCCACCTCTTCGCGGGTCACCGTGGCCATCATTTCGACGTCGCCGTCCATCCGCTCGCGGTGAAACGGCGGCAACATCAGCCGCCGCCGGGTCATGTGGTCGGGCTCCTCCAGCAGCATCACCGAGCGCGCCCCCAGCACCGGCAGCAGCAGCGGGTTGGCGAGGGCGACGCCCATGCTCGCCGGCGGCGCGGTGAAGACCCGTTTGACGTCGTCGGGGTCGCAGAGGAAGACCCAGGTGCCGGAGTGCAGGATGCACATCGTGAAGATGTCGCCGTAGCGCTCGCGGCAGCGCTTCATAAATGGGAAGGGGCGCCGCGCCCAGCCGATCGCCTGTAGGGCGCTCGGTAGCCGCGGCCCCGGTGGCAGCGCCGTGCTCACGCTCCGCTCCCGTCCGCCTCGGCCAGCGCGGCCATCAGCTCGTCCTCCTCCTTACAGGTGGCGGCGATCAAGAGCTCGAAGAGATCGCCGCTGAACTCAGATGGCAGGCCGGCCTCCTCGCCGCGCGCCAGGTAGCGCGCCCGCACCTCGGCGACGCGCGCCGGCTGCATCATCGGGATGTCCTCGGCCAGCTTGTAGCGGGCGATTTCGCGGCAGACCTCGAAGCGCTCGCCGAGCAGGCGGGCGATCCCGTCGTCGAGCTCGTCGAGGCGGCGGCGGTAGGGCTCGAGCCCGCTCATGCAGCCCTCCCTGGCGCCTTACTCACCCTATGGGTGAGAAAGGCGCCAGTCCCTTCCCTTGCTTCGAGTAGGCCGGCAGCAAAGGCGTAGGCGCAGGCGGCGAGCGACTCGAGCGCGTAGCCGCCCTCTTGGATCACGCAGACCGGCAGCCCCGAGGCGGCGAGCAGGCGGCCGACCTCGGCGAAGATCGCCGGCGAGAAGCCCCAGCCGCCATGCGGGTCGCCGCGCACGGTGTCGTAGCCGAGCGAGACGACCAGCGCCGCGCAGCTCTCGCGCAGCGCCTCGACCGAGGTGGCGACCGCGTGCAGGTAGGTGGCCGCGGCCGGGCTGCCGCTCAGCTCGACCACCCGTTCGCGCTCGCTGCTCGGCGTCACCGTCTGCTCGGCGACGTTGGTCACCGGGTGGGCGTGGATCGAGTACAGGCGGGCGTCGTCCATCGCGGCGACGATCGCCGCGGTGCCGTTCGGGTAGTGCAGGTCGAGGTCGAGGATGCCGACCGGCTTTACGCCTCCCTCGCGGAGGGTGAGGACCGCCGCCGCGGCGGTGTTTAGATAGCAGTAGCCGGCGCACCAGTCGGGCCCGGCGTGGTGGCCCGGCGGCCGACAGAGGGCGTAGGTGAAGCGCTCCCCGGCGAGCGTCCGCCGGGCGGCGGTGATCGCCGTGCGCACTCCCTCGCGGGCCGCGGCGACGAGGCCGCCCGAGACCGGGATGTCGGGCTCCAGGCCGGGCGCCGCCAGGTGCGGCAGCACCACCGGCTCGGAGCCGCGCACCTCGTCGAGCGCCTCCAGATAGGCCGGCTCGTGCAGGCTGGCGATCGTCCGCTCGACCTCCTCGGCGGGGGCGTCGGCCGCCGCGCAGCGTACGCCGGCGTGGCAGGTGAGGCCGCTGCGCAGCTCGCTCATCCGCCGGTTGTCGTCGACCCCGGGTCGCCGCCGCCCGCCTTCGACGATCCAGTGGGCGGCGTCGCGGCTGCCGCGGCGCTGCTCGATCGTCAGCAGCTCGCTCACCGCTCTTCCTCCTCCTCAAGCAGGCGCCGCATCCGCGGGCCGAGGTGGGAGAAGCCGTTGGCGCGGTAGAAGGCCTCGGTGGCGCCGACTCGCTCGAAGCTCTCCTTCGGCAGGCCGACCTCGATCCGGTCGACGCCGTGTTCACGGGCCAACTCGCAGAGCGCCTCGATCAGGTCGTGGCCGATCGCCCGACTGCGCCAGGCGGGCAGCACCCAGAGGTCCTGGATCGTCGCGTAGCGGCCGGGGACGTGGATCGCCAGCTGCCAGCTCGCGGCCAGCAGCCCGACCAGCTCGCCGCCGGTCTCGGCGATCAGCACCGCGCCGGCCTCGGGTGCCTCGACCAGCTCGCGCGTCGCCGCCTCCAGCTCGGCCGCGTCCGGCTGCTCCCCGCCCAGCTCGACCAGCAGCTTCTCGATCGCCCCGGCGACCGCGGCGGCGTCGTCGGCCTTCGCCAGGCGAACTCCGGAGCGGGGCATCGTCCCCGGGAGCGAGGAGCCCCCGGGCGGCGTCGGGCTCGGTTCGCTCATGCCGCCTCGAGCGCCTCCGCCCGCGGCTCCAGCTCGACCGACCAGGCCTCGGGCGAGTCGCTGCCGGTCACCGCCTCGGCGATCGCCGCCATCGGCGCCCGTGCCTTCAGCAGGATCTCGTCGAACTCGTCCTCGGGGTCGGACTGCATCACGATCGCCCCGCCGGCGCCGATCGTCGTCCGCCCGGGGCGCATCACGATCGTGCGGATGACGATGCTGAGGTCCATGCAGCCGTCGAGCCCGAAGTAGCCGATCGCCCCCGAGTAGACGCCGCGGGCCTCGGCCTCGAGGTCGTCGATGATCTCCATCGTGCGCGACTTCGGGGCGCCGGTCATCGAGCCGCCGGGGAAGCAGGCGCGGGCGCATTCGACCGCGCTGCGCTCCGCGGCGAGGACGCCGCTGACGGTTGAGATCAGCTGGTGCACGGTGGCGTAGTCCTCGACGATCATCAGCTCTGGGACGGCGACGCTACCGACCTCGCAAACGCGGCCGAGGTCGTTGCGCAGCAGGTCGACGATCATCAGGTGCTCGGCGTAGGTCTTTTCGTCTTCGGTCAGCTCGGCTTTCAGCGCCGCGTCGCGCTCGGGGTCGGCGGCCCGCGAGCTGGTCCCCTTGATCGGCCGCGCCTCGACCCGACGCTCGCGGTCGACCGAGAGGAAGCGCTCCGGGGAGGAGCTGACGATCGCCGCCTCGCCCAGCTTCAGGTAGGCGGCGAAGGGCGCCGGGTTGTTGCGGCGCAGGGTTTTGTAGAGGCGGAAGGGATCGGGTTCGGCGTCGGTCGAGATCTGGTCGGTGAGGCAGACCTCATACGACTCGCCGGCCGCCAGTTCGGCCTGGCTGCGGGCGATGTCGGCGAGGTACTGGCGCCGGCCGCGGCCGCACCTGAAGCTGACGTGGGGGGCGAGCGGCTCGGCCTCGGCGCCGGCCGCCGACGCCGAGGCAGGCGGTGCGGCGAGAACCGCTCCCACCGCCGCCTCGGCGTCGTCGAGCCAGCGCTCGGCCTCCGCCCCGTCGCCGCGGCAGAGCGCGACCAGGTGCGTCCGCTGGCGGACGTGGTCGACGGCGACGAGGCGGTTGGCGAACATCATCACTGCGTCAGGAAGATCGGAGCGGTGCACGTTGGGCGAGCCACAATCGGCCTTCAGCTCGTAGCCGAGATAGCCGACGAAGCCGCCGGGGAGGCCGGGTTGCAGGCCGGCTGGTGCGGCGATCGCGTTGGCGGCGATTTCGCGGTCGAGGACGTCGAAGATCGAGCCGCGCTCGCTGCTCGTGCCGCTGGCGCGGTGGGCGGTGACGGCGCCCGCCTCGACGTCGTATTCGAGCACGCAGCGCTCGGCGCCGGCGCTGGTGCCGAGGAAGGAGCGCTGCGCCAGCCGGGTCGGGGCGTCGGCGCTGTCGAGCCAGAAGGCGTGATCGAGGCCGGCGAAGAGCCGCTCGAAGAGCGCCTCGGTCGAGGGCTCGCCAGGGACCGTGCGGACGCGCGTCTCGACGCCGGTGGCGGTTGCCCGCCGCACCTGCGAGCGCCGTGCCACGACGCCTTTGGGCCGCTTGGCGCCGCGCCAGCGCGAGGTCTTGCGGGCGCGGGCGAGGCGGTAGAAGTTCTCGGTCAGCCGGGCACCGTGCTCGGTGGCGATCGACTCGGGGTGGAACTGCACCCCCCAGAGTGGCCGCCGCCGGTGTTCTATCCCCATCACGACGCCGTCATCGGCGCGCGCCGTGACGTGCCCGTCGGGTCCCATGTCGGTGATCTGTAGCGAGTGGTAGCGGACCACCGGGAAGGCCTGCGGGATCCCCTCGAAGAGGCCGCTGCCTTCGTGGTGGATGCGGCTGAGGCGGCCGTGCATCGCCTCCGGTGCGCTCGACACCTTGCCGTCGAGCAGGTGGCCCAGCCCCTGGTGGCCGAGGCAGATGCCGAGCACCGGGATCTCGCTGTAGCGGAGGATGTCGTTGCAGACGCAGAAGTCGTGCCAGCGCTGCGGCGTGCCGGGGCCGGGGGAGAGGACGATCGCGTCGAAGTCCCAGCGCTCCAGCGCCCGCCAGGAGACGGCGTCGTTGTCGACCACTATCGGCTCCTCGCCCGAGACGCCGGCCAGGAGGTGGAAGACGTTGTAGGTGTAGGAGTCGTGGTTGTCGACCAGCAGCGTCCTCATCGTGCCTCCACCAGTCCGAGGCCGCGGGCGCTGTCGTCGAGCACGGCGGCGACGATGCGCTCGACGTCCGGCCCGCGGTCGCGCTCGAGATGCCAGCGGGCGAGGTGCGAGGCGTATTGGGCGAGCGGGATCATGTCGAGTCGCCGCGCCGCCAGGTTGAGGTGGCGCCGGTACATCTCCGCCTGGACGACGGCGAAGCGGTACTCGGGGTTGCCGACGCGCTCGCCGTTCGAGCCGCCGCCGGCGCTGCCGCGGGCGCGGGCGCGGGCCAGGTCCCAGCCGAGGCTCTTGTCATCGGCCAGCAGGGCCTCGGGCTCGAAGTCGACCTTCTTGTTCGCCGGGTGCAGCGGGAAATAGCCGAGCGCGACCTGGGCGGCGACCGTCTCCGGCCGCGGGTGGCTCGCGCGCACCGCGGCGCGCTCGCGGTCGGCCTCGACCTGCTCGTCGATCCACTCGATCAGGTGGTCGATGAGGAGCGCGTCTTTCTTGCTCGAAGCGACCGCCTGCTGTTCCTTGGCGACCATCCCGTGGAAGACGTCGTAGCGGGGGTGAAAGCCGTTGCCCTCCGGCCCGGAATGGACCAGCTCAGCCATCAGCTGGCGGCGGCAGGTGACGTGCGCGACCCACTCCTGGCCGCAGATCTGGATCGAGGTGACGTCCTCGAGGCCCGGTGCCGCCAGCCAGTAGGCGAGGGCGCGCATGTGTTGGGTGGGGACGCCGTCGGAGCGGACCAGCGGCATCTCCTCCAGCTCCTCGCGGCCGGTGATGTAGACGACGGTGCCGTCGTCGCGGCGCTGAAGCGTCTCCTCCTGTAGGCCGAGCTCGGTCAGCTCGACGACCTCGGGCAGGAAATCGGACTCGAAGAAGACGCGGTCGAAGTAGATGCCGAGACGGGCCAGCGTCTTGCGCTGGCCGGAGATCACCCAGGCGCGGGTCTGCGACCACAGTTCGAGCGCCGTCTGGTCGCCGTTCAGGACCCGCAGCAACAGCTCGTCGGCGCTGTCGTTGTGGACGTCGACCTCGCGGGTCAGCGAGTCGCCGGGATGGTCGGAGCCGAGGCCGGTCGGCGAGCCGCCGTTCTTGACGTAGTCGGCGTAGCAGTAGCCGACGAAGTGGTCGGTCTTGACGCCGTTGGCCTCGGTCGAGGTCTGCGGGTAGCGGCCGCTGCGGATTACCCCCGCCATCGCCTCACCCATGCTGCGACCGACGTCGCAGATGATGCTGCGCCGCTCGACCTGGCCGCCGGCCTGGGTGAGGGAGGCCGCCAGGGCGTTGCCGAGCGAGAGGTTGCGGAGGTGGCCGATGTGCAGGGCCTTGGTCGAGTTGGCGTCCCAGAAGTTGAGGGCGAAGCGCTCGCCGCCGGCGATGTCCTCGTACTCGCCGCCGCCACGCTCCTCCAGCGCCGTGCCGCGCCGCTCGAGCCAGGCGTCGGTCAGGCGCAGCCAGAGCTGTTTGCCGTCGCGCTCCATTGCCTCGACCCAGGGCTCGGCCTCGATCCCCTCGAGGAAGCGCTGTGCCGCGGGGTCTTCCTCGCCGCCGCGCGAACGCGGCACCAGCATCAGGTCGAAGCGCTCGTGCGGCCGGTAGGGCGCCCGCAGAGCCCAGTGCGCCGCGCCGTCATCCCCGCCGGCGGCCTCGTCGAAGTAGTCGAAGAGATTGCTGTCCATTGGCTGACGCTCTCGCTCCCCCAATGCACCAGCCGGGGCTCGAACCCGGATCCTCGGCTTACAAACCCGATCCTCTAACCGATTGAGGTACTGGTGCGCGTGTGCCCGAGTGCCGTCAATCGGCACTCAACTATTCAATTTTGGCTGAGTGTAGCAACGCTCTCAAGCAGGTGCGCACTTGGTACGGGCGAGGCTCTCGACCTCGCCCGGGCCGGTCTCGGCGGTGGCTCGGTTGCGGACCCGGCGTCAGTCGCGGATCAGTTCGTAGAGCGGGTCCGGGGTGTTCGGATCCTGGCCGGCGACCTTGCGGACGTAGTCTGTGTCGCAGAGGACGGTGAGGTGGTAGACGACCTTGCTGAGCGACTGCGACAGGCCCCGCGAGAGTTCGGTGGCGGTCGCCGGGCGAACTCCGAGGGACGCGAGGATCCGCACCCGCAGGGGATGCGAGAAGACCTTTGCCTCTACGGAATCCACTCGACTTCCTCCTCTCGAAACTGAATGTGAAAAATTGACAACGTAGTCGGATTGTCTTCATCTAATCATTACTAACTTGTGAACGAATGGGTTGCGCGGCGCCCTCTCTTAACGAAGCGCTAACCCTGGCAAGCCGCTAATAAGGGAAAAAAGCCGTTGTCTGGCGGCAGCCGTGCCTAAACTGAAGCCATGTCTCCGGCCGATCACGACTCGACCTTTACCCTCTACCGGCGGGGCATCGAGCTGCTCGAGGAGGCTGACTTCGAGCAGGCGACCGAGCCGCTCGAGGCGGCCGCCCGGCGGGCGCCGGAGAAGACCTCGATCCGCGAGGCCCTAGGCCGCGCCTACTTTCGCTGTGGCCGCTTCGCCGCCGCCGCGCAGGAGTTCGAGGCGGTCGTCGACACCCACCAGGTCAACGACTTCGCCCATTTCTGCCTCGGCCGGGCGCTGGCCAAGACCGGCGAGCGGGAGCGTGCCCGCCACCACCTGGCGCTGGCCGCCAACCTGAGGCCCGAGCGCAGCGACTACCGCTTCTACCGCGACCTGCTTGCCCGCGCCTGAGCGCCGCCTGCGACATGTCCGGTCGGAACGTCTTCGAGCTCTCCTGCCGGCGGATCGAGGCGGCGATCGAGGCGAAGACGCTGGGCGCTCGCGACGACGAGCACTTCACCTGGACCCCGCTGCGGCTCGACGACGCCGGCTGGCAGATGACGATCGACGCTGTGGACGGGCTTGCCCGCTTCGTCGCCGACGAGGGGACGAGCGCCGCGACCCGCCTGGCGCGTTCCGGTGAGGCGCCGACCGTAGCGACCGCGCTGCTGACGGCGTTTGAATCTCCCCCGGAGCCCGACTGGATGCTGGCCGCGGACGGGGACCGGCGAGGCGGCGAGGCGGACCCGGCGGCGACGGTGCACCCCCAGCGTCCCCCCTCGCCGCGCGAGGTCAACGCGCTGGTCGGGCCGGTGCGGCTGGAGATCATGGCCCGCGCGGGTGCCCGTGACATCAGCCCGGCTTCCTTCCGCGAGGAACGCGGCGGCTCGGACCGCGACGTGGGCCGCCACTTCCGCGCCCTGCACAGGCACGGCTGGCTGCAGTTGGTCGGGGCAACCGAGGCGCCGCGGCCGCGCCGGCGCGGTGAGCACCTCTACCGGCGGAGCCGGGCGCCGGTCCTGGAGGCCGACGCCTGGTTGGCGCTGCCGCGGACGGTGCGGGCGATGATCAGCGCGCAGGTCTATGAGGCCTACCGAGAGCGCGTGCACGAGGCGATCGAGGCGGGCACCCTGGATGCCCGCGAGGGCGGCCGCTTCGTCTGCCGGGCTCTGCGCCTCGACCAACTCGGCTGGGAGAAGCTGGTCGCCAGGGTCGACGCGCTCTTCCACTTCCTCTTCGCGGTGCAAGCCGGGGCCAGGATGCGCTTGACCGAGTCCGGCGAGGAGGGGTTCGCCGCCACGGTCACGTTGGCGGCGTTCGAATCGCCGCCCGGCTCCGTCTAGAGGCCGGCGACGAGGTTGCCGACGTTGCGCCGGCTGAAGTAGGGGCCGTAGGTGTGCAGCGGGTCGCCGCGTTTGCCGTAGCTGGTCAGCCCGTCGATCACGGTGCCGCCTTCGATCAGCCAGCCGCCGCCGCTTGCGCCCGGCGCCCAGTGGCAGCGGATCGCGATCGTCGGCGGGCCGGGGATCGTGTAGGTGAGGGCGTCGTCGCCGACGTAGGGCGATTCGCATCCCTGCATCCAGCGCGTCGTGCCGGGGTAGCCGAAGGTCTGGAATTCCTCCTGGCGGCTGCGGTCGAGGGCGATCGCGGCGCCGCCCCCGACCGCGTCGGCGACGTTGACGCCGGCGGCGTTGGCGGTCGTCAGCACGGCGCCGACGTCGAAGTTGGGATTGCCGAACTGGACCCACTGGCGCGGCGCGAAGATCTGTTTGCGGTGGGCGATGAAGGCACCGAAGGGCGCGGCGCCGCCGCTGTAGGCGGGGACGAACTCGAGGAAGCTCGACCAGGCGCCGTCGCCGGGGCGCAGGATCGGGCCGGAGTTGATGCAGTGGCCGGCGGTGAGGACGAGGCGGCGGCTGGGGCTGTTGATCGCCGTCGCCGAGCAGTAGCCCTGCCTGCCGCCCTGGCGGACGAAGAGGCGGCCGTTGACCGAGTGGGGCGGGACGGTCGGGTCCGGCACCTGGGCGAAGCTGGCGCCGGCCAGCGGCACCGCGCCACTCGGCGCGTCGAGCGGCGGCGCGCTGCGCATCCGCGCCGGCGTCCAGTAGCGGGCGACCCGTGCCGCTTCTTCCTGGACTGCGGCGGTGGGGTGGAAGCGTTCGTCGCCGGCCCCGGCCGCCCCCGCCGGGCCGGCCAGGGCGGCGCCAGCCGCGCAGGCAAGCGCCGCGAGCGAGCCCACGACGCGACGAATGGCGCTGTGCGAGCCCAATCGCATCGAGATGAGGATAGTGGGCGCCTCGGCCTGGCCGGGGCCGGTGGGCACCGGCCGCATGTCCTGGGCTCAGACGACGAGCGGGATTACGCAGTGGTAGTGACGACTTTCTGTCGACACAAGCGATTTGACCTGGCCGGATTGCAGGACCGTAATGACGCCATAGATATCCAAGCCTGAATAGACAGGAATGTCGTTCGACCACTCCCCTCCCGCGTGCAGCGCTATGTCCGGTTGCGCGGCGAATGCGACCAGCTCCAGCGCCCCCGGCAGTTCGCCGCCCTCTTTGGCGCATTCGATCGCCGCCTGCGGGGCGGTCACCGCGGCGGAGCTGGGCGAGGCCTGCCAGCAGGCGCCGGCGAAGAGGCGGGTGCCGGGCTGGCAGCCGGCGCTGTGGCCGTTGACCTTCTGCGCGTCGATTGCGTTGACGGCGTTCAGTGCGGTCTGCGCGTCGGCGGCGCTCTGGGCGAAGTCGGCGCTCTCGGCATGGGTCGCGCTCGGCACCTGGCCCAGGGTTAGCTCGTTGATGTCGGCCCCGGTCAGCGGCCTCGAGAGGGCGTCCGCGAGGGCGCCCGGCTGCAGCGCCGCGGCTGGGATCGAGCGCCGCTTCAGCCGGTTGCCCGGCACCGAGCGCAGCTTCAGGCGATTGCCCGGCAGCGACTTCACCTTCAGCGTCCGCCCGTCGACCTTGCCGCGCTTGGCCGCGTAGACACTCCCTCCCAGCGCCGCGAAGAGCGCCACCGCCGCAATCGCCAGCGCCGGCCCATTGCGCCACATCCCCTGCCTCATTCTGCCTCCCATAAACGTTCAGGTTCTTCGATGACGCAGGAGGCTCCCAGACCACTCACCACGCTCCAAGCCACTTGGACGAACATCCAATGGAGGCCTGAGCTTTCTCGTCCCAATGGAGAGGACGAGGGTGGAGAGAATGAACAAAGTCAAGGTGAATAAACCTAAATATTAAGGTTGTTCCTTGGGCCTTCGCCTGACTAGGGTACTGCCGCCATATCGATTGATTCACGGTAAGTACCTAATTAGACATTCTGCGGGCGGCAGCTCTGCGGCAGGGGAGGGCTTCTACACATGCAAATAAGGCTGCTCGTGACGCTGCTCGCCTGCACCGCCGGCGTTGCCTCCTTTTCCGTATCTGCGGCTGAGGCTGAAGGTGGCCCGGCGTTCTTCAAAGCCGCGACTAATGGCAACGTCGATATCTACGCAGCTTCAACCGGGCCCCAGTTCCTTTCCTTCTCGTTTGGCAATTTCGAATGTGGCGGGTTTTCTGCCACGGCCTCAGAAGAGGAGGGAACGAGCGAAGAACTATCGCTCGGTAAAGCGTCGATCAACGAATGCGAATATGGCGGTTTCGGGAGCGACATCGACTTCAACGGCTGCAGCCTTCGATTGAGTGCGGGCGGCTACGAAGGAGAGGGGACGTCCACCGGGTGGGCGCAGTTGGATTGCTCGGAAGGTCAAGCGGTTACGTGGACGATCTCCACGTACTGCACGGTGGAGATAGAGCAGCAATATCTGGAAACGGTCACCTTTGAATCGGGCGAAGGCGATCCACAGGACCTTGAGGCGACGCTCGACATCGAAGGCTTAGCGTACTCCTACCAGGGCTCGGGGTGTGGCAGCGGCTACAAAGCCAACGGCAAATGGACTGGCGCAGTGAGTCTCAGTGCAATCACCGACGACGAAGCCGAAGAAACGGTAGGGCTCTCAGTCGCAGAAGGAGATTGGCACCCCTGGTCCCTCCAGCCCACCCCCAACCCGGTCCCGCGCACCGAAGCCGCCTCCAAGGCGCTCTCCTGCGCCTCCCAGAGCTTCTGCCTCTCGGTCGGCTACGACAGCTACGCGGCCAGGGGCTTTGCCCAGATGTGGAACGGCTCCGAATGGAAAACCATCCTCAGCGGCCTCACCAACGCCCCAAAGGGCGTCTCCTGCCCGACCACCTCGCTCTGCCTGGTGGTCGGCAACAGCACCAGCGGCCCGATCTATGCCGAAGAGTGGCATTTCAACAACGGCAAATTCTCCTACGGCAGCGAAGGCTGGGCCCAGACTCCCGCCGGCGCCACCTGGCCCTCCCTGAACGACGTCTCCTGCTCCTCGGCGACGGCCTGCACCGCCGTCGGCTCCTATTACAAAGAAGGGAAACGCAAGACCCTGGCCGAGCGCTGGAACCCGGTAGAAGAAGAATGGACGATCCAGTCGAGCGCCGACCCGGCTTCGGGCAACACCGAACTGATCGGCGTCTCCTGTCCCTCGTCCACCTCGTGCACCGCGGTCGGAAAGCACGGCGAAGAACCCTTCGCCGAGACCTGGAACGGCAGCTCTTGGTCGATCACCCCGACCGAAGTCCCCCCCGGCGAAGCCTGGGAAAGCGCTCTGCGCGATGTCTCCTGCACCGCCGCCAACGCCTGCACCGCGGTCGGCACCTACGTGGAAGAAGCCGAAACCGAAGAAGGGGAATGGGAACTGACCAAGCCCCTGATCGAGCGCTTTGACGGCAGCGAATGGTCGCTCGAGGAAGCGGCGACGCCCGAAGACGTCGCCGGCAACGTCGAAGCCCTGGGCGTCTTCTGCACCGGCGCGAAATCCTGCACCCTGGTCGGCAGCTACGCGACCGAGAACCTCGTCGGCTACTACCCCCAAGCAACGAAGACCCTGGCCGAGGGCTGGGACGGAAGCCAGTGGTCGGCGCAGCCCACTCCCGACCCGGAAGGCAAAGAGGCGAGCGCCCTGGGGGCGATCTCCTGCGCCTCGGCCACCACGTGCAGCGCGATCGGCAGCGCCCGGGCCAGCTACGGATATGGCGAAGGGGTGACGCTGGGGGAGGGCTATGCCAACCCCCTGGACACCACCATCAAAAGCGGGCCGGCGGGCACCCGTGGCGTTCGGCCCGAAGATGTCGTCTTCACCTTCTCCTCCACGCAGGCCGAATCCAGCTTCGAGTGCAAGGTGGATGGCGCTTCATACGCGTCTTGCAATTCGCCGAAGGCATATCCAGGTCTCGCAGAAAGCACTCACACCTTCCAGGTCCGCGCTAAAGACGCAGCCGGAAAATACGACCAAACTCCCGCCAAGCGCACCTTCCGTGTCGACACGGTCGGTCCCAACACGAGCATTGACGCCGGCCCCACGGGGTCGGTGGACAGCTCGAGCGCTGCCTTCTCCTTCGCGTCCACCGAGTCGCACTCGACCTTCGAATGCTCGCTCGACTCCGCCAAATACAGCACCTGCACCTCGCCGATGCCCTACGACGAACTGGCCGACGGCTCTCATGTCTTCCGCGTGCGAGCGGCAGACCACGCCGGCAACCAGGACCAGACCCCCGCCGAGCGCAGCTTCTTGGTCACCCCGCAGACGACGATCACCTCACCAAAGCCCAGCTACACCGCCGGACAGCCTGACCATCCAGAATTCACCTCGAGCAAATCCGGCTCGACGTTCAAATGCTCGCTCGATGACCCGAGCGAAGATCCAAGCACCCCCTGCTCCTCGCCCTACTCCCCGTCTGAACACCTCGATCCCGGCTGGCACACCCTCGTGGTTGCGGCACTCGACTCGGAAGGCAACGAAGACGCCACCCCGGCCAAGTGGACGTTCAACACGGCGACCTACCCGCCGGCCCCCGCGACCAGCAAGCTCGTCTACCCCGAAGACGGCAAGAAGACCGCCAGTCACTACACCCTTAAGGCCGAATGGGGCAATGCGCCCGAAGGCGGCGGCGTCACCGGCGTCACCTTCCAGGTGCAGCTGCCCGGCTGGGATGCCTTCAAAGAGGTGCCCGAGGGATGCGTGATCGACAGCAATGGCCAACAGGTTTCCTGGCCGCTGCCGGCCGCCGGCAATCCCGGACACACCGAGCCGGTCTTCCTCGAGGTCGACGGATGTGCGCCGTTTTACTTCGCCGATTACCCCGAAGAGGAAATCAAATTCCGCGCCGTATTCGACGGGGGCAAAAACGCTGCTGGCGCAAGCGAGCCGTCGGTCACGGAATTCGTCGGCAGGGCCAACACGAACCGGGTGCCGACTGATGCGACCGAATCGATTGGGCCAGGCACTCTCGACCTTGTCACGGGCGCGTTTACCCTCACCCGCACCGATGTTTCGATACCAGTTCCGGGTACCGACGCCACTCTCGAATTCGCGCGGACCTACGACTCGACCATCTCAAACGACCTGGCAAGCTACTCGTCGGCCTTGGGCGGCTGGTGGCAGCCCGCCACTCCGGTCGAACGAGAATATGAAGGCGAAGCTTGGACGAAGCTCGAAGAACAGGTGATCCCCGCCAGCCCCGCAGTCTTCGAAAAGGAATGCTGGGACGAAGAAGGTGAAACGGTGGCTTGCGGCGCGACCTGCCCACCCGAATCATGCGAAGAATGGGAAGTCGAAGAAGCCCGCCCCGAAGAACGCTGGATGGAACTCTTCGACAACGAGGGCAGTGGCATCGCCTTTGAAATCAAAGGCGAAAGCTACATCGCGCCCGACTACGCCAAGGAACTGACGCTGACGCGCGAAGACGCCGAACACATCACGCTCAGCGATTCCAATGGGACCCATACCGTATTCGTCAAGAACGGCTCTCAGGACTACCTTCCCAAAGAAGTATCTTTCCAGGCCACTCCCACCTCGGCGCGGATGGTCTACGAAAATCCCGGCCACGACGAAGGCCTGCGGCTTATCAAGGAGATCGCGCCCTCGCAACCCGGGATTTCCTGTGGCGACTCGACCTCAATTGAACATGCAGGTTGTCGCACGCTTAAGTTCGAATACTTGCCAAAGACCGAATGGGCGCCGGAAAACGGCTACCACTCGTGGGAGGTGAACCTCGCGTCGATTCGCTACTACAACTCATCAGGCAACGTCGGCTCTTCGGAAAAAGTTGCCGAATACAACTACGACGACAAATCGCGCCTGATCGAAGAGTGGGACCCGCGACTTCCGGACCTGGTGGAGGAGTACGAATACTACGACCCAGAAGTCAATAACAACCTACTGACCACGTTGACTCCTCCCGGAGAGAAATCATGGGGGTTCGAATATGAAGTCCGCGACTATCCCCAAGCGGACAGGTTGAAGAGCGTAAGTCGCGCCAGCTTGTTGGAAGACCTCTCAATCGCCACCACCACGATCTCCTACGAAGTGCCGCTGAGCGGGGAAGGCGCCCCTTACGACATGAGCCCCGAATCGATTGCCGAGTGGGGGCAGACGGACTTCCCGGTCAACGCGACGGCGATCTTCCCGCCGACCGAGGTGCCCGACGAGGAGCCGAGCGATTACGACCAGGCCGCCATCCACTACATGGACCCCGACGGCTATGAGGTGAACACCGCCTCGCCATCACCACCAGGGGTCGAAGGCGACTCGATAGCCACCAGCGAAACCGATACGCACGGCAACGTTGTGCGCGAGCTGAGCGCCCAGAATCGACTGCTCGCGCTCGAGAGCGAAAGCCCGGTCGAGCGCTCGCAAGAGCTCGACGCGCACTCGACCTACAACGCCGACGGCACGAGGCTACTCCAGTCCTGGGGGCCTCTGCACGAGGTGCGCTGGGCCGAAAGCGGCCAAGCCGTGCAAGCCCGGACCCACAGGACGGTCAAATATGACGAAGGGGCCACTACGCCCAAAGAAGGGGAATCCTGGCCCAATCTGCCCACCTGGGAAATGGTCGACGCCTTCATTCCGTCCAATAGCGGCAACGTCGAACCGCGCATCACCGAAACCCACTACGACTGGGCGCTGCGCAAGCCGACCGAAGAAATCGTCGATCCCTCCGGTCTCCATCTCGTTACCAAGACCGTCTACAACTCCTCGGGCCAGGTGATCGAAGAACGCCAACCCTCAGACCAAGAAGGAAAAACCGCGGCCACCACCAAGACCGTCTACTACACCGCGGACTCCAGCGCCGAATTCAGCAACTGCAGGGGAAAGCCTTCCTGGGCGGGCCTTCCATGTGAGACGGGGCCGGCGGTGAACCTCGGAGAATCGACCTGGGGTGAAGTGCCTTGGACCTGGTTCACGTCTTACTCCTCCCTTGATCAGCCAATCGAAGTTCAGGAGAGGACCCTCGGCACGTTGAAGCGCACGACGACGCTCGAATACGATTCAGCCGGGCGCCAAATCAGGTCGCATGTGACCGGTGAAGGAGCTGAGATTCCGGCAATCGAAACCAGCTACGACATAGAAACCGGGCGGCCAGTGAGCCAGCAATTCGTCTGTGGGGAAGGATGCGAAGGATTCGATTCCCGGCAGGTGACGACGATCTTCGACGAACTGGGTCGTCCGATCGAATACGAAGACGCAGACGGCAATGTCTCGGGCGTTGCCTACGATTTGCTCGGACGGCCGGCAGCAGTATCCGACGGCAGAGGGATCCAGGAAATCACCTACGACGAAGAGTCTGGGGTGGCGACCGAATTGACTGACTCGGCCGCCGGCACCTTCAAAGCCGCGTATAACGCGGACGGTCAGATGACCGAACAGGTCTTGCCGGACGGCTTGAGCCAGAAGGTCGAATACGACCCCGCGGGCACCGCGGTGGGCCTCAGATACGAAAAGACGACTTTCTGCTCAAGCGCCTGCACTTGGCTCTCCTTCAGCCGCGAAGTTTCGATCCGTGGCCAGGTCCTGAGCGAAGAAAGCACCCTCGGAGACCGCGAATACAGCTACGACAAGGCGGGACGGCTGACCCTGGCCAAGGAATTCGGCCTCGGCGGCAGTTGCACGACTCGCTCCTACGCCTTCGAAGGGTCGGCCGGCAAGGACTCCAACCGCACCTCACTCACGACGCGCAAACCTGGGAAAGGCGGAGCCTGCGACACGAGCTCGGAAGGCGAAAAACAGAGCTACAGCTACGACACGGCCGATCGCCTGATCGGAGAAGGCGTCGAATACGACAACCTCGGCCGGATTACCAGCCTGCCGGCCAAATACTCCGGCGGCGGCAAACTGACGACGAGCTACTACGTCAACGATCTGACCCATAGCCAGACGCAGGATGGGATCACGAACACCTACAACCTTGACGCGGCGCTCAGGCAGCGGGAACGAATCCGCGAAGGCGGCCCGGAAGAAGGGACCGAGATCTACCACTATGCCGGGGGGTCGGATACCCCAGCCTGGACGGAAGAAATCGGGGAAGGGGAAACGACCTGGACGCGCAATATCCTAGCCCTTGGCGGCAGCCTCGGGGCGCTTCAGAAGAGCAACGGCGAAGTGACTCTGCAAATCGCCGACATGCACGGTGATGTCGTTGCCACCGCGGATGTCGATCCGGAAGTCACGGAACTTCTCTCGACGCAGCGCTTCGACGAGTTCGGCAACCCCGTACAGGGCAATCCTTTGCAGGGCGGAAGCGCCGAATACGGCTGGCTCGGGGCGAAGGGTCGCCGGACCCAACTCCCCTCCGGCGCGATCCAGATGGGGGCAAGGGGCTATGTCCCTGCGATCGGGCGTTTTATCTCAATCGATCCGGTGCGCGGCGGATCGGCGAACACCTATGATTATGCAAATGCTGATCCGGTGAATAGCGTGGACCTCAACGGCCTAGCGCCAGCTTGCGTAGCAGCACCGTTGGGAGGAAGTGCTCGGGCCACGCAAGAGGGAAACAGTGTAGTGGCGACGTTCACGGTTGTTGGCTATGCGGAATGCACCAGCAGTGCACGAGATAGGCATATTAGGGTACAAATTGTTGGTGGCTATATTCAGCCACCAATCCCTGCCCAACGACAGAAGATCCCATCACAATCCTCAGGCGCAACCTGTCCACGGCGACAATGTAGTCATTCAGTTTCAAGCTCTGTTACCTTTCCGGCTGTATGCAATGTGCCAGCAACGGGTGTTATACGCGTGAAGGTGACGGTTTCATGGCGTCCCAAGAACGCCGGGCGTGGGCGGAGACGGCATGTAACGTCTGAACGCACCCTCCCGATTACCGCGGGCCTCAAATGTGGGCGAAGATAACCCTAGTAATTGTTGGTTTGCTAATTGTATTGGGACCGTTAGTCTCCCCCTCTAGGCTACACTCAAGCCAAACGAGTAGTGCTTCCCTTGTAGAGATGACTCAAGATCAACATTGGCCCAAGAAGGCTACGGCTTACGCAGAATTTATAGACGTTAATGATCACGACGCCGTTTTACGCTGGGCTAGGGAGATTTGTCGTGACATAAGCGTTGACGAGGCCGCGCGGTTGCTTCACACTGAGCCGACGCTGCAGGCGGTCGTAGACGTACTCACCAGTTCGCTTCCAGATTCAAGCCGGACTGAGGCTGCAAAAATTTGTGAAGCAGAGTTACTCAAAGGCTCGTCGGAGAAGCTGTGAGTTGGTCTTGGGCAATGCCGTTGATGCTCACCAGAGAAGCTGTAGCGGCATTAAAATCGCTACAAATCCGAGATATCTACGGCATCCTGAATCGCAAGCGATAGATCAGAGTCGATTGCGAAGGTAGGATTCTAGAGTGGCTGATCGTGTAGCTCGATTCTTGATGTGGGCGTCCGTTACGCTTGCTTTGGCAGCACTGGTTTCGAGTTCTGCGCTTGCATCGGTAGAGCCGGACGGCCCGCGCCTAGCAGTGGTGGAGAACACGCTTTTCCCGTATCGGTTCGACTTAATGACGGTGGACGAGACCGGTGCCCAGCCGTTGCGGCTGGCGGGGGGCGGTCCGAAGGAGAGGCCACTCCCCGAAGAATTCACGCCGCCTTCTTGGTCGCCGGATGGATCGATGGTCGTGTTTGCGGCGCTTTCGGGGAGGCTGGATCAAGGCCCACGGGCAGTGCGGCTGTACGTCAGTTCGTCCGATGGGTCTGAGTTGAGGCCGTTAAAGGGGACCCGTGGCGCGGATGAGCCCAAATTCGCCCTTGATGGTCGGACAGTCTTCTTTACGCGCTATCGGTTCCGATCTCGGGTGAACAGCCGCGGGAAGAGGGAATTTGTGAGAAGTGGCGCGAGTATTTGGGCCGTTGACGTGTTCGGTGGCTCTGCTCAGCGTATAACGCCCGAGCGCAACGGCGTTTGGATGTATGCCGGCTCATTTTCTCCAGATGGGGAGGATTTGTTGGCGAGCCGCTTGCCTCGGCGCGGATCGTGGAGCGTGGTGAGGATCGACCTGGCGAGCGGGAAAACATCTATGTTCTTGCGCCGGGCAGTCGATCCCGTGTATTCGCCGGATGGCGGCAGAGTGGCATTCGTGCGATGGCGGAACGTTCACCAACGTGGTGGAAAGTGGGAAACGAGGAGCGATCTCTTTACGGTCAGGTCCGGCGGCGGTGGCTTGCGACGGGTGACCAGCAGTCCGGGGAGCGATTACTCGCAGAGTTGGGATCCGTCGGGAGAGCGCTTGGCTTTCGTGCGTTATCTGCCGGAATGGCTGGAACCTGAAGAATTGGGATATGGAAGCGCCGTGATGCAGGCAAATGCGGATGGAAGCTGCTTGGGTTTTGTCTTGCACCCGTCGCTTGACGTCGCCTTTTTCGGTGTAGCTTGGCAGCCCGGTCCGGGTCGCGAGGCGGGGCGGATTGAGTGCTGAAAGGTGATTACCCCACTTTTACGGAGTCCAGTTTCTAGAGTCCTGGCGAAAAGAGCACGGCCGGCTGAGGAGCCGGCGCGGGGGTTCTCGTATCCGAGGAACATCATCTCGAATCGGCATGATGTTCCTATGTCGCGGATAACCTGGAGAGTCGGGGAGCTGGCGACACAGCGTGGCTGGGGGGCACGAAAACTCGCCGAGGAGACCGGACTCGACCAGAAGACGGTGCGCAACATTCTCGTCGGTCGCGCAACGCGGGTCGACCTCAACACGATCGCGCGGCTGTCGCGGGCGCTCGGCGTGGGCCCGGGATCGCTCTGGGACATCGAGGCCGATCCCGCGAGGGCCTGGGAGAAGACGGCAGGCTCCGCCGGGGAGGCGAGGCCGGGTGAGTTCGACGATCGCTGGTCGGAGCAGACCGATCCCGCCCTGGGGCGAGCTCTCCGATCTCCTTGAGCCGCTGCTACCTCGATACGAACTTCATCTACGCGCACTTGCGATCGAAGAGGGGCGCGACCCTGGGGTCGGTCGAGGCTTGGCGGACACAGGTGCTGAGTGAGATGGACGATGGCGGCGGCGTGATCAGCGGCCTCGTGCTCGACGAGATCGCCTACCACCTCGTCCTCGCCTGGCTGCGCGACGACGGAGACAGCGATCCGCTCTCGTCCTTCCGAGCGGACCCAGAACGCGTGGTGGTCGAAAGAGCGAAGTCCCTGATGGCGAGGCCCGGTCTTCCTCCCCGAGACGCGTTCCACGCAGGCCATGCCCTCGAGGCAGGCTGCGATCTCATCGCGAGCTCGGACACCGACTTCGACCGGGTCCCTGGGCTGCGGCTCCTCGCCCCCTGAGGGTGCGGGCCGTATTGCCCGTAGGCTGCTCGCCGTCATGCCCTTCGTCGTGGTCGACACAAGCGTTTCCTTGCCGGCAACCTCTGATCTCCGACGACAAGCACTTGGTGCCTGATCACCATGAGCACCTCTGGGAACACGATGGCCACATAGTCGCCGCCGTCACGTTCGACACGCTGCTGAGCGAGCGCATCGACGCAGCGAGCTTGAGCGACATCGACGGCTCATGGCTGGCTGTCGCGCACGGCTAGGCCACCGCTCTCCGCCACCGCTCTGCCTCCCTGCGGATAGACTCGCTCGCGTCCATATCGGTCGGTGGCCAAGGGAAGTCCGGTGCGAAGCCGGCGCGGTCCCGCCACTGTGACCGGGCGGAGGAAGCCGCAGGCGCGCAGGCGCCGGCCACTGGGGGCGACACCGAGCTCCCGGGAAGGTGCGGCCGACCGATCCCGGAAGCCAGGAGACCTGTCCCCGGCCAGCCATGACGACCCTCGAGGAAAGGGTGGCTTAGATGCCAAGACTGATTCCATCCCGGCTGGCCGCCGCGTGCGCGCTGGCCCTGATCGCGGCGCTCGCCGGCGCCGCTTCCGCTGCGGCCAAGGGGGCCACCGAGCTGCGTGTTCTCGGTGGCGGCGGCAAGGTGCTCGCCGAAGAATCACTACAGGCTGGGACCGTGAAGGTTCCGACCAGCCCCAAGGCGACTTGCCTCGGCAAAGGCACCGGTGGCAGCGGCAAATCGGCGACGGTGAAAGGCGCCAACGCGCTCAGCCTGCTCGGCAGGGCGGCACAGTCGAACGCGGCATTGCGGCCGCTCTCGATCACCGATCACTTCGTCTCCGAATTCGGCCTCGGCCTCTGCGGCGTGGGCGGGTACTCGGCCCATGGCGCCTTCTCCTGGTATCTGAAGCTGAACCACAAGAACCCGAACCTTGGCGGCGAATCGGTCAAGGTGAAGCCGGGCGACGAAGTCCTTTGGGCGCTGGCCAAATACCCCTACCCGAAGGAGCTATCGCTGGTTGCGCCGGAGCAGGCGACGGCCGGTGTGCCCTTCGCCGTCCAGGTCTTCTCCTATGACGACAAGGGGAAGAAAAAGCCCGCCGCGGGCGTTACGGTGACCGGCGCCCTGGCGCCGACCGGCGCCGACGGCAGCGCCACGGTGGTGCTTACCGGCCCCACCGTCCTCGCTGCCAGCCACGGCAAGGACCTGCCGTCGAACCGCGTCGCCGTCTGCGTCAGCGGGGCCTGCCCGCAGGGCTGATGCGCCCGAGCCGCCCGGCGGTTGCGATCGCGCTGCTCGCAGCGGCGCTCGCGACCGCCGGCTGCGGCATCGGCGCGGGGGAGGGCGTCGGCGAGGTCTCGCTGACGGTGACCCGGGACTACGGCGGCGAGCGGCTGTTCGGCCCCGAGCGCGAGGAGGCGCGCGAATCCGACACGGTGATGCGCCTGCTCGAACGCAACGCCGAGATCTCGACCCGCTACGGCGGCGAGTTCGTCAGCTCGGTGGACGGCCTCGCCCAGGCACGCGCGGGCGGGGGTTCGTTCGACTGGCTCTACTACGTCAATGGCGTCGAGGCGTCGGTCGGCGCCGCCCAGTACGCGCTGCACGGTGGCGACGCAGTCTGGTGGGACTACCGCGACTGGTCCGCCGCCCAGTCGGTGCCGGCAGTGGTCGGTTCCTGGCCGCAGCCCTTCCGCGACGGCTACGACGGCAAGCGCCGTCCCGTAGCGGTCGAATGCCCGGACCGGGGCGCAGCTTGCCGGGAGGTGCGGTCCCGGCTGGCGGGGTCCAGCGTGGCACTCGCTGGAAGGCCGGGCGGCCCGGCGTCGAACGAGCAGTCCGCCGAGGGTTCGGGCAGCGGTGGCGTAGACGGTGGCGCGATCCGCGTGCTCGTCGGGCCGTGGGCGGCCGTGCGGGAGGACCCCGCCGTCCGCCAGATCGAGCGCGGTCCGCAGGCCAGCGGCGTCTTTGCCGACTTCGAGCATGGCGGCGCCGGCGAAGACATGCTGGTGGGCCTGGACGAGAACGGGGGAGAGGCGCGCCGCTTCGGCCGCGCCGCCGGCCTCGTCGCCGCCACGCGGCGCTACGGCGCGCCGCCGGTCTGGGTCGTCACCGGCCCCACGCAGGTCGGCGTCTGCGCGGCCGCGCACCTTCTGAACGCCGCTGACCTGCGCGACCATTACGCCGTGGCGGTCGAAGGGGACGCGGAGACGCCGCTGCCGGTCGGGGCGGGTGCGGGATGAGGTCGCCGTTCGCCTACGTGCCGCGGCCCGGTCCCCTTCAGTCGGCCTCGCCCGGCGCCGCCGTCGCCTACCTCGGGGCCTTCGCCGCCGTCGCCTTCCTCTACTCGAACCCGCTCGTGCTCATCGCCACCGGCGCCGCCGTCGTGTTCGCCGGCGCGCTGGCCGGCGCCGGCACCGCGGTCAGGGCGGCGCTGCGGATGGGCCTGGCCCTGGCGCTGCTGATCGTCATCGTCAACGGCCTCGTCGTCGACCGCGGCGAGACGGTGCTCCTGCGCCTCGGCCACTGGCCGTTGCTGGGTCGCGTTGACGTCACTGCCGAGGCGCTCGCGGCCGGCGCGGTGATCGGCCTGCGCGCCGCCGTGGCGATGGTCGCCTTCGCCGTCTACTCGGCCTGCGTCGACCCCGACCGGGTCCTCCGTGCGCTGCGGCCCCTGGCACGCCGCTCCGCCCTGACCGCGACGCTGGTCTCGCGCCTAGTCCCGGTAGCCGCCGCCGATGCCGCGCGCCTGCGCGACGCCAGCCGCCTGCGCGGCCCCGCTGCTGCCCCGCTCGGCCGCGCCGCCATGGCCCGCCGCCTCCTCGCCGGCTCGCTAGATCGCGCCGTCGATGTAGCGGCAACCCTGGAGCTGCGGGGTTACGCACTTGAGTCCCGGGCGATCCCGTCCGTATCGCCACCCAAACGTTTCGCGGCAGCATTGTCCCCCTTCGGGGGGGGAAAAAGCTGCCGCGAGCGGTCGCGCTTCGACCGGCGCTTCTATCTGACCGGGGCGCTGGTGCTCGTCGCTGCGGTCGCGGGCAAGCTCGCTGGCGCCGATGGCTTCGACGAATACCCCACCGTCGAGGTCAGTCTGGCGCCCTCGACCCTCGCCCTCTCGCTGCTGCTGTTGTGCGCCGGCTTGGCGCCGCTGCGCCGCAGGCCGCGGCGCAACCCTTCGCCTGGCGCGGTCTCCCCGCCAGCGCTCACGGAGGTCTCCGATGCCTGATCTGGCCACTGCCACCCGCGCCGGCCCTCCCCTCGCAGTGGAGAGCCTTACCTACATCTACCCGGACGCCGCCCGCCCCGCCCTCGCCGGCATCGACCTGACCCTCGCCGCCGGCGAGTTCGCCCTCCTTGCCGGCCGCTCCGCCTGCGGCAAGTCGACCCTCCTGCGCGCGGCCTGCGGCCTCGTCCCGCACTTCCACGGCGGCGAGATCGAGGGCTCGGTGAGCGTCGCCGGCATCGACGCGATAGCCACCGGCCCCGGCGAGCTGGCAGCCGCCGTCGGCTACGTCGCCCAGGACCCCGAGACCCAGGTCGTCTCGACCACCGTCGCCGCCGAGCTAGAGCTTCCCTTGGAGATGCGCGGCGCTCCCGCCACCGCCCGCGCCCGCGCGGTCGAGGAGGTAGCCCTCGCCCTGGCGATCCCCCACCTGCTCTCCCGCACCGTCGACACCCTCTCGGGGGGAGAGCTACAGCGCGTGGCCCTCGCCGCCGCCCTGGTCACCCGCCCCCAACTCGTACTCCTCGACGAGCCCACCTCCCAACTCGACCCGGTGGCAGGCGACGAGCTGATCTGGCTGCTGCGCCGCCTCAACGAGGAGTGGGGCGTGACCGTTCTCTTGGCCGAGCACCGCCTTGAGCGCTGCCTCCCTGCAGCCGACCGCGTCATCGCGATGGACACGGGCGCAATCGCCTTCGACGGCTCGCCGCGCGACTTCCTGACCTGGGCCCAGGCTCACGACACCGCCCTCGAGACCCCCGCCGCTCGCCTCTTCTCCCTCGCCGGAATCGAACCGCTTCCAACGGGCGTCCGCGAAGCTCGGCAAACGCTTGGGCTCAGGAGTTCTGCCGCTGCGCAGCCCGGGCGGCCACCGCGACAGGACCCGTCCGCCGCGGCGCTCGCGGTGAACGACCTATGGGTCGAGCTGAGTATTGGCGATGCGTCCCGCGACGTCCTGCGGGGCGTGGACTTGCGGGTGGCGCGCGGTGAACGCGTGGCCCTGATGGGGCGCAACGGGGCGGGGAAGAGCACGCTGCTGCGGACGCTCGCCGGGCTGGTGCAACCCGTACGGGGAAAAGCGGAGGTGCCGAACGGCATCGCGCTGCTGATGCAGGACCCGGGCGACTACCTGGTCCGCGAGCGGGTCGGCGACGAGCTGCCGGGGGAGCAGGGGATGGCGGCACTGCGGACCGTCGGGTTGGAGCACGCGGTGGAGGCGGACCCTCGCGACCTCTCAGGTGGCGAGCGGCAGCGGCTGGCGCTAGCGATCGCGCTGGCGGGACGCATGGAGGGCGACGAGCTGCCGGGCCTGGTGGCGCTCGACGAGCCGACGCGCGGCATGGATCGGGCGCGTAAGCACGACCTCGACGAGCTGATCGAGCGGCTCGCGGCCGCCGGCGCCGGCGTGGTCGTCGCCACCCACGACGTCGAGTTCGCCGCCGGCTTCGCCGAGCGCGTCGTCCTTCTCGGCGACGGCGTCGTCATCGCCGATGGCGCCGCCGCCGATGTCCTCTCCGGCGGCTGGTACTTCGCCACCGAGGTCGCCCGCGTCCTCGACCTGCCGGGCGTCGTCACCCCCGAGCAGGGCGCCGCTGTGCTCAAGGGGGCAGGGGAACCTTGAGCTGGGAGCTGGCCAGCTTCCTGATCCTCGGTGCCGTCATCGTCGGCGGCTTCGCCTGGTATGAGCGCTCGCGCCCGAGCTCGCAGGTCGTCGCCCTGGTCGCCGCCCTGGCTGCCTTGGCGATCGCCGGCCGGATCGCCTTCGCCGCCTTCCCCAACGTCAAGCCGACCACCGACATCGCGATCTTCGCCGGCTTCGCGCTCGGGCCGGCTCCGGGCTTTGTCGTCGGCGGCCTGGCGGCGCTGGTCTCCAACTTCTGGTTCGGCCAGGGGCCGTGGACGCCGTGGCAGATGGCCGGCTGGGGCCTGTGCGGCATCCTCGGTGCCGTTCTCGCCGCCGTCCGCCCCCAGGCGGGCCGCTTCACCCTCGCCGCCGTCTGCGCCCTGGCGGGCGTCGCTTACGGCGCTCTGCTGAACTTCTCCCTAATGGCGACTTACGGAGGCGACCTCTCGCTACAGCGGTTCGCGCTGCTCGAGTCCCGCGCGGTGCCCTTCGACGCCGCCCACGCGATCGGCAACGCGACCCTGGCGCTGATCGCCGGGCCGGCGATGGTGCGGGCGCTGACCCGCTTCCGCCGGCGCTTCGAGTGGCGCGCCCCGGCGCTCGCCGCGGTCCTGCTGTTGGCGCTCGCCGCCGCCACCGCCATGCCGACGCGGGCCCGCGCCGATGCAACCACCGCAGCCGCCTGGCTGGCCTCGGTGCAGAACTCCGACGGCGGCTGGGGCGCCTCGCCGCAAAGCGCTTCGAGCGCCTCGGTCACCTGCTGGGCGATGCTCGGCCTCGAGGCCGCCGGGCGCAACCCGCTCGACGTCGCGCGCGGCGGTCACACCGGCGTCGACTTCCTCCGCTCGGCCGCCGCCGAGTTGAGCAGCCCAGGCGACTTCGCCCGCACGATCCTCGCCCTCGAGGGCGCCGGCGTGAACCCGCGCTCCTTCGCCGGCCGCGACCTCGTCTCCGCCCTGGTCAAACGCCGTCGCGACAACGGCTCCTACGAAAATTGGCCCAACTCGACCGCCTTCGCGATCATTGCCCTGCGGGCCGCGGGCGCAGGCGGAATCGAGGCCTCGACCTCCTGGCTGGCGAAGGCGCAGAACGGCGACGGCGGCTGGGGGGACGTGCCCGGCTCGCCCAGCAATGCCGACGGCACCGGCGCCGCGATGCAGGCGCTGCCCTCGACCGAGGCAGCCCGCCACGGCCTCGCCTTCCTGCGCCAGGCGCAGCGGCCCAACGGGGGCTTCGCGCTCGGCAACTCCGGCGGGGTCAATGCCCAGTCGACTGCTTGGGCCGTGCAGGGAATGATCGCGGTCGGCACCGACCCCTCGTCTGTCGCGACCGGCGGCACGAGCGGCCTCGAGTACCTGGCCGAGCTACAACAGCCCGACGGCCACTACCGCTACTCGGCTTCCAGCGACCAGACGCCGGTCTGGGTCACCGGCCAGGTGCTGACGGCCGTCGCCGGCGAGGCCTTCCCGGTGACGCCGCCGCCGCGGCTACCGCAGCCGAAGCCGCTGACGCCGGCGTCGCCCGTTGCCCCGAGCCCGGCCGCGCCGGCCGCCCCCAGCGTGCCGCCCGCAACCGGCGGCCTCTCCGAAACCTCGCCGGGCGGGAGCTCGAGTGTGCCGCCCGCCGCCGGCGGCGGGTCGGGCTCGGGGGGGACGCCGTCGCTGCCGCCGAGCGCGCCATCGGCGCCCTTGGGTGGTCTGGCCCCCGAGGGGGAGGGAGTCGAACCGGCCACGCCGCCCCCGGCCGGGCCGACCTTTAAAGCCGACGAGGCCGACAGCCCGAAGCCCTGGGCGCCGCTCGGCATCGGCCTCGCCAGCGGTGGCCTGGCGCTCGGCGGTGTCGTCTTCCTCGGCCGGCGCTTCGACTGGTGATGGACGTCGAGACGGCGATCCGCAGTCGTCGCACCCACAAGGCCTTCGGCCCCGAGCCGCTCCCGCGCGGGCAGGTCGAGGAGCTACTCGAGCTGGCGCGCTGGGCGCCTAACCACAACCTCACCGCCCCCTGGCGCTTCCGCGTCGTCGGCCCGGCGTCGCTGGGGCGGCTGAAGCGGGCGGCCGGCCCCGAGGGCGCGGCCAAGCTCGATCGTGCGCCGACCCTGATCGTCGTCTCCTGCGTGCTCGCCGGCGACCCGGTGCAGGATGAAGAGGACCTGCACGCCACCGCCGTCGCCTCCTACATCGTCCTGCTCGCCGCGCACGCCCGCGGCCTCGCCGGCTACTGGCGCACGCCCGGCGTCCTGCGCGGCGAGGAGGGCCGGCGCGCCGTCGGCCTGGGCGAGGGGGAGCGCTTCGTCGGCCTGCTGCACCTCGGCCCGCCCCGCCAGGAGCGGGAGGCGCCGGCGCGCCCGCCGATCGAGCTGACCGCCGAGTTCCTCGACTGATGCTCGCGCGCGCCGCAGCCCTGGAGGCGATCGCCGGCCGCCGCTTCGAGGTGGTCGTGATCGGCGGCGGCATCACCGGCGCCGGCGTCGCCCTCGACGCCGCCTCGCGCGGCTACTCGGTCGCCCTGCTGGAGCGTGGCGACTACGCCGAGGGCACCTCGAGCCGCTCCTCGAAGATGGTCCACGGCGGCCTCCGCTACCTACAGAACTTCGACCTCGGCCTGGTCCGCGAGGCGCTGATCGAGCGCCAGCTGATGGTCCAGCTGGCGCCGCACCTGGTCTACCCGACGCCGTTCGTCGTCCCCGCCTTCGCCGAGGCGCGCCGCCAGCGCGGCCTCGGCCTCGGCCTAAATATGTACGACGTGATGGCGACGACGCGGATCGGCCGCAGCCGCCGCGACATTCGCGCCGCCCGCGAGGAGGACGAGGAGCTCTACTGGTCACCGGACCGCCACCGCACGATCGATCGCGAGGAGCTGCTCGAGTTGGTCCCGGCGCTGGGCCCGCGCGACCCCGAGGACGCCTACCTCTTCTACGACTGCCAGACCGACGACGTCCGCCTCGTCCTGACGATCCTCGGCGAGGCGGCGCGCTTCGGCGCGGTCAACCTCAACGGTGCCGAGGTGACCGAGGTGCTTACCCGCAACGGCCGCGCCGGCGGCGTCGCCTTCGTCGAGGCCGAGTCCGGCGAGCGCTTCGAGGTCGAGGCCGACAACGTCGTCAACGCGACCGGCGTCTGGGCCGACCGGATTCGCCCCGAGCTGCTCGAGGAGGAGGACGTGCCGCGGATTGCGCCCAGCCGCGGCACGCACGTCCTCCTCGATCGGGACGACCTTTCGACCGGTTCAGCGGCCTGCATCGTTCCAGCCGGTGAAGGGAGGGCGATTTTCGCGCTGCCCTGGTACGGGCGAACGCTGGTCGGCACCACCGACAACGACTACGGGGGCGACGTCAACCGCCCGCAACCCTCCGTCGCCGACGTCGAGTACCTGCTCGACGCGGTCAACTCTTTCTTTGAGACCTCGCTGGGGGCCGGCGACCTGGTCGGCGCCTACGCCGGCGTGCGGCCGCTGATCTCGACCGGCGACCCGCGCAAGTCGGTCGATATCTCGCGCAAAGCGGAGTTGTATGAGACCTCGTCGGGGATGCTGACGATCACGGGCGGCAAGCTCACCACCTGGCGGCGGATGGCGAAGCAGGCCGTCGACCGCCTGGTCGAGCGCGAGGGACGGGAGGCACCGTGCCACACGGCCGAGATCCCGCTTGGGCGGGCGGCGCGGACCGAGGAGCTGGAGGCGCCCGCGGGAGTCGGGGAGGAGGCGGTCGCCCAGCTCGCCTTCCGCTACGGGCACGCCGCCCGCAACGTCCTCGACCTTGCTCGTGAGCGGCCGAAGCTGGCGGCGCCGATCGTCCCCGGCCGCCCCGACCTGCTCGCCGAGGCGGCGATCGCCGCCCGTCTCGAGCAGGCGCGTTGCGTCGCCGACGTGCTGTTGCGCCGCACTCGGCTCGGCATCCTCGCCGCTCCGCAGCTGCGCGACGCCGCCGCGGTGCGCCCGGTCGCGGAGGCGCTTGGCGCCGAGCTGGGCTGGTCGCGGCGGCAGGTCAAGCGCGAGGCCGAGGCCTGGCCGGCGGCGCTGGCCGAGGCCGGCGCCGACGCGGCGGCAGCAGCCGGCCTGGCCCTGCAATAACCTGCCGCTCCGTGACCAAGGCAGAACTGGAGTCCAAGCACCTCGCCGAGCTGCACGCCCTCGCCGCCGAGGCGGGGGTCGAGGGCTACCGCATGCTGCCGCGCACAGAGCTGATCGAGAAGCTCGCCGGCGGAGAAGGGGGCGGTGGGGGCGGTGGGGGCGGTGCTGGCGCGGGGTCCGGCGGCGGCGAGTCGAAACAGGGCCAGCGCAGGCAGCGCTCCCGCCGCGGCGGCGCGGGCGATGGGAAAGGCCGCGAGCGCGGCCCCCGCGAAGGCCAGCGCGAGCGCAAACCTCGCGAGGGACGCAAACCGCGCGACGACCGCAAAGCGCGGGACGAGGGCGGGTCGAGCAAAGGACGCGGGCCCCGCCGGGAGCGCGCCCCACGAGCCGAGCCGGGCCAGGAGCGAGAGCCGGCAGCCGAGCCGACGCCGACGCCATCGACTTCCGCGGCAAGCACGCCGCCACCCAAGCGCAAACGCCGCCGGCGCCGCTGGGGGCGCCGCCGCAAGGGCGTCCGCGTCCACGACCTGCTGCTGCCGGCGGCGCCCGGTCGGCGGGCCGTCGTCTATGCCGAGGGTCGCGCCGCCTGCACCGCGCTGCTGCGCGAGCTGGCCGCCGAGCTGGCCGGCGCCGCCAAGGGCGCCGACCCGATCGCGCTGCTAATCGACCCCAGCCCGGAGGAGCTGGCCGAGTGGAGGCGCGAGGCACCCGCGGCCGAGCTCGTCGCCGCCGGCAAGGCCACCCACGCCGAGGACGCGCTCGCCCAGGCGGCCCGCCGCGCCGCCGCTGGCGAGGAGGTGATCGTCCTGATCGACTCCCTCACCCGCTTCGCCGAGGACTTTGCCAGCGCCGAGGAGGCCCGCGACCTCTTCGACGCCGGCCAGAACGCCACCGTCATCGCCGCCCTAGAGCGCCCCAGCTGAGCCGGACCTAGCGCCTATACGCGATGCGGCGCCAGCTGGGCTCGCGCGAGAGCTCGATCAGCTCGTTGCTGCGCTCTGGCTGGACGTAGCCGAAGGTCTGGGTGCGCTCGTCGAAGACGACGTCGAGCTCACCCTCTTTGACCCGCTGGTCGAGCCAGGCGCCGCGGAAGACGAGGCGGCGCAGCCAGTGGACGAGGCTGCGGTTGGCAGGGCCGACCAGGTCCTCCCAGTTCTCGTTGATGTGGACGCCGAGCTCCGAGCAGGGCTCGGAGATCTCGCCGTTGACGGCGAGGTCGAGCAGGTCGTCGAGCTCCTCGCCGCTCAGCCCCTGCTGGACAAAGCCAAGTTTGACCGCCGCTTGCTCGACGCGCTGGCCGAAGTCCTCTTCGTTGAAGGCGAAGCGAAGCTCGCCGTACTCGAGCACGTAATCGGAGCCAGACTCGTAGTTCCCTCTGCGGGTCGTCTTCTTATTCACGTTGAAGCCCAATCTGCCCTCGCAAGCCCGGCGGGAGCAGGTGCTGGATCATGCCTGTCATCGTAGCCCGGCGCCTGCGAGCGACGACCCCTGAATGAGCTTTTGCGCTTGATCGCCTGGCGCCTTGTTCACCTATAGGGGGAACAAGGCGCCAGGCGGGGGGAGAGCCTGTGGCGCTGGAGCCTTGGGCTTCGTGTTTCCGCACCGCTTCGACGCTCTGCCCCGGCGAGACGTCCTCGGCCGCCGCGTGCCCGTGGCGACGACGTTCCGCGCGCGGCTGCTCGGCCTCGCCGGCCTCGATCGCGAGCGCGCCGGCGGCGGCCTGCTGATCCCGCGCTGCTCCTGCGTCCACACTTTCGGCATGCGCTTCCGACTCGACCTCGTCTTCCTCGACGAGGCCGGCCGTGCGGTCGCCTTCCACCGCGACGTGGGGCCGTGCCGCTTCTTGCGCGAGCGCCGTGCCGCGGCGGTGCTGGAGTTGCCCTCGGCGGCGAGCACCGGCCGAAAGTGACGGTAGCTGCGGGGTAATCGAAAGGGGAGGGGGAGATTTTCTGTCTCTGCGCTCTTGGAGGGGCGTGCTTCCCCAGAGACACGAGATCGCCAGCGTCGTCGTCTGCGAGGACGACGTGATGACGCTGGAACTGCTCTGCGACCACCTGGTCGCCGACCGCTTCTCGGTGCTGCCGGCGCCGAGCGCATCCGACGCGCTGCGCCTATGCCGCTACAAGCACCCGGACCTGCTGCTGCTCGATCTCTCACTGCCGGACGCCTCTGGCCTCGACGTCCTGCGGGAGATTCGCGAGGCCGACGGTGTCGTCTCGCGCTTCGACCCGCGCCTGCCGGTGATCGTCCTCAGCGGTCGCGGCGCCGACGACGACCGGGTCCGTGGGTTGGAGTTCGGCGCCGACGACTACCTGGTGAAACCCGTCCACTACCCGGAGCTGCGGGCGCGGATCGGGGCGGTGCTGCGGCGCCGGGCCGAGTGGCGCGACGGGCCGCTGCGGGTCGGCGAGCTGGTCGTCGACACGGCGCGGCGCGAGGCCTGGGTCGGCGATCGGCAGGTGGCGCTCTCCAACAAAGAGTTCTCCCTGCTGCGGCTGCTGGCGACCGATCCGCACCGGGTCTTCCCCAAGCGCGAACTGCTGGGCGAGGTCTGGGGCTACCGCACCACGGCCAAGACCCGCACCCTCGACTCCCACGCCAGCCGCCTGCGCCGCAAACTCGACCCCGAGAAGGCGCGCTACGTGATCAATTGCTGGGGCGTCGGCTACCGGCTGCTGGACGGATGACGGGGTTGCTGGAGATCGTCGCCGGCTGGCCGCTCGCGGCCTCGATGGCCGCCGCCGTCGGTGCCCAGGGGCTGCGGGCGGGACGGCGACGCACGGCCCTCAACGAGGCGCTGCACGAGCTGCGCCGGCCGCTGCAGGCATTGGCCCTGGCCGGTGGGTCGGGCGCAGCCGCCGGCGCCGTCGAGAGCTCGGTAGAGCTGGCGGGCGCGGCGCTGGAGCGGCTCGACCACACGGTGAACGGCAACGCCGGGGCGGAGCGTCGCGAGGAGGTCCCGGTACGACCGCTGGTCGAGGCCGCCGTCGGCCGCTGGCAGGCGCGGTCCAGGCTGGGCGGCGGCTCGCTGCGGCTCGGATGGTGGGCCGGCAAAGCGCTGGTCGCCGGCGAGCGCCTGGCCCTGGCGCAGGCGGTCGACAACCTGATCGTCAACGCGATCGAGCACGGCGGCCCGGCGGTGACGGTCGAAGCCCGCCGCCACGGATCGCGGCTGCGTCTCCTCGTCGCCGACTCGGGGCGCGCCTCGCGGCCGCTGGCGCGGCGCGAGAGCCCGGCCGAGGCGATCACCCGCCTCGCGGGGCGGCGGCGACGCGGCCACGGGCTGGCGGTAGTGCGACGAACGGCAAGCGCGCACGGCGGCCGCTTCTCGCTGCGGCGCTCGGAATCCGGCTCGCTGGCAGTGCTGGAGCTGCCGCTGATCGACCGTCGCGAGGACCTGGTTGCATGAGTCGCCGCCGTCGCGCCATCGCCTTCCTCTGTTTGGCGCTGCTCGCCGCGGCCGCCGCCGCGGCGCTCGCCGACGGCTACGGGTCGAGCCTCGCCCGCGGCTACGGCCCGCTGCGCTCGGTGGTAGTGGTTGCCGCGCGCCTGCGGGCCGGTGCCCGGCTCGGCCCGGAGGACCGCGCGGCGCTGGCCGTGCGCCGGGTGCCGGAGCGCTTCGTGCCGCCGGACGCGCTGGTCTCGCCCGCCGAAGCACTGGGGCTGGTGCCGCTGGCGCCCTCGCCGGCCGGGTCCTATCTGCTCGCCTCTCAGCTCGCCGCCTCGACCCCGGGCGAGCGCCGGCGTCCCCCGCTCGCGGGCGATCGCCGGCCGGTTGAAATTGAGGTCGGCGGCGCCGGGGCGCTACTCGCCGCCGCGCCCAAGCCGGGGGGCGCCAGGGTCGACGTCGTCGTCACCGGCGAACCCGCCGGCCCCGGGCCGGGGCGCACCTACGTCGCCGCCGCCGCGGTGCCGTTGTTGGCGCTGCGGGCCGGCGCCGAAGCGGGCACCGGCCTGGCGGCGGCAACGCTGGGATTGACGCGGCGGCAGGCGCTGCGGCTGATCGCGGCCGAGAGCTTTGCCCGCAAGATCACGCTGCTGCCGGGAGGCTGAGCGCGGTTGGCGGCGCGAGAGCTGCACTTCGACCGGCTGGCGGACGTCCTGCGCGAGCGATTGCTCGAGCGCCGCCGCGGCGCGGCGGCGAGCGGCTCGCCCACCGCGGGGGACTTCGAGTCCGAGGTGCGCGAGCTGGTCGACGTCGAGGCGGCGCTGCTCGTCGCCGCCGATCGCGCCGAGCTGGGGGCGCGGATCCTGCGCGACACGGTCGGGCTGGGGCCGCTCGAGGAGCTGCTCGCCGACCCGGCGGTCGAGGAGGTGATGGTCAACGGCCCCGACCGCGTCTACGTCGAGCGCGGTGGGCGGATCGAAGCGGCGGCGGTCGCCTTTGCCGACGAGGAGGACCTGCGCAACGCGATCGAGCGGATCCTGGCGCCGCTTGGCCGGCGGATCGACGAGCTCAGCCCGATGGTCGACGCCCGCCTTGCCGACGGCTCGCGCGTCAACGCCGTGATCCCGCCGCTGGCGGTCGACGGGCCGGCCCTCTCGATCCGCCGCTTCGGTGCCCACCGTCCTGGCCCGCGCGAGCTGGTCGAGCTGGGCACGCTCGACCGGCCGCAGCTGGGGGTGCTGGAGCGGGCGGTGGCCGAGCGCCGCAGCATCCTCGTCAGCGGCGGCACCGGCGCCGGCAAGACGACGCTGCTCAACGCCATCTCCGGCTTCATCGACGCCGGCGAGCGGGTGGTGACGATCGAGGACGCCGCCGAGCTGCGCCTGCGCGGCGACCACGTCGTGCGGCTGGAGAGCCGGCCGGCCGGAATCGAGGGCGCTGGGGAGGTGACGATTCGCGACCTGCTGCGGAACGCCCTGCGGATGCGCCCCGACCGCATCGTCGTCGGTGAGGTGCGCGGCGCCGAGGCGCTCGACCTGCTAACCGCGCTCAACACCGGCCACCGCGGCGCCCTCTCGACCGTCCACGCCAACTCGGCCGAGGACGCCCTGGCCCGGCTGGGGACGCTGGCCCTGATGGCGGGGCTGGGCCTGCCGCACGCGACGATCGCCGAGCAGGTCCGCCGCGGCATCGATCTGGTCGTCCAGCTCGAGCGCCAGTCCGACGGTCGCCGCCGCGTGGTCGAGATTGCCGAGGTCGCGTGCTGACCCTGCTCGGCGCCACCGCCGGTGGCCTGGCGGCGCTCGGAGCCCGCGAGGCCGTGCTCGCCAGCCCCGCGGCGGTGGCCTGGCTACGGCAGGCGCTGGAGCCGCTGCGCCGCGCCGGCCGCGAGGGCTACGCGCCGACGACGCCGGAGCGGCGCCGGCTCGCCGCCGTCGGCACCGCGGCGGCGCTGCTGGGCGGCTGGTTCCTGGCCGGGCCGGTGCTGGCGCTGCCGCTCGCGGTCGCCGGGCCGGCGCTCGCCGCCTGGGCTGTCTCCAGCCGGCGCCGGCGCTACCGCCGCACGGTCGAGCGGGCACTGCCGGAGGTCGCCCTGGCTGTCGCCGACTCGCTCTCCGCGGGGCGCTCGCTGCGCGCCTCGCTGCCTGCGGCCGCCGACTCGCTCGACGGGCCGCCGGCGGTCGAGCTGGGGCGCCTCGGGGCCGAGCTTGCGATCGGCACGCCGACGCCGGCCGCGGTCGAGGCGCTGCGCCGACGGATGCGCTCGCCCCGGGTTGACGCCTTCGCCGCGGCGCTGCTCAGCCAGCGGCTCGCCGGCGGCGACCTTGCCGGCCTGCTGCGCCGCTTCGCCGCCGGCGCCGCCGAGCGCGACCGGGTCGCCGAGGAGGCTCGTTCGGCGACCGCGCAGGCTCGCTTCACCGGCCTGCTCGTCGTCGCGATGCCGAGCGGTGGCGCCCTCTTCGCCGAGCTGATCGAGCCGGGCTTCCTCGCCAAGGTGCTGGGCGCGCCGGCCGCGGCCGTGCTGGTGGCCCTCGCGGCCGCCCTGCAGCTCCTCGGTTTCCTCGCGATCCGCCATCTCTCGCGGGTGGTCGAGTGAACGCTGCCGGCCACTCGCCACTCGCGTTCCTCGGCCGCGGCCGCTCGGCGGCGGTGGCCCTGCGCCTGGGGCTGCCGGAGCGCATCGCTCGTGCCGGGCTGCATCCGCGCCTGCCGCTCGGGGCGGCGGTCCTCGCCAAGCTCGCCGGTGCCGCGGCGGGTGGCCTGGCCTCCCTGGCGGCGGCACCAGCTGCACCGGGCCGGATCGCGATCCTGCTCGCCGTCGCCCTGCCGGCCGCGGGTTTCGTCGCGCCCGACGCCCTGCTCGAGCGCGAGGCCCGGCGCCGCTACCGCCGCCTGCTCGCGGCGCTCCCAGACGCGCTCGACCTGCTCGCGGTTGGCTCCGCCTGCGGCCGCAGCCCGCTCGCCGGCTTCGCCGAGATCGCCCGCGGCGGCGCGGGCCCGCTGGCCGCGGAGCTGGGGGCGACCGTCGCCGAGGTCGAGTGCGGCCGGTCGTTGTCGCAGGCGCTGCGCTCGTTGCGGGCGCGGGTGCCGGGCGGTGAGGTCGCCGGCCTCTGCGCCGCGATCGAACGCTCGCGTCGGCTTGGGTCGCCGCTTGCCGAGCAGCTCCGTCGCCAGGCGACCGCCCTGCGTCGCGACCAGCGCCGCGCGGTCGAGGAGCGCGCCGCCCGCGCCGCGCCGAAGATCCAGCTGGTCGTCGCCCTGGTCCTCGTTCCCTCGGTCCTGCTGCTGATCGCCGCCGGCCTGATCGCCAACGCCGACCTCCTCCTCAGCGGCTTCTGAATCCCTGGCGCCTTTCTGGTCTATAGGACCAAAAAGGCGCCAGGACTACTCGGCCGACTCCTCGCGCAGGCGGGTGGCGACGGTGGCGGTGGCGGCGCCGACGGCATCCAGCTCGGCCGCCTCCTGCTTGTGGCCGTTGACGTAGCAGCAGAGGTTGCCGTCGACCAGCTCGAAGGCGAACTTCTCGGGGGCCAACTCGGCCAGCCAGACGATGAAGGTGGGGGAGAAGAGCTGCCGCAGCCGGTTGGCGTCCTGTCCCTCGCCGGCGAAGATCTCGTAGCGCTCGTCCAGCGCCTCGCTCTCCAGCTCGAGCCTCTGTTTGGAGCGGCGGAAGGCGTCCTCGAGCCCCTCCAGGGCGCGCAGGCCGAACTTGCGCTGGCAGTAGAGCTCGGGGACGAAGCCGGCGCACTCCGGCAGCTCGGCGAGGCCGATCGTGTAGCGGTAGTAGCTCGTCTGGCGATTGCCCTTGCTGTCGGTCGACTCCTCCTCGTAGGTGTAGAGGGCGAGAGTGCCCTCGATGCCTTCTCCCAGCGGGCCTTCCAGGGCTCGCTCGGCGTAGCGGTCGTCGCCTTTGCGCAGCAGCGGGGTGGCCGGCGGCAGCCTGCCCTTGCCGTGGGCGATCAGGCCGCGCTGCTCGGCGTAGACCTGGAAGAAGGCGTCCTCCGAGCGCGAGTCGGCGATGCCGAAGACGACCAGCAGCCCGACGAGCAGGGCCGCGGCCGCCCCCGCGGCGCCGATCGCCGGCGAGACGAGGAGCGAGCCGGCGACGCCGGCCGCGACCGCGAAGAGGCCGATCGCGATCCAGGTCAGCGGCCTGCCCAGCAGCAGGCGGAAGTAGAAGCCGCGCAGGTCGTCGGCGTCGTCGGGCAGATTGCCAGCCGGGTGCCCGGGCGCCTCTTCGGCGGCTGCGGTTGCCTCCTCGCGGCTCATCGCCGCCAGCCTAGAGGTCGGTGTGGCGCCGAGTTCGAGCAGCGGCCAAAGCGATCGCCGATGCCGGCCTGCAATCGCGCTTGCGCTTGGGGCATCAGATTGACTCTGTGTTGCAAAGTGGGGGGAAGTGGGGTAGTGTGGCGGTCGAGTTGAAGCCCAGGACCGGGGTGGTGAGGCTCCTCCCACCTCATCACTCCGGTCCTAACTCTCTTCAGGCCGCAGAAAGGAACCCACGGGGATGGCATTTCGGGGTCTCTACGAGCACAGCCTCGACTCCAAGGATCGCCTCACGGTTCCCTCCCGGTTCCGCGCCCAGCTTTCCGACGGCGTTGTTCTCTCCAAGGGCTTTGACCCCTGCGTCTGGGTGCATACGACCAGCGAGTTCGAGCAGCTCTCCGAGCGCTTTCTCTCGCCGCACAGCCCCTTCGGCAGCGACGCCCGGCGCCTGCGCCGGCGCTTCCACGGCGGCTCCTTCGACGAGGCGCTCGACTCGGCCGGCCGTATCCGCGTCCCCAAGCCGCTGATCGAGCACGCCGCTCTGGCCGGCCCCTGCGTCGTGATCGGCGCCGGCGAGTACCTGGAGATCTGGAACGCCGAGGCCTGGGCGAAGCAGGAGGAGGAGCTGGACGCGGCGGCGCCCGAGATCGCCGAGGGCTTGGCCGGGAGCGGGGCGGCTGCGTGAGATGCGAGCCCGCGCCGAACGACTGCCCAGCACCAGCCGGACCGCGATGAGCGCAACCCTTCTTGTCATGCCGACCGAGCACCAGCCAGTCCTCGCCCCCGAGCTGATCGCCCTGCTCGCCCCGCAGCCGGGGCAGACCGCGGTCGACTGCACCTTCGGCGGCGGCGGCCACGCTCGCCAGGTCGCCGCGGCGATCGGCGCCGCCGGGACGCTGATCTGCATCGACCGCGACCCCGCCGCCGAGGCCCGCTTCGAGCGCTTCGCCGCCGAGGCCCCCTGCAGCACCCGTTTCCTCGGATCCGACTACGCGGCAGGGCTTCGCACCCTGCGCGGCGAAGGCATCCGCCCAGACATGGTCTACCTGGACCTCGGTATGTCATCGATGCAGGTCGACGCCCGCGAGCGCGGCTTCTCCTATTCGTATGACGCGCCGCTCGACATGCGGATGGACAGCCGCCAGCAGCTCAGCGCAGCCGACCTGCTCAACGAGTGGCCCGAGTCGCGCATCGCCCAGGCGCTGCGCCGCTTCGGCGAGGAGCGCTACGCCGGCGGCATCGCCCGCGAGATCGTCCGCCGGCGGCCGCTGCGGACGACCGCCGAGCTGGTCGAGGCGGTCAAGGCGGGGATGCCGGCCTCGGCTCGCTTCGGCGGTGGCCACCCGGCCAAGCGCACCTTCCAGGCGGTGCGAATCGCGGTCAACGGCGAGCTCGACTCGCTCGACGACGCGCTGCCGACGGCGTGGGGGATGCTGCCGCTCGGCGGCCGCTTGGCGGCGATCTCCTTCCACTCGCTCGAGGATCGGCGCGTCAAGCGCTTCCTCGCCGACCGTGCCCAGGGCTGCGTCTGCCCGCCCGAGCTGCCGGTCTGCGTCTGCGGCCGCGAGCCGGAAGCCGAGCTGCTGGCACGGCGCGCGATCGCGCCCGGCCCCGACGAGGTGGCCGCCAACCCGCGCTCGAAGTCCGCCCACCTGCGGGCGGCGCTGAAGATCGCCGCCGCGCAGCCGGCCGGGAGCGTCGCCTGATGGCCGCTGCGGCGACCGCTCGCAAGGCGACGGCCCCCGCGCGGGCGCCGCGGCGCAAACGGCCAGCGCTCGCCGTCGCGCCCCCTCGCAAGGCGCCGGTGCGCAAGGCGCCAGCCCGCAGGGCCCCCGCTCGGCGACCGGGGGGACAGCTGATCCCGATCGCGGTCGGCACCGCCGCCGCGGTCCGCAACCTGCCCGACTCGGGCTTGATCGTCCGCCTCACCCGCGGCCGCGCCTGGATCGCCCTGCTCGGGGTGCTGCTCGCCGGCATCGTCACCCTCAACGTGATCACCCTCAGCTTTGCCGCCGGCGCCGGCCACGTCGACCAGAACATCCAGGCGCTCGACGAAGAGAACTCGATCCTGCGCAGCCGCGATGCTCAGCGCTCGGGCGCCGGCCGCGTGCGAAGTGCCGCCGCGGGCCTCGGCCTCGCCGCGGCGCCGGTCGACGGCCTCGAATACGTGCACACCGGCCCCGACGACGTGACGACGGCCGCGCAGCGCCTGGCCGGGGCCTACTGAGGCGCCGATGCGCACGATCGAGCGGAGGATCGGCCTTCTCTTCGCCGGCTTCCTCCTCTGTTTCCTCGCGATCGGCGCCCGCGCCTTCTGGCTACAGGGCGTGCAGGGCGCCAAGCTCGCCTCCGAGGCGGCCTACCAGCAGACCGACGTCGTCACCGTGCCGGGCCTGCGCGGCAGCGTCCTTGACCGCTACGGCAATCCGCTCGCGGCCTCCGAAGACGCGAAGACGATCTACGCCACGCCCTACCAGGTGGAGCACTCCGGCCGGGACGCCGCCAAGCTCGCCTCGATCCTCGACCTCGACCGCGCCGAGGTGCTGAAGAGCCTGACCGAAGACTCGGGCTTCGCCTACGTCGCGCGCAAGGTGCCGCTGCCGGCGGCGGCGCGGGTCGAGCGGCTCGGGCTGGAAGGGATCGGCGAGCTGCCCGACAGCCGCCGCACCTACCCCCAGGGCGACCTCGCCGCGCAAGTGATTGGCGCGGTCGGCTCCGAAAGCCAGGGGCTGATCGGGCTGGAGGCCGGCGAGGAAGAGGCGCTGGCGGGCGAAGACGGCGAGCGGCGAATCGTCAAGGACGCGCTCGGTGAACCGATCCGCCTGGAGACGGTCACCGAAGCCGAGGACGGCGAAGACCTGCGGCTGACGCTCGACCCGGCGATCGAGAAGAAGACCGAGGAGGTGCTGGCCGAAGTCGGCGAAACCTACGCGCCGAAGGGCGCCACCGCGATCGTCATGGATCCGCGCAACTCGCAGCTGCTGGCGATGGCCAACTGGCCACCGCTCGATCCGGCCGACCTCGAAGACGCCGGGCCCGAAGACCTGCTCAACAGGGCGACCGGCTTCACCTACGAGCCGGGCTCCACCTTCAAGGCGTTCACCGTCTCGGCGGCGCTGCAGGAAAAACTGGTCACCCCGGAGACGAGCTTTACGCTGCCGCCGCAGCTCCACGTCGCCGACCGCATCATCGAAGACGCCGAGGCGCGCCCGACGGTGACCCTGAGCGTCGCCGAAATCCTCGCCCACTCTTCCAACGTGGGGGCGGCGACGATTGGGCTGGCGCTCGGCAGCGAGAAGTTCAGCCGCTGGATCGAGCGCTTCGGCTTCGGTCGCCCGACCGACGTCCAGTTCCCCGCCGAGGAGCAGGGGATCGTGCCGGCGCTCGACGAATACTCGGGCTCGACGATGGGCAACCTGCCGATCGGCCAGGGCCTCTCGGTGACGCCGATGCAGATGATCGCCGGCTACGCGGCGATCGCCAACGGCGGCATCCTGCGGCGGCCGCAGCTGATCGAGCGGGTCGGCGACGAAACGGTCACCGAGCCGAAGGGGCGCCGGGTGATCGAACCCGGGGTCGCCGAAGAGGTGCGGACGATGCTCGAGGGGGTGCTGGCGCCGGGCGGGACTGCCTCCGAGGTGAGCGTCCCCGGCTACACGCTGGCCGGCAAGACGGGGACGGCGCAGGTGGCCGAAAACGGGACCTACTCGGAGACCAAGTACGTCGCCTCCTTCATCGGCTTCGCGCCGGCGCAGGACCCGCGGCTGCTGGTGGCGGTGATTGTCGATCAGCCGCAGGGGGAAATCTACGGCGGGTCGGTTGCGGCGCCGGCGTTCGGCCAGATCGCGGCGTTCGCTCTTCCTTATCTTGGGGTTGCGCCGGAATAGCTACTGGGGTGGGAGCCGGGTGCCCCTCCCCCGGAGGCCGTCGCGCAGCTGGGTTGTGGGTGTGGTTCGGTTTGTGGTCTCCAAGCCTCCGTGGGAGGGGCACCCGGCTTCCCTCCTAGAATCGCGGCGTGAGACTGGATGAGCTTGCCGCTGTAGCTGATGGCGCTCGAGTAGTGGGCGACGGTGCCGTTGAGGTGGAGTCCTTGGCTTACGACAACCGCCAGGTTGAGCCGGGAAGCCTGTTTTTCTGCGTGCCGGGGGAGAGGGTTGATGGGCATGAGTTTGGCGCGGCGGCTGTGGAGGCTGGAGCTGTGGGGCTGGTGGTCGAGCGGGAGCTGGGGGTGGGCGTGCCGCAGGTGGTTGTGCCAGACGCGCGGGGGGCGATGGCGTCGTTGGCGGCTCGGTTCTTCGGTGATCCGACGGGGGAGCTGCGGGTGGTGGGGGTGACCGGGACGAATGGGAAGACGACCACGGCTTTCCTGGTGCGGGAGATTTTGGAGGCGGCGGGCGTGCAGTGCGGGTTGCTGGGGACCGTGAAGCAGGTCGTCGGCGGGGTCGAGGAGGAGGTCGAGCGGACGACGCCCGAGGCGATCGACCTGCAGGCGACCTTCCGGCGCATGCTCGACGGCGACGACCGCGCCTGCGCGATGGAGGTCTCCTCGCACGCGTTGGAGCTGGCGCGGGCCGACGCGATCCACTTCGCGGCGGCGCTGTTCACCAACCTGACCCAGGACCACCTCGACTTCCACGGTGACATGGAGGCCTACTTCCGCTCCAAGCGGCGGCTCTTTGCGACGGGGCCGGGGGTGGCGGTCGTCAACGTCGACGACCCCTACGGGCGGCGGCTCGCCGGTGAGTTCGATTGCCTCACCTTTTCCGCCGAGGGGCGCCAGGGGGCTGACCTCTTCGCCCACGACGTCCGCTTCGACGCCCACGGCGCCGAGTTCTCGATCGCGCGGCCGGCGGCGGGCCGCGGGGCGACCTTCATCGCCTCCCCCTGGCCAGCCGACGGCCTGCCGGTGCGCACCGCCCTGCCCGGCCACTTCAATGTCGCCAACGCGCTCGGTGCCCTCGCGGCAACCGCTGCGCTCGGCGTCGACCCCGAGGAGGCGGCCGCGGCCCTGGCGGGGGCGGAAGCGCCGCCCGGCCGCTTCGAGCCGGTTGACGAGGGCCAGCCCTTCGCCGTTCTGGTCGACTACGCCCACACGCCCGACTCGCTGCAGAACGTGCTGGAGGCGGCGCGGCGACTGACCGAGGGCCGGGTGATCGCGGTCTTTGGCGCCGGCGGCGACCGCGATCGCGGCAAGCGGCCGCAGATGGGCCGCGCCGCGGCCGACCTCGCCGACCTCGCCGTGGTCACCTCGGACAACCCGCGCTCCGAGGACCCCGAGGCGATCGTCGCCGAGATCCTCGACGGCATCGAGGAGGGCGGGGAGGTCACCGTCGAGCCCGATCGCCGCGCGGCGATCGCGCTGGCGCTGGCGCGGGCGCGGCCCGGCGACACGGTGGTCATTGCCGGCAAGGGGCACGAGCAGGGACAGGAGTTCGAGGACGGTCGCAAGCTGCCCTTCGACGATCGCGACGTCGCCCGCGAAGAGCTGCGCAGGCTGCGCGGCGCCGAGGCGGCTGCGCGCGGCGGATGAACCTCAGCCCCGAGCAGATCGCGGCGGCGACGGGGGCGGAGGTCGTGGCCCGGGGTGGAGCCGGGAGCCCGGCCCGCGCGGTCATTGTCTCCGGCGAGGTGGGGCCGGATGACCTCTTCTTCGGCCTGCGCGGCGAGCGGGTCGACGGTGGCCGCTTTGCCGCCGAGGCGATTGCCGCCGGCGCCTGGGGAGCAGTCGTCGGCCCCGATCACGCGGGGCAGCTCGCCTCGGTAGGCCACAAGGCTTGGGTCTTCGCGGTCGCCGACCCGCTCGTCGCCTTGCAGGAGCTTGCCAGTGCCTGGCGGCGCGAATTGGGCGCTCGCACCGTCGGCGTCACCGGATCGGTCGGCAAGACCTCGGTCAAGGACATCGCCCGGGCGCTGCTTCCCGGCCGCGTCCACGCCAACCGCGAGAACCTCAACACCGAGATCGGGCTGCCGCTGACCCTGCTCGAAGCGCCCGCGGACGCCGAGCTGCTGGTGCTCGAGATGGCAATGCGCGGGCCCGGCCAGATCGCCGAGCTGGCGGCGATCGCCGAGCCCGAGGTGGCGGTGATCACCAACGTCGGCCCCGTCCACGTCGAGCTGCTCGGCTCGGTCGAGGCGATCGCCGCCGCCAAGGCCGAGGTCCTGGCGGCCCTGCCTGCGGATGGCACGGCGGTAGTGCCGAGCGAGGCCGGCGAGCTGGAGCCGCACCTCGCGGCACCACCGCGCCTGCTCCGCTTTGGTCCGGGCGGCGACGTCGAGGCGCTCGAGTCGCGGGTAGCCGAGGGGGTGACCGAGGCGCTGGTGGGGACGCCGCTGGGCGAGGCCCGCTTCCACTTCCCCTTCGCCGAGCGCCACAATCTGGTCAACGCTCTGGCGGCGATTGCGGCCGGCGTCGCGCTGGGGTCAGCGCCCGCCGAGATGGCCGATCGCGCTGCGAACATAGGCTTCTCCCGCTTCCGGGGCGAGCGCCTCGAACTTGGGGACGGGATCGTCCTGGTCAACGACTGCTACAACGCCAACCCGGTCTCGATGCGCGCGGCACTGGACCACCTCGCCTCGCTGGAGGCGGCGCGGCGCGTCGCCGTGCTGGGTGAGATGGCCGAGCTCGGCCCCGGCGCTCCGGCTTACCACCGTGAAGTCGGCGCCCACGCCCGTGCCGAGGGAGTCGACCTATTGATCGGGGTCGGCGAGCCGGCCCGCGACTACGACCCCGACGAGCTGGTCGGCGCGCCCGAGGAGGCAGCCGAGCTGCTCGCCGCCCAGCTCGAACCAAGCGACGCGGTCCTCATAAAGGGCTCGCGCTCGGCCGGCCTCGAGGCAGTCTCGGCGACCCTGGGGGAATTGCTCGATGGGTGAGGTGCTGATCGCGGGGATGGCGGCGATGCTGATCTGCATCTTCCTCGGGCCGAAGTTCATCGAGTACCTGCGCGTTAAGGAGTTCGGCCAGCACATCCGCGAGGACGGGCCCCAGGAGCACCACGCCAAGGCCGGCACGCCGACGATGGGCGGCCTGATCGTCTTCGCCGCGATCACCGTTCCCTACCTGGTCCTCTCCGACCGCGACCCGCAAAGCCTGGCCGTCTTCGGCGTCGCCCTCGGCTGCGCCGCGCTCGGCTTCGCCGACGACTTCACCAAGATCGTCAAACGCCGCTCGCTCGGCCTCTCGGCACGCTGGAAGCTGGCCGGACAGGTGATCCTCGCGCTCGGCCTCTGGTGGGTGGCACGGCACGAGGTCGGCCTCGAGCCGATCCTCGAGTTCCGCATCGGCGACGCGAGCCTCGAGCTCGGCCCGGTCCTCTACTTCGTCCTCGTCTTCCTCGTCATCGCCGGCACCTCCAACGGCGTCAACCTGACCGACGGCCTCGACGGCCTCGCCGCCGGCTCCTGCGCGATCGTCCTTCTCGCCTACACGGCGATCGCCTTCGTCACCAACGAGCAACAGAACCTGGCCCTGCTCTCGGCCTGCATGGTCGGCGGCTGCATCGGTTTCCTCTGGTTCAATGCCTTCCCCGCCTCGATCTTCATGGGCGACACCGGCTCGCTCGGCCTCGGCGGCGCGATCGGCGCCCTGGCGGTGATGACCCAGACCGAGGTGCTGCTGATCATCATCGGCGGCATTTTCGTGATCGAGGCGCTCTCGGTCGCCGCCCAGGTCTTCGCCTTCAAGGCCTTCCGCCGCCGCGTCCTGCTGATGGCGCCGCTGCACCACCACTTCGAGATGATGGCCTGGTCGGAGACCAAGATCATGCTCCGCTTCTGGATCATCGCCGCCGTCTGCTCCGGCATCGTCTTCACCCTGTATCAGCAGGCGATCGGCCGCTGACCCCAAGGGGCCGACCCGCGTCGGATGGGTGCCGGGCTCCGCCGCAATCACGGCACAGAGAAATGACTTTCTGCGCGCCACGCGTGCGTTCGGCCGCCATACGGTCGGCCGA
>Ga0207669_10000051_pt1 | contig 58489 bp, 56 predicted proteins | sample KBSM33metaG_FD_184329 | JGI IMG/M metagenome (GOLD analysis project Ga0207669, IMG submission 184329) | Miscanthus rhizosphere microbial communities from Kellogg Biological Station, Michigan, USA - KBS M3-3 metaG (SPAdes) (version 2) | ecosystem: Host-associated > Plants > Roots > Rhizosphere >...
CGCTCGATTGCTTGATTGTCGGTCACGTCACCCTCCTGAAAAAACATTGGCCTGAAAAACATGGGCCTGATGTTACGCAACCAAAACGTATGGGCGACGGGTGATGTTCCAACGAAAAGGCCCGGCAGATCGCTCTGCCGGGCCCGTTTCGTGTGGCTGTCGCCTGCCGATTAGTTGCGGCTCGAGCCGAACAACCGGAGGATGAACAGGAACATGTTGACGAAGTCGAGATACAGGCTGGTCGCCGCCATGATCTTGGCGCGGCCTTCTTCCTGCGTCCCGGCGACATAGCTGTACATCGCCTTGGTCCGCTGGGTATCCCAAGCGGTCAGACCGGCGAAGATCAACACGCCGACGGCGCTAATCACCATGCCGAGCGGCCCGGACTGCACGAACAGGTTGACCAGGCTGGCGACGATCAGGCCGACCAGGCCGACGATCAGGAACGAGCCCATCGCGGTCAGGTCACGCTTGGTGGTGTAGCCCCACAGGCTGAGCGCCGCGAAGCCGGCCGCGCTGGCGAAGAACGCCTGGCCGATCGCCAGCGGCGAATAGGCCAGGAAGACCGTCGACAGGCTGAGGCCCATCACCACAGCGAAGCCCCAGAAGGTCGCCTGCAGCGCGCTGTTGCTCATCTGCTTGAAGTTCATGAACAGGATGAAGCCCAGCGGCGCCAGCGTGATCACCCATTTCAGGATGCCACCGCCGACGAACACCTGCGCCGCCAACCCGCTCATCGCGAAGGCCAGCGCGACGACGCCGGAGAGCAACACGGCCGAGGCCATGTAATTGTACACGGACAGCATGAACGATCGCAGCCCCGCGTCATACGCGGCGCCGCGCGCATCGACCGCCGCACCGAAGGGCGCCATGCCGGAACGGGGATCAGACCAATTGGCCATCGAAAACTCCTTTGCCCGGCCACAACGGCCGGATGGGGCCAATATCGTTGGTCCTGGTGCGCTATTCAAGCGAAACACGACACGCAGCAACATTCGGAAACAATCGGCGAATGGGTTAGGACTGTCGAACCATGCATCGCTTGTTCGTCGCGCTCCGTCCGCCGCCCGATATTCGCCGCCGCCTGACCGAACCGATGGCCGGCGTGCCGCACGCGCGCTGGCAGGATGACGAGCAGCTCCATGTGACGATCCGCTATATCGGCGAGGTCGACCGGCCGATGGCCGAGGACGTCGCGCTGGCGCTGGGCCAGGTCCATGCCGCCTCGCCGCGCGTGGCGATCCATGGCGTCGGCGCGTTCGACAAGAAGGGGCGGGTCGATGCTTTGTGGGCGGGCATCGCGCCGCACGACGACCTGGCGCGATTGCACAAGAAGGTCGACCAGGCGCTGGTCCGGCTCGGCCTGGCGCCAGAAGGACGCGCCTATCTGCCGCACGTCACGCTCGCCCGCATTCCGCGCAGCGCCGGCGTCGGGCCGGCGATCGAGCGCTGGATCGCCGATCACGCGGCGTTTTCGAGCGAGCCGTTCGAGCTCGGACATTTGACGCTCTACGAAAGCCACCTGACCGGAGAGGGAGCGCGGTACGAGCCGGTCGCGCGTTGGGCATTGGGTTGATCCTAGCCCCTCCCCTTCAGGGGAGGGGTTGGGGTGGGGCAGTGCGGCAAGCGGCGTTCTCTGCGAGGCATCCCCCACCCCCAACCCCTCCCCTGAAGGGGAGGGGCTTGCACGAACTACCCCTTCGCCAGCACCCCACATGCAACCCGCGCGCCGCTATTGCCCGAGGGATCGGTCTTGAGGTCGTCGGCCGCCGCGTGGATGACCATCGCCGCGCCATCGGCATCCATCAGCGCGTCGAAGCTGCCGCCCGCCAGCCGCGTGGTCAGCGTGCCGCGGCCGTCGGCGCCGACCATCAGATTGGGCATGTCGCCTTCGTGCGGCCCCTGCGGGTTCATCGATCCGTGCTTCATGTTGGTCGGGTTCCAATGCCCGCCGGCGCTGGCGAAATCGGGCGCCTCGCACTTGCCGACCGTATGCAGATGCGCGCCGTGCATGCCGGGCGGCAGATCGAGCACATCGACCGATACGCTGAGGCCGCCATCGACTTCGCGCACCGTCACCTTGCCCACGTCCTTGCCCGCCGCGGTCATCAGGGTCGCGGTCGCGATCCGCCCCGCCGCCGCGGGCGGAGGCTCGGTGCTTGTCCCGTTTGCCGTGCATCCCGCCAGCATCATCGGTGCAAGCGCCATCATCGCCGCCAGTCCGCGCATCCCGTTTCTCCCTGTGGTCCGATCGCGACAAGTATCGGCGCGGCGCGATTGTTCCGCAAGCGGTGCGCGGCGGCGATTTTGCTCGCGGCCGGGCCGCCCCATGCTATCGGAGCAGCGAACAGGGAGGACGAATTATGCGCGGCAAGTGGTTGCTGTTGCTCACGATCGCGCTGGCGGCATGCGGCCGCGACCAGAACGATCCGCGGCCGCCACGGGTCGATTCTGCGCCGGTCATGCCAAAGCTCGCCTCCACCCTGGTGGTGCCGGTCGACGTGCGGCTCGCCGACCTGGAGAGCGAGCTCAACCGCGCCACGCCGCAGACCCTGTGGTCGATCGACCAGCGCGAGGAGAAATGCGTGCCCGCGCAGCGCCTGACCGCCTGCGCGATCAAGCGCAAGGACGGCAGCTGCCGGATCGGCATCAAGAAGTTGAAGGTCACGCCAGATCTGTCGTGCCGCATCGTCGGCCAGGTCACGCGCGGCCGCATCGCGCTGGGCGGCAGCGGCGGCGATATCGTCATCACCTTGCCGGTCCGCGCCACGGTCAGCGCGCAGGATGTCGGCGGGATCATCAAGCGCGAGACCGCGACCGGCGCCGCCAGCGTCCGCGCGGTGGCCAAGCTGGGGATGACTCGCGCCTGGCAGCCGACCGCGACGGTGCGCATCGCCTATGACTGGACCAACCCGCCCGGAGTCACCATCCTGGGCAAGCGCATCACCTTCGTCAGCAAGGCCGACGCCAAATTGGCGGGCGTGATCGCCGGACTGGAACGCAGCCTGCCGCAGCAACTCGCCAAGGTTCAGGTGCGCGACAAGGTGGCGGCGGCCTGGCGCGGGGCGTTCAGCACCCTGCTGCTCAATCGCGACAAGCCGCCGGTGTGGATGCGCGTCACCCCGCAGCGGCTGGGGGTACAGGGCTATAGCGTGCAGGGCCGCAACCTGCTGCTGACCATCGCGGCGGAAGCGAATGCGGAGACCTTTGTCGGGATCAAGCCCGACGCGCCGCCACCCGCGCCGCTGCCGCCCGCCTCTCCCCGGATCGGGCAGCGCGGGCTCAGGTTCAACATCCCCGTGCTCGCCGATTATGGCGAACTGGAGCCGGTGGTCGAACGCGCGCTCGCCAAGCGCGCCGCGCGCGGCATCACTCTGCCCAAGCTCGGTGCGGTCGACGTCAAGTTCGGCGACGTCACGATCTACGCGACCGACAATGGCCGTCTGGCGGTCGGCGTGCCGGTCCGCGCGACGCTGAAAAGCGGCTATCTGGGCGAGCGGCGCGGCGAGGTCTGGCTGACCGGCCTGCCGTTCAACGAGCCCGATTCCGAAGTGATCCGGGTCGATGCCCTGCAGATCAAGACGCGCAGCGACAGCAAGGCGGTCGACCTGCTGGTCGCGCTATTCACCGATCCCGAGACGATCGGCTCGATCCAGGCCGCGCTGACCGAGAATTTCGCCAAGGATTACGACCATGTCCTGACCGCGGCGCGGCGCGCGCTGGCCGAGCGGCGCGAGGGCGATTTCCAGCTCACCGCCAAGATCGACGAGGTCCATCATGGGCGGATCATGGTGACCGGCGCCGGGCTGTTCCTGGCGGTCGAGGCGCGCGGAGCGGCGAGCGTCCTGTATCGCCCGCGGCGTTGAGGGGGGCCCAACGGGAGGCAGGCCAAGAAGCTAAAGCCTCAATCCGATGCGGTAGTCCGCCACGGAGCCTGACCGTCACGTTATCGGATCGCCACTGACCCTTCCCCGCCGGCCTCCCCGCTAGCCGAAAGCTGCGCCATCGCCGCCCGGCGCTCCTCCCCGCGGCGCCGCGCGCGCTGGCCGTAGAGGAACGTCCACAGCGTCAGCGCGCCCATCGTGGCGTAGCCGACGATCGGTCCGACGATCAGATACGTGCGGATGGTCAGCGCGAAGACCAGCGCCACCGACACCGCGACATTGGCGAGCAGGCCCAGGCCCCATACCAGGGTCATCACCGTCATCGTCCGGCGGAAACCGGCATGGACCTGGAGCGCCTCGAACTCCTGCGCCTCCCCTTCCGACTTGCGCCGCATGCTCGCCCGCGCGAGCTGGTAGATCAGCGGCTTGCCGATCAGCGCCGAGCCGAGAAAGGCCAGCCCGATGATCCCGGTGACGAGGTTCTCGCGCAGCTGCAGGAACTTGGCCCCGCCGCCGCCGATCATCGCCAGCAGCGACAGCACGATGCCGGCGACCACCAACACCGACAGCGCATCGACCCGGCGATGCCGCGCGAACTCGACCAGGCTCCACGCGATCGGCGGCGCGGAGGAGGCGAGCAGCGCGCGGACATCGCCGAGCGGGGCTTCGGCGTAGGAGTAGATCGCGAAGGGCAGGATGAAGTTGACCAGCGCCTCGACGAGGACGTGGGCGCCGTTGGTGCGGAGGTAGGTTAGGATGCGGGGAATCAGGCCTGTTTTATCGTCCACGCAGACCTCCTTACTGTCCGCCGGTCAGGATAAGACCCTTGCCGAGCCCCGCAAGGGTCGCACGCCGCGCCGCTTGCGGCGGGCGGCTCTATGGGTTTAGTGAACAGCCGACGAAATCGGGGGAATTCGGAAAATGCGTCGTCTTATCCTGTGTTTGCCAGCCGCCATGTTGCTGATTGCAGCCGACAAGACGCCAGCGCCCGATCCGGGGCCCGATCCGACTTGGGAACGCGCGGTCCCGCTCGCCGAGGCGGCGATCAAGAGCGACCTGATCGACCCGTCCTCGGCCCAGTTCGAATGGCCCTATAATTTCAGCAGCGGTTCGCTGAAGGGCCTGCTGACCAAAAGGCGCGCGGGCTGGATAACCTGCGGCTGGGTCAACGCCAAAAATCGCATGGGCGGCTATACCGGCAGGGTTTGGTTTATCGTGGTGATCAATAACGGCGTGGTTACCGACAGTTCGGTCGGCACATCGGACGGCATCGACTATGCAAGTGTGACATGCCCGAACCTGCTCAAGCAGGGTTTCCTGAAGCCGGCGCCGGGGCCAGTGCCGATGGCCGGAGCAACGCCGGCGCCCAGCCCCGAAGCCTTTGCCGCCGCCGCCGATGCGAGTGCGCGCGGCGCGGCGGCGCGCGGTGGGGTCGGCATTTCCTTCGTCCCGACCCCTTATGGGGCGATGATTGCCGCCGTCGCGCCCGGATCACCCGCGGAAACCGCGCAGCTGAAAGCCGGTGAAATGATCGAGAGCATCAACGGCATTTCGATCAAGGGTTTCGACAGCAGCACGATCATGAAGATGCTGTCCGGCTCGTCGGGCGACGTGGTGTTCGGCGTCGTGGGTGTCGGCCCCGTTACCATAAAGCGGCCCGCGAAATAGCGCCACGTCGTGCGAGCGTGAGGAAAACGGACGGCAGCAGCCGCATGGCGCCGCGATTGAGCCACCGGAGCTTCGGTTGATCAAGGGCGCCCTGTGAGCCTCGGCTGGAGAGCCGAATAGGGCAATTGGCGGGTGCCACCGCAACGAGCGCGGCATCTGGGCACGGGCTTGCAAGCTTCCGCAAACACGGTCAGCCTGCCTGCGGGGAGGACCATCCAATGATCGGCAAATATAGCCTGTTGCAAGTCGCGTTGTTCGGCTTCGGGCTCGTGTCGTGCCTGCTCTATCCGCTGTCGATCGTCTGGCCGTCGGGCTGGTCGTGGCATGCCGGGCCGCCAATGGCATCGCATTATTTCATGATGATCGTCGGCGTGTACGTGACGCTCGGCGTGTTCCTGATGCTCGCCGCGCGCAATCCCGCCGCCAATGCCTCGCTGATCTGGTTCGCCATAGTGTCGAGCGTGGTGCATGCGCTGATCATGGCGGTGCAGGCGGCCGGCGATCCCATGCAGCACGGCCATCTGGCCGGCGATGTGCCGGCGTTGTTGGTGGGGGCTGCGGTGCTTGGGGGATTGATGATAACGCAGGGGCACCGGCGTAGCGCTTAGCTGCAAGGGAGAGCGGCGCGCTCGCACGGAATTGGTGCATTTAGTAAGCTGTCACCGTAACTCCCCAGCTACTCGTTACGGAGGCGATCACGCTCCACCACTAGGCTAGCGGAAAACAAATCATTCAAAAATGGCCACAGCGATTCGGGGGGATTCGTGAGATCCATCAGCGCGGCTCGATTCTTAATATGATAAAATGGCGCCGGTCGGCCCGACGCAGGAACATCGAGCCTCTCCACGATCAGATCGTGCTTCTCCAACAAGGTTTTGACCAGATCCCAGTAGGGGTCATCAAGAATTTTTCGCGCAGACTTCTCGTCGCTATCCTTCAGCCAAAAAGGCTTATAGCGCGCAATCTTTGCAACTAGCGCGAATGGAGCAAACTCTGCTAGTAGTTCGTAGACCGGTATGGTTGGCCGAGCTCCGAATGCCCTTGCCTGGCGATTGAGCCACCCCGCGATTTCCTCCGGATCGTAATACGTCACACCTGGGAGCGCGAGAATTGCCGGTAAAGGAAGCCGTAACGAAGGCACGGTCCCCTGATCAGCGATAAGTGACGCAACAGCGCAGTCGCCGTCAAAGGCAACATCTCGAAAATCCGCTCCTCTCGCATTCAACTGACCAATAACGACATCTCGCAAATGAATGTGAGAAACCGTTTCAGTCAGATAAGTCCCGTCCATCGATACGCCGGTGATTACGGGAACCTCGCTCGGCACCACCACCGAACAGGCGCTCAAGATTAACGCGGCTAAATTCCCCCGCGCCCTGTCATAATCGCCAACAGTATTAATCAATCCCGACGCGCCAACAAAGAGAGCATCTACCTCCTTCTGCCCCAGCCCTCGGCAAGCTTCTGAAAATGATTCAAGGAAATCTACCCCGAATATATTTCGTCGTATGAATTTCGGAACTTCGCCAGAAATAATAGAAGATATAGCAACCCGTGACAGAAAATAGTTATACACATATTCATGAATAAATTTCTTATATCCACGCCGATCATCGTCTGTCAGAAACGCGAGAACTCCAGATCTATTTTTTAGTATACCTGAAAGCTCCGGTGGAACTAAGCCGTGAGAAACTACCTCTGCCAACCAAGACAATGTCTCAGCCTGAATAGATTCAGTCTGATTTTCAGCTAAATCTCGCGCGACCTCTTCCATAAGTCTGCAAACGAATTCCTCGCGTTGAGCGGGCGTAGTAACCGCTTCTATGTCGCGACCAAATTTTCCAGACTCTCGGGCGATCATAGATTTGATTAAAAAAGAAAGTAACTCCTCTATTTCTCCGCGAACTACCTGCTCCTGAACACCCGGGCGCGCGAGTTCGGAAAGGAAAAATGGCCGAAGAGCGTATGAACCTTCTTCAAAAAGTGGCCTTACGGTCACGGAGTCCAGATGCTCCGCTGTCCATCCGGCACCCGTTAACCAAGTGCGAGCTATTGCCGGGCTTACCCCCTTAACATTAAAAGCCTCTAACCTATCAAGTGATAGATCTATAGCACTTAAAGCTGACCTTATGCGGTCTTTACTTATAAATGTCTCTCGACCGGCAAACAATAAGGTCCCGCCACCTCTTGATGACTGCACAAGATCATTAACTTGCGCCCAGGCTAATTCATATCCATTTGGGTCACCAAGTTCATCAAATCCGTCGACAGCAAGCGTTACCAGACCATGCCTCACTAAGACTGGGACCTGATCGTAAGTCACGGTAAGTCTCAGTGTCTGAAGGCTAAATGCCATCAAATCTGTGATGTTCTGAAGCATACGGCCGCGACTCTCGACATGCAGGACTAGCGGTCGCTGCCTCCGCCGATAGCTTTCCGCTCTCTCGAATGCTAACGATCTAATTAGGCTGGTTTTTCCTATTCCGGCTGGCCCATCGATCAAAACGATCAAACTACGCGGTTGAGGATGGTCGGCCCAAATCTCCTGCATGAAATCGTCAAGAAAATGCACATCCCCTTCCAAGCTCGACTCTGCAATGGAACCGACAACTGGAATCGTCTCCCGAGTGACGCGATCGCGAAGCTGCAGCAACTGGCTGTCGGCCCAACGGCCGAGATCGGCGAATTGGCTCGATGCGAGCAAGGCACGAAAACTGAGATGATTGCGCTCGCCCGCTCCAGACCGTTCAATCACTCGGCCATCTGTTGAAAAGGAGAGCGTCAATTCCACCCCGTTGCGCACGAAGCGTACCACCGTATTGTCACCAACGGTGGTCAATCGGGGTGCCTCAGTCCCCAAGTCAGCAAACGGCGCCAGATCCTGAATTAGGGAGTCTGTAGCCAGAATCATGGCTTCACACTCACGCCATCGAGCTTAAGAAAAGGCGTCTCGGAGCGGGTACGTAGCAACAACACCTTCCCACCCTCGGCTGGTCGCGCGCCTTCCGCTACAAAAATGGGCGGCACGAGATCGTCGTCATCGCCGACGACTACAAGCCACCGATCGGGCTCGCGATGGGCGAGATCAACCACCTCGCTTGCGATGGCGCTATCCACCATTTTTTCCTCGATTTCTGTCTTATCGTTTGGATCGCGGCGGAGGGTATTTGGAAGGTGGATATTGAGGCGCGCGTGTAAACGGCGCGGAAGCGCGGAAGCGAGAAAATCGCCGAAGTATAACTCTGGGCGTATCACTACATTGGCCTTGTTGGATAGCGCAGGGAAATCAGTCCCAGCGAATACCTGAACCATGGCCTTGCGGCGAGCGCTCGGCTCGAAGCCCTTGTACCAGCCGTGGTATACTCGGAGCGTTACGTCGTAACGCCGACTAGAATCGACCTCGTTAAGCACCCTACCGATAGCCTTTCCAAGATATCGAAGCGTTGCGTCACAAACTTCGATTGGATCTGCTTCCTTCTTGGGGGCCGCTGCATGAATTTGTGAATTCCAATCAACGAAGGCAGTGACCGGAATGATTCCCAAATTAAGCGGCATCTTCGTTCCATAGAGAATGCGCGGCCTCACCTCCAGACTTTCAATACATACTGGTACAACACCACCCCCACCCTTCCCCCACCCCCTCCCCCCTGCTATCGGCCCTCGCGACTCACGCATTCGCCCGTCCGGGCGCGCTCGCGCGGGACGCCGGCCTTCTTGGCCTCAGGCGCCCGCCTCCCCGCCGCGCCCATGACCGGCCACACAGGGAAAGGACCCTTTGAATGACCGCCATCGGCCAGGACACGCTCAATACCCGCGACACGCTCACCGCGGGCGGCAAGAGCTACGATTATTTCTCCCTGGCCAAGGCGAGCGCCAAGCTCGGTGACATTTCTCGCCTGCCCTTTTCGATGAAGGTGCTGCTCGAAAATCTGCTGCGGTTCGAGGACGGCGTCACCGTCACGCCGGAGGATTGCCAGGCCATTGTTGATTGGCAGGCGAACCCCAATTCGCCCGATCGCGAGATCCAGTACCGCCCGGCGCGCGTGCTGATGCAGGATTTCACCGGCGTGCCCTGCGTGGTCGACCTGGCGGGGATGCGCGACGCGATCACCAAGCTGGGCGGCGACGCGGCCAAGATCAATCCGCAGGTTCCCGTCCATCTGGTCATCGACCATTCGGTGATGGTCGACGAGTTCGGCACGCCCAAGGCGTTCGGCGATAACGTCGACCTGGAATATGCGCGCAATTTCGAACGCTACGAATTCCTGAAATGGGGATCGAAGGCGCTCGACAATTTCTCGGTGGTGCCGCCGGGCACCGGCATTTGCCACCAGGTGAACCTGGAGTACGTCGCGCAGGCAGTGTGGTCGTCGAAGGAAAGCGGCGAGCGCGCCACGGCCGGCGCGACGATCGCCTATCCCGACACGCTGGTTGGCACCGACAGCCACACTACGATGGTGAACGGCCTGGGCGTGCTCGGCTGGGGCGTCGGCGGGATCGAGGCGGAAGCGGCGATGCTCGGCCAGCCGGTGTCGATGCTGATCCCCGAAGTGGTCGGCTTCAAGCTGACCGGCGCGCTTAACGAAGGCATCACCGCGACCGACCTGGTGCTGACCGTCACCCAGATGCTGCGGCAAAAGGGCGTGGTCGGGCGGTTCGTCGAATTCTATGGCCCCGGCCTCGACAGCATGACGCTGGCCGACCGCGCGACGATCGCCAACATGGCGCCCGAGTACGGCGCGACCTGCGGCTTCTTCCCGATCGACGACAAGACGCTCGACTACATGCGCCTGACCGGCCGCCCCGACGAGACGATCGCGCTGACCGAGGCCTATGCCAAGGCGCAGGGCATGTGGCGCGACGCCGGCGCCGCCGATCCGATCTTCACCGACTCGCTCGAGCTCGACATGGGCGAGGTCGTCGCCAGCCTGGCCGGGCCGAAGCGCCCGCAGGACCGCGTCAGCCTGAACAAGGTCGACGAAGTGTTCAACGGCGACCTGATCAAGCTCTACAAGAAGGAACGCCCGGCGCGCGTCGCGGTCGAAGGCAAGGACCACGATATCGGCGACGGCGACGTCGTCATCGCCGCGATCACCAGCTGCACCAATACCTCCAACCCGTCGGTGCTGGTCGCCGCGGGTCTCGTCGCGCGCAAGGCGCACGCCAAGGGCCTGAAGCCCAAGCCCTGGGTCAAGACCAGCCTGGCGCCCGGATCGCAGGTGGTGACCGACTATCTGGTCAAGGCGGGGCTGCAGGCCGATCTCGATGCGATCGGGTTCAACCTGGTCGGCTATGGCTGCACGACCTGCATCGGCAATTCCGGGCCGCTGGCCGCGCCGATCTCGGCCGCGATCAACGAGAACGACCTGGTCGCCGCCTCGGTCCTGTCGGGCAACCGCAATTTCGAAGGCCGCGTCAGCCCCGACGTGCGCGCCAACTTCCTCGCCTCGCCGCCGCTGGTGGTCGCCTATGCGCTCAAGGGCACGGTGACCGAGGATATGGTCGAAACCCCGATCGGGCAGGACCAGCAGGGCGTCGACGTCTATCTGAAGGACATCTGGCCGACCAATCTGGAAATCGCCGATCTGATGGCGGCGAACATCGATTCCGGCATGTTCAAGCATCGCTATGGCGCGGTGTATGAAGGCGATGCCAAGTGGCGTGAGATCGACGTGCTGGGGTCGGACACCTACACCTGGCGCGCCGGGTCGACCTATATCCACAACCCGCCCTATTTCGAGGGCATGGGAATGACCCCGGCGCCGGTCGCCGACATCATCGAGGCGCGGCCGCTGGCGATCCTGGGCGATTCGATCACTACCGACCACATCTCCCCGGCCGGATCGATCAAGGCCGACAGCCCGGCGGGCAGCTTCCTGCAGGAGCATCAGGTCAGCCGCGCCGACTTCAACTCCTATGGCGCGCGCCGCGGCAATGACGAAGTGATGGTGCGCGGCACCTTCGCCAATATCCGCATCAAGAACGAGATGGTCCCGGGCGTCGAGGGCGGCATGTCGCGCTATGACGGCCAGGTCCTGCCGATCTATGACGTGGCGATGAAGTTCAAGGCCGATGGCGTGCCGATGGTGATCGTCGCTGGCAAGGAATATGGCACCGGATCGTCGCGCGACTGGGCGGCGAAGGGCACCAACCTGCTCGGCGTGCGCGCGGTCATCACCGAGAGCTTCGAGCGCATCCACCGCTCGAACCTGGTCGGCATGGGCGTGCTGCCGCTGCAATTCGCTGAGGGCGTGACGCGGCAGACCCTGGGCCTGACCGGTGACGAGACCTTCACCATCCGCAACGTCGCCGGCCTGCGCCCGCGCCAGGATGTCGAGGTCGAACTGACCCGCGCGGACGGCTCGACGGAGACCTTCACGACCCGCTGCCGGATCGATACGGTCAACGAGCTGGAATATTTCCTCAACGGCGGGATCCTGCAGTACGTGCTGCGCAAGCTCGCGGCGTAGGCCTCTGTTCCCCTCCCGCTCGCGGGAGGGAGCATCAGGTCGCTCGTCCCCCGGACGAGCTGAAACAGCCGGGGGCTGTTTCACCTGATGCTGGGAGGGCATGTTCGGAAGTACCCTCCCAGGCCTACACTTCGTCATGCCGGACTTGGTCCGGCATCCAAGGAGCCGCGAAGGCTTCAGCCTGTGGCGCGTTGGACCCCGGCACAAGGCCGGGGTGACGATGGAATTTGAGGCTGACATTGGAGTGCTCGCTAGCCGCGACACGCCCTCCCCTAGCCCCTCCCGCGAGCGGGAGGGGAATTTCGGCCACCGCACCAACACGTTGCCACACCCCGATCGCCGATTGACGGCGCGCAAGCCCTCCGGCCATAGGCTCGGCTCCCTAGCCCTGGCATGGAGACGACGCGGATGGGTGCGATATCGGCGGTCTTCTATTTCCTCAGCCAGCATCCCTTTCTGGCGATGCCGATCTATCCCCTGGCCGCCTGGGGGATCGGCGCGTTGCTGGCGCGGTTGACGCGACGGGGCGGATGGATGTTCCTGGGCGTGATCGGGCTGATCCTGGCGGCGCTCAGCCCCTTCTTCGGCTCTGCGGTGAACGCGATGTTCCTCAACGCGGTCGGCACCACCGGTACGGCCGTGATCGTCCATTCGGAGGAAACCAGTTCGACGCTGAACGACAGCAATATCTGGTATTACGAGGCCGTCCTGAAGACGGCGGACGGGCGCAACGTCGAAACCAGCTTCGATACCATGTCGGCGTCGCTCTATCCGTGGCGCAACGAGATCGCGATCCCGCCGGAAGGCGAGCGGTTCGTCGTCAAATATGTCCCCGGCTTCCCCCGCAACATCGCGATCATGGTCGACCAGTCGCCTTATGGACGCCAGCGCCTGATCGCTCGCGACCGGGAGCCGGTAGAGACTGCCACGGCGAAACTGGCGGCGGCGCCGGACGACCCCAAGTTCCGCGACGACCTAAGGCAGGCGCTCCGGGAGTTCATCGCCCGCCACGCGACGGATGCCGATCCGGCGCTGATCGCGACCTATCGCGCGCGGCTGGCGGCGTTGGATGCGGGATCGGCGACCCAGCGGCCGAATTAGCCCGCCAGCGCTTCGCCCTTGCCCCGCTCGCTCGCCTCGCGGCGGGCCCAGGCGATGAACGCTTCCTCGTCCATCGGCTGGGCGATGACATAGCCCTGGATCACGTCGCAGCCGATCACGCGCAGCACATCGGCCTGGTCGTCCTGTTCGATCCCTTCGGCGACCGCTTCGCAGCCCAGGCCGTGAATCAGGCCGATCACCGATTGCGCGATCAGTCGCGTCTCGCGGCGGGTGGTGACATGTTCGATCAGGCTGCGATCGAGCTTGATGCGATCGATCGGCAATTGGCGCAGGCGCGACAGGCTGGAATGGCCAGTGCCGTAATCGTCGATCGCGATGGTCGCGCCATCGGTGCGCAACGCGGCGATCGCCTCGATGACGTCTTCCGAACAATGCATCGCCAGCGTTTCGGTGATCTCGAGCTCGAGCAACCGCGCCGGCGCGTTGCTCGCCAGCATCGCTTCGCGCAGGCGGCGAAAGAACATCGCATGGTCGAGCTGGCGCTGGCTGATATTGATCGCCAGCCGCTGTTCGACGCCCAGGTCCGCCCAATGGCGGATCGTCGCGGTGACGCGGCCGATCACCCATTCGCCGATCTCGACGATCAGCCCGGTCTCCTCGGCGCGAGGCAGGAAGCTGCCGGGCAGTTTGACGCCCTCGATCGGGTGCTGCCAGCGCAACAGGGCTTCCGCGGCGACGATGCGGCCGTCGGTCAGCGACACCTGGGGTTGATAGACGAGGGTGAATTGATCGCGATCGATCGCGGCGCGGAGATCGACTTCGAGCTGGGCGCGGTCGGCGAGTTCGGCGGCCAATTCCTCGGAGAAATTCTCGGCGCGGCCGCGGCCGGTCGCCTTGGCATGGTACATCGCGGCGTCGGCGGCGCGCATCAGGTCGTGCAAGGTGGTGCCGTGATCGGGGCGGATCGCGATGCCGATCGACGCGCCGATCTCGATCTCTGCGCCGGCAATGTCGAACGCCTCGGTCAGGGCATACAGCACGCCGCGACCGATCCGCGACGCTTCGCGCGCATCGTCGAGCCGGGGGAAGAACATGGTGAATTCGTCACCCGCCAGACGGCCGATCAGCGGCTTGTCGGTAACCTCACCGATCGAGACGCTGTCGGCGACCGCACGCAGGCGATTGGCGACCATGCCGAGCAGCATGTCGCCGGTGGCATGGCCCATCGTGTCGTTGACCGCCTTGAAACGATCGAGGTCGATGAACAGCAAGGCGGCGATCTGGCCGATCGGCATCTCGGCGAGCTGGCGCTCGGCCGATCGCCGGAAATGGGTGCGGTTGGGCAAGGCGGTGACGGGATCGAACATCGCCAGGCGGTGGACGCTGTCCAGGTTCGCCGCGACTTGCTGGAACAGGCCATGCATCGCCTCCGCCAGATGCGGAACGGAGGCGCCGATATCCTCGGGAATGGGGCTGTCGAGGTCGCCATGCGCGGCCTTGGCGAGGCGGGAGATGGCGGAATCGATCGCTGCCGCGGTCGATGCGATCGCGCGTTCGGCGGCGGCCCAGGACAGCACCGAACAGACGATCGCCGGGATCAGCGCGCGGCCCATCGTATCGGCGCTGAGCTCGCCATGCGACGTCGCCAGCAACGCGAGGATGAACACCACCGCGCCGGCGCACAGTGCGAATACGATCGCCCGGCCTTTCAGCGATGCTGATTCCATTGCGCCCGAACAGTCCCCGTCTGGTGGGCTGTCGAAGCGCCCCCGATGAAGACAACAATGTGACGGGAAAGGGTTAAGAAATTCGTGCCCCGCGGGGTCTGCGCAGCACAATATATAGTGCTCCCGACCCGCCATGGCGCGGGTTGGCGCCTCTCACCGCGGCGATCGAGTCGGCGTGGCGCGAGGCATGCAACCAGTCGCCCACCGCCGCGCGGATCGCGCCGCGCGCATGCGGCCGCTCGCTGTCAGGCCGCGGCGGTTTTCCGGTGATCAGCAGGATGACGCGGTCGCCACGCGCGATCGAGCGGCCGAGCGCATCGTCGAGCATGGCATAGGCCGAATTGAGCGTGTGGCCGTGCAGGTCGACCGTCGCATCGGGCTGGACCATGCCGCGCGACAGCCGCTTGTCCCAGCTGCCGTCGAGCGTGGTGCCGGGAGTGGGGGTGGGCGGAGCGGTCTTGGTCTTCCTAAGCCCCTCCCCTTCAGGGGAGGGGGTGGGGTGGGGCCTCGCTATCGGGCGAGTGGCCTGCGGCACTGCCCCACCCCCAACCCCTCCCCTGAAGGGGAGGGGCTTTTCAGGCTTTACTGGCTCGCGGCCCGGCATCGGCTTTACCGTCGCCATCACCCGCGCCCATAGAGCGCGCTCCTCAGCGCTGAGGCGTCGTTCCACCCCCGCCTCCCTGCAGGCGTGCGAGCGTGCCGACCGGCACGAGCACGAACGCGGTGCCGCGTCCCGACATGCCGCCGGCGATCGCCTCGGCCTCCTTGCCCGCGCCCCAGAAGGTATCGACGCGATTGGCGCCCTTGATCGCGCCGCCGGTATCCTGGGCGATCCACAAACCGGTCGCGTCGGTGCGGTCCATCGACAGGAAGACGGGGGCGCCCATCGGAATGAACTTTGGATCGCTCGCGACCGTCACGCCGCCGGTCACCGGCAAGCCCATCGCGCCAAGTGGCGGGCCGTCGAGCAAGCGGAAGAACACATAGCTCTTGTTGGCGCGCATCACCTCACGCCCTTCGTCGGGATGCGCGCGCAGCCAGGCGACGATGTCCTGCATCGTGGCATGCCCCGGCTGGAGCATGCCGCGGTCGCGCATCAGCGCGCCGATCCCGGTATAATCGCGGCCATTCTGGCTGTCGTAACCGATGCGGAAAGTCGAACCGTCGGGCTGGCGCAACTCGCCCGATCCCTGGACCTGGAGGAAGAACAAGGCGACCGGATCGGCCGCCCAGGCAATGATCGGCGCCTGGGTCATCGCGCCGTTCTCGATCTGGGTGCGGTCGTAATAGGGAACGAAATTCTTGCCCTCGACGCGGCCGCGGATCGACTTGCCCTTGAGCGCGTCGGAGAATTTGCCGAGGTCGACGTCGATCAGATCGGCCGGGCGGCCGTAGATCGGCACGTCATACCCCTTGCGACGATCGCGCGATCCGGCGATTTCGGGAATGTAATAGCCGGTCGCGAACGCTTTACCGTCGCCGACCTGGATCGCCTCGAAATTGGTGGCGAAGAAATCCATGGCATCGCGGTCGCTGACCGATTGCGCGACATTGCAGGCGGGTGCCCAGTCGGCGCCACGGGTCAGCCCGGATTGATCGGTACGACGGACCAATTCGCGGCAACTCAGGCGGAACGCGGCGAGCGCGCGGGCGGCGCGTGTCTGGCCGATCCCCAAGCTCGACACCGACGGTCCCGCGACGACGCCGGCGCCCGCCGCATTCGCGCCGGCCGGCACGATGGTCGGATTGGCGACCGGCGGCAGCGGCTTGGCGGGAGTCGGTTTGCGGACCGGTGCGGGTACCGACGACGTGGTAGTCGATGGCGGCACAATCCGGCCCCCGCACGCCGCCAAGAGCAACGCGAGGCCCGTCATTACGATCAGCTTGCGCGCGACGGCCATTGCGAAAAACCCCTTTACTCGAATTGGGTATCGCTAATGGCCGGTCCCTCCCCCCGAGACAAGCTCGGGAGGCGATCGGTCCGGCGAATGCGCTTGAAGCCCTCAGGCCTCGTCGGTGTCGGCCAGCTTCCAGTCGGGATCGCCGCTGCGCAGCGGGCGGGTAAAGGTCCAGACGTCATGCGTCTCGACCGCGTCGGTCAGCGACCCGGCGACGACATTGCCGTCGGCATCGCGCGTCACCGCGGCGATATCGGCATCGAACGCCACCGTCACGCGTGCGACCTTGTTATCGACCGAGGCGTCGGTGATGATCGCGCGTTCGATCGTGACCAGCCGGTTGTCGAGCACGTGCCCGGCCTCCTTGCGCGCCTGGATCGCTTCGACAAAGGCGTCGCGGACGTGATCCTCGGTCAACCAGCCGAGCGTCTCCTCGTCGCCCTTCCAGAACGCTTCGAGCACCATGCGATAGGCGTTCTTGGCGCCGTCGAGGAAACCGGCGACGTCGAACGAGGGATCGGCGTGGATCAGCGCGCGCAATCCGCCCTGCGCCGCATTCTCGATCGTGCGCGGGCTGGCATCGCGGAAGTCGGGCCGCGGCTCGGCATTGCGTGCCAAGGTCAGCGGGGGGCCGGGGCGTTCCTCGGCGGGATTGCGCAGCACCGGCTCATGCCCGGTCCGCTTGCCGAGCACGGCATACAGACGCAGGCCCAGGAACAGGGCAACCATGGCAAGGATAACGATATAAACCACCGGGCCTCCAGTTTGACCGCTATGCAACATAGGCACAAGAAACGCGCTATTCAAATGTTCCCGTATGCGACCTGCCGTTGAACTGCCACGATCCCCCTGCTAGTCGCCGCTCACTTCGCGCGAGCCCACGGGCCTGACCCACGCGAAATACCCATTCAAGACGAGAAAGCTACTCATCATGGACGATCAGGACACCTCCGGCGCGACCGACGCCACGCTTCCGAATGGCGCCGACAACGGCCCGGCCATCGGCATGATTTCGCAATATGTGAAGGACCTGTCGTTCGAGAGCCCGACCGCGCCGGCGGTCTTCAGCTCCGAGAATCAGCAGCAGGCGCCGCAGATGGACGTCGAATTCGGCATCGGCACCAGTCAGGTCGGCGACGAATTCCACGAAGTCACGCTGAAGATCGAGGTTCGCGCCAAGATGGGCGACCAGACCGCGTTCATCGTCGATTTGACCTATGCCGGCCTGTTCGGCGCGCGCAACGTGCCCGAGGAGCATCTGCGTCCGTTTCTGCTCGCCCAGGCCCCGACCCTGCTGTTCCCGTTCGCGCGCCGCATCGTCGCCGACGTGACTCGCGACGGCAATTTCACGCCGCTGCTGCTCGACCCGATCGACTTCGGCACGCTTTACCAGCAGCAGCTCGAGGCGCAGGAACAGCAGGGCGAGGGCGTCGTAGGCAACGCCTGACGCTCGCCGGACCGGCGGGAGCGGCCTCATGAATCTGGCGAAATCACTGGGATCGGTCGGCGGGCTGACGCTCGTCAGCCGCATCCTGGCGCTCGTCCGCGATACGCTGCAGGCAACCTATGTCGGCGCGAGCTTCGCGTCGGACGCCTTCTTCGTCGCGTTCCGCCTGCCCAACATGTTCCGCGCCTTGTTCGCGGAAGGCGCCTTCTCGGCCGCGTTCATCCCGATGTTCAACCGCAAGGTCGGGGAAAAAGGCGAGCTGGCGGCGGGGCTCGCCTTTGCCGAAGCGGCATTGGCGGTCCTCCTTCCCCTGCTCTCCATCTTCACGATCGTGATGCTGGTCGCTGCCTGGCCGGTGACCTGGGGCCTGTCGGGCGGGTTCAAGAACCCGACGCATGACCAGTTCGCCTTCGCGGTCGAGCTGTCGCGCTACACCATCCCCTATCTGATGCTGATCTCGCTGGCATCGCTGCTCGGCGGGATTCTCAACTCGCTCAACCGCTTCTGGGTCAACGCCGCGGCACCGATCCTGCTCAACATCTCGATGGTCGGCGCCTTGTGGTTCTTTCACGGCTCCGGCCCGGACGCCGCGTACGAAACCGCGCGCGCGCAAGCGATCTCGGTGTCGGTCGGCGGCGTGCTCCAGCTCGCCTGGCTGCTGTTCGCTTGTCGCCAGGCCGGCGTCAGCCTCAAGTTCCGCAAGCCGGTGATCGACGACGACATGCGGCAATTGCTCAAGTTGATCCTGCCCGCCGCGATCGGCGCGGGTGCGGTGCAAGTGAACCTGGCGATCTCGACCGCACTAGCCGGCCGCCTGCTCGACCAGGGATCGATCTCGTACATCTATTATGCCGATCGGCTGAACCAGCTTCCGCTCGGCATGATCGGCATCGGGCTCGGCACGATCTTGCTGCCGACCGTCTCGCGCCTGTTGTCGACCGGCAAATATGACGAGGCGATGGATACGCAGAATCGCGGCATCGAGCTCGCGCTGTTCCTCACGCTGCCGGCTACGGTCGCGTTCATGGTCGGCGCGGAGCCAATCATCCGCGGGCTGTTCCAGCACGGCGCCTTCACCGCGGCAGCGACTACCGCCAGCGCGGGCGCACTCGCCGCTTTCTCGGTCGGGCTGCCTTCCTATGTGCTGGTCAAGGTGCTGACGCCGGGCTTTTATGCCCGGGAGGACACCAAGACGCCGGTCCGCTACGCCATGATCTCGGTCGCGGTGAACCTCGTCGGCAATCTAATCCTGATCCCCACTATCCATCATATGGGCCCGCCCCTCGCCACCGCGATCGCGTCGTCGGTCAACGTCGGCATGCTCTATTGGACGCTCCGCAAGCGCGGGCATTTCGTGACCGATGCCCGATTGCGTCGTCGCGTGCCGCGCTTGCTGCTGGCGGCCGTGTTGATGGGCGTCGTGCTGTGGCTGGTCGGGCCACTGGTGAACCCCTACCTCACCGGCAGCCTGATCCGGCGCGGACTTGGCCTGACCGCGCTGGTATCGGCGGGCGGCGCGGTGTACGCGGTCGCCTGCTTCGTCACCGGGGCCTATCGCCTCAGCGATCTCCAGGCATTGCTCGGTCGCCGCCGTCCGGCCAAGGCGACCGGCCAGGAACAACTCTAAGGAACTGTCATGCGCGTCGTTTCCGGCATTCAGACCACCGGTCGCCTTCACCTCGGCAATTACCTGGGGGCGATCAAGCAGTGGGTCGCGATGCAGGATGAGGTCGCGGAGGCCGGCGGCGAGTCGATGTACTTCATGGCCGACCTTCACGCGCTGACCGACCGCGTCGCGCCCAGGGAGCTGGCCGATAATACGATCGAGATGACCGCGACGATCCTCGCCGCCGGGCTCGACCCGGAGAAGTCGATCATCTGGAACCAGGCGCGCGTGCCGGCGCATAGCGAGCTGACCTGGTTGCTCAACAACGTCGCGCGGGTCGGCTGGCTCAACCGCATGACACAGTTCAAGGACAAGGCCGGCAAGGACCGCGAAGGCGCCAGCGTCGGCCTGTACGATTATCCGGTGCTGATGGCGGCCGACGTCCTGCTCTACAAGGCGACGCACGTGCCCGTCGGCGACGACCAGCGGCAGCATCTCGAGCTCGCCCGCGACATCGCGACCAAGTTCAACAACGATTACGGCGTCGAGCTCTTCCCGCTGCCCGAACCGATGATCAGTGTCGCCGCGCCGCGCATCATGAGCCTGCGCGACGCGACCGCCAAGATGTCCAAGTCCAACCCCTCGGACATGACGCGCGTCAACCTCCGCGATTCGGACGACGAGATCGCGCAGAAATTCCGCAAGGCGAAGACGGACGCGGAACCGCTTCCCGATACGGTCGACGGGCTGGAGGAGCGGCCCGAGGCGCGCAACCTGGTGACAATCTACGCCGCGTTGGCGGACATCGCGCCGGCCGACGTGCTCGCGCAACATGGCGGCCAGGGCTTCGGCCAGTTCAAGCCGGCGCTCGCCGATTTGGCGGTGGCGAAGCTGGGGCCGATCCGCGATCGTCTGGTGCGCTTGCTCGACGATCGGGCGGAGGTCGTGCGGGTGCTTGAGCGCGGCGCCGAGCGGGCGCGGGCGATCGCTGGGCCGGTGCTACGCGAAGCCCAGGACGCGATGGGGCTGCAGCTGTAACTTGCTACTCTCCCTCTCCCCTTGTGGGCGCATCAGGTCGGTCATGCCCCCGGCATGACCTAAACAGCGCGGGGCGCTGTTTACCTGATGCGGGAGGGAGCCGCGAAGCGGCGGAAGGGTGAGGGGGAGTCATAGGCGACATCGCTCGTGACTCCCCCTCACCCTTCCCACGCCTTCGGCGCGGGCCCCTTCCCTCTCCCACAAGGGGAGAGGGAGATTTGACTAAACCGTGCTCTTGTCGCCCTGATATTTGATCTCGAGATAGCGCCCGCGCGTCGACAGTGCGTCGAGGTCGCCTTGCGCGAGCTGTGCGGCCATCTCGTCGATCTCGCGGCCGATCACGCTCAATCCTTCGACCAGTTGCTGATCCGGACTCTTGCCGTTGCGCTCGACGCCGCGCAGCGCCGAGGGGACGCGCTCATAACCCTTGATGAATTCGGGTAATTGCTCGCCGACTAGCTTGCGGATTTCGGCTGCGGCAGGCTCATTCTCATCGAGCGTGGCCAATTGCGGGGTCAGCGCGTCGAGCTTGAGGCCGATCTGGTCGACCAGGTTGATCGCCGGCGCGGGCAGCGCGGGGCGTTGTGAATCGAGCCAGCGCCCGGTCTGCGCGGGCAGCGCCTTCAGATCGACCTGGCGCAATTTTTCGAACGTCGGCGCACGCTGCGTCGGAGTCGCCAGTAGAACCATCGTCGCGATCACCATCGCCACGATCATCAGCAGGAAGCCGAACATGCCGATCGGCCCGACCACCAGGCCGAACACCACCGCCAGCCCGACGATTGCCGCATCGGCGATCGCCGCCCGCGTTACGCGCTGGCCGACATCGTTGACCCGCACGCTCCGGCCCGGCCCTGCGCGATAGCGTTCGGAGGTGCGGTCGAGCGTCTCGCGCGCCCGTGCGATCACATCGTCGGTAGAGGACATTTACACCGCCTCGAGCTTGAAACTGTCGGCCTGCGGGCCCTGCAACGCGGCCTGCGACTGACCTTCGGCGCGCGCGATATAGCCCTTCGACTTCTCGACTTCGGTCGACAGCGTGTTGACCGTCGTCTTCATCGAATCGAGCGCCTTCATCTTGAAGGCGTCGATCGCGTCCATCGTGTCGTAGATATTCTGGAACGCACGCTGCAGCGTCTCGACCGGGATGGTCGAGGCGGCGGCCTGTTCGTGGATCTGCGCGGTCTGCGACTTCAACAGCTGACCGGTCGAATCGATGATGTTGGCGGTCGTCGTGTTGAGCTGGGTGATCTGCTCCAGCACCAGTTTCTGGCTCGTCAGCGCCTGCGCGACAGTCACCGCGGTGCGCAACGCCGAGACCGTCGTGGTCGACGCACGGTCGACGCCCTTGATCAGCTCGACATTGTTCTTCTTGACCAGATCGAGCGCCAGATAACCCTGCACCGTCACCGCCATCTGGGTGAGCAAATCCTGGGTCCGCTGGCGCGCGTAGAACAACGCGCTTTCGCGCAGCGCCTTGGCCTTGGCCGGGTCGGTCGCATCGAGGTCGTTGGCCTTGTCCTCGAGCTTCGCGTCCATCGTCTTTGCAAGGTGGATCATCTGTTCGAGCCGGCCCATCGCCGCCCACAGATTGGCGCGCTCGGTCTCGATCGCGGCATTGTCCATCAACAGCTCGTCCTTGCCCGAGCCGAGGCTCTTGAGGATCGACGAGATGTGCGTCTGCGACGATTTGTACTTGTCGAAATAGGTGTTGAGCCCGCCGCCGAAAATCTTGTCGAGCAGGCCGCGACCGCCCGAGATCAACTTGCCGTTCTTGCCGGGATCGAGCTTTTCGATTGTCTGGCGCAGCTGGATCAGGTCGGCGCCGACGCCGGTGTCCTTGTCCATCGCGCGCACCGGCCGGTCGAGGAAGCGGTTCGATTGTGACGCCGCCTCGCGAATCTCCTTCTGCCCCATGCTGGTGATGGCATCGACGCGCTTGCCGAATTCGGGCGAGTCGACGTCCTGTGCGACCAGGTCTTCGACGAACTGATCGACCCGGCGTTCGAGTTCGTTGCGCTTGGCGTCGTCGACAGGCACCAGCCCTGCCGCCTTGGCCGTCGTCACCGCGGCAACGGGCTCGGGCGGCGTCAGTACCAGATCGGGTTCGGCCGTGACGGTTTCGGTCGGGGTCGTCGCCATTCTCAGTCCCTTTTCGCGGTGGTTCGTGGAGTCTGGCCACGAATGGCCGCGCGTTCAAGTGTGTTGCTTATGTAACACGCATACGCTGAAAGACAAGAGACGCTTGGTACCCGGGCTCCGGCGCTATTTGGCGGCCGGGACGGCCGGCGCGTCGCCGGTCGCCAGCCAATAGACCACGTTCCGGATGAAACGCTTGTTGCCGAGCGCGCCGGGCGCATCGAAGCCCATGAAGCGCTTTTTCGGACCCGAGAGCTGCGCGGACCAGGCGCCGGCCTCGGCGAGCAGCACGACGCGTCCTTTCCCCACCGGCAGCGTAGCCCCGCGCAGGTCGCTGGGAGTCATCGGTCGGGGCGGCTTGTCGGTAACCAGCATCTTCCAGGTCGAATCGAACCGCAGCAACGGGGTAGCGGCGGCGGGTGCGGTGAAGGCAGTTCCATAAAAGGTCTGGATCTGCGGTAGGCCATGCGTCAGCGGGCCGTCGACCAGACCGCCATTGGCAAAGCTGAAGAATTCCGCATTGGGATCCTTCTGCGCGGCATACATCTCGATATCGAAACCGAACGACGATGCCAGGGCACGAAGGCTGCCGGCATAAGGCGGATGGTCGGCGATCATCAGCAAGGCGCCGCCATCCTTCACCCAATCGGTGATCGTCGTGATTTCCTGTGGCGTGAAGGCCGAGGTCGATTGGTATTTGGGTCGGCCGGGGGGATCCTTGGGATTGACCGGATCCACGATCACCAGCACGCTCGCACCGTCCAGATCGGCGACGGAAATCGGTTTGTCGAAGTCGCGCACAGCATAACCGTCATGCGTCAGCAATGCCCCGAACGGCGCGTAGTTCTTCGACAGGGTCTGGAATTCGTCATGGCCCGAATCGACCAGCACCACGGGCCCCTTGCCCGGCGCGAAGGCCGGATCGATGACGTTGGTATCGGCATTGGGATCGACGACCTGCTGCGCGAATGCCGGTGCGGCAATGGCGACCAGCAGTATCAGCGCTGCAGTGGTGATTTTCGGCATCAATTTCCCCCACGAGCCGCCTTGAGCGCTCCACCCCACCATAGCAATTCATCGAACAATGCCGAGAGGCGCCGGTCCTCTATTTCACCCGCATTGAACCGATCGCCCTCGCGCAGCTTTGCCGCGCCCTGAAGATGCACCGCGCCGCTGAGCGGTGCCATCGCCAATGCGGCGGTGACCTGGCGGAGCTGCTCGACCGATCGCGCACCGCCCATCCCGCCATGCGCGACGAAAGCGACGGGCTTGCGGCCCCATTCGGCATAGACGGTGTCGAGCGCGTTTTTCAGCGCCCCGCTCATGCCGTGATTATATTCGGGCGCGACCAGGATATAGCCGTCCGCCGCGCCGATCTTTTCGGCCCAAGCGCGCTGCTTCTCGCCCGTATAGCGCCCGGTCGCGGGCGGATTGGGCTCCGCGAACATCGGCAGGTCCCATTGGGCGAGGTCGAGCAGTTCGGCATCGAACTCGGCGCGCGCGGCGATCCGGTCCATCACCCAATTGGCAATCGGCAGCGATATCCGTCCTTCGCGAACGCTGCCGACAATCACCGAAATCCTGAGCTGCGCCATGACTGCCTTTCATTTGATAGCCCGTCATCGCCGCGCCTCGCGAAAGGATCAAGCGTCAGCCCTTGTCAGGCGTAGGGCCGGTCGTCGCCGAGGCGCTGTTCGCGCAACAAGCGATCGATCGTGCGGCCGGGCGTTCCGGTCGCGCGTTGCCAGGGGGCAAAGGGTAGCAATAGCCCTGCCAGTGTTTCAGCATCGGCGAGCAAGCCGGTGGCATCGTAATCGGGCTTGGCGATCGCCGCCTTCAGCCACGCCCCCAGTGATTCCTTGGCGACACATGTTTCCGCGGTGAAGACGCGCAGGCAGACGCCATAGCCGCCCTGAATCCACGATGCCCATTCATCCTTCGCGGCATCCCGCGCAGCGTCGGGGTCGATCGCATCCCCCGAGAAGCAGGCTGCAAAAGCAAGGCGCGCATATCGCTGTTGACCGAGCGCCACTACGAACCGGTCCGCGAAATTTTCGCGCAACATGGCCGCCACTTCCGTCGGCGATCTCCCACCGCGCGTCGCCAGTTCCGCCTGGCGCAGACCCCAGGCGGCGCCCGGGCTGTACCAATGCTCGCCCGCGGGCGCTGCGCCGTCCGCGCCGAGCGCACTCCACCAGCCCTCGGCGCCCAGGGCGTAGATCGGGCCGGGCGCGCAACTGGCAGCAATCAATTGCTCGCCCCGCGCCGGCGCTACGCCTACCGCCCCGGCGAGATCGTCGAGCGTCCAGAACCAGCGCTCGACATAGCGACGGGCATCGTCATCAGCGTGCATGGGCATCTTCCTTTGCTACGCCCGACGGATAGCGAGAGCGGGCTGCTGAATGCTTTGGCGGTCACCGAATGATGGCGTAGTGTCCACGCCCCTTCCCGCACCGCACAAATTAAGCTATGCGCGCCCCCGAACCCGCCTTCGGGCGCTCCAATCAGGATATCTCATGAGCCTCCGCAACGTGGCGATCATCGCCCACGTCGACCATGGTAAGACCACGCTCGTCGATCAGCTTTTCCGTCAGTCCGGCACCTTCCGCGACAACCAGCGCGTCGAAGAGCGCGCGATGGATTCGAACGATCTCGAAAAAGAGCGCGGCATCACGATCCTCGCCAAGTGCACCAGCGTCGAGTGGGACGATCACGCCGGGCACAAGACCCGCATCAACATCGTCGACACGCCTGGCCACGCCGATTTCGGCGGTGAGGTCGAGCGCATTCTGTCGATGGTCGACGGCGTCATCCTGCTGGTCGATGCGTCGGAAGGCGCGATGCCGCAGACCAAGTTCGTCACCGGCAAGGCGCTGGCGCTGGGTCTCCGCCCGATCGTCGTGGTCAACAAGGTCGATCGCCCCGACGAGCGCATCCAGGAAGTGCTCGACGAAGTGTTCGACCTGTTCGTCAGCCTCGAAGCGACCGACGAACAGCTTGATTTTCCGGTCCTTTATGCCTCGGGCCGCAACGGTTACGCCAACGAGGACCCGAGCTTGCGCGAAGGCACGCTCGCTCCGTTGTTCGAAAAGATCGTCGAGCATGTCCCCGCCCCCTCGGCGGATCCGGACGGGCCGTTCAAGTTCCTCGTCACCCTGCTCGACCGCGACAATTTCCTCGGCCGCATCCTGACCGGCCTGATCTTCTCGGGCTCGGTCAAGACCAACCAGCAGATCCACGCGCTCGACAATGACGGCAACGTCGTCGAGACCGGCCGCGCGTCGAAGATTCTGACATTCCGCGGGCTCGAGCGCGTGCCGACCGACGAGGCGCAGGCAGGCGACATTATCTCGATCGCGGGCCTGACGCACACCACGGTGTCCAACACGATCTGCGACCCCGACGTGACCGAGCCGCTCCACGCGCAGCCGATCGATCCGCCCACCTTGTCGATGCGCTTCGCCGTCAACGACAGCCCCATGGCGGGCCGCGAGGGCACCAAGGTGACCAGCCGCATGATCCGCGACCGTCTTTTCCGCGAAGCCGAGAGCAACGTCGCGATCAAGGTGACCGAAGCCGCCGACCGCGACAGCTACGAAGTCGCCGGCCGCGGCGAGCTCCAGCTCGGCGTGCTGATCGAGACGATGCGCCGCGAGGGATTCGAGCTCGGCATCAGCCGTCCGCGCGTGCTGTTCGGCGAGGATGAGAACGGCAAGAAGACCGAGCCCTACGAAACCGTCATCATCGACGTGGACGAGGAATATTCGGGCACGGTCGTCGAGAAGATGGCGATCCGCAAGGCCGAGCTGACCGACATGCGCCCGTCGGGCGGCGGCAAGACTCGCATCACCTTCTCGGCGCCCAGCCGCGGCATGATCGGCTATCACGGCGAGTTCCTGTCGGACACGCGCGGCACCGGCATCATGAACCGGCTGTTCGAGAAATACGGCCCGCACAAGGGCAATATCGAGGGTCGCAAGAACGGCGTGCTCATCTCCAACGGATCGGGCGAGGCCAACAGCTACGCGCTCGGCCCGCTGGAAGAGCGCGGCATCCTGTTCGTCGGACATGGCGAGGCGCTGTACGAGGGCATGATCGTCGGCGAGAACGCCAAGCCGGATGACCTCGAGGTCAATCCGATGAAGGCGAAGCAGCTGACCAACTTCCGCGCCTCGGGCGGCAAGGACGACGCGATCCGCCTGACCCCGCCGAAGAAGATGACGCTGGAACAGGCGATCGCTTATATCGACGATGACGAGATGGTCGAAGTGACGCCCAAGTCGATCCGGTTGCGCAAGCGCTATCTCGATCCGCATGAGCGGAAGCGGGCCAGCCGGGCGAAGCAGGCAGCGTAAGGCTAACCCTTCGATCCGACCTGTCGGTCAGCAAGGCCCCGCGCGGTTCGCATCGCGCGGGGCTTTCGCGTTTCACTTCATCCCGGCGAACAATTCCCACACTTTCGGGCGTCCGCTGGGTTTGGGCGTGCCGTCGAGCCGTTGCACGCGGATGATCGTGACCGGGCGGATCAGCATCTGGCCCTTCATCGCGCCTTCGCCGCCGGGGCTGGTGGGCATCGCCAGGATCCGCTTCACGACATCCATGCCGCCGACGATGCGCCCGAACACGGCATAGCCGGGCGACCCCGGCCGGGCGTCCATGTTCGGGCTGGCGCCGACCATCAGCGAAAAGTTCGCTGTCCCCGAATTGGGGCTGTCATAGCGCGCCATCGAGATCGCGCCGTCGACATGATGCAGCCCGGTCTTGCTGGTCGGTTCTAGCGGCACGGGCTCGAGCCGACGCCGCGCATCGGTATCGATCCCGCCCTGGACGAAACCGAGATTGGGCGCGCCCTTGCGCCGCGCCGCACGATAGAAGCGCGTGCCGTCGAGCCGGCCGTCATCGACATAAGCGAGGAAATTGGCCCCCGTCTTCGGCGCGTGCCGGACATCGATCGCGAGCGTGATCACGCCGGCCGACGTGGTCATCCGGACGCGGACGATCGGCGGGTCCTTGGGAGCAGCCGCCTTTTGCGGCGCCGCCGCGGACACGGTCGCGCCAAAGGCCAAAGCTAGAACCGTCAGCTTCGCGAACAGCACGTCATGTCTCCTAAATACGCAGGAGCCGCCGATAGCCGATCGGCCGCCGGGGGGAACCCCCGTTTGCCGCTAAACCAGCGCGTTGCGCCTGATCAGCTCGCGATACCAGGCAGCGCTCAGCTTGGGGATGCGCGTCTGCGTCTTGAAGTCGACATAGTGCAGCCCGAACCTCTTGCCGTAGCCATCGGCCCATTCGAAATTGTCCATCAGGCTCCACAGGAAATAGCCTTTGAGCGGCAGCCCTTCCGCGGTGGCACGCTGCGCCTGTCCGATATAATTGCGCAGGTACATCACGCGGTCGGCATCGTCGATCCGCCCGTCGGTCACCGGATCGTCCGCCGAACAGCCGTTTTCGGTGATGTAGATCGCCTTCGGCTTCCACAAATCGGTCGCGTTGCGCACTGCCCAATAAGCGGATTCGGGTCCAACGCGCAGCCAGGGCGACGCCATACGCGGCGACGACGCCAGCATCGGCAGGACCGTATAGCCCTGCGCATTGGTATCTGCCCGGACGAATTGCGGCGCGTAGACATTGATCCCGATAAAATCGAGCGGGCTGCCGATCGCCTTCATGTCGCCGTCCTCGACCTTTGGCGCGGCCGCGCCCTGCGCCGTCAGATAGCTGTCGATATAGCGCCCCTCCATCACCGCGGTCAGCGCCGCGGCATTGACCTCGCGCATCGCCTTGCGTGCCGCGTTGATATGCTCGGGGGTCTCGATCACCGGTACGGTGATGGAGGGATTGTCGGCGAGCCCGACCTTCGTCCCCGCCTTGGCGCTCGCCCGGATCGCCTGGACGCCGAGGCCATGCGCCAGGACGCCGTGATGGCGGACCTGATTGACCCCGGCCGGATCGAGCTTGAGGCCGGGCGCGTGGATGCCCTCTCTGTGGCCGAGATCGGTGAAGCAGGCGAATTCGTTGGTCGTCATGAAATGCTTCACGCGATCGCTGAGTTTGCCCGCCATGAACCCGGCATAGTCGGCAAAGGCCTTGGCGGTGTCGCGCGATTGCCATCCGCCGGGCAATGCCGCGGGCAAGTCCCAGTGGAACAGGGTGACGTACGGCGTGATGCCGTTAGCCAACAGGTCGTCGACCACGCGGTTATAATGGTCGATCCCGGCCTGATTGGGCTGGCCCCGCCCTTCCGGGAAGATGCGCGACCAGGCGAGCGACATCCGATAAGTCGAGACGCCGAGATTCTTGAGCAGCTGGTGATCGTCGCGATAGCGATGATAGCTGTCGCAAGCGACGTCGCCGGTGTCGCCGTTCGCGACCTTGCCCGGCGTGTGCGAGAAGATGTCCCAATTGGTTTCGCCGCGGCCGTCTTCCTTGACGGCGCCCTCGACCTGATAGGCGGCGGTCGCGCATCCCCATTTGAATCCCTTGGGAAACCGACGCTCGGCAGCCGCTCCGGCCGCTAAGGCGGGGCTAGTCGCCGCTATCGTTGAGAACGTTCCCAAAATCGCGCCGACCTCGCGCCGGGAAAACTCTGCCATGCACCTCTCCTGCTCCTGGAACGGCGCGCAGCCTAATCCTGCATCGCGGCAAATGCCAGCGTCGGCGGGGCGCCCGACAAGCGGGCGCCCCGTCCGGTTCAGGCCAATGCGGTCTCGCGATAGCGGTCCGCGACCGCGCGGTTGCTGAGCTTGCCGCCCAGGGCCACGCGCGAGGCCTGCATTGCTTCCCATTGCGGCAAATCGGCATCGGCGAGCGGCGGGATCGTAACGGTCTCGCGACGATCGAACCCGGTCAGCGCCGCATCGACCAGATCATCGACATCCATCACCCATTCAGGCGGAAAGGCGTTGACATCCTTGCCCGACCGTTCCCAGATTTCAGTCCGCGTCGCGCCCGGCAGTACCGCCTGCACATAGAGCCCCTTGGCGCCATATTGCGCCGCCAGGCTCTGGCTCAGATTGAGCAGATAGGCCTTCGACCCCGAATAGACGCCGTCGAACATTTCCGCGACCAGCGCCAGCACCGAAGCGAGATTGATGATCGCTCCCTCGCCGCGCGCGACGAATGCCTTGCCCGCGGCGCCCGCCAGCACGGTCGGTGCGGTGATGTTCAGCGCGACCAGCCGCTCGATTTCTACCGGATCGACCGAAATCGCATCGCCGGTCATCGACAGGCCAGCATTGTTGACGAGCAACGTGATGGTCGGATCACTCGCGAACCGTCCCGCCACGCGCGCCAGGTCGGCGCGATCGGTGAGATCGGCTCGAACCACCTCGATCGTGCGGCCGGTCTCGCCGCGCAGGCGCTCGGCGAGCACCTCCATCCTGGCTTGGTCGCGGGCCACCAGGATCAAATCATAGCCGCGATGGGCAAGGCGATCGGCATAGACCGCGCCGATGCCGGTCGACCCGCCGGTGATGAGCGCGGTCTGGTTGAGAGCTTGAGTCATTGAATTTCTCCTTCACGCCCGGCACCGAGTCGAGCGACTTGCATTTTGATAGTTATTTGACTATCATTTTGCAATGGACACTGAGAAATTATCCTGGGGCGTCTGCCCGGTCGGCCGCGGACTGGCGCGCGCGGGCGATGCGTGGAGCATGCTGATCCTGCGCGATGCGGGACTCGGCCGAACGCGGTTCGACGATTTTCAGAAAAGCCTGGGGATCGCGCCCAATATCCTGACCAGGCGGCTGGCCGCCTTGGTCGAGGCGGGAATGCTCGAGCGTCGACGCTATAGCGAACGCCCGCCGAGGGACGAATATGTGCTGACTGAGGCGGGACAGGATTATCTGCCGGTACTGCAGGCGCTGGGTGGCTGGGCGCGCAAGCATTTCGGCGAAGGCGCGATGAGCGATCTGGTCGAGACGAGCAGCGGGCGGGCGATCACGCCGCTGGTGGTCGACGCCGAAACCGGCGTGCCGCTGTCCGAGATCGCCGTGACGCTGCGCCAGCCCGGGGATGCCTGAACAGGCGGGCGACGGAGCTGCCGAAATTGGAGGAAGGCAGCCCCGTCTTCGCTTTCAACGGTCGGGCGCGCTCTGCCCTTCGTCGAGCCCGTTCCCCGGCAACGGCTGACCCGATTGCAATCGCATCGCGCGCCGCTGCATCCACCATTGGCGCCGCGCCTGACGCCGTTCGAAGCGTTCCTGCGGTGTGAGGGACCGGGCGAACGCGCCGTCGGGCCGCGTCGCGCCGCCAGGAAGCGCGGCGCTCGGCTTGATCGGATCACCCGCGGAGGCGGCCAGCGCAGACCTCGCCTCCAGCCGCCTTTCCACCTGCGCGGCGACGCGCGGGTGGCTCGCGAGATATTCGGCCTTGAGCCTGGCGATCTCCGCCTTGCGTTCGGGCGGCGGCAGCGCCCTGATCCGCCGCCATTCGGCGACCGCTGCCTGACGCTGCGCCGCGGGCATGGCGCGGAACCGGGCCATCAGCGCCCGGCGCACCAGCGGCCGGTTTATCGGCAGCCCTGCCGCGATGCGCGCCTGGCGCTGCACCCGCCATTGCGGGAGCGGCGCCGATTCCAATGGTAAAACCGGCGCGGCCTCGGGCACCGCGGTCGCTACCTCCGCTTGCCCGACCGGCGCCTTGGGCTTTTCCCTGCGCACCACGTGCTTCGGCTTCTTCACCTCGGGCACCACGACGGTCCGGGTGATGCCCGGGATCGCGATCGGCAGCTTGCCGAACCAGCCGGTCGCCGCCGCGGTTGCGCTCGCCAGCACGAGCGCGCCGGCGCCGATCAGCAAGCGGCCATGCGCGCGCCAGCCGCGGCGCGCGGTCCGCCGCGGCGGCACACGGACCCCGGCGGTTGCTGCCGAGACGATGTCGGCGGCGAAACCGGGCCGCATCGCGGGCACCGAAACGCGGTCGAGCGCGGCGCGTTCGGCGGCGGTGAAATCCATCCCGTTCGCGTTCATGACGCGATCTCCCCGGTCAACGAGGTAAGCCCCCGCGCCATCAGCGCGGCCCGCATCGCGCCGCGCGCGCGCAGCAACAGTGACTCGAACGCTTTCAGGTTCAACTCCAGCGCGTCCGCGGCCATCGAATTGGGTAACTCCTCGTAATATGTCAGCACGATCGCGGCGCGATGCCGCTCGCTGAGATCGCTCAGCGCTGCTCGCGCCGCGTGGCGCAATTGGTCTTCTTCGACCTGAGCCTCCGCCCCTGGCGCGTCATCCGCGCGTTCGGGCGGCTCCTCGTCGCTGGCGAAACGCCGTCGTCTGAGGCGATCGAGGCATTGGTTGACCGCGACCCGCGTCAGCCACGCCGCAATCCCCGCCTGGCCCGGCCGCCAGCGTTCGGCCGACGCCCACAAGCGCAGCAACGCCTCTTGCGCGACGTCCTCGGCCTCCGCCGCATCACCGATCATGCGATAGGCGATGCGGTGAAGCATCGCGACATGGGCGTCGACCACACGGCCGAACGCCACGGCGTCGCGCCCAGCGATACGCGCCATCACCGCATCGTCGTTGTCAGCCGCCGCGGCCTCCCGCGCAGCGCTGGTGAACCTCATCAGCACGTCATCCAGTCTGGTCCTCGCCAGCTTAACGCGCGATGGCGCGAAACCCTTCGGGTGGCTTCAAGACGCGGTATGCCGCACGACTGCAAAGCCTTCGCCGGCATCCGGCGCCACGAAATGCGCGGTGAACTGGTCGAACTCGGCATCGCTCGCCTGATAGGCGTGCGTCCCCGCTGCGTTGCGCGCGTGCAGGCGGGCGCGGCAGACATCATCGGGCAGATCGAGGAAATGCAGCGTCGCGGCGATTCCCGCCGTATCGGCGAGCCCGCGCATCCACGTCCTGCTGGCGACTGTGTTGGCCGGAAAATCGAGGATGATCGTCAGGCCGCGCCGCAACAGATCGACGATCAATGGCGCGATCGCTGTCCGCAACCGCCCGCTCTCGCGTCGATAATCGTCGAGCGAGGTGATCTGGGCCGGATAGAGCGTCGCCAGCCACTGGTCCTCGGCCAACACCAGCCCGCCCGTCTCCGCCGCCAGCTTCGCGGCGAGCGTCGATTTGCCCGCGGCGATCTTCCCGGTGATCAGATGGAGAGCGCCGACGCTCATCCCTCCGCCATTTCCATCAGCACTGCCCATTCGTCGTCGCGCACCGGCGTCACTGACAGGCGCGACTGACGCAGCACCTCGATCTTGGCGAGGCGCGGTTCGGCCTTCATTTCGGCAAGCGTGACGTGATGCTTCAACGGCCGGACCGGCTTGACCGCGACCGACGCCCAGTCGCCTTTCTCACCATCGGGTTTCCAGGTGCGGGTAATCTCCATGATCCCGGCACAGGCCTTTTCGGTGTTCGAATGATAGAGGATCGCCTGATCGCCGACCTGCATCTCCTTCAGGAAATTGCGCGCGGTATAGTTGCGGATGCCGTCCCATTCGGTGCCGCCGTCGCGGACCAGGTGATCCCAGCCATAGACTTCGGGCTCCGACCGCAGGAACCAATACGCCATCCGATATCTCCCTACCTAAATCCCAAGTGAACGCCCGCCTCAGCGGCCATTCAGACCGACTCGCATAGAAGGATGCAACAGGCTCGGACAGTCTGCGTTTAGTGTATGGTATCCGAGTGCTTGACGATGGAGTTTCACATGAACAAGTTCCTGACCAAGGCGGTGCTGGGCACCACGCTCGCAGCCACCGCACTGACCGCCGCCGCTCCGGCCGATGCGCAGCGTTATCGCCGCTGGCATCACGACAACGACGCCGGCGTCGCGATCGCGGGCGGCATCGTCGGTCTGGCACTGGGCGCGGCGATCGCTTCGTCGGCCAATGACCGCTACGACCGCGATTATTATTATCGCAGCCGCGGCTATCGCGCTGATTACGATGACTATTATTATCGCGAGCGCGGCTATTATCCGCCCGACGGCTATTACGCCTACCGCTATCGCGACTATCGCCATTGCTGGGTCGAGCGCCGCTATGACCCCTATTGGGATCGCAGCGTACGGGTCCGCGTCTGCAACTAAGCAGCCGCCGAACTGAGCGGAACGGCGCGGGAGGCTTCGGCTCTCCCGCGCCGTTTGCATTTTGGGCGCGGTCGCGGCAATAGCCCGCGCCATGACCGATACGCCCCCCGATCATTTGTCGAGCAATCCGCGCAGCCCGTTCTTCGACCAGGACGCGTTGCAGCGCGGCGTCGGCATCCGCTTCAAGGGTGCCGAGCGCACCGACGTCGAGGAATATTCGATTTCGGAAGGCTGGGTGCGGGTCGCGCTCGGCAAGAAGGTCGATCGCCACGGCAACCCGCTGACGATCAAGCTGTCGGGCCCGGTCGAGGCCTATTTTCATACCAGCGCGGACTCGGACGAGGGGTCGGACGAGGCCGAATAGGGCCCTCGTCATCGAAGCGTAGCAACCGCGTCCTATCCGCCCCGGATGAAGGGGAGACGTGAATGAGGGTGCGCGCGCTAATCGGACTGGTCGCCGGGCTTGGAGCCGCGGCGTCAGCACAGCAATTGCCGACCGGCCAGTCGCTCACCCCGCTCGCGGCGCCCGGTGCGGTGTTTCGTCCGCTGGTGTCGCGGGTAGGCCCGCATCCCGATTATGTCGCCGACGGTGCCGCGGCGATCGCGGTCAGCCCCGATCGCCGCGAGATGCTGGTGCTGACCAGCGGGTTCAATCGCTTCAACGGGCCCGACGGCAAGGTCATCGCCGCGCAATCGGGTCAATATGTCTTCGCCTATCGCATCGACCGTGCCGGGGCGCGGCTCGAGCAGACATTGGTCGTGCCCAACGCCTATTCTGGCGTTGCCTGGACGCCCGACGGACGCGGCTTCGCGGTCGGTGGCGGGGTGGATGACGTCGTCCATCTGTTCCGCCGCGGCAAGACGGGCTTCGCGCCCGCCGGAAGCCCGATCAAGCTCGGCCACCAGGCCGGCAACGGCGTCGACGTCAAGCCGCAAGCGGCCGGCGTCGCGGTCAGCCCCGACGGCAAGCGATTGCTGGTCGCCAATTATTATAACGATTCGGTCACGCTGATCGATCTCGCCACGCGCGCGATCATCGCCGAACAGGATCTGCGTCCCGGCAAGATCGACCCCGCCGCCGCCGGTCAGCCGGGCGGCGAATTCCCCTTCGCGATCGTGTGGCGCGACAATAGCCGCGCTTATGTCTCCGCGCCGCGCGACCGCCAGATCGTCGCGCTCGACGTGGCTGGTCGCTCGATCCGCGTCACCAAGCGCATCGCCACCACGGGCGAGCCGACGGCGATGCTGATCGCACCTCGGACGCACCGCCTCTACGCAACCGAAGACAATGCCGATCGTCTGGCGATGGTCGATCTGGCGAGCGACACGCTCGCCGGCGAGCCCAGGCTTGGCCTGCCCGATAGCCTGTCGGCGGGGCCGCTCGGCAAGGGGCTCAATCCCAACGGCCTCGCGCTCACCCCGGCTGGCACCTTGCTGGTCACCTATGGCGGGATCAACGCGCTGGCGATGGTCACGCCGGGTGCGACGACGGCCGAGGTGGTCGGCGTGGTGCCGACCGGCTGGTATCCCAGCGCGGTCGCGACCAGCGCCGATGGCGGGCGCGTCTTCGTCGTCAACCGCAAGAGCCCGCCCGGCCCCAATCCCCAGGGCTGCGCACCCAAAATCGCGGTGCAGAAGGCCCAACCCAGCGCGTGCGGTGCGGCCAACCAATATATCTTCCAGCTCGAAAAAGCCGGGCTGCTTCACTTCGCGATGCCCGATGGCCGCGCGCTGGCAAAGACCACGCTCCAGGTCGCCGACAATATCGGCCTGTCGAACGCCACAGCACGCCTAGCGGCCGAAGCGCGGATGGCGGAGGTCGCCAGGCGCATCAAGCATGTCGTCTTCATCGTGAAGGAAAACCGCACTTATGATCAGGTGCTCGGCGACCTCGAGATCGGCAATGGTGATCCGCGCCTGGCGATCCTGGGCGAGGCGCTGAGCCCCAACCATCACAATATGGCGCGTGATTTCGTCACGCTCGACAATTTCTACGATTCGGGCGAGCAATCGAGCACCGGCTGGACCTGGACCACCGCCGCGCGCGTTCCCGATCTGCTCGAAAAGACCGCGCCGGTGAATTATGCGGCGCGCGGGCTGGCTTATGAATCCGAGGAAGCGGATCGCAACATCGCGACCAACCTCAGCCTTGCCGAGCGCCGCAAGGCCGATCCACGCCATCCCGACGATCCCGATCTGATGCCGGGCCCCGCTTTGCTCAACGCGCCGGATGCCGATGACGACAAGCTGCCGGGCCAGGGCTATTTATGGAACGCCGCGATCCGCGCCGGACTGACCGTGCGCAATTACGGGTTCGCCGACGCCTCGGTGTACGACAACGAGTCGCCGGGGTTTGTCCCGCTGCTGCGCGAGCCGTTCAAGGACAAGCGGACGATCTGGACGCCAGCCGATCGCGACCTCGCCAGCCGCAGCGATCCCTATTTCCGCGGCTTCGACCAGAAGCTGCCCGATTATTGGCGCATGCTCGAATGGCAGCGCGAATTCGACCAGCAGGACAAGGCTGGGACGATGCCCGCGCTCACCCTGCTCCGCCTGAGCCACGACCATTTCGGCGACTTCAAGGAAGCGGTCGACGGCGTGAACACGGTCGAAACCGAGATGGCCGACAACGATTATTCGGTCGGTATGGTGCTGGAACGCATTGCCAACAGTTCGTTCCGCGATTCGACCCTGGTGTTCGTGATCGAGGACGATGCCCAGAATGGCGGCGACCATGTCGATGCGCGGCGCAGCATCGCCTTCGTCGTCGGGCCGTATGTCAAACAGCACGCTTTGGTCACGACCCGCTACACCACCGTCAGCATGCTGCGCACGATCGAAGCGGTGCTCGGCCTGGCGCCGCTCGGGCTCAACGACGCGCTCGCGGCGCCGATGGCGGATGTGTTCGACCTGAACCAGAAGGACTGGAGCTTCCGCGCGAAGGCAGCCGACGTCCTGCGCGGCACCAAGCTGCCGATCCCGGCGGACCGCTTCGTTGCCAGGACGACGGCGGCCAATAGCTGCCCGCCGCGCGATGCCGGATGGTGGGCAGCGGCGATGCAGGGCCAGGATTTCACCAGCGAGGACCGGCTCGACACGCCGCGCTTCAACGCCGCACTGTGGCGCGGGCTCGCCGATGGTCCCGAGCCGCAGGCGCGCAGTGGCGCCGATCTGCGGGCGAACCGGGCGAGCTTGCTGCAAAGAGCAGCGACTGGGCGAGTGTGCCCGGCTTCTTAAGACAAGCCTCTCCCCTTCAGGGGAGGGGTTGGGGTGGGGGAGTGCCACAGACAATGCGCTCTGCGAGACATCCCCCACCCCTAACCCCTCCCCTGAAGGGGAGGGGCTAAAAAAGCCCAAAGCGCTTAATCCGGATTCCGCAGGAACGTCACATATCCTCGGAACCACGGATTGGCCTCCAGCCCAGGCGTCGGCTGCCACTCGCCCCCTTGCAGCAGCCCAATCCGGAACGGCAGCCTGAGCCGATCGAGCTTCGCCAGATACGCCTGATAGCCAGGGATGACGTGGCGTCCCTGATAGATCTGCAGCACCGCCTCATCGACCACGCCGGCCAGCGCATCGAGCCCCTTGGGGTCGCCGTTCGCGCTCCAGTCGAGCAGCCCGGTGATCCCCAGCCGGCAGTCACCCGGCAGCCGCGCACGCAATCCGCGCAGGAACGCAGCATAATCCTGCAGATGCCGCGTCCGCGCGTCGAAATCGATCTGCACGCCGACGACGCGGTCGCCCGCCGCACGCCAGCGCTCCAGCGCCGCGAGCATCTGGTCATAGATAGCGGGCGTCCAGGCGAGCGTCTCGACCCGCACCACCATCCAGACCTCGCGATTGCCCAGCCGCGGAACGGCCGCGCGTTGCGCCGCATAGCGTACCGGATCGGTCGCCTCGACTTGCCCCTGCAGCAGATACAATCGCTTGGCCGTCGCCAGCGCCGGCTGCGCCCTCACCCCCGCCCATAGCCACACCGCGTCATAGACCGGCGCGACCGTCCGTTCGCGCGCGATCGGGGCGGGCAGCAGCGCGATCCCCAAGGCCGCAACGGCGATGACGGCGCGGATCACCGCCTACCAATAATAACGCAGGCCCGTCGCCCAGCTCGATTTGGCATAGTCGCCCTTGAGCCGCGTGAACCACGACTTGCGCACATTCTTGTCGACATCGGTCCCGCCGCACGAATTGTTGCCCGACGGCGCATAGCAATTGATCGCGCGATACAAAGCATAGGCCTTGCTGTCGGCGCCGGCCTTGGGGTCGGCGATGATCGATTTGTAGACTTCCAGCCGCGAATAATGGCCGCCGGGGAACAGGCTTTTGGTCCCGCCCAGATCCTCGCTGGCCGGCGGGGTGTCGAGCACGAACCCGTCGAACCCGTTGGCGCGGAAGAAGTCGGCGAGGCAGAGTCGGCCATGCGCGTCACCCGGCGCCGCGACGAGATCGGCAACGGTGCGCTTGAACGCCGGGCAGTCGAAGTCGCCCAATTGCGTCGGCTTGGTGAACAATCCGAACGGCAATTGCTCGGACCCCAGTAGGTCGGAATAATTGCCGTCGGTGGTCGCGTTCGCCGGCACCAAAGCGAGGTCGGTGGTGAAATCGCGATAGGCGCCCCGGCTCAGTTCCTTGTAGAGCAGGGTGAACAGCGCGAGCCGGCGTTCTTGCGCCGCCTTCGCCCCCGTCGCCTGTTTGCGCAGCAGCCCGGCATCGGCGACGTTCATCAACAGGATGCCGCGCATCGTCGGATCGTCGACCGGGGAATCGGCGGCGAACACCCGCGCCAGCCCGCCGGTCCGCTCGTCATGCCAGGCAAGCGCGAGCTCGATCGCCGAATGCTGCGCATCGACCTTCGCGCCCGGCAGCATCTCCAGCCAGAAGCCGCGCGCATTGCGGTCGCCGACCGCGTCCAGCGCCATGCCGCGCAGCATCTGGCGGCTGAACTGCACCTCGCTGAAGCTCGATTGGCGCGCGGCATCGGGAATCAGCTTGAGCACCTCGGCCGGCTTCTTACCGATATAGAATTGGTGCGCGGCGACCAGATAGTCGAACAACGGCTGGTTGCCCGCGAAGGCCGCGCGCTGGCCGGTGATCTCGGCGAGCATGATCGGATTGGTGCAGCATCCCGCGCTGACCTCGTCATCGGCCATCCGCATCCGCCGCAGATCGAGCACCGCGAGCAAAGTCGGATCTTTGGTATCGCCGATCGTCAGCTCGGGCAGCAGCTTGGTGTCCATCTCCTCGGCGAGATCGACGTCATTCAGCCCGCGCACCGCCGGCGGCTGCACGAACAGCGCGACATATTGCTGCGCGAGCAGATCGCGCTTGCTGCCGAACCAATAGACCCGCCGCAGCAATCCGCGCGCCGACGCCACGTAGAGCCCCTTGGGATAGTCCTTCAAATAGCCGCGCAAGCCGGCATCGGCCGCGGCGACGACCTTCTGGTCGACCGTCTTGAAGTCCTTGGGAATGCCATATTCGTCGAACAGGCCGACCTGGATGCGGTTCACCTCGACCCGGGCCGCCATGTAGCGCGCGGTTTCGCGCAGCCAGCCGTCACGCGCGCCGTTTAGCCCAGCAAAGCGTGTCCCCGCCGCATCGAAATCGCCATCGTAAAAGGCCTGCGCGCCGGCAATATAGGCGGCGAAGGCCTTGCCCGCAGGCGACTTGACGTGCCCGACGAGCGCGGCGTTCACATCGGCGGATGGCTTCGCGCAATCGGGACTGAGCGACCTACGTGCCGCGATCAGCGCGGCGCCCTCGCCGCCTGGTAATTTGGCCGCGTTGACCGCCGCTTCGAACGCCGCCGCGCCGCTGCCATTGGTCCGGCAGCGCGATCCTTCGCCCGAAGAATAATCGCTGTCGCTATTATCGGGGCGCACCGCCAGCCAGCCCGACAAAGTGCGCCAATCGAACAAGGCGCCGAGTGGTTGCGGCGGCGCTCCCTCGCCTGGCTTGGGCAGCGACCCGCGGCGATCGAACAGCAACATCGTGAGATTGGTTCGCGTGTCGTTGCCCGGCCCCAACATCGCCATGTCGTCGCAGCCGGTCAGATTGGCGTGGCTCAGCCGCCAACTCGGCGAACAACCGAAATCGCCACTGGCGTCAGCAGGAAGCGGCACTGCGAAACAGGCCGCGAGCGCGGCGAGCGAAACGCAAAGACGACGCATGACAAAGACCCCCGATGGATGACGAAGGGCAAAAATGACATGCCGCCAACACCTTGCCTAGGAAGATTGCGTCATCAATGGTGATTTCTATCGATTGACCATGCTCTTGCCGGTTGGAGCGTCCATCGCCATATCGCCAAGGCGTTCGCCGACTGGGCACGGCAGCGCAGCTTCCCTTTTCGTTCCCCATCCGCTAAGGGCGCGCGTCACGCGGCGCGGCCCGCATACTCATGAGGCATTGTTTGGCTAAAGAAGAACTTCTCGAAATGCGTGGCCAGGTAGTCGAACTGCTGCCCAACGCCATGTTCCGCGTCCGGCTGGAAAACGACCATGAGATTCTGGGTCACACCGCCGGCAAGATGCGCAAGAACCGCATCCGCGTGCTGGTCGGCGACGAGGTTCTCGTCGAGCTCACGCCTTACGACCTGACCAAGGGTCGCATCACCTATCGCTTCATGCCGGGCCGCGGCGGACCGGGGCCGCAATAATGCCCCGTCACCCCAGCGAAAGCTGGGGTCTCTTGCCGCAGAGCTCGTCCCAATGAAGCTCGTTCTAGCCTCGACCAGCCCCCGCCGCCGCGAATTGCTCGCGCGGATCGGGCTCGTGCCCGCGCGCCTTGCCGCGCCCGATATCGACGAGACGCCGCTCAAGGGCGAAGCGCCGCGCGCTTATGTCGCGCGCCTCGCCGAGAACAAGGCGCTGGCGGTCGAACGCGCCTCCGATGAGATCGTATTGGCGGGCGACACCACCGTCGCTGTCGGTCGCCGCATCCTGGAAAAGCCGGTCGACGAGGCCGATCTGCGCCGCATGCTCGGGCTGTTGTCGGGACGGCGACACCATGTCTTTTCTGGCGTGTGCGTGATTGGTCCCGACGGTCGCCCGCGCGTCCGCGTCGCTGACACGATCGTCGCGTTCAAGGCGCTCTCTCCCGCCGAGATCGACTGGTACGTCGCCAGCGGCGAAGGCATGGGCAAGGCCGGCGGCTATGCCATCCAGGGCAAGGCCGAAGCGTTCGTCCGGTATCTCGCGGGCAGCCATTCCAACGTCGTCGGCTTGCCGATCTTCGAGACGCGCGCCTTGTTGACCTCGGCGGGCCTTCCGCTTGGCTGAGTGGCTCTATGAGGCCGGGATCGGCGAAGCACGCGCCGCCTTGGTCGAGGACGACCGGATCGTCGAGGCGCGGATCGAGCGGCCTGGTGGGCTGAAACTGGGTGCGGTGCTCGAAGGCCAGCTCATCGAACGCGTTGCCGCCGGGCTGAGCAGGATCGAAACGCCGCACGGTGCTGCGGTGATCGAGCGTGTTCCGCCAGGCATCACCCAGGGCGCGCGATTGACGGTTGAGGTCGTGCGGGAGGCTATCCCGGAGCCCGGCCGGCCAAAGCTAGCCAAAGTGGCGGCAAGCGAGGCCAAGCCGCGCGACGCTGACGATCTGCTGGCGCGGTGCCGGATAAGCGGCTTTCCCGTCCGCCTCCTGCGCGCTCATGAGCCCGACGCGCTCGAGGCCGCGGGCTGGTCCGAAGTGCTCGACGAAGCGGAGACTGGCGAGATTGCCTTTGCCGGAGGTGCGCTGCGGATGTCACCCACCCCGGCGATGACCTTGTTCGACGTCGACGGCCCCGGCGCCCCTGCCCCGCTCGCGCTTGCGGCGGCGCGCGCAGCGGCGATGGCGATCGTCCGGCTCGAAATCGGCGGATCGATCGGGATCGACTTCCCCACCCTGGCCAACAAGGCCGAGCGTCAGGCGGCTGCCGAGGCAATCGATGCCGTCCTGCCCCAGCCGTTCGAGCGCACCGCGATCAACGGTTTCGGGTTCCTCCAGATCGTCCGCCCGCGCCGCCGCGCCTCGCTTCCCGAGTTGCTCCGCGCCGACCCTGTCGCAGCCGCGGCTTTGGCCCTGCTGCGCGCGATCGAGCGAACGCCCCCGCCGGTGCCGCCTGCGCAGTTCGCCGGGCCGCGTGTCGCCGCCTGGCTGGCCGCGCATCCCGACCTGATCGACGAGTTGTCGCGGCGGACCGGCGTCCCCATCTCATTCGCGTCATGACCAAGGCCAATAGCTGCCCGCTCTGCGGCAACATCACCGACCCGGCGCACAAGCCGTTCTGCAGCCGCCGCTGCAAGGACCGCGACCTGCTGCAATGGCTGGGCGAAGGATATCGCATCCCGGCGGGGCCTGCCGATCCGGAAGCACTGGACAGCGAGGTTTCGAGCGATTAGAGCGCGCGCTTCCGCGCTTCGCCGGATATGCCCAAGTAGCTCAGTTGGTAGAGCATGCGACTGAAAATCGCAGTGTCGGTGGTTCGATTCCGCCCTTGGGCACCATTCCTTAACAGCTTCCAGGCCATGCTGCCGCTCCCATCTAGCGGAACCTAGGTGAAATTCCGGAGCCGCCAAGGCGCGCCAGCGGTACGAATATTAACCGCGTCCGTGGAACATGCCGCTCCGTAAAGGAGCGTCGCGCGTGGACGGAAGCAGGGCAAGGTTGCCGGACGGTACCTATATCGAGTTGGTCGCGAGCCTGTTCTCGACATTGTTGCCGACGGCCATCATGGCGATGTCGTTTCTGGGTGTCGCGATGCTCGTCACCAGCCAGACGCCGGATACTGCGCTGACCGTTTTGATGGTTGCCGGTTCGGTCGCCGCCGGCGCGCGACTCACGGTCCTGCTACGCTACCGCCGGCGCGCCAGGGACGCCGCGCTCAGCGCCGAGACCGCCCGCTATCTCCAGCGGCGCTTCGCTGCGGCCTATCTCGCCTTCGCGCTGATCTTCGGTCTGTTTGAAGCGCGCGCCTTCGTGGTCGCGGCCCCGGAGACCCGCATGGCGATCATCGGATTGTTGTTCGGTTATGGAGCTGGCGTCGCCGCAGGCCTGTCGATGCGACCCTGGATCAGCGTGCCGAGCATGTTGATCGCGATCGTGCCGACGATCATCCTCGCCTGGTCGTACCCGGACATCACCTTTCGCGTGACAGGGACTTTGCTTGCGATCTTCCTCGCCGGGGGCATTCAGAGCGTGCTTGCCCGTTACCGTCAGGCCGCGGCAGAGATCACCAGGCGCCAGCTGTTCGCGACGCTGGCGCGTTCCGATCATCTCACCAATCTGCCCAACCGCCTGAGCTTGCGCGAGCGGTTCGACGCCTGCGTCGCCAGAAGCGGCCCGCACGCGACGATCGCCGTCCATTGCCTGGATCTCGACCGGTTCAAGCCCGTCAATGACCGCTATGGCCATCCAACCGGCGACGCATTGCTGAAGGCAGTGTCGGGTCGATTGCAGGGACTATTGCGCCACAGCGATTTCGCCTCGCGGATCGGCGGAGACGAGTTCGTCGTGGTGCAAACCGAGATGGCGCATGCCGGAGAGGCACAGCTTCTGGCGCGCCGGATCGCCCGGGCGATCGCCCAGCCTTATTCGATCGACGGCCATGACATCTCGATCGGCACGAGCATCGGCTATTCCGAGGCGGCGGCGGCCGGCGCAGACCTCGATCGCCTGATTGCCCAGGCCGATGAGGCGCTTTGCGGCATCAAGAACAAGGGCGGTGGTATTGCGCGGTTCGAGCCGTCCGTCGTCGAACCGGATCTTCGTCTCAGCGCCTGAGCGTCTGGACGTGAGTCCTGGTCGCTTCGGGACGTGATCATCACGCCAGCGCGCATGGCTGAAAGATTGGCGCGAGGGCTCCCGAACAAGGGCGCCCCCGCGCCCGAAGAGCCGGCTGAAGACGCACCGGATCTCCCCTTCATGACCCCCCTCCGCGGCACGATCGATCGATGTGCCGCGGCCCGCGTCATGATTTTGACTCCGATATATCGTTCACATCGGAAGACCGCTGATTGGACCTTTTCGCAATCGTTCGGCAGCGCGGAAAAATACCTAATGCATTGGAAGCGTGCGGTAACCGCGGAGCGCGTACCAAGGATGCAGATAAACGCCGCTACGTAGGTTTACCGAGCCGACTCACCAATGACGGCAGGTTAGCCTGTGGCCGCCCCATTCTATTCTGGATGCCCGCCTTGTCCCTGGATCTCGTCGTCCTGCTGATCTCCGAAAGCGACCTGCGAAGCGCACTGACGGCGCGGTTGACCATGGTCGGTATCAATGTCGTCACGATCGGCGCGGATCAGTTGGTACAGGGCCTGCCCGGCATGGCGATCAAAACCGCCGTGCTCATCACCGACGACGGTTCGATCGGGCAGGTTGCCAGTGAAGCATCCCCAGCCTGGTTGCAGGTCGTTATTCTCAACGGATCGTCCGGCGGCCTCGACGATCGGCCGGTTCGACTGTCACGGCGGGGCGCCACGCGTCGGCTCGTCGAGATACTGGACGGCTGGCGCGCGCCTAACCCGTCGCAATAAGGCCGGCGGCGAACGCAACGCGGAGCGCCTCGGACAAACTGCGCACGCCCATCTTGGTCATTAGATTGGCGCGATAGATTTCGACCGTACGGGGACTGATCGCGAGGTCATAGGCGATGATCTTGTTCGATCTACCTTCAATCAATCCCGTCAGGACGTCGCGTTCCCTGGGCGACAGCACGGCCACCTTGGCACGCGCGGTTTCGATCTGCGCCGATCCCGCACTGTCATGCTCCATGCGATCGAACGCCTTGTCGATCGCCTCCATCAAGGCGTCGGCCTTGTAGGGTTTTTCGAGGAAATCGAACGCGCCGGCCTTCATCGCCTGGACGGCGATGTCGATATTGCCTTCTCCGGTCAGGATGATGGTCAGGAAATGCGCATGCGAAAACGAGTCGAGCTGCTGCAACACCTCGAGCCCGTTCTTCCCGGGCATGTGATAATCGAGCAGCAACACACCCGATTCGAGGTCGGCAATCCGCTCCAGAAACTGATCGCCCGAGCGAAAATTGCGTACGACGAGATCGGAACGCAGCGACAGCAGGCCATGCAGCGACGCTCGCACGGCATCGTCGTCGTCAATCAGGTAGATGTTCCGGATCATCTTCCATCTCCTTGAACACCGGCAGGGTGAAGCAGAACGCCGCCCCTCCCTCCGGTGGGTTCTCCGCCGTCAAGGCGCCCCCATGCGCCTCGACGATACGCCTCGAAATCGACAGGCCGATTCCCATCGCTGTGCCCGCTTTCGTGGTCGAGAAGCGGGCATAAAGTTGTTCGCTCAGCGCGTCGGGAATGCCGGGTCCGGAGTCCCGGATCGACAGTTCGACCATGTCGTGGTCCCTCGATCGCGATCGGATCACGATCCGGCGCGGATGACCGGCGTCCACCGACCGCAATACCTCGACGGCATTGCGCAACAGATTGACCAGGACCTGCTGGATTTGCACGCGGTCGGCGAAGATCGTGTCGTTCGCCGGATCCAGCTCGTAGCTGAGTTCGATCTCTTCGCGCCCGCTGCCGAAAAACACCAACGCGACCGCGTCGCTGATTACATCCGCCAACGACTCGGGGCGCATTTCGATATCGCGCTTGGCCAGGAAGTCGCGCAGTCGCCGAATGATGTCACCCGACCGTTGGGTCTGCTCTTCGGCCATGTGGAGCAGGTCGGCGACGCGCTCGCCGCTTCCGCCCTGTTCGATCAGCATGCGCGCCGCGGCGATGAAATTGGCCGTCGCGCTGAGCGGCTGATTGAGTTCGTGCGCGAGATCGGCCGCCAGTTCGCTCATGGCGCGTTGGCGGGAAATGTGGGCCAGTTCGGCGCTAAGCTCGGATAAACGCTGCTCCTCGAACAACCGCTTGGAGACGTCGCGAACGATTCCGGTAAAGATCCGCTCTTCACCGATGCGAGCCTCTCCGACATTGAGTTCGATCGGAAACTGGGTGTCGTCGGCGCGGCGCGCGGTCAGTTCGCGGGTCATGCCGATCACCTTGCGCTCGCCGGTCCTGAGATAATCGGCGATCGCCGCGTCGTGGCGCGACGCGAGCATGTCGGGCATCAGGATCTTGACATTGCACCCGATCATGGACGCGGCGGAATAGCCGAACATCGCTTCGGCGGCCGGGCTGAAGCTCTTGATGATACCATGGTCGTCGATGACGATCGTCGCGTCGGGCACCGTCCTGATGATCGATTCGAGCCGCATTTCGGCCTCGCGTCGGCTACGCTGCGTCACATCGACGATCGAGCCGATCGATCGCACCAGATTGCCTTGCTCGTCATACAGGCAGCGCGCCGTTCCTTCGAGCAGGCGCGGCGATCCCGAGTCGGGAAGGAAACGATATTGAAAGGCGAAACGATCGCGCCGATCGGCGACCGCGCTGTCGATCGATGCTATCACATCGGAAACATCCGCCGGATCGACATGATCGCGCCACATATCGAACGTGTCGATCGCACCGGCAGGCAGACCGAGCCGCTGTTCCGATCCGGGCGACCAGCTGATCCGCCCGCTCACGACGTCCCAATCGAACACGCCGATCTCATTGACCTCGGCAGCGATCGCCAGGCGGTTCTCACTGACGCGCAGTTCCTCCTCGGCCTTTACCCGCGTGGTGATGTCGAGCATCTTCAGGACGACGACCTCGTCCAGCCCGGCGCGACGCACCGAACGGCGGCGCTCGACCACATGCAATTCGGTACCGTCGCGGCGACGTTCGACGAACTCGGCCTCCAATTGATCGGGCGACGGCCCCTCGCCTTGCGAGACGGCGATATTACGACCCTCGACTTCGCGCGATTGGAGCAAATCATGCTTGTTGCGCCCAACCGCTTCGTCGGCCGACCAGCCGTAGAGTTCGGTGCATCCCCGCGTCCAGTGAAGGATCGTGCCATCGGGTCCGACCAGGGCGATAGCCGCGCTGTCCAGCGCATCGCTGAGATCGCTGAGCGCGACGCGCTGACGAGTCAGCCGATCGGAAACCAGCAACAGGATCGTGCCGATGATCAGCATATTGGCCAGAATGGCAATCAGGGCCGCGCCTTCCAAAGGGGCGTACCCTGTTCTGATCGACCAATGTTCGAGAACGACCGGAACGGCCGGCAGGACGAACAGAATAGGCAGGATCAACCATTGCAACGGTTGACCCATCCGGTCCCCCGACAGGAGTCCGGTCCACCCCGTTTCATGCTTCCACCACAGGAAGGAGCAGGCAATCGCCAGGGATCCCAGACCGGCCGGCAATGGCGCGACGAAAAACTGGTTGAGCGACGTCGCATGGTCGATCCACATCAACGCGACGGTCGAATAGAGACCGAGACAAAGCGCCAGCGCGGCAAGTACGTTCCCGACCCGGTCGAGCAGAGACGATTGCCGTTGCGCGAGCAATATTGCCGCCGCGAGCAAGGCGAAAGACAGGAGCGAATTGGATCCCGGGCGGCCTGGATTGGGGGCGACCGAGCGCGCAAGCTGTTCGGAAAAGAGCAATCGATCGATGCCCGGCCGGATCCCCGATACGGATTCGGCAACCACTACCGCCACGAGGATCAGGACGATGATCGCCGCCACCGTCGCGGCTCGCCGGCCAAGGATCGCCATCATCATCGCTAAGGACAGAATAAAATGACCCGCAGTCGTGAGGGGCCATGCCGGCGCATAATTTGCCCCGAATGAGGCGAGCGCAGGAACCCCTAACTGCCAGCCCAATAATGACAGAGATGCAACCAGCGCGGCAATTCCGGCCAACGCCAGTGCAACTTTGTCATGTCTCGATGCGCCGTCCCCGCGACGCATTCGACCAAGCATCTGTTCCCATCCTTATGCCACCCGCCGTGCGGGGCGGCCGGTATTATTTGGCCGCTATTCAGCATCCGGGAATGCTGATGGGATTTCAATAAGCTCGTCGCGATATTTCAAACATAATAGTTCATTATGGGCCGATCACGCCGGCAGCGGCGCCCGACCGCCGCGATAGGTGATCATCGAGTGGCGCCCGAATCCCAGCCGCAAGCTCATAGAGCGAAATAAGTGCTTCACCGCGCCGGCGATCTGCTCGACCAGACTGGCGCGCCTGGGATCTTCCAGCTCGAAGTCGCCGAGCCAGAGTTCGTCCATCGTACAGGCCTTGAGGTTGACCGTTATGGGCGCCTCGTCGTGCGACTTAGCCGGTGTGGGCTCCGGGGCTGCCGGCGGTAGCCGATCGATTAGGTCGAGCAACGGAGCGTCGCCCGCCGCTGTTTCGATGAGCGCCGGGGTGAGATCGCCGAGGCTGCTCGCCTGCGCCGCGCCGAGTGGCGCCGGGGCTGCGACAAAGGGGTTAGAGGTGTCGGGCGGCGACGCGACGGCTGCGGGTTCCGCCAGCGCTACCATTGCGGCGACCACCTGCACTGCAGCCGCCGGCGGCTCCGCTGCAATGGTCATGCTCGGCGCGATGCTGGCCAGTGCCGGCGCGGCAACCGGCCAGCAGATGGGCGCCGGTGCGGTTCGAACGGGCGCCGCCTGCGGGCGTATCTGAGGCCGATGGCCCTGCGCGATCAGCGCGACGCGGACGATGCCGTCGAGCGCCTCCGACACCGACGCTCCCCAGGCGAGTTCGACATCCGGCGACGCCTGGTCGGCGATGGTTGCGACGATCGCGTCGAGTTCCATCAGCGACATATCGGTGCCGCCGCTGATCGAGATCATCAGCTTGCCCGCACCCGCAATCTCGTCGTCGATCAGCGGGCAGGCCATCGCCCGTTCCGCGGCGAGGACCGCGCGGTCCGTGCGCTCGGTCGCTTCGCCGAACCCGATCACCGCCCGGCCCATCTCGGCAATCACGTTGCGCATCTCGGCGAAGCCGATCTGCTTGAGCCCGGGCGTCACCAAGAGATGTGCGATCCCGCCAACCGCATCGGCTAGCACCGCATTGGACTCCAGCATGGCCGATTTGAAGGTCATCTCGAGATCGCCGATCCCCAGCAACCGCTGGTTGGGAACGACGATCATGGCGTCGACCAGCGGCTCAAGCGTGGCGATGCCCTGATCCGCCCTGCCGGCCCGCCGCAATCCTTCGAACTCGAATGGACGGGTCACCACCGCGACGGTCGGAATGCCGCGCAGCCGGGCGCGCTCGGCAAAGATCGGCGCTGCGCCGGTCCCGGTCCCGCCGCCCATCCCGGCGGCGATGAAGCAGAAATCGACATCCTCGAGCGCCGCGTCGATCTCGTCGACGACTTCCTGCGCGGCGGCGCGACCGACCTCCGGCCAGGCGCCGGCGCCCAGCCCTCGCGTCGCCATCCGCCCGAGTTGCAGCTGCTGGCGCACTCCCAACATACGCAGCGCTTGGGCATCGGTATTGGCGACGATCAATTCGACGTTCGGCAGATTCTCCTCAACCAGCCCGGCGACACCGTTGCCGCCAGCACCGCCGACGCCGAAAACGGCGATCCGTGGCATCACCGCCTCGATAGTGTCCATAAAGCTCATGATCGTTTCCCCCGACTCGCTGCAATGTCGGGGAGTCGTATCGGGGCATTGATGGTTAACGCGCCACGCTGGGAATCTACTATCGTAGAATCACGCACAGCATCGGCATGCCCCGATGCGCCGGCGCATTGCCGGGAGGAATCCGCCACCCTAAGTTGGGCACGGGGCCGAAAGGATCGCATGCGCAAAAGCTGGATCATCGCCATCGGCATCGCGGCCGCATTGTTGGTGCTGGCCTATGGCGCCTCGCCTTACCTCGCGGTGCGCGGCTTCGTCGCCGCGGCGAAACAAGGCGACGCGGAGAAGCTGCGCGGCTCAGTCGATTTTCCGGCGGTGCGCGCCGACCTGAAACCGCAACTGGCCGCGGCGGTGACGACGCGAATGGAGCGCGATCCGCAGATGCGGGACAATCCGCTCGCCGGGCTTGGCGCGATGCTGATGCCTTCGATCCTCGACAGGATGATCGATAGCCTCGTCACTCCCGAGGGGATCGCGGCCCTGTTCCGCGCGGGCAAGGTCGGCCGCGCCGACACGGATTCGGCGGCGCCCCGACGGGTCGACTACGGCTTTCATTATGTCGCGCTCAATCGCTTCGACGTCACCTTGCGACGCCAGGGCGCGGCCAGCGACCCTGTAAACCTCGTCTTCGAACGGCGCGGCCTGTTCGCTTGGAAACTCATACGCATCGCGCTGCCACAGAGCAGCCTGACCGGTCCCGCTGGCCCGACACAGGGCGAGTCGCCGCCGTCCTGACCCTATTCGCCCGGACGGTAGCGCCGTTCGACATGGCCCTTGAGCTCTTCCGGATAGAAATAGACCGGACGCAGCCGTCCCTCGGCATAGCGGCCGATCTGGTCGGCGAAGTGGCGCGAGGCGGGATCGCCGCTTTGCCCCCCGGCCATCACCGCCATCGCCTTCACCCGCGGCCCGAATTCGACCACCGCGACGAAGCTGTTACCGCTGGTGCCGTAATAGCGCTTGGTTCCCGGCCAGGTCCTGGCGCCGAACGAGGCGAGGCTGCCCCATTGCGCCGAGGTGAAGGACACGGGGGTCGAATCCCCGGCGTCGTCGAAATGCGGGGCGATGGCGTCGTCGAGCCGTTGGAAACGGTTGATCTGTCGCCACGGCACGCGCCAGTCGCCGAAGTCGCGCTTGAGCCGATCGGCGGCGGCCGTCAGCGCGTCGAGCTTGTCCGACGCCTTGACGCGGGTTGCGATATAATCGGGCACGTTCATCCGCTCGGCCTGGGCGAAACCGCCCACCTCGCGCCACAATTGATCGCCCCAGAACACCGCGAGGCTGGTCGCGGTCGACTCATAGCCCCAGCGGCGATCCCAGCCGCGCAGCGAGGCGATCGGTTCGGCCAGCTTTGCGCGGCGCGGGTCGTCGGCCGGTAGCGCGTCCCATGCCTTGACCAGTCCGGGGATCAGCTCGGCGAAGGCAGGCAAATAGCTGTCGAACGCCGCGACGCGCAGCTTCTCCGGCGTCCAGCCGCTCTTGCCCTTGAGCAGCAGGTCGGCATGCGCACCGCGCGCATTGGGGCCCGTCTGATCCATATAGCGTGGGTAATCTTTAGCCCTGGGGCTGTCCGGCCCCGCCGCATCCCATGGCCAGTCATTGGTGTTGTGCACCCAGCCGACGCGCGGGTTGAGCACGCTCGGCAAGCTGGGCAGCGTGTGCAGTCCTTTCCAGTCGGCCGCGGGATCGGCGCCGTCGACTGGCCGGGTATAGTCGAAGCGATTGTCGCGCAGCGGCATGAATTGCGGCATCAGGAACGCGATCTCGCCCTTGCTGTCGGCGAATAAGGTATCGTTCGACGAATTCGCCCGGCGCGACGCGACCTGGAGGAAGCTCTTGAGGTCGCTGGTCTTGGTGCGCAGCCAGCTCTGTTCGAGCGCGGGCACGGGTTTCCACATCAGCGCCTCGGCGATCCAGCGCCCGTTCTTCGTGGCGACGATCGGTCCGTGATGCGTGCGCCAGGTGGTGAAGCGCCGTTCGCCCAGCGACCCGTCGGGCTTGCGGTAGCGCAAGGTCACCGTCGCGCTCGCCACCGGCCGCTCGGCAGTGCCGTAGCGATAGACATAGCCGTCGCCCCGCTTCGTCACGCGCTCGGCGAACTCGTCGACATTGTCGACGGTGGACGAGGTGTGCATCCACCCCGCTTTGGCGTTGAACCCCTGGTAGATGAAGAACTGCCCCCAGGTGGACGCGCCATAAGCATCCAGGCCCTGCGCGCTCGACATCTGCGCTTCGGAGCGGAAGTAGAAACTGGTGTGCGGATTGATCAGCAGCAGCGCCTTGCCGCCCGAGGTCAGCTTGGGCGCGATCGCGATGCCGTTCGATCCCGATGGCTCGCGCGGCACCATGCCGAGTTCCTCGGGCGTCGGGGGCGTCGGCTTGCCGTAGAAGGTCTTGAGATCGCTGAGCGAGATCCGCTCGATATCGCCGCCGATACTGCCTTCGGTGAAGCTCAGCGCCATCCACGGCTCGAAATGCTTGAGCACCTTGGGCTTGGTACCGGGATGCGTTGCCAGATAGAAATTGAGCCCGTCGGCCCAGGCGTTCATCAGCGACTTCAGCCACGGCGCGCTGCCGGCATATTGCGCCTTGAGTTCGGCGGGATCGACATAGAGCCGCTGGCGCAGATCGCCCCAGAGCGCGTCCTCGCCCTCCGCCTCGGCGGTGCGGCCGAGCGCAGTCAGATAGTTCGCCTCGACGCGGGAGAAGTCGTCCTCGGCCTGGGCATAGATCATCCCGAACACCGCGTCGGCATCGCTCTGCCCGCGGACGTGCGGGATGCCCCAATCGTCGCGCGTGATCGTCACCCGCGCGGCCTCGGCTCGCCAGCGCGCCATGTCGGCAGCAGCGGGATCCGGCGCGGTCGGTGCCATGGTGAGTGCCATGGCCAGTGCAGCTGGGGCTAGGAGCGGGAGGCGGAGGGCTCTATCCATTGCGCCAGCGTAACGCGACAATCGGGAGAAAACCATGCGCCGGCTGGCACTTGTATTGGCCTTGTTGCTCGGGCCGGCGACCACCCTCCCCGCCGCCGAACCGCCCAGGCAGACCGTGCTGATCAAGCCTGCGCGCGTGTTCGACGGGCTGGACGGCAAAGTGCATGCCGGCTGGCAAGTGCTGGTCGAGGGCGACCGCATCGCCGCGGTCGGCCCGAACCTGTCGGCGCCCGCCGACGCGAAGATCATCGACTTGCCCGGCGAGACGCTGATGCCGGGAATGATCGAGGGGCACGGCCATCTGTTCCTCCACCCCTATAACGAGACGAGCTGGGACGATCAGGTGTTGCACGAGCCGCTCGCGCTCAGGACCGCGCGCGCGGTGGCGAGCGCCAAGGCGACCCTGCTCGCCGGCTTCACCAGCGAGCGCGACCTCGGCACCGAAGGCGCTGGCTATGCCGATGTCGGGCTGAAGGCGGCGATCGACCAGGGGATCGTGCCCGGCCCCCGGCTCAACGTCGCCACCCGCGCGATCGTCGCGCTGGGCGCTTACGGCCCCAAGGGATTCGAGCCCGGCGTCGCCATCCCGCAAGGCGCCGAGGAAGTGTCGGGTGTCGAATCGATTGTCGCCGCGGTGCGTCGCCAGATTGCGGGCGGCGCCGATTGGGTGAAGCTCTATGCCGATTATCGCTGGCGCCCCGGCGAGGACAGCCGCCCCACGCTCAGCCTGGAGGAAATGAAGGCCGCGGTCGCCGCCGCGCACGATGCCGGCCGCCCGGTCGCGGTCCATTCGGCGACCGCCGAGGGCATGCGCCGCGCGATCGCCGCCGGGGTCGACACGATCGAGCATGGCTATGGCGGCACGCCCGAGATTTTCGCCGAGATGGCGAAGAAGGGCATCGCGCTCTGTCCGACGCTCGCCGCATCGGACGCGACGTCGCGCTATCGTGGCTGGAGCGGGGCCGAGCCGGCACCCGACGCCGTCCAGATCAACCGCAAAAGCTTCCAGATGGCGATGAAGGCCGGCGTCCATCTCTGCATGGGCGGCGATGTCGGCGTGTTCGCGCATGGCCAGAACGCGCGCGAGATGGAGCTGATGGTCGCCGGCGGGATGAGCCCCGCCGACGTGCTGATCGCCGCGACCTGGGGCAATGCGCGCTGGTTCCACCTCGACGGCAAGCTCGGCGCGGTCAAACCGGGCCTGCTCGCCGACCTGATCGCGGTCGATGGCGATCCCACCGTCGACATCGCCGCGGTCCGCCATGTGCGGATGGTGATGAAGGGTGGCACGGTGATCGCGGGCTGATTAGGGACAGGGTCAATGGATATGTCGAAACCGGTCCGCGTCCGCGACGAAGCGCTTGATGCGCTGCGCGGGATCGCCATCTTCGGGATGGTGCTCGCCAATCTTCAGGGGTCGGAGGAGCACGCTTTCTGGTGGATCAACCACGCACCGTGGAACGGGCTGACCTTCGCCGATCTGGTGTTCCCGATGTTCCTGCTCGCGGTCGGGCTCGCCTTGCCGTTGACGATGGACGGGAAGATGCCGCGGCCGTCGATCGCGAAGATCGTACGGCGCTCGGCGTTATTGTGGTTCATCGGCTTCGCGATCGGTTTCATCGTCCAATTCAGCTTCAGGCTGGAGGATATCCGCTTCACCGGCGTGCTCGAGCGGATCGGCATCGTCTATCTGGTCTGCGCGATCGCGTGCCGCCAGACGACGACCTGGAAAGCGCCCGCCATCGCCGCCGGCGTGCTGATGCTGGTCCATGGCGTCCTGCTCCATCTGCCCGCGCCGGGCGACCTGATCGCCAGCATGGCGCCGGGCGAAGGGATGAGCGGCTGGCTCGACCGCGCGATCCTGGGCGGCACACGGCTCTACGGCCATCCCGATAACGCCCCGCCCTTCGATCCCGAAGGGCCGCTGTCGACGCTGTCGGCGATCGCCACGACGATGATCGGGATCGCGGTCCAGCGCATGTCGGTGCGCCGCAAGAAGCCGGTGATCATGATCGCCGCCGTCGCCATATTGTGCCTGGGCCTGACGCTCGGCGCCGCCTGGTTCTGGCCGATCAACAAGAATTTGTGGACGCCGACCTTCACCCTGATCAACGCCGCGATCGGGCTCGGCCTGCTGGCGTTGCTCAAGATCGTCTGGCCGCGGATCGGCGCGTCGCGGATCGCGCAGACGGTCGCCGCGCTCGGCGCGGTGTCGCTGACCCTCTATGTCGTCCATGATGCGGTGGCGATCGTGCTGATGATGGTGCCGATCGGCGGCGTGCATCTCGGCGAAAAGCTGCTGGCGGCGATCACCGCGACCGGCCTGCCGCTCGATTGGGTGTCGATGCTGTATGCGGTGATTGCTGGTGGGATCTCGATCGTGATCACGCTGTTGCTGCGGCGGCGGGGGTGGGTGTTGAAGGTTTAGGGTGGCTAATTCCCCTCCCGCGAGCGGGAGGGGAGTTTATGCCACCCGCTCGACCGTAACACTCTGCGACAGGCATTCCGCTTCGCCGAAGATGGTCATGAAGCTGATATCGGTGGCGTCGCGCCCGACGCCGATCCGCACCAGCCCTTCGACCGGCGCCAGCCCGGTGGGGTCGATCAGCCGCCACGCGCCGTCCAGCCACACTTCGACCACCGCGTGGAAATCGGGCGGATCGAGCCGCCAGGCATAGGCCGCGACCATCCGCGCCGGGATATCCGCGGCGCGCACGAAGGCGATCAGCAGGTGCGCGAAATCGCGGCACACGCCGCGATGCGCGACATAGGTGTCGGCGGCGGTCGTCTTCACATCGCTCGACCCGACGACATAATCGAGGTGCCCGCGGATCCATTCCGCCATCGCCTCGACCCGGTCGCCGCCCGACAGCGCGCCGAACTCGCGCCGGACGAGCGCATCGAACCGGTCGGCTTCGCAATAGCGGCTGGGGAACAGGAACGGCACCACTTCCGCCGGCAGCAGCTTGATGTCGTCGGCGGCGAGGCCGTGGAGAGTCGCCCCCGCGCGATCGACCTCCACCGTCGCGGTGTAATGCGCGGTCACTCGCCCCTCCCCCCGCGTCCAGGTGCGCCGCCCCAGCCCGTTATCCGCCGCAATCGGGCGCAACGCCTCCACCCCACCGATGCGCAACAGGTCGGTGACCAGATGCTGGTCGGGCGTCTGCGCGACCTCTAGCGCGAACAGCAGGTCGGCCGGCGCGGCGAGCCAATAGTCGAGCCGGGCGTCGATGGAGAAGCGCATGGAATCTTTCTGGAAGAGGAGTCGCATCGTTCCTATCCGATAACCCCCCTGCCCGGCTATGCTCGGGATCAGGCGAAGGAGAGGAGGCGGACATGCTGTCCGACGACCCGACGGCGGCCCCAATGGCGGCGCCGATGACGGCCGATACGCGGTTCAGTTACCGCTGCACGCGCTGCAACAGCTGCTGCGTCGACAAGCGCATCCAGGTCAATCCGTATGAGATCGCGCGGCTGGCGCGCAACCGCGGCGTCTCCACTGCCCAGGCGCGCGACCAGTTCACCATCGACAGCGCGCTACGCCAGCAGGAGGATGGGCGCTGCATCTTCCTGGGCGATCAGGGTTGCACCGTCCATGCCGACCGGCCGCTGGTCTGTCGCTTGTTCCCGCTCGGCCGCGTGATCGATGCCGCGGGCAAGGTGCATTTCGTGCCCTATCCCGATCCGCTGGCCGCGCACGGCGAGTTCGGAAAGGCGGGCGTGGTCGCCGATTATCTGGAGTCGCAGGGCGCGACCGCGTTCATCGCCGCGGCCGACGCCTATTTCGCCTTTTTCTGTCGCGCCAACGAGCGGCTGGAGGCGGGCACGCCGATCGCCGCCGACCCCGACCGCGACCTGCTCGACATCGACAGCGAACTCGCCGCCGCGTGCGCCGCGAGCGGGATCGACGAGCCCGAGGATCTGCTCGACCGGATGTGGCTGCACATCAGCCTGCTCGACGAAATGCTGGATCGCTAAACCGGCAAGACAGCGAGCGCCGCCGCCAAAAAAACGAAGGCCGCGCGATCCCATCGGACCGCGCGGCCTGTTGTTCCGGTGGCGGGTCGCCCCGCCGCCGACCGATTACTCGGAGACGTTGCTGGCGTTGCCCGCGACGTCGCTGACGTTCTCGTCGGTGATGTTGGTGGTGTCGGTCAGGTTCACGTCGTCGGTGTTGGTGACGACGACGGCGTTGTCGGCCGCCTTGTTGCCGCCGCAAGCCGCGAGGCCGAGCACGACAGGAGCAATCACCGAAAGAACTACGAGCTTCTTCATGGACAAATCTCCGTAAAATCCAGGCCGCGCCCCCGCTCGGCACAGCGCCTCGCGAATTGGTCCTGGGTCAGTCCGGCGGTGCCTATGGCGCAATTCCCATCGGATTGGTAGGGGAAAATGCACCGTTCGTCGCAAGGAGGGGGGAGCGCGGCGTGGCCACGACCTGAGCGTTAGGCGCTCGTCGCATTCCTTAGGGTGCAGTTTAGGGCATCTAATTAAGCTGGAACCGCAACCCACGGACGATCCGTCCCTGAATTGTAAATAGACGGTCTACAATGCGCCCCGCAATCGGTCACTGGTTGATCGAACAGCGAATCCCAAAGCCTGCGATCTCGTGTATCAAACTTCCCCCAAGAGGAGGCAGGGGTGACTGATTACATTTACGATCGCAGCGGTAACGCCGTTGGCTTCAGGCGCGGGCGCTACATTCACGACATGCGCGGAAATGCTGTTGGCCAACTTAATGGGACACACGTCCACAAGCTGTCTGGCAGCTACGTCGGGGAGTTGGAGGGTGACGAGATTGTCAAGAGTGGGGCCAATTATGGCAACATCGGCAATCCGGGAAACCCCGGCAATCCAGGCTCGCCCGGGAATCCGGGCTGCCGAGGCAATCGCGGATTGGGCTCACGGGACGCTTCGGGCATTTTGTTCGGCTAGCTTGATAGACCGCTTGGCGCCCTAATGCCGGACGTTCGAGTCAACTCGCACACCGCCTGTAAGCGGGCGTTCGTCAGCGAGCACGGGGTGATTGCTCCATCGAGCTGATTGGCTACTAAAGGGCGGGGGCTGCGCGAGACGGACGCAAGTTCCATCGTTTGTTCCCGGGGGCGTATGACACCGCACGATTTTCTCAAAAAATGGCGCAACGTGGAGCTGAAAGAGCGGTCCGCGTCGCAAAGCCATTTCAACGACCTTTGCGCGCTGCTCGGCATCCTCGATCCGGTCTCGGCGGATCCGAAGGGCGAGTGGTTCACCTTCGAAAAGGGCGCAAACAAGACCAGCGGCGGCAATGGCTGGGCCGATGTCTGGCGCCGCGAGTGCTTCGGCTGGGAATACAAGGGTCGGCACGCCAATCTCGACAAGGCCTACGCCCAACTGCTGCAATATTCGGTCGCGTTAGAAAACCCACCGCTTCTGATCGTCTCCGACATGAACCGGATCGTGATACGGACCAACTGGACCAACAGCGTACAGGAAACGTACCAGATCGCGCTTGAGGATTTGACCGACGGCGCAGTGCGCGACCGTCTGAAGGCGGCATTCCTCGATCCCGAGCAGTTCAAGCCGACCAAGTCGCGGCAGGACCTCACCGAGGAGACCGCACGCGAGTTCGCCGGCATCGCTCAGCGGCTGCGCGACCGCGGGCACGAGGCGCACCGCGTCGCCCATTTCGTCAACCAGCTCGTCTTTTGCATGTTCGCCGAGGATGTCGGTCTGCTCCCCGACAATCTGTTTACCAAGATGCTGACCGCCAGCCGCGTGCGGCCCGAACGCTTTGAGGGCAACGCCGCCAAGCTATTCGGCGCAATGGCGGAAGGCGGCGACATCGATTTCACGCCGATCGACTGGTTCAACGGCGGGCTGTTCACCGACAACAGCGTGCTGCCCGTCAGCAGCGAGGATATCGAGGAGCTGCTGAGCGCCGCCCGGCGGGACTGGTCGCAGATCGATCCGTCGATCCTCGGCACCTTGTTCGAACGCGGGCTCGATCCGGCCAAGCGCGGCCAGCTCGGCGCGCACTACACCGATCGCGACAAGATCATGATGATCGTACGGCCCGTGATCATCGAGCCGCTGGAG